>Ga0209181_10004010_pt1 | contig 22261 bp, 17 predicted proteins | sample MAT05_FD_187208 | JGI IMG/M metagenome (GOLD analysis project Ga0209181, IMG submission 187208) | Freshwater microbial communities from Lake Fryxell liftoff mats and glacier meltwater in Antarctica - MAT-05 (SPAdes) (version 2) | ecosystem: Environmental > Aquatic > Freshwater > Ice > Liftoff...
CCCATTCCTCACCGCGATCGTGACCGGCAAGGTCGCGAGCGGGGACGTCCAGCAGGCGCTCGATCGCGTCAACGCGACGCTGCCGCACTACCGACGCGTGCGTGCGTTTCACGTGTCGCGCGAGCCGTTCACCATCGAGAGCGGGCTGCTCACCGCGAATCAGAAGCTGCGCCGGCGCGCGATCGAGAAGCACTACGCCACAGCCGTGCAGGAGCTCTACGCATGAGCGCGGATTTTCACGGCGAGACGCTCTCGTTTGCGCACGTCGGCTCGACGCTCGAGGTGACGCTGCATCGCTCGGTGCCGGGCGCCGCGTGCAACGAGATCGGCGAGCAGACGCTGATCGAGCTGGAGCGCGTCGCTGAGTATCTGCGCGAGGGCGCCGGCGGTGCGCGCGCCATGTTGCTGGCGAGCAGCGTGCCGCGTGGCTTCTGCGCTGGCGCCGATCTGCGCGCGCTCTATCAAGGGCTGGTCGCGCGCGGCGAGACAGGTCAGGCCTCGGTCGGCGAGGTGCGCGCCTTTCTCGATCGGATCCACCGCGTGTTCGACACCTTCGACGCGACGCCGATCACGACGATCGCCGCCGTGCACGGCGTGGTGTTCGGCGGCGGCTTCGAGCTCGCGCTCACCTGCGACGTACTCGTCGCGGACAAGACTGCGCGGTTCTGTTTTCCCGAGCTGCGCCTCGGGCTCGTGCCTGGCTTCGGCGGCATTCCGCGGCTCGCGCGCGATGTGGGCAATGCGGTGGTGCGCGATCTGCTCTTCACTGGGCGCTCGCTCAACGCGCAGCGCGCGTACGCGCTCGGCATCGTCTCGCAGCTCGTCGCCCCGGGTGAGGCGCCGTTCGTCGCGCGCAAGGTCGCCGAACAAGCGGCGCGCTTCGACTCCGATACCGCGGCCGCAGCCAAGGCGTTTGCGAAGCCCGTGCCGCACGAGTGGCTGGAGCGCGAAAAGGACACGTTCTGTCGACTGTTCACCTCACCCGTCGTGACTGCTGCGCTGCAGAAGTTCGTCACGAGCACCGACGCGAGACCGTACCTGCCATGACCACGACGACCCAGACCGCAGAGCTCGAGACACGGCTGGTCGCGCTCGCCGCGCACCGCTTCGGCAAGCCCGCGAGCAGTCTGCAGCCGAGCGACGATGTGTTCGAGAAGCTCGGCATCGACAGCATGCAAGCGATGGAGCTGCTCACCGAGATCGAGACGACGTTTGGCGTCGAGATTCCGGACTACGAGCTGCAAGGCGTCACGACGTTCTCGGGGATCGCCGCGCTGGTGCGCAGGAGGCTCGGCTGAGATGTTGACGACCGAGCCCACCACCATGAGCAGCCCGCGAGACGCGCGCGTCTACGCGATGCTCGACGCGACCCGCTATACATCCGTCGGCGCGATGCTCCGGGACGCCTTGGTGCAGTTCAAGACGCACACCGCCTTCACCGAGCTCGATCGCAAGCGCGTCACGCAGCGCCTCAGCTATCTCGACGTGAAGCGCGCAGTGGAGCAGCTGGCACGTCGGCTCGAGGATGCGGGCATTGGCGCCGGTGATCGCGTCGCGATCGTCATGACGAACCAGGCGCGCTGGCCGATCGCGGCGACGGCTGCGTTCTTTCGCGGCGCGGTCGTCGTGCCCATCGACTACAAGCTCACGCCGGCTGACCGTGAGGCGCTGCTCGCGCACGCCAAGCCGCGCGTGCTGATCACCGAATATCCGCTGTTCGCGCCGCACGCTTCAGGCGCCCTCGCGGCAATCCCGCTGATCCTCGTCAGCGAAGCGCCTGTGGACGCCCGTCTCGCGCACGCCGAGCGCTGGGACACTCTCGGCACGGATGACGACGCGCTGGCCACGGCGGCGCCGACCTTCGTGCCGCGCGCGCTCGAGGACGTCGCGACGATCGTCTACTCGTCGGGGACCGGCGGCCAGCCGAAGGGCTGTCTGCTCCCCCATCGCGCGTATCTCGCGCAATACACGGCGCTGACCTCGCTGTTTCCGCTCGGCGTCGGTGATCGCTACTTCTCGATCTTGCCGACCAATCACGCGATCGACTTCATGTGTGGCTTTCTCGGACCGCTCTGCGGCGGCGCGATGGTCGTGCATCAGCGCACGCTGCGCCCGGAGTTCTTGCTCTCGACGATGAAGAGCGAGCGCGTCACGCACATGTCCGTGGTGCCGCTGCTGCTCGCCGCGTTCGAGCGCGCGATTCGAGAAAAAATGGAAGTGCTGCCAAGCTGGCAGCGCGCGGCGATCGAGACGCTCATGTTGGTCAACGAACGACTCACCGAACGTCGTCCGAATCGCCTCGTGAGTCGCACGCTGCTCCGGCCGATCCACGAGGCGTTCGGCGGCGAGCTGCGCGTGCTGTTCTGCGGCGGCGCGTTCGTCGAGCAGGAGCGTGCGGAGCTGTTCAATCGGCTGGGCCTGCCAGTCGCGATTGGCTACGGACTCAGCGAAGCGAGCACCGTCGCGACGGTCAACGATCTCCGCCCGTTCCGCGGCGACTCGGTCGGTCGCGCCGTCTCCGGCGTGCAGCTGCGCATCGACGCGCCCGACGCGAGCGGTGTCGGTGAGGTGCAGCTCGCCGGGCCGACGCTGATGCTCGGCTACCTCGACGACGCGGAGCTCACGCGCGCGGCGTTCACCGACGATGGATGGCTGCGCACCGGCGACCTCGGTCACCTCGACGCGTCGCACCATCTGCACTTGGTCGGTCGCAGCAAGAACATGATCGTCACGCGCGGTGGCAAGAACGTCTATCCCGAGGATCTCGAGGGTGCGTTCAGCGCTCTGCCCTGCGAAGAGCTGGCGGTGTTTGCCGAGGGCTATCTCTGGCAGACGCGCGGCGAGCTGATCGGTGAGCGGCTGATCGTCGTCGCTCGCCTGAAGAGCGGCGCCACCGATGCCGAACGCGCGCGCTTCGTCGACGCGCTGCAGCTCTGCAATCAGCGTCTCGCCGACTACAAGCGCGTACACGCGCTGCTGCTCAGCGAGACGGCATTTCCGCGAACGGCGTCGATGAAGATCAAGCGCGCAGAGCTCGCGAACGAGCTGCGCCTCGCGGACGCCCAATCGGATGTGCGCGTGCTCGGCACTTCTTCGGAGTCGCTGCGGTGACCGAACGCTACGTCGTCGTCCTCAATGGCACCGCAGGCAGCGGGCGCTGCGCGGCGCGGGCGCGGGAGGTGTTGCCACGCCTACGCGAGGCTGGGCTCTCGCTCGATGTCCGAGAGACCCGCGCAGCGGGCGACGGCACGCACATCGCGCGCGAGGCCTACGCCGCCGGTGAGCGGCGCTTTCTCGCGGTAGGTGGTGACGGCACGACGTACGAGGTCGTCAACGGACTATTTCCAGAGAGCGTCGGCCGGAGTGACGTCACGCTCGGCATGTTGCCGCTCGGCACCGGCAACTCCTTTCTGCGCGACTTCGGCATCGTCGACACGGAAGGCGCCGTCACTGCGATCCTCCGCGGCGAGACTCGCGCGGTCGACGTCGTACGCGCGGAGCACACGGCTGGGACGCTGTTCTACGTGAACCTGCTCAGCGTCGGGTTCAGCGCAGCGGTCGGCGCGCTCACCAACCGCCGCTACAAGCCGTTTGGTCAGGCGGGCTATGCGCTCGCGGTCGTCAACAGTCTGGCGCGGCTCGCCCATCCCACGTTCCCGCTCGCGCTCGACGACGCCGACACGATCGACCTGCGGCCGTGCACGCTGCTGTCGTTCTCGAACAGTCGCTGTACCGGCGGCACGATGCAGATGGCGCCCGACGCGGACCCGACCGACGGAGAGCTCGACGTGATCCGCGTCGGCTCGATGGGGCGACGCGAGCTGCTGCGCACATTTCCGAAGATCTACGACGGCAAACACCTCGCGCATCCGGCCATCTCTTCGTCGCGTGCACGTCGGGTGCGGTTCGCCGATCCGTTTCCGACGGACGTCATGGTCGACGGAGAGGTGCTCGAGCTGACGCTGCGTGAGCTACGCGTGCTGCCGAGCGCGCTGTGGGTGATCGCATGAGCGACCGAGTGCAGCGCACGAGCGCAGAGGGGCCGCGCGAGGTCGCAGACGCTTCCATGCGCACAGAGGACGACGACGTCGCGGTCGCGCTCGATCCGGTGGGTCCGCTCGACTATTTGAAGTCGGCCGCGCTGTGGGGCGCGGGCGTTCTGTGGCTGGTGCCGATGATGGCGCCGATGACGCTCCTGAACGCGACGATCGGGCCGGAGAAGCTCGAGCGCATCTCGCGCATCTACACGCGCACCCAAGTGGCGCTCACCGGCTCGAAGTGGCGCGCGGTCGTGCACCCGGACGTCGACCCGGCGGGCGTGTATCTGTTTGCGCAGAATCACACCAATCACTTCGATCACGTGACGCTCTACGCCGCAACGCCGCACTTCAAGCAGGGAGTCGAGCTCGAGTCGCACTTCGATTATCCCGTGTACGGCTGGTTCATGAAGGCGCGCGGGACAATCCCAGTCCGCCCTGGCTCGAAGGGGCAGACGCCAGAGATCCTCGCGCGCTTTCAGGCGGAGGTCACGAAGGGCCACTCGATCCTCGCCTTTCCGGAGGGCACCCGCACGTCCGACGGACGCGTCGCTCGGTTCCGCACAGGGACCTTCTTCATTGCGCGGGACCTTGGGATCCCGATCGTGCCAGTCGCGGTCACGGGCATGTACGAGGTCATGCGCAAAGGCAGCTATCTGCTGCGACCGGGGCACACCGTGACCGTGTACGTGGAGAAGCCGATTCCGACCATCGGGCTGCGCGACGACGAGATCCCGGCCCTCGCCGCCGAGGCGCAGCGAGTGGTCGCCGCACGCGTCGACGCGTACTGGCGCGACAAAGCCGAGCGCAGGAGCCGCGCGTGATGAAGACCGATCTCAAGTCCGACGGACGCACGGAGCGCGCGACGGCGATTCGCGCGGAGCGGCGCGCGCACATCCTCGAATCGGCGATCCGCACGTTCTCGGCGAAGGGCTATCACCAGACCAGCATCGCCGACATCGTCGACGCGGCCGGCGTCGCGCGCGGGACCTTCTATCTCTACTTCGAGTCAAAGAGCACGGTGTTCCTCGCGCTGCTCGACGAGCTGCTCGCGCATCTGCGCGCCAACGTCGTCGGCGTCGACGTGACTCCTGGCGCGGCGCCGCTCCCGGCACAGCTGCTCGACATCGTGCGGCGCGTGCTGCGTACGATGGTCGACCGGCGGGCGCTCGCGAACATCTTGTTCCGCGAGGCGATCGGGCTCGACGCCGACGTCGATCAGAAGCTGCGCGGTTTCTATGGCTCGCTGCAAACCTTCCTGATCGCCGCGCTGCGCATGGGGCAGCAGAGCGGCGCCGTGCGCGCGACGCTCGACGTCGATGCGAGCGCGTCGTGCATCCTCGGCTCGATCAAGCAGGTGCTCGAGCAATATCTGGTGAACAACTCCGAGCAAGACTTCGACGTCGAGCGCTTTGCCCACGCGATCGTCGACTACAACTTGAACGGCGTGCTCGCGCGCTGAGGGTCATCCGACGCGGGCGCCGGACCCTGCGTCGGCGCCTCGGGAAGGCCCAGCTGCTCGCGGTAGCTCTCGTTGCCAGGGTCGTTCAGGCCCCAATACGGGAGCCGCGCGGTGCGGAGGATCTCGCCGTGCTCACCGTCGTTGGCGGTCCACGCGACGACGCGCTTCGCGGCGGTCTGCTCGACGTCGAAGGTGCGCTCGACGCTCGCGTAGGTGAGCGTGAAGCGATCGATTCCGCCGTCGCGGTGCGTGCGCGTGATGCGTGCAGCGACGGGACGCAGCGGCGTATGCGCGCGCCGTGCGTTCCAGAGCCGCGGGACGATCGGGCCGCTCCAGTCTCCGCCATTCGCGAAAGCGCCGTCGAGCTCGCGCAGCTGGATGAAGAGCGCATCTTCGTAGAGCGCACCGACGCCTGCCTCGATGGTCTCGGTGTGCTCTCCCTCGCTGGCGAAGTAGCTGATGATCTGCGACTCGTATGCGTGCTCGCCAGCCCACACGCCGTGAAAGACGTGCCCGCACCACTCCTGCACGCTGAGCGTCACCTTCACCGGAGCGAAGCGCGTCGGCAGATAGCCGTCGACTGGCGCGAACACGCTCGTCATCAGCGAATACGGATAGATGCCAGTCTGGAATTTCTCGCTGAAGTTGAGCTTGAGCACCGGGACGCCGCGCGCGCCGGCCTCGTCGTCTTTGATCAGCGTCGCGCGATCGAGCGGCTCGGTGACGTAGACCAGCACGATCTCCGCCTCACGCGGCGCGCCATAGCGCATCACCGTGGCGCGGTAGCCACTGAGCTCCGCCTTGCCGTCGCCCCAGGTTTGCCAAAACGCCGGCGTCGCGCGCGCGGACGGACGCGCGGGGAGGGCGGGATGCGCGCCGACGGTCGGCTCGGCGCTCCCAGCGGCGCCGCCGTGGGTACACGCTGCGAGCCCAGCGGTGCAGAGAAGAACGCGAAGCAGGCGGAGCGGTGACATCGGGCAAGGGTAGGGCGATGCAGGACCGGCGCAATCCGCAGCGCAATCCGCAGCGCAATCCGCGGCGGGCGCCACGGGTCGGGTGAGCTCTTCGGATTCCCGTAAGGTGCGAACCGCAGCCCGCTTCGCAGTCAGCGCCGATGCGCAGAGGCGTGCGCGTCACACGCCGCGCAAGTGCGGCAGCAGATGCTCCGCGACGAAGCGCTCGAGCTCGCCAGCGAGACCCGTCGGAAGCAGATCGCCGTCGAGCGGCACTTGATAGCTCGCGGTGCGCGGTGCGACCGTCGGCAACCACGCGGTGTGCAGAGAGAAGCCGATGACGAGCTGGTCGGAGACAAGCTTGCACGGCGGCGCTGCGAGGTCGCTGGCGTCGAGGATCCACAGCTCCAGCCGTGTCGCGGTGAACACGACGCAGAGCAGCCAGCCGTCGTGCGCTCCCAGTGCGGCGCCCGGCCGCGCGACGAACTGCAACGAGCTCACCATCGTGCCGGCCGGGAGAATGAGCGAGTCCGCGAGCGTCATCGTGCGCGTGTCGAGGCGGACGATGCACGCGGGACGTCCGCCTTGCCGCGCCATCGCATCGATCTCGCTGAGCGGCGTGACGCGGTGCGGATAGTTCGCGTAGAGGTCGTAGACGAACTGCGTGAGCAAATCTGGGAATACGCCTTCGCTCGCCCAGAACAGACTCTCGATGCGCTCAGGCAGCGGCTCGATGCCGCCGAGTCCGGGCCCGGCGTAGAGCGAGATCGCCCAGAGCTTCTCGTCGTCGACGAGCACCTTCGACTCGACGACCATGCCGGCGGTGGTGTCGATGACGTAGCGGCCCAGTCTGCCGACGTCCATCGCGCCGACCGCGAGAAAGCCATCGGCGTACGAGGGGCCCTTCGCGCCCCCGTAGTGCTGGAGGTCGAACGGGCGCACCCACTCGGCGAGATCGGTCGCCGGTGCGTGCGCTACGTGCACCGTCACGCGGCCGAGCGTGTCGTCGTAGTCGGCGACGAAGTGATCCGCCTCCACCGGGATCACGATCTTCTGCGCGACGGCGGTGCCGCCAGCGACCAGCGCGTCGCGGCGCACGACGTAGAAGATCGTCTCGGACATCTGCGCTTCGTCGAGCAGCTCACGCAGCAGCGCGTCGAGCGCTTCTTCGAGCGGCAGCGGGTCGCTGAACAGCTGCGCGACGCCGAGCTTGAAGCCGGTGTCGAGGATCACGAAGTGCTCGCGTGTCAGCGCGACCTGATGCACCGACTGCTTGATGACGACGGGTGTGCCATCGGCGAGCACGAGATCGGTGCGCGAAAGCGCGCCAGCGCCGTCCCAACGCAGCGCGTCGCACGAGCTCGCCGCGGGCGTGCTGTGGCGGTCCTCGACGTGTTTCTTCAGCAGCTCGCCGACGCCGAGTCCGTGCAGCTCCTGCGCGACGACGTGGGCCGTACGCGTACCGCCGATCGTCTTCACCACCGAATCGATCAGCGCGCGCAGCGGCCCAGGCAGGGCCGCGAGGAGGCCAGTCGCCGAGAGCCCGAGCAGGCTCGCCGGTGAGCGCACGTAGTTCACGGTGAACAGCTCGCGCGTCGCCGTGTCGTACGCCGGATGTGCAGGCGAGAGAAAGAGCGGGAATGGCAGGCTGCCGAACGCCGACGCGACCCACTCGGCGCGGTGCCCGAGCGGAGTCACGGCCGCGAGGGTCTGCGGATCGATCTCCCACGGCCGACCGGCGTCGTACGTGACGAGGAGCCGCGTCGGCGCGTTGGGCTCGGCCATCGGCTGAAAGGCAGTGTTCGCGAAGTCGCGCGCCCCGAGCAGACCAATCCGCGCGACGCCCGCGGGGACGAAGCGCAGCAGCTCGAGATCTTTCGTCGCGTGCGTCAGCTCGTCGGCGCGCTGGTCCCACGTGCGCACGATGCGCGAGGTCGCCGCGGCGCTTCCGCTGGCGAAGTCGACGCGCACGACCATTCCATCGCCGTTCATGATCGTCGTCGGGTTCGGGTAGGGCAGGCCGCCGCTCGAGACGGTGCCGACGGGTGCGACGAAAAAGAGATGTCCCGCGAGATCCGGCGGCAGCGCGCCCGCAGCGACCTGAAGTGCGAGATCGCTCAGCTCGGTGCGGTGTGCGGTGAGGACCGACGCGGGGACGAGCGGCGCGGTCAAGTGCGGGACCTCGTGAGAAAGCGAGCGTAGCGCTGGGATTCCACCATGGTGCGGTGATAGTCTCACGGTCTCGCCGAGGCGGCGGCAACAGCCTACGAGGCGCGTGATCATGAGTCGAAAAGGGCAGCTCGTCGCCGACGAGCTGGGCGCCTCTGGGCGTTTCGAGATCGGACAGAAGCTCGGGTCCGGTGCCTTCGGCGTCGTCTACGAGGCGTGGGATCGCGAGCGCATGATGCAGGTCGCGCTGAAGCGGCTGCACCACCTGCATCCGACGGCGATCTACCGCTTCAAGAAAGAGTTCCGCTCGCTCGCGGACGTGACGCATCCCAACCTCGTGCAGCTCTACGAGCTGCTCGCAGCTGGCTCGCAGTGGTTCTTCACGATGGAGTTGGTGCGTGGTGTGCCGCTCCTCGATTGGGTGCGGCCGGGCGCGGGGCTCGACGTGCGCGACGCTCCGTCGGGCGAGGTCACCGTCGAGTCCGGTCGGCTCTCCGCCCGTCAGACGTTGGTCCAGGAACGCGAGACGGTGCGTGCGACGGTGCTCGACGAGAAGCGCCTGCGCGCCGCGTTCCGGCAGCTCGCCGAGGGCGTCGAGGCGCTACACGCCGCGGGCAAGCTGCACCGCGATCTGAAGTCGCAGAACGTCTTGGTCGCGCGCGACGGCCGCGTGGTGTTGCTCGACTTCGGTCTCGTGCACGAACTGTCGCAGCGCGGGAGCCGCGAAACGCACGACGGCGACATCGTCGGCACGCCGCTCTACATGGCGCCCGAGCAATCCACCGGCGCGCCGCTCTCCGAGTCCGCCGACTGGTATGCCGTCGGCGTCGCGCTCTATCGTGCGCTCACCGGGCACTTCCCGTTCGACGGCCGCTCGCTCGAAGTGCTGGTCGCCAAGCAGACGCGGGATCCACTGCCGCCGTGCACGCTGGCGCCGGACGTCCCCGACGATCTCGATCGGCTGTGCATGGAGCTTCTGAGGCGGCAGCCGCGCGATCGGCCGAGCGGTCGTGAGGTGCTCGCGCGCTTTGGCAAGATCGAAGCGTCGGTTCCGACGATGTCGAGCACCCCCGGCGAGCGTCCATTCGTCGGCCGTGCACTCGAGCTCGCGCGCCTGCGCGAGGCAGCCCGCGGTGCGCGTCGCGGTCGCGGCAAGACGGTCTTCGTGCACGGCCCGTCGGGCATGGGCAAGAGCGCGCTCGTCCGGCATTTTCTCGACATGCTCGCGATCGAGCAGCCGGGCGTGCTGATCCTCGAGGGCCGCTGCTACTCGACCGAATCGCTGCCGTACAAGGCGATCGACAGCGTCGTCGATCGGCTCGGCCGATTCCTCGCGGCGTTGCCGGCGGAGGCGCTGGTTCCGCTGCTGCCCGCGCACATCGGCGAGCTCGCGCTGCTGTTCCCGACCCTGCGTCGCGTCCGCGAGATCGACGCTGCGAGCGATCAAGTCGCGCAGCTCCCCGATCCGATCGAGCGCCGCCGCCGTGCGCTCGGTGCGCTGCGCGAGCTGCTCACGCGCATCGCGAAGCGACGCCCGCTGGTCATCTTCGTCGATGATCTGCAGTGGGGCGACGTCGACAGCGCGCTCGCGCTCGCTCAGCTGGTGCAGCCGCCCGAGCCGCCGCCGTTTCTGCTCATCGGCACCTATCGCAGCGAAGAGGCGCAAACGAGCCCGTTCTTGCGCACGCTGAGCGCGCTCGCGTCGAGCCTCACGCACAGCAGCGACGACGACATCGCGATCGGCGCGCTCGCTGCCGAGGATGCGCAGGTGCTCGTCGAGGCGCTCCTCGCACACGGCGGCAATCCGAGCGACCCGCGCGCGCAGCGCATCGCGGAAGAAGCGGCGGGCAGCCCGCTCTTCATCGATCAGCTCGCGACCGCGGTGCAGGAGCACGACGAACAGTCGGCGCGTGACAACGCTCCCCGAGACGGAGCGCTGCTCACGTTGTCGGAGGTCATCGCGCAGCGCATCGCGCTGCTGCCTGCGGATGCGCGGTCGCTGCTCGACGTGCTCGCGGTCGCTGGCCAGCCGGTCGAGGATGACGTCCTGCGCGCGGCCACGGGCCTCGGCAGCCTCGAAGCCTCCGGCCTGCGTTTGCTGCACGTCGCGCGCCTCGTGCGGACGCGCACGACCGATGGCCGCGAGCGGCTCGAGGTCTATCACGATCGCATTCGCGAGACCGCCGTCGCGCGGCTCGAGCCGGCCGCATTTCTCGCGGCGCATCGCGGCTTGGCGGTCGCGCTCGAGCAATCGGGGCATGCCGATCCGGAAGCGCTCGCGATGCACTGGCGGGCCGCCGGCGACCTGGCGCGCGCGTTCGATCACTACGTCTCCGCGGCGGAGCGCTCGTCCGTCGCGCTGGCTTTCGACCGCGCTGCGCGGCTGTTCCGCGAGGCGCGCGAGCTGCGGCCCGCGAGCGCGCGGCGCGATGGCGCGCTCGACGTGCAGCTCGGTGACGCGCTCCGTGACGCGGGTCGTGGCGCGGAAGCGGCGCGCGCGTACGCCGATGCTGCGCGCCTGGTGGCCGATCCCGACGCGGCGCTCGAGCTTCGCCGGCAGAGCGCGGAGCAGCTGCTCGCGAGCGGACACCTCGACGAGGCGCAGCGCGAGCTCGGCTCGGTGCTCGAGGCGGTCGGGATGTCGCTTCCGCAGACGTCCGCGCGCGCCATCGCGGCATTTCTCGCGCGCCGCGTGCAGCTCCGCCTCCGCGGTCTCGACTTCGTCGAGCGCCCGGCCGGGAGCGCGCAGGGCCGCGAGCGCTTCAAGATGGACGTCTGCTGGACGATCGCGATCGGCCTCGCGATGATCGATCCGGTGCGCGCTGGTGCGTTTCAGTCGGTGCACATGCTGCTCGCACTGAAGTCGGGTGACGTCGCGCGCGTCGCGCGTGCCCTCGCGGTCGAGGTGCCGTTCTCGGCGACGCCTGGCCCAATCAATCGCGCACGCACTGCGATGCTCACGCGCCGCGCCAAGGAGCTCGCGTCCGAGGTCGCGGATGCCAATCTCGACGGGCTTCTCACGTCGTCGATCGGTGGCGCTGCGTGGCTCGAGGGGCGCTGGCTCGACGGCCTCGAGCTGCAGGAACGCGCGGACGAGATCTTGCGCACGCGCTGCACTGGCGTTGCATGGCAGATCGACACGACGTCGATCGTCTTGTTCGACTGTCTCTATCGCCTCGGTCGGTGGCGCGAGGTCATCGCGCGGGTGCCGGCGCTGATCGCCGATGCGCGGATGCGCGGGGATCTCTACATGGAGATCTACGCGCTGGTGAAGTTCGACGCGCTTCTGCGTCTCGCGAGCGGCGAGCCGGAGGAGGCGAGCGCGGAGCTGACACGCGCGATCGGCCGCTGGTCGCAGGAGCGGTTCTCGCTGCTGCACTATTGGGAGTCTTACGGGCAGATCGAGTGCGCGCTCTATCGCGGGCGAGCCGCCGATGCGTGGCGTCGCGCGAACGATGCCGTCGGCGGCGTGAAGGAATCGCTGCTCCTGCAGCTGCAGCTCTACCGCGTCTCGTGGGCGGATATTCGCGGTCGCGCTGCGCTCGCGCTCGCCGTCCAAGAGGTCGGGGCTGGCCGAGAGGCGCGCGTGCGTGAGACGGATTCGTACGTTCGCACGCTCGCCGGTGAGAAAGTGACGTGGGCTGCCGGGCTCGCCGCGTTGCTCCGCGCAGGTGCGCTCGCGACGCGCGGCGAGCGTGCGGCTGCAGCGACGTCGCTGCTCGAGGCGGAGCGCTTGCTCGAGCAGGCGGCGATGTCGGTTCACGTGGCGGTCGCGCGCGCGCGCCGCGGTGAGCTCAGCGGCGACTCGGCGCTGCTCGAGTCGGCACACGCGTCGATCGCGGCGCAAGGCGTGCGCGACCCAGCGCGCATCGTCGACGTACTCGCGCCTGGCGCGTACTAATCAGCGCTCTCGCGGTCAGAGTCGGCGGAACGGGCGCGGACCATCGAGCGTGATGGTCGCGAGGTAGTCGCGGACGCTCTCGTTGCCGCCGTCGCCGACGAGCACCTGCTGATGCGCTCCGTCGAAGGTGAGCCGCGGATCGCCGTCGGCGCCGCTGACCATGCCGTCCGCCGCGTACGTGGGCCCAGTCGCATCGACGTCGCACGACACGTAGCCGGCGGTCTGATCGGGATTGGGGTAGAGCAGCGCGCCGTCGCAGATCACCCGCACCAGACAGTTGAAGCCGCCCGAGGCCACCGGCAGCACGCGCACATCACACGCTGCGCCCGGCCGAACCGGGGAGTCACCTTGCACGCTCGCGACATGGCCGCGGCGCGCTACGACCCCGAACGACCCGACGCCTCCATCGAGCCCGCCGGTCGTTGCCTGCGAGCGCTCGAGCTGTGGGTCAGGTGCCTCGGCGACGACGGCGAGCGCCGGATCGAGCGGATGTTCGACGTGACGCGCCTCGGCACGCGGCTCCGAGCGACGCGATGGTGGGCGGATGTGCGCACCTGCTCGAACGCGCGGACCCTCGGCCGACGCCGCGAGCTCCGCGCGCGCCGCGTCTTCGCTGCGGTCCGATCGCGCGAACAGCTGTCCGACGCCGAACAGCAACAGCGCCGCGAGCCCGATCGCGGCCATGGCGGCGGCGACCAGAGGCCAGCGGATCGTCGCGTCGTCGTTGGGGAATTCGTTGCGCTTTGGCATACCGTGGGAGGCGGTTCGCGAGTGGCCGTGCATGGTGGCTCGCCTTTCGACGTCCGGCACGCCGAGAGGTTCCTCGAACTCGTCTGACGCGCGCAAACATCGTTGGCGTGGGTTCTCTTCCGCGCGTCGGCGCGTTTCTCGCGGAGCGCGGGCGAGTGCGGATTCGCGGCGACGCGCGCGGCAGGAATACGCCTCTCGCGCGTATCAGGGGATCGTGCGACACCTACGGCCGATGACGGAAGACGCGCTCGTCGGCCGGACTCTCGGCGGCGTGTATCGAGTCGACAAGCGACTCGGTGCCGGCGGCATCGGTGCCGTCTATGCAGCGCTGCAGATCCGCACGAAGCGTCGCTACGCGGTGAAGGTGTTGCTGCCGGAGATGGCGCTCAAGGCGGGCGCCGTCGAGCGCTTTCGGCGCGAAGGCGAGGCGCTCGCCGCGCTCGGTCATGCCGGCATCGTGCAGATCCACGACTTCGATACCGCCGAGGACGGCACGCAATATCTCGTCATGGATCTGCTCGAGGGAGAGGATCTCTCGACGCGTCTCGAGCGCGTCGGTGCGCTCGACTGGACCAGCGCGGTGCGCATCCTCGAAGAGACTGCGTCGGCGCTCGGCGCCGCCCACGCCCTCGGCATCATCCATCGCGATCTCAAGCCGGCGAACATCTTCCTCGCGCGCCGTCCGGGCTCGGCGGAGCGCGCGACGATCCTCGACTTCGGCCTGGCGAAGAACGTGACCGCGATCGAAGACGTGCGCCTCACCGCGACCGGCGCGGGGCTCGGCACGCCGCTCTACATGTCGCCCGAGCAAGCGCGCGGCGGCGACGTCGATCTGCGCACGGACGTCTATGCGCTCGGCTGCATCTTGTACGAGATGTTGACCGGCGCGCCGCCGTTCGAGGGACCGACGCTCACCGCCGTCATCGCGCGCATCCTCACCGATCCGCCTCCGTCGGTCTCGCACCACGCGCCCCGCGCGGTGCCGCCCGCGATCGACGAGGTCGTGCGTACGGCGCTCGCGAAAGATCCGGCGCAACGCTACCCAAGCGCGCGAGCGCTGGTCGAGGCGGTCGCGCACGCAGGCGTCGGTTTCACGCCCGGCGCTGCTGTCGGTGCGCTCGCGGTGACCGGACCGGCGACAGAAGCACACCGTTCGTCGAGCGCTTCGGAGGGATTCGCGGCGACGCTCGCGAGCCTCCCGCCGCCGAGTCGCGCGTCTGACCCATCGAACACTGGTTCCGCCGACACAACGCGGCAGCACGGCGACGCGGCCGCTGGGCTCGCGCATGGAAAGATCGCGCAGACGCGCGTCAGCGGCGACGACACGCGGGGCAATCGGAGCGTGCTCTGGCTCGGTCTCGTCGCGGCGGCGGCTGCGCTCGTCGCGAGCGGCGTCGGGATCGCCGTCTACGCGACCATGCGCTCAACGCGCACCGGGCTCGTCGCAGATGCAGCGAATCGATCGCGCGGACCGGCGCCGGTACTACCCGAACACGTCGCTCCGTTGCTGGCGACGACGCCACCCGACGCGCTCGCTGGCGGCGTTCGTGGCGCGCTCGACGTCGCCGACGGCGCCGACCAAGAGAGCGGGCCGAGCGATGGCGCCGACGGACCCGCGCGCGAGCCTGCGCGCCGACCGCGCGCGCCCTCGAGCGTCGGTGATCCGGGCGGCGCGCGAACTGCTCTCGAGCGCCAAGCGGAGGCCGAAGAGCGCATCGCTACCGCGCAGACTCCGACGATCGCGCCGGTCGCGTCCGCTGTCGTACGGCCTGGCGCGGCGACGCTCCAGCCTGCCTCAGCGATGCCTCAGCCCAACGCGGCGCTGCTCTCGGCGGCGCGCCGCCAGGTCGAAGTACAGATTCGCCAAAGCGAGACGGTCATCGCCGAGCTACGCGCGGCGCTTCCAGTGCCCGCATCGCTACGCAACGATGCGCGCGCGGTGCGACGCGGCACGCGGCCGCCCTCGTGCGCGCCGGACAAGCGCCGCAGCCTGCAGGAGCTCGCGCGCGGTGAGAACAACCTTCTCAGTAGCGTCGCACAACGGCTCGACAGCGTGCTCGAGCGTGTCTGTCAGGCCTTCGACGACTGGGAAACACCGCCGACCAACGCACGCGAGCAGGTGCGTCGCTTCAGCGCCACGCTCGATTACACGGAGCGGATGGCGAGCGAGGTGAGCAGCACCAATCAGCCGCGGACCGAAGCGGAGCGCGTGGTCGCCGCGGTCGTCGACGCGCGTCGCGTGTTCGCGCGGGTGCCAGCCGACGGCGGGAGCTTTCCCTGCCGCGATCCGCTTTGGGACTCCTTTCGCGAGCTCCTCATGCTCGAGAATCACTGGTCCGCTTCGGCAGCGCGCCGTGTGGTGACCGACGTCGATCGAATCTGCGCACCGACCGGCATGAGCGCGCGTGGCGTCGAGAACCACGCGCGTCAGCTCGAAGACGCGGCGAGCGCCAGCGAGCAGAACATTCGCACCGTCATCACCACACACGAAGAGCTGGTCGCGCGCTTTCGCGCACAGGCTGCGAGCTATGGAGCCGCGGCGCCGTGAGCGCGTCGCGTGATCGCGCTCGACGCGGACACGGAGCGACGCCGCTTGCGGCGTTGATGAGCGCGCTCGCAGCGTGCGGCGGCGCGAGCGCGCCTGCGACCGAGGTCGCGCCGGTCATTGTGTGCCAACTCGATGGGCGCTCCGAGCAGCGTCCGCTGCGCGACTGCAGCGTCGTGCGTGACGATCTCTCTCGCGACACTCACGAGACCGACGCGCGGCTCGACGCGCTCGCCCTCGATGCGCCCGACCGTGCGCGCGCCAAACAAGCGCTGTCGCGCGTCGCTGACGCGCGCCGGCGGCTGTGCGACGACTGGAACGCGTGCAGCGTCGATCGCTCGGCGTATGCGACGCGTGACGAGGCGCTCGCGACGCGCCGCGCGGAGTTCGGACGCCACCTCGCCGACGCGACCGCTGGGCGCAGCGCGGCGTTCAACGCGTGGAGTCGCTCCGTTCTCGATGGGACCGCGCCTTCCACTCTCGCCGACCTCGATGCGCGCGACGCGTCGGCTGCGGAGCGCATCGCCGACGCGCGCGAGCAGCAAGCGACAGCGGTGGAGGCCGCGCAGGCAAGCGCGGCGCAGCAGGCTGCCGATGCGCAGCAGCGGACCGCCGCAGCGACGGCCTTCGCCAACGCACGCGTGCGTGAGGTCGTCGCGCAGGCGGAGCTCCGGATTCGCGTGATCGACGAGGTGTTGGCGATCCTCGTCGCCGTCCGCGCCGGCACGATCGACGCGCCGGTTCCGTCCGCGCCACCGACCTGCGCGAGTCGCGCCGACCTCGAGCGCATGCAGATCATCGCGGTCTCGGGCGCCGATCTCGCGTGGGACGCTCCGGCCGTGGTGCGCACCGTGGAGGACCTGTGCACACGCCTCGAGCGGTGGCGCGTTCCAGACGAGCGCTCGCGACCCGCGATTGCGAGCTACCTGCAGAAGCTGACTCGCATCGAGGGCTGGATGCGTGAGATTCGCGCCTGCGTCGACTCCACGGGTCGCGACGCGGCGCGCTGCGAGAACGCCTATGGCCGCACGCAAAATGCAGAGGCCGCCGAGGCGCGCACCGTGGAGGCGCTGATCGTGGCGCATCGCGCGGAGCTCGACGGCGTCGGCAACGGAGCGCGGCCGTTCCCTTGTACGACACCGACGCTCGCGCGCATCGAGTCGATGACCTTTGCCGGCAGCGTCGCCCGCGCGCAGATGCGCAGTCTCGCGCGCGACGCTGAGCACGTCTGCGACACCATCGGCGTCAGTGAGAGCGAGCTCCGCGGCGCTCTCCGCAACCTACGCGCCCGCCTCGACCAGACGGAGAGTTCGCTGCGTGGTCAGCGCCGCGTGCAGCAGAACTCGATCGAGTCGTTTCGCGCACAGCTCGGCGAGTGAGCGTCGCGCAGCGCCTACTTCTCGTCGCCGCGTCCGAGTACGAGAAAATGCGCTGTCGCGCTCGCGATCGGCTTCGTGCGGTCGTCTTGCCACGCGATCGCATGCACGCTGGCGACGCGCCGACCATGTTTCGCGATGGTCGCGCTCGCCCACGTGTCGACCGCGCGGCCCGACCGCATGTAGTCGACGGTCACGGTGATCGTCTTCGGCAGCACGACAGTCTCCATCTCGGCGAGGAGCTGAAAGATGGCCGCCGACTCGAGCAGCGCGCCGAGCGTGCCGCCATGCAGGGCGGGGATCGACGCGTTGCCGACGAGCCCCGGGGAAAACGCCAGCCGCATCAGCAGCTCTCCATCGCGCGCTTCGGCGTGCAGTCCGAGAAAACGCGCGTACGGAATGGCATCGGTGACCGGAGTCCAATCGTCGTCCTTCCGCGCTTGCTCGACGCGCGCCACCAGCTCGCTGTGCGAGACGGTCACGTGGAAGCTCCGTCGTCCGGTGCGCGCTTCGACCGTTGCGCGACAGACCGGCCCTTGGTGCCAATCATGAACGTTCCCGCGGCGGAGGCGATCGGATCGGCGGCGTCGTCGTGATAAGCCAACGCGCGAACGAAGCCGACGTTGCGCGTCACCTTGACCGTCTCGGCGCGGGCCACCACGGCGCGACCTGGCGTGGCCGGCTTCAGATAGTCGATGCGCAGATCGAGCGTCGCGATCGCGACGGGCTTCGCCAGCTTCATGAACACCGCTGCGCCGCAGGTCGCGTCGATGAGCGCGGTGATCGCGCCGCCGTGCAATATCCCGGTCTCCGGGTCGCCGACGAGCTCCTCCGAGTAGGGGAGTCGAATCTCCGCATACCCTTCACCCGGACCCACGTCGACGATCTCGAGCCCAAGCGCTTTGTTGTGCGGCACGCCGTCGCGGAACGCCTGGTTCATGATCTCGAGCACGCGCGCCTTCGGCAGTGGGATCGGCTCGCTCATGTCCGCGCGGGTCTACCACGAACCCGCGACCGTGATCGAACGCACCCGTTTCAGCGGCCGTCGCGCGAACGGTGCGCACCCTCGTCCGCGATGACCCACGCTGCCACGAGCGCGGCCGCGCAAGCTCGCTCCGGCCGAGCGCTCATCGATGCAACACGGCCGTATCTCGCCGAAGATCGTGCGCGCTCACGCCGCGAGATCGCGGTCACCTTTGCGCTCCTCGCAGCGCTGCTCGCAGCCGCCGTCGCGTCGCCGCTGCCGCTATTACTGCGCATCGCCAGCTCGCTCGCCGCGGGCCTCGTCGTCGTGCGGGGATTCATCCTCTATCACGACTTCCAGCATGGCGCGTTGCTGCGCGGGTCACGCGTCGGGCGGCTCTTGTTCGGCGTCTATGGCCTCCTCGTGCTCACGCCGCCTTCGGTCTGGCGTGCGACGCACAACTACCACCACGCGCATACCGCGAAGCTCGTCGGCTCCCACGTCGGCTCGTTCTGGACGGTGACCGTCGACATGTACGCGAAGCTGACGCCACGCGAGCGCGCGATGTACCGCTTCGTGCGCAGTCCGCTCAACGTCGCCCTCGGCTATCTCACGGTCTTTCTCTACGGCATGTGCCTCTCGGCGTTCCTACGGAATCCGCGCAAGCACGCGGACGGACTCGCCGCGCTGCTGCTGCATTTGGCGCTCGCTGCCGGGCTGATCGTGCTCGCCGGCCCGGAGATCTGGCTGCTCGGATTGGTGCTACCGCTGACCGTCGCCTGTGCGGCCGGCGGCTACCTCTTCTACGCACAGCACAACTTCGAAGGCATCGAGATTCAGCCGCGGGAGACCTGGGAGTACACGCGGGCGGCGCTCGAATCGTCGAGCTATTTGCGCACTGGAGCCGCGCTTCGCTGGCTCACGGCGAACATCGGTTACCACCACGTACACCACCTCAATCCGGGCATTCCATTCTATCGATTGCCTGAGGCGATGGCAGGAGTCGCGGAGCTGCGCCATCCGCACGAGACCAGCTTGAGACCGCGCGACGTCGCGGCGTGCTTCCGGCTCAAGCTCTGGGATCCGGCGCAGCATCGGATGGTCGGATACCCCGACGCCTAAACACCGATGCCGCGCTGGTGTTCGGCGAGCACGCGCAAGAGTGAGCGCGACGAACGATGCGCGGCAGGCACTGCCATACGAACCAAAAAAAACGCGCCACGCACAGGCGAGCCGAAGCTCTCCTGCGCGCAGCGCGCCGTTCGCGGAGCCGGTGCGGCTCAGCTCTTCTTCGGGCGGCCCGGCTTGCGACCCGTGGGGTTCTTGCCCGTGGGCTTCTTCGGCGCGGAGGCCGCGCCATCCTTGCCGGTCGGGAAGTAGCGCGACGCACGCTTCGCGCCTTCGCGACGAACGGCGCCAGTGTCGAGGAGCTTCTGCAGTGGACGGGTGAGGTCCTTGGTCGCCGTCGAGAGCGCGGCGCCGATCTGCTCCATACGCTGCCCCGGCTTCGAGTTGATGAACGCCTGCAGCGTGGTGATCGTATTGGCGATCTCTGCTGCCGTGCGCTTTGCACCCTTGCGACGTGACGCCTTGGGCGCCTTGGTCGCCACAGCCTTGGGCGCCGCGGGCGTCTTTGCTGGCGCGGGGCTCTTCGCCGCGGCAGGGGCCTTTGCAGCCTTCGGGGCTGCGCCGGTGCTGAAGCTTCCGAGCGCGTTCTCGACGTGCTCGCGAACTGCACTGCCGATGAGCGCCTGGAGCTCTTCGGCGAAACTACGAATCTTTTCCTCGATACGAGCGTTGGTGTCCGCCATCGTCCCTCTTCGAATGCGCGCTGTTCGCGACGTGCTCGTGAATCCCTCGAATCGCGCTGTTGCGTCGAGAGTCGCGAGCTGCGCGGAGGATGGCACGTTTTCTGGCGTGTCAAGGAAAGGAATCGACACACCGGGGTATCTGCCGGTCGATTCTTGCTCGCTCGTGCGGTGCGCACTGCGGGGTGCCATACCTGCACAGCCGATCATGACTGCCCCCGCAAATGCGCTTCCGGCTCGCGCTGAGACGCGCACTGCCTGGCTCGCGCTCGCTGTTTCGGTGCTGGCGACGATTGCTGCGGCGGCGATCGTCGCGACCGTCGCCGCAGATCGCGGACCACAGCCGCCGTTCCTTTTGGACCCGTCGAGCGCGCGCCCATCGCAGGCTCTCCCACGATCGCCAGGGGTGCTTTGGCTCGCGGGCTCGGGAAGTAATCTGCCGCTGACGCGCGAGCTCGCGCGCGAGTTCGAACGCGCTCACGCTGGAGCCCGAGTCGTCGTTCACGAGAGCCTCGGCACCGGCGGGGGCGCCCGTGCCGTCGCCGCCGGCGCCATCGATCTGGGACTCGCCTCGCGTTCCCTCAGCGCGACCGAACGGGCCGCCGGACTCCTCAGCACCCCGTATGCGCGCGTGGCAGTGGTTGTTGCGGCGAGCGCGTCGGTCTCCGACGAGGGCGTCAGCCGCGCCGAGCTGGTCGCGATCTTCGCCGGTCGGCAGACGCATTGGCGCAACGGAGCGCCGGTGTTCGTCGTGCAGCGCGAGCCAGGCGATTCGTCACATCTCGCGGTAGCGCGGGCGGTCCCTGGGTTTGCCCACGTCGACGAGCAGTCGCGCCGCGCCGGGCGCTTTCGCGTCGCCTATTCGGATCGCGAACAGCAAGAAGCGCTGCTCATGACCGAGGGCTCAGTGGGGCTGTTCGACCGCGGAGCGATCACCGCCCAGCGACTGCCGCTCCGCATGCTGACGATCGATGGCGTCGCCCCGACCGCGGACAACCTGGAGTCGGGGACATATCCGTTCGTGAAAGAGCTCAGCTTCGTCAGCCACGGTACGCCGTCGGGGCTCGCGCGGAGCTTCGTGGCTTTTGCGACCTCGGACGCCGGCAGAGCGGCGATTCGTGCGAATGGCTACGAGCCATCGGCCACGGCCGCGCGAGTCTCGCCTTGAGCGCGACCTCGCAGACGCTGGGACAGCCGCCGCTGGCACGCGCGCTCGGCACGCGGATGGCGCCTCTGCTCGTCGTGCTCGTCGTCGCCGTCACGCTTTCGGCGCCGGTCGCGTCGTTCGTCGTCGGCACGAGCGCGCTCCGCGACGCGACCGAGGCGACGGCGCGCGACGTGGCCCGGGTCGTGTTTCTCGAGGCGGAGGCACGTCCTGCGCTGTGGCAATACGACTCGCCAAAGCTCGCGCTGCGCCTCGACGCGTTTCGGAGCCGCGCCGACGTGCGCGCGATCGTCGTCACCGATCCGGGCGGCAGGCCCATCGAGCTGACCGCGGCGGAGCGCGATCAGCTCCGCGCGGAGTCGCTCGTCTGGTCACATCTCGTCGTAGGCGGCTCGCGCGCTCACCTCGCCGACGTCTGGGTCGCGTCGCGGACGGAGCGAGTGCGCCATTCGGCGCAGTCGCTGCTCTTGCCGTTCGCGCTGCTCGGTGCGTTGCTCGCGGCGCTGCTGTGGCTCGTCGCGCGGCGCTCGATCGTGCAGGCACAGGCGCGCGTCGATGGCTCCCATGCGGCGCTCACCGAGCTCGCGTCGTCGCTCGAGCGCGAGGTCGTGCGACGGAGTGCCGAGCTCGCCGTTGCGTACGAGGCACTTCGGCAGAAGGAAGGGCGGCTGCGCGAGCTCTCTACTCGAGCGCTGGCGCTGCAAGAGTCGGAGCGCCGCGCCATCGCGCGCGATCTGCACGACTCCGCCGGACAGGCGCTCACCGCGATCCGCATCCACCTACAGATTCTCGCGCAAGGCGCCCGGCCGCTCGACGAGATGAAGCGGCTCGCGGAGGAGACGATGCGCATGACCGACATCACGCTCGAGGATCTGCGGCGCGCGGTGCAGCTTCTCGCGCCCGCGGTGCTCGCAGAGCTCGGGCTCACGCGGGCGCTCGAGCGTGAGATCGACGCCTTCGCCGAGCGCACGGGGATCGAGGTGGACCGCGAGATCGCGCTTGGTCCGCAGGCGCTCCCCGAAGCAGCAGAGACGGCGACGTATCGAATCGTGCAGGAGGCGCTCACCAACGTCGCGCGTCACGCGCGGGCCTCGCGGATTCGTGTGCTCGTGCGCGTCGACGACACCGCGC
>Ga0209181_10004014_pt1 | contig 22250 bp, 20 predicted proteins | sample MAT05_FD_187208 | JGI IMG/M metagenome (GOLD analysis project Ga0209181, IMG submission 187208) | Freshwater microbial communities from Lake Fryxell liftoff mats and glacier meltwater in Antarctica - MAT-05 (SPAdes) (version 2) | ecosystem: Environmental > Aquatic > Freshwater > Ice > Liftoff...
CCGACCGCCCCCCAGACCCCCGCCGCCGAACAGTCGATCGACCTCAGGGCGTACTGGCGGATTGTGTCGAAGAGACGGTGGCTGATCCTGATCACGTTCTCTCTCGTGACCGCGATTTCAGTTTTCTACACCCTTCGTCTCCCGAAGGTTTACTCGGCAAGCACGACCCTGATCATCGAGACCTCTGCTCCCAAGATTCTTGGGAATGGTCAGGTGCAGGACGTCGCTGAGAGTAACGCTCCGTTCTGGGTCAGCAAGGAGTACTACGAGACCCAGTACAACGTGCTCCGTAGCCGTGCTGTGGCGGACCGCGTGGTGCAAAAGATCCGGGTGGGTCGCGACGACCGGCTGCTGTCGTTGGACAACGTGGAGTCGAAGGAAGCGCGCGAGAAGGGTCTCAAGGCGCTTCAAACGCTGCGGCAGGCCTTCGGCGACCGGTCTGATCCCGCTGGGTTGGTGCTAGGCCGCGTTCAGGTCGAGCCGGTCAAGGACTCGCGAATCACGCGGCTCACGATCGAGGACGCCGACCCTGTTCTTGCAGCTGCGCTCGCGAATACTTTTGCTGTTGCCTACATGGAGCAAAACCTCGCTTCGAAGTCCGTCACGACCACCGAAGCGACAGAGTCTCTCGAGCTTCGTCTTCCTGAACTCGACGAGAAGGTTCAGCAGTCCAGCCAGCTCGTTGCTGACTTTAAGAAGAAGTACGACGTCGGCGCGTCTTTTGAGGACAGCCAGCGGCTCAGTGGCGCCCGCATGACTCGGCTTTCCGAAGAGCTGATCAACATTCGCGTCAAGAAGGCGAACCTGAAGGGCCGTTCGGATGCGATCACTGCCCTCAGCAAGGCGGGAAGCCGCGACGAAGTCGCTCGCGCGGCGCTGATTCCTGACTCGCTCGCGATCACCGAGCAGACGCTGAAGACCCGCGTCCTGGATGCTCGCAACGATTGCGACCAGCTTGAGGAACGCCTGCTGGCGCAACATCCGAAGCTGATGGAATGCAAAGTGAAGTTGGCGAACCTCGAGCGTGCTTACAACGCTGAGATCGAGACGGTGCTCAGCCGTGCGCAGTCCGAGTACAGCAACGTCGCGCAGACCGAGAAGAACCTGCTCGCAGAACTGAACGAGGCGAAGGGTGAAGCCGAGCAGATGTCGACCATCGAACCCGCGTACATGAAGCTCAAGCGTGCGCACGATACGAACCTTCGGCTCTACGACCTCGCGCTCAAGAGTTTGAAGGAAACCGATCTTTCCGGCACGACGCGCCTGAACAACGTCAACGTCCTCGACACCGCGAGACCCGTGCTGTCGCCGAGCAAGCCCAACGTTCGCTCGAACCTGATGATGGGCCTACTGCTCGCGCTGGCGCTGAGCTTCGGCCTCGCGTTCGGGCTCGAATTCCTGGACAACACCATCTCGACGCAGGAACAGATCGAAGAAAAGCTGGGTCTCGCGTTCCTCGGAATTGTCCCGAGCCTTGCTAACAAGGATCGCGGCGCGATTCACAGCGACCTGGTGGTATTCGAACAACCGAAATCCGCAGTTGCCGAATGCTGCCGCGCGATTCGCACGAACCTGTTGTTCATGTCGCCTGAACGGCCACTGAAATCCATTCTCGTCACGTCGGCAGGGCCTCGTGACGGCAAGACCACAACCGCCGCGTCGCTCGCGATCACGATGGCGGAAAGCGGGCATCGCGTGCTGCTGGTCGACGCCGATTTGCGGCGCCCGCGTGTTCACAGCGCTTTCAAGACTTCGAACACTTCGGGTTTGTCTTCACTGATTCTGGGTGAAGGCCTTCTGAAGGACACGGCGAAGTCCTCTGGTGTTCCGAACCTTTCGCTTTTGACTTGCGGTCCGATTCCACCGAACCCTGCCGAGCTTCTTCACACCGAAGCGTTTCGCAAACTGCTCGAGCAGATGACCGAGCAATTCGATCGCGTGATCATCGACTCGCCGCCTGTGGGTGCCGTAGCAGACGCGGTCGTCGTGAGTACCCAGGTCGATGGCACCGTTCTGGTTATCAAGAACCAGGTCACCTCGCGCGAGATGGCGCGTCGTTCGGTTCGAGCTCTGCGCGATGTGAACGCCCGGATTTTCGGTGCGATTCTCAACGACATCAACCTCGATGACCGCCAGGCGGGCGGCTACTACTACTACTCGAAATACGGCTACTACTACGGAGAGTCCGAGGCGAAGAAGACCACGCCAGCGTGACCTTCCCTCGAAGAACCCAGATGAGTGAACGAATTGCAGTGGTGGGGTTGGGATACGTGGGGCTTCCGGTCGCGCTGAGCTTCGCGAAGAAGTTCCCGGGAACTGTCGGCTTCGACATCAACGAGCCGAAGGTGAAGTCGCTGAAGGCGGGCGTCGACACCACCGGTGAAGTCTCTGCCGACGTGTTGAAGGCCTCGAGCCTCAACATGAGCTTCGACCCGTCCGAGCTGAAGAAGGCGACCTTCTTCGTCGTCGCGGTGCCGACGCCCGTCGACAAGAACAACCGCCCCGATCTGACGCCGGTGTTGAAGGCTTCTGAGACTGTCGGCCGCGCGCTGAAGAAGGGCGATGTCGTCGTCTACGAATCCACGGTTTATCCGGGTGTCACGGAAGAGATCTGCGGCCCGATTCTCTCGAAGATTTCCGGCCTGAAGCAAGGCGTCGACTTCAAGCTCGGCTACTCGCCCGAGCGCATCAACCCGGGCGACAAGCTGCACACGCTCGAGAAGATCGTGAAGGTGGTCTCGGGCGAAGACGCCGAGACGCTCGACCGGGTGTCGGCAACCTACGGGGCGATCATCGAAGCGGGCGTCTTCCGCGCAGCGTCGATCAAGGTGGCCGAGGCGGCGAAGGTGATCGAGAACACGCAGCGCGACCTCAACATCGCGCTGATGAACGAGCTGGCACTCATCTTCGACCGCATGGGCATTCGCACCCGCGACGTGCTCGCGGCGGCTGGCACGAAGTGGAACTTCCTCAAGTTCTACCCTGGCCTCGTCGGCGGCCACTGCATCGGCGTCGACCCGTACTACCTGACCACGAAGGCCGAAGAGCTCGGCTACCAGCCCGAGGTAATCCTCGCGGGCCGGCGCATCAACAACAACGTCGGGCCGTTCGTGGCGCAGAAGCTCGTGAAGCTGCTCATCCACGCGAACATCCCCGTGAAGGGCGCCAAGGTCGGCGTGCTGGGGCTCACCTTCAAAGAGAACGTCAGCGACATCCGCAACAGCAAGGTGCCCGACATCCTCAACGAGCTGAAGCAGTTCGGCATCGAGCCGAAGATCTACGACCCCATCGCCGATGCGGGCGAGACCCACCACGAGTACGGCATCACGCTCGCGAAGTGGGAAGAGCTCGACGGACTCGATGCGCTGATCGTCGCGGTCTCGCACAAGGCGTTCGCCGAGATGTCGGGCGAAGCGCTGGCGAAGCGGGTGAAGGCGGGCGGCGTGATCGTCGATGTGAAGAGCATGGTCGACCCGGCGAGCCTCCCTCCGGGGCGGGTGACGTACTGGTGCCTCTGATCGCCGAAGTCGAAGCCGCTCTGAAGAAGTCGCCGCGTCGCTGGTTGGTGACGGGCGCAGCCGGGTTCATCGGGTCGCACATCGTCGAGAGGCTGTTGTCACTGGGCCAGACCGTGGTCGGGCTCGACAACCTCTCGGCGGGACATCGCGCGAACCTTCCGGCGCCCACGGCGGGTTGGACCTTCATCGAGGGCGACATTCGTGAGCCGCTGGTGTGCCGGGCCGCTTGCGAGGGCGTCGAGTTGGTGCTGCACCAGGCGGCGCTGGGCTCGGTGCCCCGTAGCATCGAAGACCCGATTCGCACCCACCAGAGCAACGTCGACGGCTTCCTCAACATCCTCGTCGCTGCGCGCGACGCGAAGGTGAAGCGGTTCGTCTATGCGTCGTCGAGCTCGGTGTACGGCGACGCGCCAAAGCTGCCGAAGCGCGAAGGCGAAGAAGGGCGCCTGCTCTCGCCGTACGCAGTGAGCAAGGCGATCAACGAGACGTACGCGCGCAACTTCGAGAAGGTCTACGGCCTGAAGACAGTGGGGCTGAGGTACTTCAACGTGTTCGGCCCGCGGCAGGATCCAAACGGGGCGTACGCGGCGGTCGTGCCCCGATGGTTGGCCGCGCTCAGCCGGGGCGAGGCGTGTGAGATCTTCGGTGACGGGCTGACCAGCCGTGACTTCTGCTTCGTCGCAAACGCGGTGCAGGTGAACCTGCTCGCCGCGATCGTCGAAGGCGAAGGCGTGACGGACAGCGTCTACAACGTCTCTGTCGGCGGCCGGACCACGCTGCTCGAGCTCTACGAGCAGCTGCGCGCGCGGGTGGCGAAGAAGGTGCCTTCGGTGGCCTCGCTGCAGCCGAAGCTCAGCGGCTTCCGTTCGGGCGACATTCGCGACTCGCAGGCGGACATCTCCCGTGCCCAGACGAAGCTCGGCTATGTGCCGACCCACACCATCGAGCAGGGCCTGGATGTGACGGTGACGCAGGTGCTGCGATGAAGATCGGCGCCCACGCGATTGGCCCCGAGGCGCCGTGCTTCGTGGTCGCCGAGGTCGCGCAGGCACACGACGGCTCGCTGGGCACGGCCCACGCGTACATCGATGCGGCAGCACGCTCGGGCGCCAACGCGGTGAAGTTTCAGACCCACCTCGCTGCGGCAGAGTCGACGCCAGGCGAGCCGTTTCGGGTGAAGTTCAGCAAGCAGGACGCGAGCCGCTACGAGTACTGGCAGCGAATGGAGTTCACGGAAGCCCAGTGGGCCGGGCTTCGCGAGCACTGCGCCGAGAAGGGCCTTGAGTTTCTGTCGAGCCCGTTTTCGATGCAGGCCGTCGAGCTGCTGACCCGGGTCGGCGTCCCCGCCTGGAAGGTCGGCGCCGGCGAAGTGAACAACCTTCCGATGCTCGAGAAGCTGCGCGCGACGGGGAAGCCCGTGATTCTGTCGAGTGGCATGTCGGCCTGGTCTGAGATGGACGCGGCCGTCGAGACAGTGGGGAAGGGGAACTGCGCGGTGCTGCAGTGCACCACCAGCTACCCGTGCCCGCCCGAGAAGCTGGGCCTCAACGTGATCGCCCAGCTGCGAACCCGGTACGGCACCCCGGTTGGCCTGTCGGACCATTCGGGAACCATCTACGCGGGCCTGGCTGCTGCAGCGCTGGGCTGCGACGTGCTCGAGGTTCACATCGTGCTGTCTCGCGAGAGCTTCGGGCCGGACGTGACGTCGTCGGTGACGTCGGCCGAGCTGAAGCAATTGGTCGACGGCATCCGCTTTATCGAGAAGGCGAACGCCAATCCGGTCGACAAGGACGCGATCGCCGAGTCGATGGGCGACCTGAAGCGCATGTTCGGAAAGAGCCTGGTGGCAGCGCGAGCGATGCAGCCGGGGACGAAGCTGAGCGAGGCGGACGTGGCGCTGAAGAAGCCCGGCACTGGGATTCCCGCCGCGAAACTGAAGGACACGCTGGGCCGAAAGCTCAAGCGTGCTGTCGCAGCCGACGCGCTGCTGTCGGAGGACGATCTTGAGTAACCCGCGCAGGAAGGTGTGTGTGGTGCTGGTCGACCGTGCGAACTACGGCCGGCTGAAGCCGGTGATGACGGAGATTCGCGAGCGACCCGAGCTCCAGCTGCAGATCATCGCGGCCGGTACGATGGTGCTCGAACGGTTCGACTCGCCCGTGAAGGTTGTGCAGGCGGATGGCTTTAACGTCGACGGGCAGATCTACACTGAGCTCGAAGGCAGCACTCCCGCGACGATGGCGAAGTCGGTTGGCTTCGGCGTGGTGGAGTTCGCCAGTGAGTTTCAGCGGCTCAAGCCTGACGTGGTGTTGATCATCGGGGATCGCTACGAGGCGCTGTCGGCGGCGCTCGCTGCGGCGTACATGAACCTCTGCATCGTTCACCTGCAGGGCGGCGAAGTCAGCGGCTCGATCGACGAGAGTGCCCGTCATTGCATCACCAAGCTGTCCCAGTTCCATTACCCGGCGACGAAGCGCGCCGCGGACTACCTGGTTCGCATGGGTGAACGGCCCGACTCGATTCTGGGGGTCGGCTGCCCGTCGAGTGACATCGCGCGCACCTTGGTTCCCGGCCTCGATGACCAGGTCGTGAACGGCCGTGGCGCTGGCGTGAAGATCGATGTCAGCAAGCCATTCTTGCTCGTCGTCTTCCATCCGGTGACGACGGAGTTCGGTGGCGAGTCGCGCCAGATGGAAGAGCTGATGGTGGCGATCGATCACGTCAACGTACCGACGGTGCTTCTGTGGCCGAACATCGACGCGGGCGCCGATCACATCAGCAAGACGATTCGCGCGTACCGGGTGCTGAAGAAGGACCTGCCGCTGCGCACGATCACCAACCTCACTCCGGAGAGCTACCTCAAGGTGCTGGCCGCCTGCTCTTGCGCGATCGGGAACTCGTCGAGCTTCGTGCGTGACGCGGGCTTCCTCGGGACGCCGGTTGTTCTCGTCGGCAACCGGCAGGAGTGCCGCGAGCGCGACGTTCACGTGACGCAGGTGGCTCCGGATCAGGCTTCGATTTCGTCGGCGATTCGGGCGCAGCTGGCGCATGGGAAGTTCGCTCCGAGCACGCTGTACGGCGACGGCTTTGTCTCGGCTCGGATTGCAGAGTCGGTGTCGACGTTGAAGCCGTACGTGCAGAAGCGGCTGGCTTTCGCGACGTCCGATCGGTGACGCGATGGCCCGGCCGCGGATCCTGATTGCCGAGCCCGGCGACTTCAGCCCTCGGGCGCTGGCGCAACTGGGCGCCTGGGCGGAAGTAGTGGCCCAGCAGACCGCGCGAGAAGACTGGCCGGCGGCACTTCGAGACTACGACGCGGTTTGGTTCCGCCTGGCGCATCGCATCGACGCGGCGCTGCTCGAGAATGCCACGCGTTGCCGCGTGCTCGCGACCCCCGTGACGGGCATCGATCACATCGACGTCGAGGCCTGCCGCGCGCGAGGCATCGAAGTGGTGTGCCTCAAAGGCGAGACTGCGTTTCTGCGCGAAGTCCGAGCGACGGCCGAGCTGACCGTAGGCCTCGTGCTCGCACTGATGCGGCACATTCCTGCGGCGCGCGACTCGGTTCGCCACGGGCACTGGAAACGCGACCTGTTTCGTGGAAACGAGCTCTACGGCAAAACAGTTGGTCTGGTGGGCGCAGGCCGGCTCGGCACGATCACCGCGGGCTACTTCCAGGTCTTCGGAATGAAGGTGATTGCCTACGACCCGCGTCCGGATTTCCCGGGTGGGATCGAGCGGGTCGAGTCATTGTCGGAGCTGTTGGGCCGCAGCGACGTCGTCAGCATCCACGTCAGCTACAGCCCGGCCACCCATCACCTGCTCGGGAGAGCCGAGCTTGCGGCGATGAAGCCAGGGACGTGGCTGGTGAACACGGCGAGGGGCGGAGTGGTGGACGAGGCGGCGCTGCTGGCAGCTCTCGAAGCGGGGCATCTGGCGGGCGCGGCGCTGGACGTGCTGTCGGGGGAGCCAGACGTCGACGGGCGGCATCCGGTGGTGGCGTACGCGCGGGGCCACGAGAACGTGCTGGTGGTGCCGCACATCGGCGGGAACACCTACGAGTCGTTCGAGAAGACTGAGCTGTTCCTGGCCGGCAAGGTCCAGGCGGCGCTAGCGAGGGTGAGCCGATGAAGGTGCTGGGCATCGTGCCGGCGCGGGCAGGGAGTAAGCGTGTGCCGGGCAAGAACTTGCGGTTGTTGGGCGGCAAGCCGCTGGTGGCCTGGTCGCTGGAAGCGGCGCTGGGTGCCAAGACGTTGGGTGCCGTGGTGCTGTCGACGGACAGTGACGAAGCGCTCGCGATCGCAGCCGAAAAGTATCCCGCGGTGATTGGGTTGAACCGGCCAGCTGCGCTGGCGACTGACACGGCGCTGGCGATCGAGTTCGTACGGCACGCGCTGGCGGAGCTCGCGCAACGGGGCCAGACGGGCTTCGATGCGATCGCGATCGTGCAGCCGAGCTCGCCGTTCACGACCTCCGACGACATCGATCGCACGGTGCACGTGCTCGAGGGCGCTGCGGCGGCAGACTCCGCGGTGAGCGTGATGAAGCTCGATCACGCAGTGCACCCCGTGAAGATGAAGCGGCTCGAGGGCGACAAGCTCATCGCCTACGTCGAAGAGGAACGGGGCCGCATGGCGGCGCACGAGCTCTCGGATCTCTACGTGCGCAACTGTTCGGTGTACGTGTCGCGGGTGCGCACGATCGAAGGCGGAACGATTCTCGGCAACGACTCGCGTGCGTACGTGATGCCACGCGAGCGCAGCGTCGACATCAACGACGAACTCGACTGGAAGTTCGCCCAGTTCCTTTTTGGAATGTCGGAGACGCGATGAGCAAGCTCGGAGCAACGCTGCTTCAGCAGTTGGTGAAAGTCTGGCCCGACCCGACCCGCGCGATGACGCAGCGATTCGAAGCAGATCCAGAGAGTGACGAGTACAACCGGCGCTACACCGAAGAGCAGTTTCTCAACGGGGTCTGGTTCGGCAGCCCTCTGGCCCGCGAGATGCCACCCGTCTGGGGCAAGCGGGTTCTCGAGATCGGCTGCGGTCATGGCGGCATCTGCTGCTACCTGGCGACGCTCGGCGCGAAGAGCGTTGTCGGCGTCGATCTACGGCAGGACCACATCGAGTTCGGCAGGCGCCTGGCCGCCCGGCTGACCGAAGTGCGTGGCAACGGCGACCTGCCCATCTCTTTTGGGCTGATGGACGCGCACCAGCTGGCCTTCAAGGACGGAAGCTTCGATCTGATCGTCGCTGACAACGTATTCGAGCACTTCGCCGACCCGAAGAAGGCGATGGCTGAGCTTCATCGTGCGCTCGCGCCGGGGGGCGAGCTCGTCATTCCCATTTTCTCGTCGATCCGCAGCAAGTGGGGTCTGCACCTCAAGCACGGGATCAAGCTTCCCTGGGCGAACCTGCTTTTCTCTGAGGATTCGATCGTCCGGACGCTGAAAGCGGAGTCACGGCGACGGCCCGAGCTCCTTGAGTACTACCCGGGCCTGAAAGGGGACCCGAAAAGGGTCGCGGATGTGCGCAGGTATCGCGATCTCAACGCGATCACGCACGAGCAGTTTCGGCAGATGGCGTCCGACCTGAACTTCGATGTCAGGGCGTTCAAGGTGCATGCGACGCGAGCAGGACGAATCGTTCGCAAGGCGCTTCGAGGCTCGGGCGGAGACAGCCTGCTGGAAGTTCTCTCGACCGGTGCGGGAGCGGTTCTGGTGAAGCGCTAACTTCGCGCGTCAGGCCGCACCGGAATTCCCGCGGCCAAGAGCCCCTGCTTGATCGATCGAACATCGGAAAGCTTGAAGTGGAGCAGGGTGCCGAGCGCCACTGCGTCCGCTTTCCCCTGCTGAAACGCCGACACAACGTGCTCGACCTTTCCCGGCCCGCCGCTTGCGATGACGGGAATCGGGACCGCTTCGGCGATGGTCCGCGTCAGCTCGAGGTCGCAGCCCTTCCGCATTCCGTCGGCGTCGATCGAGGTGATGAGGATCTCTCCCGCGCCGAGAGAATGAACCTTCTTCGCCCACTCGAGCGCGTCGAGGCCGGTCGTCTCGCGCCCGTTCTCGATCATCACCGCCCACTTGTTCGGAGCCGACCGCACGACTTCGATCGAGATGACCACGCACTGGCTGCCGAAGCGCGTGGCGATGTCGGTGATCACCTGCGGGTTCCGCACCGCGCCCGAGTTCAGCATCACCTTGTCGGCACCGGCGCGAAGCATGTCGCGCACGTTCTCGACCGTGCGAATGCCACCACCCACCGTCATCGGGATGAAGACCCGTTCGGCCGTGCGTTCAACCACGGGCAGCATGCTGTTTCTGCCGTACAGCGACGCGACCGTGTCGATGAAGACGATCTCGTCGATGCCCGCTTCGGCATAGCGCGCGGCCAGCTCTTCCGGCTGACCAACGATGCGGAGCCCTTCGAGGTGCATCCCGCGGACGACGTTGTCGCCCTTCACGTCGAGGCGGGCGATCAGCCGCCGGGTCACTACTGAACCCGGTGCTTCAACACCCACTCGCCGTCTTTCTTGTCCCAGAGGTGGGGCGACCGGTTCTTGTCGATCGCTTCCCAGAATTCCTTCTCGGTGATGCCGGTGAACTCGAGGAAGTCGGGGAAGTACTTCTTCGGGAACTCGCCATCGAACTTGTGCATCAGCGCCACTGCCTCTTCGCGGCTGATGTGGCCGTCGCGGATCTCGTGCGCAGCGTCGTTCATCGCCCGGCCCTGCCCGAACTTGATGAACATCGTGTAGTAGTGGAAGCCGTCGCAGCGGTCGTCGAGGCTGGCGTAGCGCGAGTACGTGCCTTCCGACCTTTCGGGGTTGGGCTCGAAGCCGCAGTTCTCGACCGAGTAGTAGTAGTTTTCCTGCGGCGCCCACCGATGGTAGTAGCTCATGTAGTGGATCTCGAGGCGGCCCTTCTCTGCCTCGGCCACAGGGGTCGGCAGGTAGGGGATGAGATCGTTCGGGGTGATGCCGTACTTCCCGAGCTCGTCCTGGTGCACGCCGCCGTAGAAGAACTTCTGCCCGGGCTGGCTGGTGTAGTGCTTCGGGCTCATCAGCGGCGACTCGGTCTCCGAAATCTTGTTGTGGTACTCGGCCTGGTTTTCTCCGTACATGATCAGCTGCACGTCGTTCTGCAGCGCGATGCGCGGAGCGAGCACCTTCTGGCCGATGATGAACGGCTGAAACGGGTTGAGCAGGTTCAGGAAGGCCAGCCGCGTCATCGTGGCGTGAACCTTCGGGTTCGGCGTGTAGAGGATGTTGTCGAAGCCGCCCTTGCGCAGCCAGGCCTGGAAGTTCTTCCAGCCGATGTCCGTGTAGATGTGAGGCGCCCACGTCACCGTCAGCGGGTTCATGCCGTACTTGTGCTTCAGGACGTGCGACACGTACGCGCTGTCTTTGCCGCCGCTGCCGGGCACCACCACGTCGAACCGGCCGTCGCTGCGGCGGTGCTTGTCGAGCAGGGTCACCAGCTTCTGTTCACGGGCCGCCCAGTCGATCTTCGGCTTCACCTCGAGGCCGAATTTGCAGGCGTCGCAGATGCCGTTGTCGCCGAAGGACACCGTCTCAATCTTGCTGGAGGACTTCACGAACTCGACCGAGGTCGAGGGGCGCTGGTTCGACATCACGCAGCGGCTGCAGAAAATGACCTTTTCGGGAAGGCCATGAAGCACCTGATTCTTCGTCTCACTCATTGGGCGACCCTTCTAACGGCTGCTGCTTTCGAGAGGCAAGGCACGGTTAAGGGCGGGGCATTCCGCCACGCCAGTGGGTGCTCGGCAGGTGGGTCAGGATTCAATCTGGTCGCGGAAGAATGAACGAAATAGGGTCCGCCCCCTCGTGACCACCACCACTGCTCCCAAGACTGCAGCACTCATCGGCCTCGGCCCCCACGGCAAGCGCGTCGCCAGCGTTCTGATGACGATGCCGGGCATCGAACTCAAGGCGATCGTCGACAGCCGCGACGAAGCGCTCGCCTGGCCCGACATTCCGGCCAGCGTCGCAAAGCTGAAGAGCGCGGAGGCGTTGTTCGCGAACGGCGCGCCCGAAGTGGTGTGCATCGTCACCAACGGCCCGTCGCACGCGAAGCTCGCCATCGACGCGATGAACGCCGGTGCGCGGTTCCTGATGGTCGAAAAGCCCTTCGCCTGCTCGCTGGAAGAGTGCGACGAGGTGATGAAGGTCGCCGAGCGCACGGGCACCCGGGTCGCCGTCGATCAGTCGTGCCGCCACGCCGTGTTGTATCGCTGGCTGCGCGAACAGATTGCTTCCGGTCGTTGGGGTGAGCCCCGCGCGTTCTGGATGCAGCGCCAGGGCATTGGCCTCGGCTGCAACGGCATTCACTCAATCGACCTCGCGAGATTCCTCACCGGCCGCGACGTCGAACGCGTCTCCGGTTGGATCGACGCGCCCATCAAGAAGAACCCGCGCGGCGAGCAGTTCATCGATCCGGGCGGGATGGTGGTGATGGAGATGGGCAAGGCGCTGCGCGTGGTCGTCACCCAGGTCGAAGACGGCGCTGGGCCCGTGTCGCTCGAGCTCGACCTCACTGCGGCGCGCGTCTACGTCGACGAACGGTCGGGAAGCATCGACGTGATCGAGCGCGACTTGTCCGTCATTCCTGGCCCCGGCCGGCCCGCAGTGTTCCGCAAAGGCGTGGTGCCCGAGAGCGCAGCGAAGTACCCCGACATGGCCCCCAGCATCCGCGGCGTGCTCGACGAGCTCTTGGGCGGTGGAACGATGGACTGTGACGCGAGCCACGGTCGTGCGGCGGTGGAAGTCCTTGTCGCCGCCTACCTGTCTGGAGCCGATGGCAACCGCCCGGTTCAACTGCCGTTGACCTCGAAGGAGAGCCGCGCGAAGTGGCTGCCGATTACATGAAGAAAGTCGCACTGGTCGGATACGGGAAGTTCGCTCCGAAGCACCTGGACGTGTTGCGCGCGCTGGACGTCGACATCGTCGGCGCGTGCAACCGCAGCGAGGCGGGCCGCAAGAAAGCGACAGAGGAAGGGAAGATCGCGCGCACCTACGTGACGATCGGCGAGCTGATCGCCCGCGAGAAGCCCGACGGGATTCTCTGCACCGCGTCGGTCGACGGAATCTTTCCTGCCGCGAAAGAGATCATCGCCAGCGGCATTCCTTCGATGCTCGAGAAGCCGCCCGGCACGTCGCTGGCCGAGCACGAAGAGCTCTGTGACCTCGCGAAGAAGCACAACTCGGCAGTGATGGTGGCGTTCAACCGCCGCCACTACTCGGTCGTAAAGAAGGCGATCGAGGACATGGGCGGCGTCGACAAGGTGACAGGCGTCTTCATCGACTGGACGGAAGACCCGCAGCACCTGCTGAACACCGGGCACACGCGACACCAGGTCGAGCGGATGATCTTCGGCAACTCGATTCACGGCATCGACCTGCTCACCTGGTTCTCGGGGCCGATCGCCAACCCCCAGGTGGTGGCGCGGGACCTCGGCGGTGAATCTTTTCGTTGGGTGATGGCCCTACAAGGGGTGTCTGAGCGCGGCGCCATCGCATCTTTCCGTTCGACCTGGGATTCGCCGGGCCGTTGGCGGGTCGAGGTCACCAGCAAAGACCGCCGGTACCTTTTCGCGCCGCTGGAGACCTGCAAGGTCACCCAGCGCGGAACGAAGGAAGAGCGCGTTCTCGAGCCGGATCCGATCGATGCGAGCTTCAAGGCAGGGCTGCATTCCCAGGCGCGGACCTTCCTCGAGATGATCGAAAGCAAGAAGGCACCCGCGGGCGCATCTCTCGAATCGGGCCGGCCCAGCATGTTTCTGGCTGAGCAACTGACGAACGCGGTGCTCTCGGCTTCGGCCCGATAACCGTCGATGGGCACCGAGGCTGCACCGGTTCTTCGCAGCCTCGTCAACGTGGTGACAGGGCGAGGGGGCCGGGGCATACGCCTGAAGCGCGAGTACCACCGGCAGCGCGCCGCGGCCGAGCAAGAGGCGCTCGCGAGCCCCGGGTGGTTGCGGCCGAACCACTGCCCCTGCTGTGGCGAAGGGCACGTTGCGACCCTCGTGAGCCCGCAGGGGCTGCGGTTCGCGCAGTGTCCTGCCGACGGAACCGTCTACGCGCAGCCCGTGCCGACGAACGATGCATTGGCGTGGATGCAGAACCACGCGTCGCAGAGCTGGCCGTTTCTGCAGAGCGCGGCGGAAGCCCCGAACGTCGACGAGCTGGCCGCGATGGAACGGCTGATTCCGAAACGGCAGGGCGCACGGCTCCTCGACGTCGGCTGCGGCACGGGAGCCTTTCTGCTTGCGGCACGACACCGATACTCTGTGAAGGGAATCGACCCCCACGTGGCCGCTGTCGAAGTTGCCCGCGCTCGAGGCCTCGACGTCGAGGTGGGAACTGTCGAGCAGCGGCCATCGAAGGATCGCTTCGACGTCGTGACGCTGATCTGCGTGCTCGAGCACAGCGCGGATCCGGGCGGCCTGTTGGGCGCGTGCCGCAAGCGTCTCGAGCCCGATGGCTGCCTGTACGTCGTGACCCCCAACATCGGCTCAGTGAGCTTCGAGCAGGTAGGGCGCCGCCATTCGCACCTGAGCAGCGCGCTGAATGTCAGCCTCTTCACGCTCGCTTCCCTGGAGTCGCTGGCGCGGCGTTGTGGTTTCGAGGTCGAGGCCCACGAAGAGTCGGGAGGGCGCGACTTGAGCCTGTCGGATGTGGTGCTTCTTTCGTTTGCTCCGAGCGCGTTTCGGCACCGGATGAGCTTCTATCGGCCGCGGCTGCACCACGCGTTTGCGCTGGTCGAGCAGCTGCTGCCGGCATCGGCGAAGCGCCGGATCTTCCCCGAGGGCCACGCGACTTTTCAGCGCGCGGTGCTGGTGCCGCGATGACGCCGACGCCCGTCGATCTCTCGCGCTTTGAAAAAGAGGTCGGCGTGGCCGACCCGATCACCTTTCAGCGGCGAGCAAACGGATGGTTGTCGGTGCTGCGCACGAAGGTGGGAACCGTCGATGTCTGCGGCTCAGCGCTAGATCCGCTGGATGCGTTGCGCGCCGAGCTGAACCTCCACCTGGGCCGGGCGCTGGAGTTCGTGACGGTGGCACGAGGGCTCACGCAACGCTTTCCGTCGGGCGCCGTCTCGATTGGGTCGGGTGACTTCGCGGCGGGTGTTGCCAGCGTTCTCCGAATTCTGCCGGGGGCGCCCACTGCAGTGACTGCGCCGCGATGGCGGCGGGCGATGGACGACTTGAAGGTCGCGGGCTGGCTCGCGCGGCGCCAGGTGAAGCACCAGTGGGGAGGCTGGCGTGGGCCGCCGCTGCCGACAGAGGCCAACGTGGTGCTGGCGGTGGTCCGTTCGCCCGACCACCTGCTGCACGTGGTTCCGATCGCGAAGGAGCTCGAGGCTTCGCACGCGAAGTCGGTGTTGTTCGCTGTTTGCGACCAGAAGATGGCGGCTCTGGTCGACCAGGCAGGCTTCGCGTCAGTGGACTTGTACCACTGCGCAGCCGCGAACCCCGTTGGGTTGGGTGTGGGGTCGGCGCTGCTCGTTCGTCGGGCCGCTGCCGCAATGCGCGAGGTTCGACCGGCCGGCTTCGACGCGTTGGAACTCGATGTGATGAAGCGAACCGCGCTGCGCGTGTTGCGTGTGAATGCGCCCGACCTGTTCCGGATGGCGCAGGGAATCCAGTCGGTGTTCGAGGCCGCGCGGCCGTCGCTGGTGATCGCCGCCAACCCGTACACGATGGAAGGGCGCCTTGCGTGGAGGCTCGCGGTCGCCAATCGCATCTCGAGTGCCGCGGTCGAGCACGGAACCATCTTCGTAAACGACCCCATCTGGGACGAGCTCGGGGTGGACACATTCTGCGCGTGGGGCGAGCACAGCCGCGAAGCCTTGCTGGCGTGCGGAATGCGCAACGAGCAGATCGCTGTCGTCGGCTCTCCGCGTCTCGACGTGGAGCTGGGGAAGACGCGCCGCAGCCGCAGCGACCACCCGAAGATCCTGGTGGCGACCTCGGGCCCGGGCGACCAGATCAGCCTCTCGCAGCACGAGGCCTTCATCGACATGTTGTATGAAGCCGCAGCGGACGCGCCAGAGGTTCACTGGGTGGTAAAGCTTCACCGCAAAGACAAGGTGGCGCTCTACAGCGCGGCCAATCAACGGGGCGCCGGTTCCCGGGTGGAGGTTGTGCCTTTCGATGCGTCCGCAGACATTTTCGACTTCCTCGAAGGCGCGAAGGCGATGGTGACCATTGCATCGGCAGCTGCGCTCGAAGCGATGGTGGCTCGGGTTCCCGTGATCACCGTCCAGGCTTCCAGTGGATCCTCGACCCACGTCGAGTTCATCGAGCGCGGTTGTACGCGCCACGTTCGTTCGGCACACGAGCTCGCAGTCGAGGTCAGGCGCGCCTTCCGAGACGAGAAGGACAGCCAGACGGACGAAGCCTCCCGGCAATACGCAACTGCCCATTTCGCCAACATCGGAGTGGCCGCAATCGCCACCGCAGCCCGCCTCGTCGCGACCGAAAGGAGGGGGTAGGGCGTGGCGTTGCAAGTGGTCATCGTCGACTACGGATCGGGCAACGTCCGGTCGATGTTCAATGCTCTGAAGAGGGCTGCCCGCGATGATCAGAAGGTCGTGCTGTCGGGCGACCCGTCAGTGATCGAGCAGGCCGACCGGGTCGTGCTTCCGGGCGTCGGCGCTTTCGCCGAGTGCGCGCGAATGCTCGATGCATCCGGGGCCCTTCCGGCCCTGACCAAAAAGGTGAAGGGCGGGACTCCCTTTCTGGGCGTTTGCGTGGGCATGCAGATCCTCGCGACAGAAGGCCTCGAGTTTCAGCCCCACCCCGGACTGGGCTGGATTCCCGGCGTCTGTCGGAAGATCGTTCTTCCAGCCGGCAGTGCCCACAAGCTGCCGCACATCGGGTGGTCGCCCGTCGAGGCCGGTTCGCACCCGCTCTTCAACGGGCTCCCTCGTCCGGCCCACCTCTACTTCGTCCACTCCTTCTTCCTTCAGTGCGCCGCCCCTGCGCACGTGGCCGCCACTGCGACGTACGGGGAAGATTTCCCGGCCGCTGTCGCCCGGGACAATCTGTTCGGGTGCCAGTTCCACCCCGAGAAGTCCGATGTCCTGGGACATCTGCTGCTGCAGAACTTCTGCCGTTGGACACCCGGCTAGATTGCGACGAGATCTTCCGCGTGCTTTATCCCGCGGCCAGCGATGGCTGCGACATCAGCGATGAAACGAGCTTTTCTGATTCACCTTCCCGGTGCGCGCCTTCAGCTTCTGCCGGAGCTGAAGAAGGTCGGAATTGAGGTCGTCTTCTTCACGACCAGCGATCGTCCGCGACCCGAACAGTACGAGGTGCTGGCTCCCGGCGTACCGCACGTGACGAACGCCCATGCACTGTCGACGCGATCGCCGCTTTTCGAAGGCTCCGCCCCGGCTCGTCTTCAGGACATCGAGAAGCTCGCGGGCACCGAATCGGTCGCGCTTCACTGCTTCGATCGCAGCAATGCGGCCAAGCGATCGATTCACGACCTCCACTCCATCTACATCCAGCATGTCGGGGTCTGGCGCACCCAACTCGAACGGTTCAACCCAGACGTCGTGATCTTCACGGACAACCCCCACCATGGCTGGGACAACGTTCTCTATGACCTGTGCCGAGCTGACGGTCGAACCATTGCGATCATCGGCTACAGCGAACTCGAGCAGCGCGTCATCCTCAAGGGCGCCATTGACGACATTCCGGGGCCAACGGCTGAGGAGATCGATGGTCTCGTTTCCGGCGACGAGCCTGTTGTCGACATCGGTAGAGACAAGCTCAACCTGGGCAACAACGAGCGAATCAACAACCTGACCCGAATTCGCCGCAAAGCCTCACTCCTCGGCGCAGCCAGGCTCTTGGTTGGCTGGCGTCAATTCGGGCGCACACCGCCGATGGGTCTGTTGTTCTTCGGCAACGAGACTCCGCGCCACTTCGAGGTGCGTTGGACCAAGTTCCGAAATCGCCTCGCGGGTCGAGAACTGCTCAAGAGCTACGACTTGCTCGCCTCGCCGGCGGATCTCGACGCGCCGTACGTCTATTTCCCCCTGCCGATGCAGCCCGAGAGCACAACGGTCCCGCTGGCGGGTCACTTCAGTGAGCAGGTGAACCTCGCCCATACCGTTGCGGCAGCCTTGCCGGCAGGCTGGGGCCTCTATGTGAAGGAACATCCCGCCCAGATCCTCTGGACGCTTTCGTCGCGCGGCCGAAGCGTCCGTCACTACGAGCAACTGGCCGCGATTCCCAACGTCACAATCGTGAAGCTGGAAACGAACAGTGCCCACCTGGTCTCGCACGCCCGCGCGGTGGCGACCGCAACCGGCACCACGGGCTTTGAAGCGATTGAGATGGGGGTGCCTGCGTTGATCTTCGGCGCGCCCTGGTACGCAAAGGCTCCGGGGGTTGTACGCGTTCAAACCGTCGAGGAGTGCCGCGATGCTCTTTCGAGAATCGCGCTCGGCGAGCTCAAGCCCGACCCTCGACGCGTTCGGGTCTACAAGCACCTGATGAAGACCAAGTACAGCGTGCAGGCAATCTTCGACCCCGACACTGCTGAGCGCGACGATCTGGCTCCTGATGTGACGGCAGCCAACCTGTCGGCGGCCATTCGCGAAGTCGTTGACCGTCGTAAGCCAAAGCCGTCGGGAAAGCGGACGGCCTGAGGCGATGAGCGATTCCCGCAAGCGCCTCGTTGTGTACGGTGCTGGTGGCCACGCCAAGGTGGTGGCGGACCTCGCAATCTGCCTCGGCTACGAGTTGATAGGCTTCGTCGATGATCGGATGCCCGTCGGCCAGATCGTCCTTGGTGCGCCGGTTCTCGGGGCTGGGGCGTGGCTAGAAGGAAAATCCGGCGACGTCGTCGTCGCGCTTGGAATCGGTGACAACGCGGCGCGCGCGGCGAACTTCGAAACATGTCGAGCGCTGGGCGTGGTGTGTCCTCCACTCATCCACCCGCGCGCGGTCGTGGCCGCCTCTGCGTCAATCGGACAGGGCACGACAATCATGGCTCTTGCGGCTGTGAATCCTGAGGCCCGTGTCGGTGAGGGCGTCATCGTGAATACCGGCGCGATCATCGAGCACGAGTGCCAGGTCGCAGACTTCGCCCACTTGTCTCCGAATGCCACCTTGGGTGGCAGGGCACGCGTGGGGACTTTCGCCCACGTGGGACTTTGCGCCTGCGTGCTGCCAGGCATCGAAGTCGGCGAGCGCTGCAAGGTGGGGGCGGGAGCAGTCGTGAACCGGAACGTCGGGGCGAACCTGACTGTCGTCGGTGTGCCCGCCAGGCCGCTGAGCCGCTAGTTGAACTTGCGGAAGACGGGCTTGATCGCCGGCCCAACCAGGTAGCGGTCGCTACCTTCGTCGACCGCCTTTCGGTAGACGGCCAGGCTGGCGTCGAGAGCGCGTTCGGTCGCCGCCAACTCGGCCTCGCCATGGCGCCAGGAAAGGGCGAGCCACGGCATCAGGATGCCGTTGCGGATCATCTCTTGCGAGAAGAGCGTCCTCAGAGCCAAAGACGGTTGACCCTGGGCATCGAGTGTCGCGTACCAGGGCGAACACGGAATCCCGCCGGCCTTGAAAGTTGCGCTGACGCCGTGGTTCGCCGCGGCCTTGTTCATCAGGTCGATCAACTTCTGACCGTAGCTCCACAGATGCTCGACCACCTTCTCGCGCTGCATCAGTTGAACTGTGGCCACGAAAGCGCCGAGCCCGCTCATTTCCGCACCATGCGTCGTGGAGAGAAGGAAGACGCGTTCGCGCCCTTCGAACTCGATTGATCCGAGCTCCATGATTTCGCGGCGGCCGGCGACACATGACACCGAGAAGCCGTTGGCCATCGCTTTTCCAAAGGTGCAGATGTCGGGCTTCACGCCGTAGAGGTGCTGAGCGCCCTTCATGTGCCACCGGAAACCGGTGATCATTTCGTCGAGGATCAAGACGATGCCGTGACGGTCGCAGAGGCCGCGCACGGCTTGCAGGTAGCCGTGCGCGGGTGGCTCGGTCGCAGCAGGTTCGAGGACCACGCATGCAAGCTGACCAGGGTTCTGATCGACCAGAGTCTGAAGCGAGGAAATGTCGTTGAATCGAAAAGTCAGCGTCTGCGCGATCGCAGACTTGGGGATTCCCTTCGGAATCGGAGTCGAGGCGATAAACCAGTCATCGTAGGAAAAGAACGGCTGCTCGGCGCATCGGGCCACCACCTCTCGCCCAGTGAATGCGCGGGCGAGCTTGACCGCGGCGGACACCGACGTCGAACCGTTCTTGGTGAACTTCACCATGTCAACGGAGTCGATCAGGCTTACGAGCAATTCGGCGGCCTCGAGTTCGATCATCGAAGGGCGCGTCAGGTTGTTTCCGTTTCGGATCTGGGCGAACGCGGCCCTATCGATCTCCTCCTCGGCATAGCCCAGGTTGACCGCCCGCAGCGCCATCCCGTAGTCGAGGAACCGATTGCCGTCGGGGTCGAAGACATATGGGCCCTCTCCCCGCACGAGAATCTGCGGGGCATTGGAAGGGTATTGATCGTAGCCGCGCGAGTAGGTGTGGGCCCCGCCAGGGATGACTTTAAGAAGACGATCTTTGTAGTTCACGGTGCAGATCCTTTGTCGAGACCACGATGCTTAATGATTGCCTCGACGAGCATGAAATCGACGATGTCGTCGATCTCGGCCGCCTTCCACTTAGGCACTTCGAGGGCGACGGTGTTGGGTTGGCAGAATGAGCGGGTCGCTAAGAGGGGGTCGATGCGAGATGCGTAGAGTGTTCCTTCGAGGAAGAACATCGGCTCGAGATCCTGGCGTCGCAGCGCTCGAAAACCTCCCGGCATGGCCGATTCAAGGCGTCCTTCTTCGCTCTGTCGGAACATGAATGCTGGGTGCTCCGTCTCGGCGCGACAGACGCTGACGATCGAATCTGCGCCGCTCTCGACCAGTCGTTCGATTCCGGTGTCGATGTCGCCCGTGTCTCGCAGCGGGGAAGTGGGCTCTAACAGCACGAGCAGGTCGAAGTGCAGCTTCTGCGACTTCAGGTAGTTCAACGCGTGCTCAACGACGTCAACGGAACTCGCCTGGTCTGACGACAGCTCGGCAGGGCGCAGGAACGGTACCGATGCTCCTGAGGCACGCGCAACGTCGGCAATCTCTTCGCTGTCGGTACTGACGATAACGGCGTCGAGGTATCGAGACTTCATCGCGGCGTCGATCGTCCAGGCAATCAACGGCTTGCCGCACAGGTTCTTGATGTTCTTCCCGGGGAGGCCTTTGGAGCCGCCCCGTGCGGTGACGAGCCCCAGAACGCGTTGGGTTCCGATCATCCGGGCTCCGTCGGTGGGTCGAAAGCCCGGGCAAGAACGGTCTGATCGTTCGGCAGGACGCGATGCGTGGGGTACTGCCCCACGACCACAGAGTTCGAGGGAACTGTCGAATTCAGCAAGAACGTATTGGCGCCGAACACGACATTGTCGCCCACTTTGCACGACCCCAGAATGCTGGTGCGCGCATAGAGAATCGTGCCGTCACTGAACTTTGGATAGACATTGTGCTCGTTCGCGCCCACAGCACAGTTTTGATAGACCATGAGATGGTTACCGTATTCGGCCCGGCCGAGAACCGTTCCGACGGGGTGAACCAACCGGAAGACTTCTGGCATCGCCACCGCGAAGTAGAGGTCCAGCCCGTGCAGAATCTTGTTGAGAGAGAAGAGCCGCGTGGGGAGGCCTTCGTGGCCCGACTCTCGCCACACCGTGTTGGCCAGGTAGTAGAGAAAGGCGGCAAACTGATCGCCATTGAGGTGGTTGAACTGAAGCCGATCGCCCTCGCGAAAGTATTTGCGGTGAATTGCCGAGAAGCACTGTTCGGTTCGACCCAGCGCGTTGTCCAGGTGTCGACCCAGCGGCGGCGGCGAGTAGCCATCAGGGATGTATTGCCTCAGCAGCGCAGTGACGTAGTGCTCGAGCTCTGGCGCGGGAAGGGTCAGCTCGAACTTCATCGCAGCACCCGGAGTGGGATGTTCAGGTTCCGCAAGTAGCTCCTGGCACGAATGGGGTTGTTGTCGCCGAAGTGGAAGAGGCTGGCGCAAGCCGCCGCGCTGACCGCCGTTTGCTGAAAGGCCTCGGCGAGATGCACGAAGTTGCCAGCGCCGCCGCACACGATGACGGGAACCGAGACAACATCTGCGATCTGACGTGCCATCGCGAGGTCGTAGCCCTGCATGCAGCCGTCGCGGTCAATGCAATTGACGAAGATCTCACCAGCTCCAAGCCCGACCAGCGTCTTGGCGTGGGCGAGAGGGTGAAGCCCAGTCGACTCTGTTCCACATTGAATCCAAACTCTGGCGTCGGCTTCACTGCCCCGGTAATCGATGCCTCCGACGACACACTGCCTTCCGAACAGCTCCGCCGTTTGCGTGAGCAGCCGAGGGTTCGTGACGGCTGCTGTGGTGATTACGACTTTGTCGGCGCCCGCGCGAACGAGATCGCGAACTTCATCCGTCGTGCGGATGCCGCCACCCACGGCCAACGGCATGAAGCACTCGGTCGCAGCCAGACGAACGATGTCCAGCAGCGCGCCGCGGCTGTCGAGGCTGGCCTGGATGTCCAGAAACACGAGCTCGTCCGCGTCCTGGGCGCTGTAGATCCTGACCGCGCTCTGGGGATCTCCTGTGTCCCGGAAGTCGCGGAACTGGCGGCCCTTCACCATCCGACCGTCCT
>Ga0209181_10004016_pt1 | contig 22248 bp, 17 predicted proteins | sample MAT05_FD_187208 | JGI IMG/M metagenome (GOLD analysis project Ga0209181, IMG submission 187208) | Freshwater microbial communities from Lake Fryxell liftoff mats and glacier meltwater in Antarctica - MAT-05 (SPAdes) (version 2) | ecosystem: Environmental > Aquatic > Freshwater > Ice > Liftoff...
ATCGACATCAACGCAGCCTCTCTCTTGCCTCGGTGATCGCAATCGCCGCCCTCGCTGGGTGCTCCGGCGCGCAGACGAAGCAGGAGGAAGGGTCCTTCATCCAGCCCGAGATGCCGGCTGAGAAGATCGACGCGCCCGTCGCGACGGAGGCGAAGCCTGCCTCCGAAGAGGGGCTCTCCGCCGATCAGAAAGCGCAGATGGAGATCGCGCTGCGCCGCGGCGGCGAGAAGGCCGCCAACTGCGCCAAGGTCGTCCCCGATGGCCCCCGCGGTGAGGGCGAGGTCAAGGTGACGTTCGACGGCAAAAAAGGCCGCGCCACCGACGTGACCGTGGGGCCGCCCTGGGCTGGTACGGACGTCGAGTCGTGCATCAAGCGCTCCTTCGTGGGCGAGATCATCGTGCCTTTCGACGGCGAGCTCGAGGTGCCTTACACCGTGAAGCTGGCGGCGAAAGAGGAAGACCCGAGCAAGACCAAGAAGCCGGGCGCGAAAGATCCGAAGAAAAAGTAGCCCATGAAGTGCCTGCTCCCGATCTCGCTCGCCGCGGTCGCGTTCGCCGCGACGGGCCTCGCCCGCGCTGACGAGCCGGCGGTCGCCCCCGAGGTGGTCGCGCCCGACGTGGTCGCGCCCGAGGCGCTTCATCCGCCGTCCTCGGTTCGTCTCAAGCTCGTGCTCGGCGGCGTCGCCGTCGCCGGCGGCGCCTACGCCATGTCGTCCGCGATGGCGTCGAATTTCCCCGAGGTGCCGGGGACGACGCAGCTCAAGATCCCCATCGTCGGCCCGTGGCTCGCGCTGGGGAAGAGCGGCTGCGCGACCGACGATCCCGACTGCGGCGCCAAGGTCGTCTTTCGCGGCATGCTCCTCGTCATTGACGGGCTCGCGCAGCTCGGCGGCCTCGGGTTGATCGCCGAGGGCGTGCTCATGAAGACCGACTCGTCCGCCCCGAAGAAGGCCGCCGCGTTCACGTGGAGGCCGACGCCGCTCGTCACGGGCAACGTCACCGGTGTGGGCTTCGTCGGCTCGTTCTGATCACGATGGGGCCGCAAGCGGCCCGAAACCCCGGCGCCTCGAAGGGTCGCCTTTCACGCTAACAGCGCCAATCGGCGCGGGCCGGGCCGCGGACGGCGGAGCCGGCGAGCTTGCCGAGGCGCTCGATCAAGAGATCCACCGGGGCGCCGTAGAGCACGGGCTCGCACGGCGTCAGCGGCGCCGCGAGGGTGACCACGTCGCCGGCGCGCAGCTCCACGTGCTGGCTCGCGAAGGCCGCGGCCTCGGCCAGCGCGAAGAGAGGATCGGGCAGCGCGCCGCTCGCGATCACGACGCCGCCCACGCGGATCTGCGTGCGCAGGCTCGTCACGCCCACGAGCTCGCTCAGCGTCACCAGCACCGGGCCGAGCTGCGTCGCGAAGTCGTGGGACCGCAACGGCGTGAGGCCCGACGCCTCCAGATCGCGCGCCGCCCAGTCATTGACGATCGCCGCGCCGAAGATCGCCCGCTGCGCCTCCGACACCGTCGCGCCGCGGAGATCGTCGCCGAGGATCGCGGCGATCCCGAGCTCGAGCTCCGGCCGCGTCGCGCCGAAAGGGAACGGCGTCACGGCCTCGTGCCCGAGGATCGCCCGCGCGTTGCCCACGCGCGCCGCGAGCTCGCCCGCGGGATCGCGCGTGACGTGGACGAGCATCGCGCGATCGGGATCGCACGGGGGCAGCCACAGGAACGACCCAGGTGAAAGGCGAGCTTCGGTCGGTCGGTAGCCGGCCGCGAGGCGTTGATCGAGCTCATCGAGGCCGACGCCCCCGAGGGCGATAACCCGCGAAAAGAAATCGCTCGCGCCGCCGAGGAGCTCTCGCGTCCGTGGGGTGGCGAAGCGGAGATCGAGCTCGGCCACATCGTACAGGGCGCCGTCCCGCTCCAGGGCGACGACCGGGAACGGACAGCTCTCGTGGATGATCCGCGCGATCCTCATCCGCGGTCGTCGGCCTCGCAGCTCATGGCGTCCCTTCGGCCGATTCCTCTACCATCATGCCGTGGCCCCCGGGGCGCGTTGTCGCGGTTGGCCTTCCGTTCCGGGAGGTTCGGTCTCTCACACCGTCTCCGCCCGTTGGAGCCGGAGAGCGAGGCGCGAAAGGGCGCCCAAGATGGGCCGATAGTGTTACGTTTTCCGTTCCTGTCGCGATGAGCTCCCGAGTCGACGTGCCTGCATCCCAGCCTTCAGCTGCCAACCCGGGAGACGAGAAGACACGCGCTCGCGCGCGCATCGGGATGACGATCAACAGCAAGTGGCGACTCGACTCGCTGCTCGGCGTTGGCGGCATGGCCTCGGTGTACGCGGCGACTCACCGGAACGGCTCGCGCGCGGCGCTGAAGATCCTTCATACCGAGTTCGCGCGCGACCCCGGGATTCGCGATCGATTCCTCCGCGAAGGGTACGTCGCCAACAAGGTCGAGCACCGCGGGCGCGTCGCCATCCAGGACGACGACATCACCGAGCAGGACGAGCCCTTCCTGGTGATGGAGCTGCTCGAAGGCGAGACGGCGCAGCAGCTCTGGAAGCGCAAGAACCGCAAGGTCCCTCCTGCCGAGGCGCTGTGGGTCGCGGCGGAGGTGCTCGACACGCTCGAGGGCTTCCACGTCCTCGGGATCGTGCACCGCGACATCAAGCCGGCGAACATCTTCGTCACCCGCGAGAGCGTGGTGAAGGTGCTCGACTTCGGCGTCGCTCGCATGCGCGAGGCTGGAGGCGAGCACACGCGCGCCGGGACCGCGCTCGGCACGCCGTCGTTCATGGCGCCCGAGCAGGCCATGGGCCTCGCGGACGGCGTCGACGGGCGCGCGGACATCTTCTCGGTCGGCGCCATGCTCTACGCGATGCTGAGCGGCCAGCGCCTCCATCAAGGACGCACCGACAACGAGGCCTTCATCCTCGCGGCCACCACGCCGGCGCCTTCGCTCGCGCGCGTCGCCGGCGATCTCCCGGTCGAGGTCATCTCGCTTGTCGACAAGGCCCTCGCCTGGGACCGGCGGAACCGCTTCGAAACCGCCATAATGATGCGCGACGAGTGCCGCCGCATCTCGGACGATCTCGGCGGCGCCGGCCCCCAGCAGCAGAAGAAGCCCGACCCGCGACGCTTCGACGATCAAGAGAATCGTCGGCAAGAAGAGCGTCGGCGCAAGGCCGAAGCCGCGGCGGCGCCGATCGTCGAGGAGATGAACGAGGCGGACCAGGAGGACGCCGACGCCAACGATCCTTCGGTCACCAACCTCATCGACACCTTCCGCCGCTGGGAGCGGCTGCTCCCGACCATCCGCCATTACGGGTGGAAGCACCCGGAGACGGACAACAAGCTCCGCGCGACCTACCAGGGCTTGATCGAGTCGCTCCGCGCCGATCCCGCCGCCGTGTTCTGGAAGCTCTCGCCTTACTCGTTCACCCACCGCGGGCAGACGATATGGGAGCCGGCGGCGCCGCTCGACGCGGTGCCGTATCACCTCTTCGCGGCTGGGATCCGCAAGATCCAGCTCTCCCCCGGCTTCTCGGAGGAAGAGCTCCGGTCGATGTGCGAGGTCATGCTCCTCGATCCGACGACCGACCTCGCCCCGGAAGACGACGTGGCCGCCGCGCTCTGGGAGAAGCGCCTCGATCACGTTCACTACGACGTCATCAACGTCTTCGCCGAGGGCGACGCGGCCGATCGCGAGGCCTTCTGGGCCGAGGCCGACGACGTCGAAGAAGAGGCGAAGCGCGCGACCGAAGAGCGCGCCAACCGCGCCGAGGCCGCCGCGATGGTGATCGAGACCGACCCGGCCGCGCTCAAGGCCGCGCGCGTCGCTGCGAGCGCGCTCGCGCTCGATCCCGTCGCCAAGAAGGCGCTCGGCTCGCAGCTCTCGCTGACGCCGGAGCGCTGGAGCGAGCGCTACGTCGACGTGCTGACCGAGGGCATCCTCAACGCCCGTCGCTACAAGGACACCGAGCTGATCTACGAGCCGCTCGACACCTCCACGCGCGACCTCGTTCTTCAGCGCCGCTTCGACATCGTCTTCCAGATGTTCGACGCCGTCGCCAAGGCGGTCGAGGCCTACGCGCCGCGGAACGACGTCGCCAACATCAAGGCCGAGATCTCGCGCGGCATGTTCTCTCCGGAGACGTTTCGCCTCGCGCTGAAGGAGGCCGTGCGCGTCCCTCCGTCCGGCGTCCAGCAGTCGGATGGGTTCGTCCCGGTGGACCTCGACGTCCTCTCGCGCGACCTCATGCCCGTCGTCTCTGCGCTCGGCCCCGCGCACCTCGACGTCATCTTCGACCTCATCGGCGTCATGCCGCACGAGGGCCTCCGCAAGGTGCTCTTCGGCTACCTCGAGCGCATCCTCCCGGGCCGCGAGATGGAGATCGTCGACCGAGTGATGACGCTCGACATCGACGTCGCGCGCCCCATCCTCCGCATCCTCGCTGCGGTGAAGAAGCCCGGCGCGACGGAGGCGCTGCGAAGGCTCGCCGGCTGCTCGATCCCCATGCTCCGCTGCGAGGCCATCGCCCTCCTCTCGCCGTCGCCCGAGCAGCTCAAGGACGAGCTCGCGCAGCTCGCCGAGACCGGTACGCCCGATCTCCGCATCGCCGCCCTCCGAACGCTCGCGCACCACCAGGTGAAGCCGGCCGGCCCGCTCCTCGTCCGCCGCGTGCAAGACGCGACGTTCCACCAGCTCAGCGTCGAAGAGCGCAAAGAGATCCTCGGCGCGCTCTACACGCTCCACCCGCTCCGGGCCGAGCAAGTCTCGTGCGAAATCCTCGAAAAACGAAGCCTCTTCAGCACGGATGAGTCCGTCGAGCAGACCCGCGTCGTCGCCGCGGAGCTCCTCGGGCGCGAGTCCCGATCGATGGAAGCCCTCCATGCCGTGCTCAAGGAGGCGCGTCGGCGCTGGGGCAACAGCCCGCAGCTCCGCGAGAAGGCCGGCTTCGCGGCCGAGGCGATCGCCGCGAAGCTCGGCCGTCGCATCACCGAGAGCGGGGAGATCCTGTGAGCGCTCGTCTACCCGGTCCCGGTCCTGGGCCCATGCTCTCCAGCGTGCCCCCCGGCGCTCCCGGCGTCGACGCCGGCCGCCCGCAACAGAGCGGCCTCGACGTCCTCACCCAGAACGCCGGCGAGATGGCCCGCCGCGTCCACGCGCGCGACATCGCCGCGGCGATCGTCACCGCGCTCTTCCGCCTGGTGAAGCTCTCGACGCTGCACTCGATCGACAACCAGGCGATGAAGCGGCAAGTCGAAGAGACGGTCGCCCTCGTCAACGACTACGGCCAGCGCACCGACCACAACGTCTCGATCCTCTTCGCGCACGGATCGGTCTTCGTCGGCGGCCTCCTCCTCCGCGCCAACCGCGGCATCTACGAGGGCGCGCTCGAGCTCGGCACCATCCTCCACAAGGTCGGCGCCGCCGAGATCGGCATCATGCGCGACGCGCGCGAGAACGATTTCTACTCCCTCGTCTCCGCCCTCGCCGACGCGCTCCGCAGCGCCAAGCCCTCGCGCATCGACAGGCCCTCGCCGAAGATCCGCCTCCGCGGCATCAACGCCGTCGCGCTCAACCGCGAGGTCCAGCTCGAAGAGCGCCTCGATCCCGCCCTCCAGGTCGCGCGCACCTACGCCTCGGCGGTGGTAATCATGCGCCGCTTCTTCGAGGAGCTCCGGCGCGGCAAATACGAGCTCCCTCAGCGCGTCAAGCGCGTCGCCCAGCGGCTCGTCGATCTCTCCACCGGCGAGACGCCCGCCTTCCTCGGCGTCACCGCCGCGCGCAACGCCAACCACGACCAGGCCGGGCGCGCCGTCAACACCGCGATCTTGAGCCTGGCGATGACCCGACAGATCACCACCGACATGGTGCTGCTCTCCCGCGTCGCCATGGCCGCGCTGCTCTTCGACACCGCGCGCGCCCGCATCGCCGGCGTCGTCGGCAAGGGCGCCCCCGGCGTCATGCCCCAGCTCAGCGATCAGCAAGAGCTCGAGTCGCCCGCCAGCACCGCCGTCGTCCTCACCGCGCTCGGCCGCGTCAACGAGCCCAGCGTCATGCGCACCGTGATCGGCTACGAGGCCCAGTGGGTCCGGCGCAAGGACCGGCTCGGACCGCTCTACCGCGGCCTCCGCCAGCCCAGCATGCAGTCGCGGATCATCTCCGTGGCGGGCAGCTTCAACGATCTGCTCACGCCCGCGCCCGGCATGGCGCCGCTCCCCGCCGACGAGGCGATCGCGCGCCTTGAGAAAGACGCGACCGAGCCGGCCGATCGCACCGCGATCCGTCTGCTCGTCGGCGCCCTCGGCCTCTTCCCCACCGGCACGATCGTCGAGCTCTCCTCCGGCGAGACGGCCCTCGTCGTCCACACGCCGTCGAACCCGTCGCAGTACTCGCAGCCGCGCGTCCGCGTGGTGCTCGACGCTTCAGGCGGCTGGCTCGCGCGCCCGCTCGAGGTTGATCTGGCGCAGAAGCGCCGCGGCGAGCCGGCGCGCCACGTGCGCCGCGTCGTCGCCACCAGCGACGATCCCGCCACCGCTTCGTTCCGCGACTTCGCCGCCACCTACACCCCGAGCGTCGAAGGCGGCGCGTCGAGCGTCCAGCTCAGCAGCAGCGTCCACTCGCCCCAGTCCTCGATCTCAGCGGCGACGCCGCCACCTTCCTCGGTCAACGTCCTCATGACCACGGGCCCGCGCTCCCCGTGGATCCCGACGCTCGAGTCGCAGTACAGCCGCCGGGAATCGACCATGCCCGCAGCCTCGCTGCGCCCGATCGACGTCCAGGAGATGCCGCCTCCGCCTCCGCCTCCGCCGCGCCACGCAGCGCCGATCGATCTCCCCGATTACGGGGACGAAGTGGACGAGGCCGAAGCGCAGGAAGAGGAGCAAAACACCCGCGCGGCCTCCTGGGAAGAACAGGAGCAGCTCGTCGCGGTCGAGCGCTCCTCGGGGTTCCCCGAAGCGCCGGTGGAAGAGGCCCTGCCTGCGCCGACCGCGGAGGGGACCTTCGCCAAGACCCCGCTCGCGCACCTGCTCATCTACATGCTCGATCAGCGCCTCACCGGGACGACGATGTTCCAGGCGCCGGACGGGCTGACGCACGCGATCTATTTCCACGACGGCGGCCCCGCCAAGGTCCGCACGGGCACGACGGTCGCGCCGATCGATCGCGTCCTCCTCGAGATGGGGCTGCTCGACGAGGCCACGCTCCGCGGCACGCTGATGGAGATCTCGAAGAAGAAGATCCTCCACGGCCGTCACCTGGTGATGAAGGGGCTCCTCGATCGCGAGAACATCGTCGAAGCGCTCCGCCTCCAGGTCATGCGCAAGACGACGTACCTCTTCGAGCTCCCCGCCGAGACGCGCTACGCCTATTACAAGGACCTCAACCTCCTCGCGAGCTTCGGCGGCCCCGAGCTCACGCCGTGCGAGCCGCTCGCGGCGATCATGGCGGGCATCCGCCTCCGCGCCAACGATCCGATGGTCGACGCCACCCTGCTGCGCATCGCCGGGCGACCGCTCGCGATCCACATCGACGCCGAGCTCCGCCGCCTCCAGCTCCAGCGCGACGAGCGCAGCGTCGTCGATCTTCTCCGCACGCGGCGCATGACGCTCGCCGAGATCCTCGACGCCGGCGTCGCGCAGCAGCGCATCGTCCGCCTCACCATCTACGCGCTGGCGATCACCCGCTACCTCGATCTTGGCATCGCCGGGAGCCGCGCGCCCGTCGGCATCAACCGCGATCGCCCCGCGGTGATCGAAGCCCCGCAGGTCGCGATCCGCGAGCAGCCCGCCGCCGCGCCGGCACCGCCGTCGGCCCCACCGCCGGCGCCGCCGCAAGCACAGCCCAAGCCCAACCCGCGCACGCGCACGGGGACGCTCACGAGCGAGGTCCCCAGCGCCACCCCGCCGCCTGCTCCTGGCGGGCCCAACCGCTGGCGCGCCACCGAGCCCGCGCGCGCATCGACGCCGCCGCCCCCGCGGATTTCACTCGATCCTCCCGCGGCTCGCCCCACCACGCGGATGGCGCGCGTCACGGGCCCGTCGGTGTCGGTACCGATCGTCGAGGCTTTGTCTGCACCGATCACGCCGGAGTCCCCCGCGGTCCAGGTACGCCCGCCGCCGCGAAAGCCACCGGTACCGGGCGCCCCGAATCCGGCCGGCTCTCTCTACGATGCGCCGCCCGCGTCGCGTCCGACCACCAAGCTCCCTCGCGTCTCGATGCCCACCCCGGTCGGCAATCCCGGCGCTGACATGCCCGAGCCCGAGCCCACCTCGACACGCGAGTCGCAGCCCTCCTCGATCCGTAGCCCGGGCCAGGGCCGATTGACGCCGAGCCCCGGAGCCTACTCGCGCACGCCCGAGCCGGCCTCGGTCCGCATCTCGTCGGTGCCCCCGGCGTCGAGCCCCCCGAGCGCCCTCACTCCGCCGCCCGTGTCGTCGCACACGCCGAGCACCGCGGTCTCCCCGGTGGCCCTTCGCCCCGAGCACGCCGCGCGCCGCGCCGACATCGAGAAGCGCGCCCAGTCGATCGACAGCGAAGACTACTTCCAGATGCTCGGCCTCGCGCGCGAGGTGCCGCCCGAGCAGATCCGCAACGCCTACTTCGCCCTCGCCAAGCAGTGGCACCCTGACCGCGTCCCGCCCGAGCTCGCCGAGGTGAAGCCCCTCGTCGCCAAGGTCTTTGCCCGCATCAGCGACGCCTTCCAGAACCTCAACGACACCGCCAAGCGCAAGGACTACCTCGCTCGCCTCCAGGCCGGCGGCGGCACCCAGGAGGACGACGAGAAAATCGCCCGCGTCGTCGACGCCGCGATGGAGTTCCAGAAGGCCGAGATCCTCCTCAAGAAGAACGATCTCGCCGGCGCCGAGCAGCTCGCCACCGCCTGCGTCCGCGCCGATCCAGAGCAGCCCGAGTACCTCGCCCTCCTGGTCTGGATCCAGGCCCAGCGCCGCGGCGACCCGCCTGGCATGCGCGAGGGCATGACGAGTACACATTTCGATGATTTGATCAAGCTCCTCGACGGCGTCCTCGCCAAGGAGCCCAGCTACGAGCGCGCCATCTACTACCGCGGCGTCCTGCTCAAGCGCTCAGGCCGCCTCGACAAGGCCCTGCGCGACTTCAAGAAGGCCGTGGAGCTGAACCCGAAGAACATCGACGCCGTCCGCGAGGTCCGCTTGAACGACATGCGCAAGCGCAGCCAGCCGGGCACAAAGCCGGAGAGCGGCGGGCCCGACGGTGGAGGCCTGTTCGGCAAGTTCTTCAAGCGCTGATCAGGAGCCATTCCCCGCATGGCTTCGCAACCAACCTTCGACGCCTGCGAGTTTCAGGCACCCTCCAGCGGCGCCCGGGTCAACCTCTTCCGCGCCGAGGCCGCCACCTTCGCCTCCGAAGGGGACGGCCGCCCGCAGATCCTCCTTGGCGTCCTCCTCCGCGGCATGGTCCGCACCGAGACGGCCTCTGGCCTCCTCGTCAGCGACGCCCGCGAATCCCCCAGGATCTGGATCATGCCGGCGGACACCTGCTTTGCGATCACGGCCATCCCCGGCCACCCGCCGGCCATCCTCGGCGCCGCGCTCGATCCCGACGTCCTCGCGCACTACCTCGAAGAAGCGACGCGCACCCCGCTCGCGTTACCCGACGTCCCTCAGGTGCTCGAAGATCCGGTCGCCGCCCTCGGGCTCGAGGCCTTTCATCGCAGCCTCTGGTCCGGGACTGGCCCCTCGAGTGGGAGAGCTGGCTCACGACCAGCCTGCGTCGACTCTTCGATGGAGGCCAGAGCTCCCGCCGCCCCTCGGCCCTGGCCGAGCCGCGCGGCGTGGCGATCGCGCGCGAGTACCTCCACGCCCACTACCGCGAGGCGGTACCGCTAGAGCGCCTCGCCGCGCTCGCCGGCCTGAGCAAATACCACCTCGTCCGCGCCTTCCGCGCCGCGGCCGGCGCGCCGCCGCACACCTACCAGCTCCGCTTGCGCCTCACCCGATCTCTCCTCTTGCTCCGCGACAGACTACCGCTCTCCTCCATCGCCTACGAGCTCGGCTTCGCCGACCAGAGCCACTATACCCGCGCCTTTCGCGCCGAGTTCGCCACCACGCCGGGCGCCTGGCTGCGGGCCGCGCGCCCGCAGCCACGCAGTCCTCATTGCAGCGGGAGCCTGAGCAACGACGGCTTGGCCTTGGTGGGATCGGCTGCCAGCGCCTCGAACGCCGCGCAGGTCACGTAGAGTGAACCACCTTTGCTATCGACGAAGAGCGAGGCCGGCGACTGGAGCGGATCCCCCGTAGCGACGGTCTCCACGCTCTTGTCCTTCCTGATCCGCAGCACCGTATTCTTGTAATTGACGGCCACGAAGAGATCACCTGTGCTCTCATCCACCGCGATCCCGTCCGCGCCCGAGAGCTTCTTGCAGTCCGTCGCCACGAAGATCTCGGGCGTCCCCGCGCTCCCGTCCGCGTTGACGGGGATCTTCACGATCGACGCACGATCGGTGTTGGTCGCGTAGTACGCGCCCCCGCTCAGCACGAAGCCGTTGATGCCGAGGTGGAACATCGTATTCTCCCCGCACACGGTGGGATCCGGCGTCAACAGAGCATGGGAGAGCCACGTGGACACGGTTCCATCCTTGGCCACCTTGAAGATCTTCCCGGAGATCGAGTCGCTGACGAGCAGCTCGCCCTTGGCGTTGAAGCGGAGATCGTTGGCGAAGGCCATCATCGGATCCGAGGCAAAGAGCGTCGCCGCCCCGCCCCCTGGCGCCACGCGATAAATACCCGTCTTCGGCCCGCCCGCCGCAGTCACGTGGAGCGCCGCGTAGAGCGCGCCGTCCGCCCCGAGCGTCAAGCCCACCAGCGCGCCGCCGTTCATGGGGAAGGTCGGCGTCGCGCCGTAATCAGCGACCGTGTGCTTGGCGAGATCGACAGTGACAATCTGCCCCGTCGGCAGCGCGCCGACGTAGGCGACACCGCCCTTGATATCGAGCCCTTCGACGAACTGCCCCTTGGCCGGATCGAAGGCAAAGACGACCTCGGGCGCGGCGCTCGCCCCGCCGGTGCCCGTGCCCGCGCTCGTACTCGTGGTCGTACCCGCGCTCGTGGTAGCGCCGGTGCTCGTGCTCGTCCCGGTGGAACCTCCGGTGCCCGAGGCGCTGGTCCCGCTGGACGTATCGCCGCCGCATCCCGCCGAGAAGGCGGCGGAGGCGAGCAGAGCGGAGGCGATCGCGATCGAAAATGAACGACTATTCATGGGGAAGAGCTCCTCGTGCCCACGGCTGGTTCGAGGTCCGCCGAGGCAGGAGAGAAGATGCGACCGAAGCGACCCGGCGTAGGGACGCCGCTTGCTACCGCACCAAATGAGCTGTTCTTGCCGGCAGAACGCGCTCGACCATGGCGCCGATTCGTCGGCGCGCCGAGCGCCGGGCCGCCTCTTTGGAACAATCTTGCGATCGGCCTGCCCTCGGAAAGCGCGCGACTCGATTGACGACGCCCTGAAACCGCCAAACCCTCTCGCCCATGACCGACGCCACCACCTACGAGCTCTACTACTGGCCCTCGATCCAGGGCCGCGGCGAATTCATCCGCCTCGCCCTCGAGGAGGCGGGCGCGCCCTACGTCGACGTCGCGCGCGGCCCGGACGGGGTCGGCGCCCTCCTGCGGATCCTCCGCGAAGAGACCGCGGCGATTCCCCCCTTCGCCCCGCCGTTCCTGCGCAGCGGCCCGCTGACGATAGCCCAGATGCCGAACATCCTTCACTACCTGGCGCCGCGCCATAGGGCGGCGCGATCTCCTACGTCGATCTCGCCATGTTCCAGGCGATCGAAGGCCTCGAGTACGCCTTTCCCCGCGCCATGAAGAGGCTCGCACCGAAGATCCCCCGCCTCCTCGCCGCGAGGGACCTGATCGCTGCCCGCCCGCGCATCGCCGCCTATCTGGCCTCGGAGCGGCGCTTGCCGTTCAATGAGCAAGGCATTTTCCGGCATTACCCCGAGCTCGAACACCCCACCAAGGGCTGATTCTCAGGGGATCCTGGGTCCGGTGGGATCCACCGCGCCGGTGCTCACAGTGGAAATCCACAGATGAAAAGCGAAAATCGACCATGATCGTGGTCTCGCCTGGTTTCCGCGCTTTCCACGAGCGCCCGTCTCCGATAGCGTCTCTGAAGGCGACTGAAACCTGGGCACCACCCGGCTTTCCGGCCGCACACGAGGGCAATCATGGCGGCGAGCACGTGGCAACGATGGGTCTGGCTCCCGGCGGTCCTCCTGACTGGGGGCGCCGCATCCTGCGTCGGCAACCTCGGTGATGGCGCGGGGGTCGACGCCTCGGATCCGTCCAAAACCCCGCTCGTGTGCGACGGCGTGGCCATTCACCCGGGCGACGCGCCCGCGCGGCGAATGACACGCTTCGAATACGACAACACCGTCCGGGACTTGCTTGGCGACACCACCGCGCCGTCCTCGTCGTTCCCCGCGGACCAGGTGGCGGGCATCTTCAACAACCAGGCGGACACCCTGGTGGTGACGCAGCTCCTCGCGGAAGGCTACATGAACGCCGCCGAGGCGGTGGCGGGCAACGCGGTCAAGCAGCTCGGCACCCTGACCGGCTGTGATCCCAAGACGTCGAGCGAGCAGGCCTGCGGCGCTCAGTTCATCGAGTCGTTCGGCAAGCGCGCCTTCCGCCGCCCGCTCGACGCGGACGGCCGAGCCCTCCTCACCGACGTCTTCACCAAGGCCCTGGCGATGTGGGACTACGAGACGGCGATTCGCCTCGTCATCGAGACAGCGCTGCAGTCCCCGCGCTTCGTGTTCCGGGTCGAGCTCGGCATGCCCGACCCCAAGAGCGCGGGCGTGGTGCAGCTCGACGACTACGAGGTCGCGTCCCGCCTCTCGTACCTCCTCTGGGGCTCCCTCCCTGACACAGAGTTGATGGCCGCGGCCGACGCCCACGAGCTCTCGACCTCGGAGCAGGTGTCCGCCCAGGCCACGCGCCTGCTCGCCGACCCCAAGGCCCGCTCGGTGATCGAGAACTTCCACGAGCAGTGGCTCGGCCTCCCCAAGCTCGACACGCTCGACAAGGACACGAAGGCGTATCCCATCTTCACGCCGGCCCTCAAGACCACCTGGCGCAAGGAGACGATGGCCTTCGTCGACGACGTCATCCTCCACGGCGACGGCGATCTGGCGACGCTGCTCAGCGCCCCTTACACGATGATGAACGCCGAGACAGCGGCCTTCTACGGCGTCAAGAACGGCCCGACCGGGAGCACGTTCGAGCACGTCGACCTCGATCCGAAGCAGCGCGCTGGCCTCCTCACGCAGCCGAGCCTCCTCGCGCTCAACGCCCACGTCGACCAGACCTCCCCCGTCCACCGCGGCAAGTTCGTGCGCGAGCGCCTCCTCTGCGAGCTGATCTCGCCGCCCCCGCCCGGCCTCAATATCGTGCCTCCGCCGGTCGACCCCAACGCCACCACGCGCGAGCGGTTCTCCCAGCACTCGGACGATATCGCCTGCTCCGGGTGCCACAACCTGATGGATCCGATCGGCTTCGGCTTCGAGGGGTACGACGCGGTCGGCCTCTATCGCGAGAAGGAGAACGGCCTCACCCTCGACACCTCGGGCGAGATCAAAGGCAGCAAGGACGCCGACGGCAAGTTCAACGGCGCGGTCGAGCTCGCGGATCGCCTCGCGAACAGCGAAGAGGTCCGCGCCTGCGTCGTCACCCAGTGGTTCAACTACGGCTACGGCCGCACGACGACGACCGAGGACAAGTGCACGATCCAGGCGCTGCAAACCACGTTTGCCGCCGCCAACTACGACGTAAAAACGCTCCTCATCGGCCTGACCCAGACGGACGCCTTCCGCTACCGGAAGCCCGTCGTGGCCGGTCAATAAAGACTTCTTGGCAGGCTTCGCACCGAGGGAGATGAACATGGCACAAGGGCGATTCATGCTGAACCGGCGCTCGATCCTCAAGGGGCTCGCGGGCGCGGCGATCGGGCTTCCGCTGCTGGAAGCGATGGGCCCGAAGGCCTACGCGGCCCCGCTCCCGAAGCGCCTCGTCATCTTCTTCACGCCCGACGGCACCATCCCGGGCGCCTGGGCGACGGGGACCGAGAACAACTTCACGCTCGGCCCGATCCTCGAGCCGCTCGCCGCCCACAAGTCTGACCTCCTCGTGCTCACGGGCATCAAGAACGAGGCCGCCCACCACGGCCCTGGGGACGACCACCAGCGCGGGATGGAGACGATGCTCACCGGCACCGAGCTCCAGACTGGCCCGGACAAGGGCGGCTGCGACACCTGCCCAGCGGCGGGCTTCGCCGGCGGCCCCTCGGTCGATCAGGTGATCGCGCAGAAGATTGGCAAGCAGAACAAGCTCCAGTCAATGGAGTTCGGCGTCAGCGTTCACGACAGCAATAGCTGGTCGCGCATGTCCTTCTCCGGGCCGGGCGTCCCCCTGTCCCCGGTGGACAACCCCAAGCTGGCCTACACCCGCATCTTCGGCGATTTCAACGCTGATCCGGCCGGCGCCAAGCGCCTCGCCGCCGAACGTCACCTCGTCCTCGGCTCGGTGCTGGCCGACGCAAAGAAGCTCCAGAGCAAGGTCAGCAGCGCAGACCGCGCCAAGATCGAGCAACACCTCTCCTCGATCGACAGCATCAACAGCCACCTCGACACGATGGTGCAGATCGGCGGCGACTGCTCCCTCCCCCCGGCGATTGGCAACATCGGCGACATCTACGCCGAAGCCAACCACGAGGCCGTCGGGCAGCTCCAGATGGACCTGATGGTCGCGGCCATGGCCTGCGACATCACCCGCGTCTCCAGCCTCCAGTGGACGACGAGCGTCGGCAACACGACGTTCGGCCAGCTCGGCCTGAGCGAAGGCCACCACGAGCTCTCCCACCATCCGACCGAAGACCCGGTCTCCCAGGCCGCCCTGATCAAGATCGACAACTTCTACGCGAAGCAGCTCGCCTATCTGATCACCAAGATGAAGACGATCCAGGAGGGCAGCGGGACGATGTTCGACAACACCGCCATCCTCTGGTGCAACGAGCTGGCGGTCGGCAACGCCCACTCGCACGACAACATGCACTACGTGCTCGCCGGGAGCTGCGGCGGCGCCTTCAAGACGGGTCGCTTCCTCAATTTCAAGGGCGACCACCACAACAATCTCCTGCTCTCCCTCTGCCACGCGATGGACGTGGACCTGAGCTCGTTCGGCAACCCCGCCTATTGCACCGGCGTGCTCCCCGGCCTCACCGGCTGAGCTCACCTGAGCGCGACTTCTCTCGCCGCGCTCCCTGGGGTCCCCACGTCGACAGCTGGCGGCCCCGCTCCAACCTGGGCCGCATCGCGCTGGACTTCGCGCGTCGTAGGCAGAGGAGAACAGACAGGAAAGGGAGCGACGATGCCCACCCCCGGCCCGTGCTCGGCCCTACGGGCCTCCGCGCGGTCCGCCCCTCCCAAAGCTCGCGCGCCGCGCGAGCAGGGAGGGGTGCTGTGGTGCGACGTGTTCGCCGGTTTGGGCGCGGCGGAGCCCCTTTTATGTCAAGAGAGAAGACCGCCCGTGCTCACTACGAGCATAGCGCGCGCGGCGCCGAGCTTTCCTGGCGCCCTACCGCAGCCTTTGGCGGGATCCGGATAAGGTATGAGGCGTGTGCGTTGCAGGGGCGCACGCGCCTGGGGCGATTGCTCTTGGCCCACCTGGGTGCCCTGCCAGAGACAGGCATATGGCGGCGCTCGCTCCTGATTGGTACGATATTCATCGTCCGCCGTCCGCCGTCTGCCGTCTTTCGTCTTTCGTTCTTCCGTCTTCGTCCGCGGTCCTCGTGCGCGTGCGCGTGCGCGCTTCGGGATCCGGATCCAGAGCGCGCACGCGCACGCGCACGAAAGAGGCGCACGGAAGACGGAAGACGGAAGACGGAAGACGGAAGACGGAAGACGGAAGGTGCCATCGCCCTTGCTGAGTAACACGCTCAGGGTGTTATCGATGCCGTTCGCGACGGCGAGGTCGGGTTTGCCGTCGCCGTTCAGGTCCAGCGCCGCGACCGAGGAGGGGCCGACGCCCGCGAAATAGACGATCCGCCCCGTCGGCGAGCCGAGGAACCCCTGGTTCGAGCAATAGCAAAGGCCCTCTGCGCTGCAGACCTCGTCCCCGGTACACGCACCCTTCGAGTCCTTGGGCACACTCGAGCACGTCTCCCCGCCCTTGCACGACTGGCACGGCCCACTGCAGACCTCCGCGCAGCAAAGGCTGTCCACCGAGCAGAACCCGCTCGCGCAGTCACCGCCCTTCGCGCACTGGTTCCCGTTCTCGAAGGTGAACTCGAAGCCATGCGGCAGCAAGGTATTGCACGCCGCGAGCAGAAAGCAGCCAACAAGCACCGCCGCGAGCAGCCGAACGGCCCTGATGCGTTGCAGGAGTCGCCATATCAAAAGCTCCCCTCGAGGTCGAACCGTCCAACTCCCACCCGCAAGGCGGCGCCCGCGGCGCGCGGCGCGTTCCCACCCGGCCGCAGGCTGATGAGGAGGATCGACCCCGCCGCCACCCCGAGGCCCCCCAGCACCAGGCTGGTGGTGGACACGTCCCCGAGGGTGCTGGCCGCGTTCACGTTCGCCTGCTCCGATGGAGGGCAACGGACACCCGCGCAGCGCGACTCCACGTCATGAATCTTCACGAACGCCAGGGCCCCCGTCACGGCGCCCACGCCCAGCGCCGCTGCACCGACCACGAACGACGCCACGGCTCCCTTCCTCGCGGCCCGGAAACCGGCCGTGTCCCGGTTGCGCTCCAGCGCGATCGTCACCACCTGCCGTTTCCGCCGCTCGAGGTTCACCCGCCGTATCTCGGGCAGGAAACCGTCCGCGCTCACCTCCACCTTGTGCTCCCCCACCCGTAAACGGCCCTCCCAGGCCCCCTGCCCCACCACCACCGAGTCGATCGACACCAGCGCTCCCCCAGGCGTCGGCTCGACGCGCAGCGAGGTATCCAGCGCCTCCGCCGTCAGCGTCAACTTGGTCGTCTCGCGGAGCCGGATAGGCACGCTCACCGGCTGAGTCCCCAGCTCCACGTTTCCCCGCAACGCCGCCTTTTTCCCCGGCGCCGCGGCCTCCTCGCCCGGCGCGCACTCCGGGATGGCGTCGAGGTTCACGCTCCCACGCAGCGTGACCAGGTGCTCACCCACCCTGAGCGGCCCCTCCCACGGCGTCTTGCCCACCATGGTCCCGTCGACGACCACCTCGAGCGCTCGGCCATGCTGCTCGCTCACCTTCAGGCGCCCTCCCGTCGACAGCGAGCGGAGCTGCACCACCGCCGCTTGCTTCGCGCCGACCTCGATCGTCGCGCCGAACGGGTCCAGGCCCTCCTTGAAGGCGCTGACTTCATGGCTGCCCGCGGCCACGCGCACGGAGCCGGGCAAGGGCAGCGTTCCGCGATAGCGACCGTCGATCACGATCGAGGCGCCGGGCTCGCCTCCCTCGACCTTCAGCGTTCCGATCCGCTCCTGGAGCTCCTTGATCGTCCGCTCGACGATCTCGCGCTCCTCAACGGGCAGGTTCGAGAACTTCAGCACCTCCTCGAACATATCGAGGGCTTCGTCGAAGCGCCGGAGCGAGCTCAGGCAGATGGCTGCGTTCTTCGTCGCAGCCCGGGTTGGGTAGCTCGCGCGCGATCGGCCGAGCTCGGCGAGCGCCGCGTCCCACGCCTCTTGCTTCAGGAGCAAATTCCCCTTCTCGAAGGAGGCTTTGGCTTCGGTCCTCCTGGCCTCGACGTCCTTGTCGTCGGGCGACGCGACGGCCGGCAGCCCGGGCGCCACCGCCGGTTGCGCGAGCGCCGTCGACTCCAGCAACAGCAGGGCACCGAGGACGCGGGCGGTGCTCGCGCGAAAAAGAGGGACGTTCATGCTCTTCCTGATCCCGGCGGCCGCGAGCGCTATTCGAACGTCACGGCGGGCTCGGGCCCGGTGGGCCTGGACACCGGCGAGCTCGCGGACGGCGCCGCGCGCCCCGCGTCCACCTTGGCGCCGAGGGGTTTGCCGAGGAGCCTTGGCGCGATCGTCTCGACCTGCATCCTGGGGGGGGGACCGCTTCGAGACGGGTTATCGCCACTTCGGCGATGGTCTCCTGTGCGCCCTTGAAAAGGCGCACATGGTGCACGCTCCCGATCACGCCTTGAAGCTCGACCCCCCTTCTTTCACTGGGGTCGCGCGGCCGTCGAGTGACTCCCGAGCTTGTAAGCGACGAGGCCGCCGAGCAAAAGCGGCAACGCGATCATCAGTCCGAGCTGGGTTTTGCGGACCGGGGACGACCCGAGCGGGGCGCCCTGCGAGACGCTGAGCCCCGCCTCGGCGCTCGCGAGCGCGCTCTCCGAAGGACTGCTGTTCGCCCACGCCGGTTCTCGACGGGTCACCAGCTCCTCCGCGAGGACCGCGCGCACCGCCCGGTGAGCTTGCTCCGCTTCGCTGAGTCCAACCAGATCGCTGGCTTGAACGGACAATCCCCCGGGCACGAGCGGTTGAATCGCCTCGAGCACTGCCGCCATGCTCTGGAATCGATCGTCCGGCGCGATCGCGAGCATGCGGTGAACGATCTGCGCCACCGCGGGGGGTACCCATGGCGCCACATCCTGGATCGGCGGCGCCGGCTCCTTGCAGATCGCCCGGAGCAGCGGCCTCCCTATCTCGACTCCCATGTGCGGCGCCTGGCCCGTGAGCGCCTTGTAGAGCGTCACGCCGAGCGACCAGATGTCAGTGCGCTGATCGATGGATTTACTCGCCATCGCCTGTTCCGGCGACATGTAGAGAGGCGATCCGAGCATCCCTCCTGTGCGCGTGAGCTCCGCTTCGGGGGTCGTCGTCTCCATCATCTTGGCGATGCCGAAATCGACCACCTTGAGAACAATCGCGCCGCTGTCGAGCGTGGAAAGAAACAGGTTCGCGGGCTTGATGTCGCGGTGGATGACCCCGGCCGCATGCGCCTTCCCGAGACCAATGCACCCTTGCCCGACCAAGCGCAGCGAAAGCTCGGGCGGGAGGTTGCCGAGGCGCTTGAGCAAGTGCTGAACGTCTTCGCCACGGAGCAGCTCCATGGCCATGTAGATCACGCCGGTGACAGGGTCCGTTCCGGTGTCGAGGACCTGTACGATGTGCGGCGTCTCGAGGGCACCCGCCGCCTTCGCCTCACGCTGGAAGCGCACCACCATCTCGCTCTTCTTGGCGATCAGGGCGTGAATCACCTTGAGCGCGACGCCACGGCCGCTGCCGGTGTGCTCCGCCTCGTAGACAGCACCCATGCCCCCCTCCCCGAGGACACGTAGGATCAGATAGCCCCCGTCGATGAGCTCTCCGATCATCGCGCCGATGACCAGGCTCACGGTCAGCGATTAGCAATCCAGAACCACGCCGCTGAGCCCTCCACGCTCGCGCGCGATCGCCCTCGCGGCGCCCCTCGGCCCTCGCGGGCGATGCGGCGGGCCGGCCGGGCTCCCTCACGCGCGATCGCGCACGCGCACGATGACGGAAGACGAAAGACGACGAGGCGGCGAGGTGTGCACGTTGGCTCCATGCTCGACGGCGCCCGCGGACCGCGCACGCAGCGCAGTCTCCGCGGCGTCGATGTCGACCTGGCTCGCTGCCGCGAAGTAGCTGCTGATGGAGGCCTCGGTCGCCTGGAGCTGGGCGCGCTCATCGTCGTTCACAAGCGATCTATAGATGCTCAAGAAGGGGCGCGTCGAGCACAGGCCGCTCGGCGGCTTGCCTGTGGAGGCGCCGCGCCTAGAGTGGCGCGGCATGACGGACAGCACGCCGCCCCTTCCTCCGCCCGGCGTCTTCGTCGAGCGGATCCTCGACTACGTTGTCGCGGACGCCCCCCCCCGAACCGTCACGGTCCGCATCTACCAGCCGGAGCAGCGAGGCCCGTACGAGTGGCAAGCCAGGGTGGTGATCAGCGGACTGGATAAGGGGATGGATCACGAGTTCGGTGGCCTCGATAGTGTGCAAGCGCTGTTCGAGGCGCTACGGATGGCGGGGGGGGAGCTCGCTCGGCATCCGGGGCTCTCGCACGGCAAATGCAAACCCTGGGAGCCGGTGGGGTTTCTCACGCCTGCGGATAGGTTCCTCAACCCTGCGGATAGGTTCCTGTAATCAGCCTTTTGCCAGGCACGCGGCATGGCCCTCGTTCGAGGCACTCCAACAGGCTTGGTCCTTGGCCCAATCTCTACAGAACGGCTGAAAAACAAGCTGAAGGTTCGTGCACGGAGTATCACACCCCTTGTCGCGTCGGGAATAGAGGCACGAGGTGAGAGCCTCTTTCGCGCTCTGCTCACACTTCGAGCGGAACGCGTCGGGAGCTTCATTCTGGCAGTATCGGTCATATCGCGCATACCCCGCATTGCAGGCTTTATCGCAGCTCTTTGGCGCCGCGGGCGTGTCGGAACAACCAATCTGATGCGGACTGCAAATGCACACGACGCCCGCGGAGTTGGTGCCGTACGTGTCCGGAGCGTCGCTGTCCCCCTCCGGCGCGTCGCCGTCCGGCGGCGAGCCGGGCCCGCCGGGGCCAAACACGGGCGGCGGCTCGGTGACGCCGCCGTTGCCCGCCCCTTCCGGGTTGCAAGGCGGCGGCCGATCCCCGCACCCCGTCGACAGTCCGGCCACGAGGAGCGCACCGGCAAGCATCGAGGGGCAGAGCGGCGCGACTTTTTTGGTGATCTTATTCATCTCCCTCGGATGCAACGGCGGTGTTCGCCCGTTTTGCGCTCCCCTTGTTCAGCACGCCCACAGCGGCGACCTCAGCTCACCTCCCTCCCGAGGTGGTTGGCGTGCGTCCGGCGGCGCACGACCGGTGAGTCTGCGACCGCCCTGGGCGCAAGGACTGGCAACGGCGGAGCGAGGGTTTGCGGAGGAAGAAAAGTCCGAGGAAGGTAAGGGAGAAGAGCAAGGACCCGAGGAGGATAGGACCGGACGTGTCATCCCGCTGCGGCCTCGTCGTAAGCCGCCTGGGGAGGAGGGCGGCGGGGCGTAGGCTTCCGCGAGTTCGACCAGGATCCGGTGCGGCAGGCGAGGATCGAGAGCCGCCGCTGCACGGGCGGCTACGTACACCACCCGATGCCTGGCAAGTCGGGTCTCCCACGCTGCTGGGAGCGAGCCACGTAATCATCGCTCCGCGAGGCAGGGCATGGAGACCGTACCGCGAAGCGCCACGTCCCTGTTCCCGACGGCTGGCCACGGTGCTGCGATCCGCGGATCACTTGCAGCGCTGCGTCCGGTTGGCGCCATCCGAAACCCACACGCAAAAAACGACGCCTTCACAGTGACCGAGGAGGCCGACAGCGCCGCAGGCCACGGCGGTCTTGAACGTCGGCCCCCCAGGAACGACGCAAGCCCCGGGGCACGCGGGCGCGAGCGTCTCCGGCAGCTCCTTTGTGTCGCAATCGAAATCGAACGGCGGCGCGCCCTCGGGCCATGCTTGCGTCGCGGCGGAGGCGGTGACGAGGACGTGGACGTGGACAAGCTCTTCTCCTGCTGCCCTCCAGGCGATAAGCTCGCGGGATGCCCATCGAGCCGCCGGAGCCCCTCCAGATCGCCAGAGTCCTCGACGACCAGCTCGCCCAATTGCGGGCCCTCATTGCCGCCTACCCAGACCGGCCAGAGTATTCGACTGCGGCAGAACTCCTGAGTCGCGCCGTCGATCAAATCAAAGCAGGAGCGGCGCTGAAGCAAGCCGCGCGGTAGCCTCGGCGGGTGCCGAGCTGGATCGCGAGCGCGCTCTCTGCCCTCTCTGTTCAGGAGCGCGCCGTTTACCTCGCCTCGATCGCCGCGGTGGTCCTGGCCTGGGTAACGGCGCGACAGAAGGGGGAGCATCCAGCCCTTTCAAGGTCATATCGGCGGCCCACACAGGTAGGCCCATGCCCTCCATATCGCACTTTGTGGCATCCATCTCCCGGCCACATACCGAATGCGCTTGATTGCTTCACGGCTTCGCATTTCTCTGCGTGAATGATCCTCGGCACGATTCTCGCTCGTTTCGCCCAACGGACCCCGGTCAGCGTCATGGTGCGCGGGACGCTGGAGTACGCCTTGGCCCCGGACGCGCTTGATGCGCTCTTCCGTACGACGGCGGAGCAACAGGACGAGAAGCAGCTTCTCTTCTCGTCGGTTGTCGACCTGATGGGCCTGGTCGTGGCCCGCGTGCAACCCTCGTTGAACGCCGCTTATCAAGCAGTATCCGACACGCTGCCGGTCTCGCTCGCCTCGA
>Ga0209181_10004017_pt1 | contig 22243 bp, 15 predicted proteins | sample MAT05_FD_187208 | JGI IMG/M metagenome (GOLD analysis project Ga0209181, IMG submission 187208) | Freshwater microbial communities from Lake Fryxell liftoff mats and glacier meltwater in Antarctica - MAT-05 (SPAdes) (version 2) | ecosystem: Environmental > Aquatic > Freshwater > Ice > Liftoff...
CAATCCGCGCTCGGCGATCACCCGCAAGGACGAATACCGCCAGACTCTGGTCAAACGCGGTGCAACGCTGGGTGCCAACTGCACGGTCGTATGCGGGGCAACCATCGGCGAGTATGCGTTTGTTGGTGCGGGCGCGGTGGTTAATCGTGATGTGCCCGCTTATGCACTGATGCTGGGCGTGCCAGCCAGACGGCGGGGTTGGATGTGCCGCTGTGGCGTCCAGCTGCATGGAAAAGACCACGTTGGCTGTCCCTGCGGCGCTGCCTATCTAATTGACGAGTTGACCTGTACGCCCCTATGACCCGGAAAATTGAATTTGTTGACCTGAAGGCGCAGTACGCCGACATCAAGATCGCCGTCGATGCGCGCATCCAGCGGGTGCTGGACCATGGCCAGTTCATCATGGGACCAGAGGTGCGCGAGCTGGAAGCACGGCTCGAAGCCTATACCGGTTCCAGGCATTGCATCACGGTGGCGTCAGGCACCGAGGCCCTGCTGGTGGCGTTGATGGCCCTCGACCTCAAGCCGGGCGACGAAGTAATTACCACGCCGTTTACTTTTGTCGCTACGGCCGAGGTGATTGTGCTGCTGGGTGCCACCCCCGTTTTTGTCGATGTGCAACCCGACACCTGCAACATTGATGTCGCTCGGATTGAGGCGGCGATCACATCAAGGACAAAGGCGATCATGCCGGTGTGTCTGTATGGCCAAGTGGCTGACATGGACGAGATCAATGCCATCGCGGCACGGCACGGGAACATCGCCGTGATCGAGGATGCGGCGCAGAGTTTCGGGGCGACCTACAAGGGGCGCAAGAGTTGCAACTTGTCGACGATTGGCTGCACCAGCTTCTTTCCAAGCAAACCCCTTGGATGTTATGGCGATGGCGGCGCAATTTTCACGAATGACGACGCATTGGCGTTGGCCATGCGCGAGATTCGTGTGCATGGGCAGGAGCGCCGGTATTACCATACCCGTATAGGGCTGGGCGGGCGCATGGATACGCTTCAGTGTGCCGTCGTATTGGCGAAGCTGGACAAACTGGATTGGGAGATCGAGCAGCGCATCGCCGCCGGCGAGCGGTACCGCCAACTGCTTGACGGAGTGCCATCGGTGCAGCAATTGGCCGTTCGCTCGGACCGGGACTGCGTCTGGGGGCAGTTTACGGTGCAGGTGGCGAACCGTGAAGTGGTGCTCGAAAAGCTCAAGGACGCGGGCGTGCCGACAGCGGTGCACTATCCGATTCCACTGCACCACCAACCGGCTTATCGCGACAGGTACCGCGTTTCGGGCTCGCTGAACCATTCTGAATCGGTAGCGAAGCGGGTGTTCAGTTTGCCTATGCATCCGTACCTGGATACCGAGACGCAACGTCGCATTGTGCAGCCATTGGCTAACTAGTTGAAGACAAGGACGATATGTACCGGGGAACAACTGTTGCGGTCGTCGTGCCTGCCTACAACGAGGCGACCCAGATTGGCAAGGTGATCGCGACAATGCCTGACATTGTCGACATGATCGTTATTGTCAATGACTGTAGCAAGGACAACACGTCGGAAGTCATACGCCAGCAGGCAGGGTTTGCCGCTGGGCGTGTGACACTGCTTGAACACTTGGTTAATCAGGGAGTTGGTGGGGCCATCGCAACCGGATACAAGTGGTCTCGAGACAACGCGTATGGCGTAGCCGTGGTGATGGCTGGTGATGGGCAGATGGATCCTGACGACCTTCCCGCGATTCTTGACCCCGTCGTTGATGGAGCCGCAGACTACACCAAAGGAAATCGTCTGGTTACCGGTGAAGCCTTCAAGAAGATTCCAAAGATTCGATTTTTTGGCAATGCGGCGCTTTCCCTATTCACCAAAATCGCCTCCGGTTATTGGCATGTCGCCGATTCGCAGACTGGCTACACCGCAATCAACAAAATCGCTCTTGCAGAGATCGACTGGGATGGCATGTACAAGCGCTATGGTCAGCCCAACGACCTGCTCGTCAAACTCAATGTGGCTGGCATGCGTGTGGTGGATGTGCCAATAGAGCCGGTGTATGACGTGGGCGAAAAGTCGGGAATCAAGGTCCGCAAGGTTGTTTTTTCTATCGGCGCACTGCTGGTACGTCTGTTTTTCTGGCGGCTGAAAGAAAAGTACATCATTCGTAACTTTCATCCACTGGTTTTCTTTTACGCGTTTGGTTTCTTTGGTGTTGGCTTGAGTGCGCTATTGTTTGTGCGTCTGCTGGTGCTGTGGATTGGCCAAGGCCAAGTGCCGGAGATCACATTTCTGAGTTGGTTGTTTTCGTTTTCCTTGGGGTTTAATTCGCTATTTTTTGCGATGTGGTTCGACTACGAGGAGAACAAGCATCTGAATCCGCCATTGCGAAGCCGAGTCATAAAGCGCAAACCAAAAATTTCCTCATGACTCGCGCGTTCGCCAGACGCGTATTGGTCAGCCTGCGCCAACAAAAGCTCACGCAGGACATCGCGTTCTCCTTGGGCAGCTTCGTTGTGCTGGCGATTAGCGGCATCGTGATCAATATTGTGATTACCGCCCAAAGGGATGCCGCCGCTCTAGGAGTATTCAACCTGGCCTATGCGGTCTATATCGTGATGTCCCAATTCGCTGTATGGGGTATTCATTACTCTGTATTGCGACACGCCGCATTTTTCAAAGAGGCTCCAGTTGAGCGCGGTCACATGTTGTTTACCGCAGCTTGCCTTACGATTGCGCTGGGGCTAGGGTTCGGCGGTCTGACCATGTGGGCTGAGCCCTTGTTCGCGAAGGCTTTCGACAGTACGCAGACCGGTCGTGCAATTCGCAACGCTGCCTTTGGCCTGATGCTGTTTCCTCTCAACAAGGTGTTGCTGGCGTACCTCAATGGCTTGCGTGAAATGCGGGCCTTTTCGATCTTGCAGGGCTTGAGGTATCTAACAGTAATGGTGGCGGTCTCCGCAGTGGCATCTTCGTCTTTGTCCATTGAGTACGCCACATTCGGGTTTATCGTGGCTGAAGCGATCACGGCGCTTGCAGCATTTTCGTACCTGATGACCCGTGGAATTGCAACATCTTTGGCATTCTCCAGCGTATGGGTTCGCAAACACTGTGTGTTCGGCACTAAAGGCCTCCTGTCGGGCATGTTTGCCGAGGTCAACTCCAGAATCGATGTGTTGCTGATTGGATTTTTCCTGTCCGACCGCGCCACCGGCATCTATAGTTTCGCTGCCATGCTGGTGGATGGCCTTTACCACGTGTTAGCCATGGTGCGTATCAATTTCAACCCGATGTTGGTCGCCGTCGTGCGCGATGGAAATTGGGAGCAGGCACGGGATCTGAGAGTCAAGGCTGCCAAGTACGTGCTGCCAGTGATGTTGGCCCTGTCGGCCATTTTGGTATTTGCCTACCTGGTGTTCACCGCCTGGATCATGCCGACCAAGGGACTGATTGATGGCCTGCCCTCCCTGTTGATCCTGCTTGCAGGCCTGAATCTCGTCGCTGTCTTGGTGCCGTTCGACAATTTGATGATAGTGTCAGGCCATCCAGGTTTGCAGGCTGCGCAGCAGATGGCCACTGTGACAGCGAACGCACTGGCTGCTGTGATTTTGCTGCCTTTGTTGGGTATCGAGGGCGCGGCTATTGGCACTGCGACCAGTTACGCAGTTGGCATCGGCGTGCTTATTGTCCTTGCCAAGCGGTTCTTGGGTTGGCAGTTGATCAGCAATACCGTGCCAAATCGCAACATTGAGACACGTTAAGCGACTGAACCAAGCATCATGTGTGGAATATTTGGTATTGCCCTTGCGACGGGCGCTCAGCTGCCCGAGGCAACGTTTCGTGCCTTGCTTGAGCGGTTGTACGTTTTGTCCGAGAGTCGGGGTAAGGAGTCTGCAGGACTGCACCTGCACCTGCCGGCCGCTGGCCAGGCGTGGGCCGTGAAGAGCGCAACACCAGCCAGTGAGCTGATGCGTTCGGGTCCTTTCCGGCAGGCCGTAGGGGCCGGCTTGGGGCTGGCCTATCCGCCAGATGATGCTGCTTGCGCGCAGCCCCTTATTGCCGTAGCCCATTCACGTCTTGTCACCAATGGCACTGCGCAGCTTCCCCAGAACAACCAGCCCGTGCGCTGGGGTGGCGTAACGATGGTCCACAACGGCATTGTGGTCAACGTGGACGAGTTGTGGTCCAACTACCCTGCGCTAGCGCGGTACGCGCAGGTTGATACCGAAGTGATGGCTGCCATGCTGGCCGACAGTATGGCGAAGGACTTTAATCCGGTTGCGGCGACCCGCCACGTCTATGGCCACATTGTTGGTGCCGCCTCCGTGGCATGGACCCACGACGAGAGCGGCACTTTGAACCTGGCAACCAATACCGGCGATATGTATTGCGCCATGCTTGCACAAAATACTGGTCTGGTATTTGCCTCAGAGCGCTTTATCCTTGAAAGTGCCTTGGAAGCGGTATTACGTGATAGCGGCGCGCTTAGCCAAGCCCTTCTGGTGGAACATGTACCCGCTGGAACCGGCCTTTGCCTGGATGTCGCCGGCCGCGGCGGGTTCAGACGGTTTGCACTTTGTGACACAGACACGCCTGTGCCGGAGCTTGCCCTGTGCAGGGTAAAGAAAGCGGAGCACCATGACTCGGCAGGGGCGCCAGGCAAGTTGTTCACGCCTCTGGTAAGCCTGGCCGATGAGTCGTTACTCCGCTACAGCGAATCGAACATGCGCGCGTTGCGCCGTTGTACGCGCTGTGTATTGCCCGCGTCGTTTCCGTTCATCGCGTTCGACGACCAGGGCGTCTGCAATTACTGCCTGGGGTACCAGCCCAAGTACCAAGGTATGGACCCAGGTGTCGCCAAGGCAGCGTTCATTGCGTCAATGCAAAAATACCGACGGCCCGACGGCGCGCCCGATGTGCTGGTGCCTTTTAGTGGCGGCCGCGATAGCTGCTACGGGCTGCACCTGATCAAGCACGACTTTGGACTGAACCCCATCACTTTTACATATGACTGGGGAATGGTCACAGATCTGGCGCGACGCAATATAGCCAGATTATGTGGTGCGCTGGGTGTACAGAACATTCTGGTGTCAGCAGACATCAAGACCAAACGCGATAACATCCGCAAAAACGTCGCGGCTTGGCTGAAAAAGCCTGATCTCGGAATGGTTCCTTTGTTTATGGCCGGGGACAAGCACTTTTTCAAGATTGTCAATAATCTGAAGCGCCAGACAGGCATACGGCTGGACCTTTGGTCGGCCAATCCATTGGAGAACACGGACTTCAAGTCCGGCTTCTGCGGCATTCCACCAGACTTCGAGAAAAGTCGAGTGGACTATCTCTCCATGGGGCGCAAGGCGCAACTGGCGGTTTACTACGCATCGCGCTTTTTGGGTAATTTGGGTTATGTGAACAGTTCTTTGCTTGATACTGCACAGGCCTTTGTTTCCTATTATTTGGAACCGCGGCGTGATTTTTTCTTCATGTTCAGCCATATGGTATGGAACGAGGACGAGGTAAACCGGGTACTGCTGGGCCAATACGACTTCGAGTTGTCGCCCGATTCACCTAGCAGTTGGCGCATCGGCGACGGTACGGCCCCTTTCTATAACTACATCTACTTGACGGCCTGCGGGTTCAGTGAGTTCGATACCTTTCGCAGCAACCAGATACGCGAAGGCCAAATTACCCGTGCACAAGGAATGGAATCCATACTTGTGGAGAACAGGCCACGCGCGGAGAGCTTGCGGTGGTATCTCGACACGATTGGTCTCGATTTCAACAAGACGGTCAAACGCATCAATGAAATGGATACGCGAGGCCTGCATCGGTGAGCAGACTACTGTTTGCTTTCTTGGCCATGATTGGCTTCTTGCTGCTTGGTGGGTGTGAGCCGAAGGGCGCCGCCGTCAAAGCGCAGGGTGGCGCCTCACTTTCTGCCATTGTGTCGTACCCCGCCTTCGTGGTGGCAGACGATGCGCCGACCGCACTTGCGACAGTGCCACTGCCCGACGTTCGCCAGGAGCTGATTGGCCAATCATTGTTGCTATTCCATTCTGACAGATGGGAGGTACGACGCAGTTATCCGAGCGGGTACGTTGAGGTTTACTTCAGGGCGGATGGCGCGAAAACTCACGAGATCTTGCCGTTGCCGTTGGAGTGGCGGAGAAACACCCACCCTATAAACGTTTTGACTGGGGATACGGGTGATATATTTGTTGTCGGCTACGACGTGGTTGCCAATACCGCCTCGGGCAGACGATTAGAGAGTGTTCGAAGCGGGATCGACATCTATCACTTCGCCGTCGGCAATCCTGCGTCACCCGAGCGAATTGCCGATTCACTTCCGATAGGCGGGATCGATACATTGACATATGGCGAATTCAGCCGTGGTGTCGTGCACCTTTGCGGTACCAATCGGTGCTTTTCGATTGCCGGCAATAACAAGACAGAATGGAAGCTCGAGTTTGCCAAGGGTTACGAGTTTGTTGAACTTGTCTTCAAGGGTGATCGCGCGGCGGCGTTGTTAAGGAAACCTCACGATGACCGCGTGCACGGTTATCTCGACACAGAAGCTGCACGTTATTTCGTGGCAGTGTTGGACGCAAATGGGGGCGTCGTGAAACCGTTGGCGGCAGGTGGTGTGCCATGGGCCATAGAGTGGCGCAACCAAACTCCCGCGTACCGGCTGGCAAAATCGAAACAGGATTTCCTAGATATTTTTTATTTTGACTGGAATCGCATGCCGTTCCAGGGCGTAATGGACCTTGGTTCCAATAATCTGGAAGGCAGAATCGCCTGGAGCCAGCACTATTATCTGAACGCTTTGCTCTCGATTTTGTCGAGACAAGTTCCACATATGAGTCCATCGAACACCGACAGCGTGGCAAGGCGCGTGGCAGTCGAGGTGCAGATGATTGCAGACTTGTCGTTGGATGACTATCCAGGCTACCGGGTAAAGCGGTATTCGATTGATCGCGAACCGGTGCTCTTTGCATTGCATCTTGGGCGGGTTGCGGCATTGTTGGCCAGGACCCAGTCCGTCGAAGCGGAAGTCACAGCAAATCGCGCTATTGCCATGTTGCGAAGTGAAATGCAACGGCTGCATGTCACGGTAGAGGCGAGCAAAGAAGTCCCACTTCCGGCCAACGGGTTTTCATACCTTGCCTACCGGGTCGGATCGCCTTTTTGGGCAGATGGGGCGACTGTGCCATATAACTATGCTTCAGGGCTTGTTGATGGTCTGTTGGCTGTCACTACCAGCAAGCCCGCAGTTCAATGGGCGGAAGCCCTGATGCAACCGCTGTTGCGACTGGAGTTTGGAGAAAGGAAGCCCGACAGTTGGCGCTATTGGTGGGGCGTTGGCGACGATGGCTGGGACCGAAAACACGCGATCTCTCTCAATACCCCGGTGTATGCAGGCAACAAGAAGGCACTCGCGCACATCACATACAGAACCATGGACGCCAAGGCCCTTGTTGCCTTGTATCGGCGGCAGGTCAGGTCGGTCGATGCGGCGCTGGTTTCACATTTGCGGGAGCTGACCGCGAAGGGGCGGTTGCTTCCCTACCTTAACGAGGATTTCGTGTCTTTGGGCGGCCGGGTTGTGTTGGACCCGCACGTCGCGCGTCGATACGCGCGCAGCACGACAGGTTGGGAACTTCAGGCACAAGTCTGGGCGCTGGATCAATTGGCAAAGCAGGCGGGCCAATAACGTGGCATCGAACTTTACAGCGCCACTCCAAAGGGGGCCTAAAAGTAGGCGAACTCGCGGCGACCCTTATCGCTGCGTTTGGTGTTGAAAGCCCATCATGTTTCAGAATGTTTAGCCACCTGCCATTCGCAGGAATGAGCGTCAATTGGCGCAGCTCGCTGCTGGCTTTGGCTATGCTGCTGTCCGGCTTTTCGGCACTGACATACCAGGTTGCATGGCAGCGCGCGTTAACACAATCGATTGGGTCGGATGCCATCTCGGTGGTGCTGGTGGTCACCATTTTCATGGTCTGGCTTGGTGTTGGCGCGACGGTTGTGCGCGCGCTTCTCGCCAAAGGTCGACGTACATTGATCCTGGTTTATTCCTTGATCGAGTTTGGAGTAGGTCTATTTGGCATCGTCTCAGTGCCACTGTTGCGCGGCGTGAACGGGTACTTTGCTGGTGCCTCGATCGACTCAGTCTATTTGGATTTTCTGGTAAACCTGGTTTTATTGGGACTTCCAATTATCGGGATGGGAATGACTACCCCTTTGGTGGTGCAAATAGCAAGACGGGAAATTGGTAATCTCGCTCGCACCGCTGGGTTGTTGTACGGCCTCAATATATTTGGGGCTTCCGTCGGCGCATTGTATACGGGCCTGATATTGCTGGAATCATTGGGGTTGGTCGGGGCAACGGTGCTGGCTGGTTTGGTAAATATTCTCGCCGGTGCTGTGGCAATACTCTCCTCGGCCAAGACCAGTAAGGGGCTGCGCGGCGAACCTGACGCGTCGCTCGTTTCGCAAGGCGGCGGGCATACACCAGTGGCGTCGTCAGACATCCCACCGTTCATATTACAGTGGCGGCACATTCACATTGCTGCAATTTGTTATGGGTTCGGCACGTTGGCCTTGCAGATTGTCTTTTTCCGGATTTTGCAGGCGTACCTGACACTTTCCACGATCGTCTTTCCAATCATTCTTTGTGCGTATTTGCTGCTGATGGCGATCGGCCAGTGGGTTGGTGGACATTTGGCCGACCGCAGTTTGGTGCGATTGCCGCGACTCGCGGCCAGCCTTTTCCTGGCCGGTACTATTCTTGTAGTCGCGGCTTTGAACATGCCACCAAAATGGGCGGCTAGTTTCGGTACGTTGCGGTTTACAAGCTTCAACGGGTCACTGGTGCCAAATTACCCGTGGCTCATTGGCGACCCTCCGGTGTTGGCTTCGGTGCTCTTTTGCTTGGCGTTCATGGCGTCAGTCGTAGCATGGGCGGCGTTATTTCCTGTGGTATTGAGAGCGGCCACGCATAATATTCGGGAGGTCGGCTCGAGTTTTGGGCGCCTGTATGGTAGCTATACCGTCGGCAACGTTGCAGGGACGTTCCTTACCGGTGTTTTTGCTTTCCCCATTCTTGGTACAAGCGGCGCTTTGTTTTTGTCAGTTGTAATAGTGGGTGCAGGAACGCTGATCCTTCTCCAGAACGAAACTGCTCGTTTTTGGCGGTTGTTGGTGATTGGTACAGGGCTAGTCTGCTTTCTGTTGACGCCGGCCAGTTACTATCGGAGATTCGCGCTCGATGCCTATACGGTAACCGATGTATTCGAAGGTCGCGTCGGGGTGGCGACCGTCACGCCGACCAGCAGTTTCTATTCGATTATCGATATGAGTCGGACAGCATCAGCTTCGGCCCTGATTCGGGACCCGCAGCCGGGTGACCAGTACGAGGCGTGGCGTTGGAATCATAGTGAATTGCTGGTCCTGGACGCGTCTTTTCGACCTAAACGAATATTAATCATTGGACTTGGCCACGCATATTTACCGCACGCGCTGCTGGACTTGCCGTTTGTGGAAGAAATCGTCATTGTTGACTTGTCTGATGAAATTGTTTCGGCGGTGCGAAAGCATACTGCGACAAGTGCCCGCCGGGTATTTTCCGACCCGCGGGTCAGGGTTGTTGTCGGTGATGGTCGCAGGTACGTGCAGTCCGCTTTGAAACGCGGTGAAACGTTCGACCTGATTCAGTTGAAAGTAAACGAACCGTGGCATGCAGGCGCAGGAAACCTTTTTACGGTGGAGTTTTTCGAGTTGACGAAGCGGTTGTTGTCGCCGGGCGGTTATCTCGGGGTGCGACCGTTGCTGGGCCATCTTTCCGATGGGCTGAAAGTTTTTGGGTCTGCGGTCTTTCCCGGCTACTACCATTTGTTCTTCAAGAATGGCCCTATGCATGAAGTACAAGTGGCGAATGCCAGTGGTGATATCAGCGCCGCCTGGAGCAGGCAGTTGCCAGGCGACCCCGCGGTTGACGGCGCGCGGCCCGGTTCATTGAATGTTATGTGGTTTCACGCGTTGCCGTCAGCACTGGCAACCGACCCGAATACAGATAACAACCCGACGTTCGAGTACTACTGGTGGCGCCAGCGGTTGGGGGTGTGGAAATCCCCGCGCACCAGTCTCACCAGTGTTGAGTTTGACCAGTATCGGAAAATTGTGCCAGTCGCGAAGCCGTAGCGAAGCCCTGCTGGAAACACTGCATGACATGGCTTGACTCTCAATTTGTCCCGTCACTTGGTTTGGCGGGGCTTGCTGTTGGCTCTGGACTGGCTGGGTTGTACGCGGTGCGTTGTGTGACGTGGGCTGAGGGTGCACGCTTGGCGGGGGTACCGTTGGCGGTGGGTATGGGTATTGGGCCGCTGCTCACCGGGGTTTTGGGCGTGGTTGCGCTGGGTGCATTGCCGGGTGCGCCGGGGTGGATGCACCTGTTGCTGGTAGCTGCAGGGTTGGGGTTGTGCATGCTGCTGGGCGCATGGCGTGCACAAACGCCGTGGAGCCAACTGGGATTGAGAACGAAGGCTTATCCTGGCCGGTATGCACTCAATGCGTTTGTGGGGCTGTGGTTCGTGGCGTTGCTGGCCAGTGCGGTATTGCTGCCGCTGACGCAGAACGACTCGCTGGAGTATGCAACCGTGGGGCGGTTGTTGTTTGAGAGCCGCGATCTGGGCAGCTACCCGGCCATTCACCCGGAGCAGACGTCGTCGGGGTTCTATGGGCCCTGGACACATCCACCTCTGTATGTGGCCTTGATCTACCTCAGCCAGCTGATCCAAGGGCATGCAGACACACCTGGCCTGATGCGGTTGATCAGCCCGTGGTGTATAGCTGCTGCCACAGGGTTGGTGTTCGCCCTGGGCCGTATGGTCAGTGCAGTCTGCGGTGTGGTTGCGGCGCTGCTATTTATTTCTACACCGTTGCTGTTCCTGGGGGCCGGCACGGCGCTGATTGATGCGTTGCCCATATTGGGGCTGGGTCTGGCGCTGGCGGTGTTGCTGGGTGTGCAAAGCGTCTGGCCGGTCAGGGCTGCGGCAACCGGTGTGGTGCTGGGGCTGGCGCTGTGGACGCATTCGCAGGCGGTACTGTTCATCCCGCTGATCTTGGGTGGGCTTGTGGCCTTGCACGGCTACCGCGCGTGGCGACAGTGCGGGCCTGAGGCCGTGCTGATGGTGGCGGTAGCGTGCCTGGTTGCGGCTTGGCCCTACGCGCGCAACGTCGCGTTGTTTGGCACCTTGATCAGTGACAACCCGGCGGTGTTTGCCATGCCCGAGCTGCGGTGGGACGAGTACTTTCGCTACGCGAGAGGGTTGGACAACTGGGGGGCGGTAGTCCAGTACGGCATCTTCAAAGGCTGGTTTGCGGTAGAGGCCTATAGCTGGGCGTTCTGGCTGATGGGGCTGGGTGCGCTGCTGTATCTGCGACAGTTAGGGATAAAGGGCATTGGGCGCGCCTTGGTGCGTGGTGTAGATCTGACAGAGCGCGGCGGTGCCGTGTTGTGGGTCTGCCTAGGTTTGATTGTGGTCTATCTTGGGGGTGTTGTGGCCTCGGTTGTGCTGGGGCTGGACTTGATGATCAAGAACGAGCGCTATCTGCTCGTCATCATGTCCCCAGTGGCCATACTCGCCGCCTTCGGCTGTTCGCGAATGCTCGACAGCGGCTGGCGGGGGCGGCCGTGGGCTGGTCGCTTTGCGTGGGGCGCGTTCGTCATGGTCCTGTCGTTGCAGGCCATCGCGATGACGGTGTTCCGCTACTCGGCCAACTACTTCCCCGCTCGCCAGCCCAATGAACCGATCGAGCGCATGTTGACGGGCCGTCCCGAGTACCGGACGGTTGCCTACTTGCGGGAAGTCGTCCAACCCGGTGGCAAGATTCTCTCCTTCAAGCCGGCAGACATGTATTACTCTGGCCGCAAAATGCTGAGTTACTTGGATCCAGTGATGCTTCCCATCTACAGGACCGTCGATCCGGTTGAGGCTGCGCAGCGCTTGGCCGCGTTAGGTGTCACCCATGTGCAATTGCCAGACTACGCTTTGCCCGTTGTTTACAACAGTGTTGTGCAGAAGCTGCTGCGGCGGATAGATTTGACGACATTGGTTTTCGCGGCAGATGGCAATCAGGTCTATGCGTTGAAGGATGCAGGATTAACCGCCGTTGAGTCGCTTGACATCTCTCCTGCCAAGATGGCTTGGCGACGAAGTGTCGGGCTACTTATCGGTGGTCGCAAGGCACTTCTTGGGGTGCCGTTTTCCATGGAAAACCATCAGGCGGAACAGGTGGCAGAAAAAAACCGTGGGCCATCAGTGTTTCACCGGGACTGGTCAACCATTCTGTCGACGTCAGCCGCCACCCTGGCGAATGGTGGTGCATCCGGCTGCACCCGGTACCTGCCCATTGCTGGCGCTCATCACGAATACGCGTTGGACTTGGGCTTGCGGGGACACGGCATGGTGCGGATCTGGATCTTGCAGTACGGTGTTGCCGGCCCGTTACGCGGTGACTTTGCGCGCTCGCAACACCGCGTTCTTCTTGGCGAAATTGTGCTCGATGGCCGTGACGGGAGCCAGCTGTTTTCTAGGCGAATTCGCCCTTTGGCAGGTAGCTGCGGTTTGCAGTTGCAGGTGGAGCACGTTGGTGCTTCTATTGCGCATGTTGATCGGGCGATGCTGTCTGCCTATCGATCAAGGACTCCGTGAGCACGTTGACCACGCTACCAATATTGGCACCGCTACCATTTTCCTGGCCGGGCCTGTCCGCGTTCGGGTTGGTTAACCTTTGTTTAACCCTGGTTTCGTCGGCGGTTTTGATTGGCTGGTTGAGTAGGCATCCTTGGAGAATACTTCGGCCAGTATTCATGATGGCCGCTTCTCTGCAGGTGCTTTTTCAGTGGCCATTGACATTTTTCTCTAATGCCATTGCCAGTAGCCTTCCTGATTATTGGCACTTCGCATTGACCTTACATTGCTCAGTCGCCAGTCTGATTGCGTGGGGCATCGCGACGCGAAAGCTGGACATCGCGACAGCCCAGGTGGTGAATGCCCGGCAGCAGTCAAATGAGTCGTCTCGTCTTGTCGGACTGTTTCTCATTGCGATGGTTTGGGGCGTTTCGGTAGCTGTGTACTTGACGCGGATTCCGCTCAACTGCACGGCACTGTACTCATTTATCGTCGATCCGCATTTGGTGCTGCTTGCGCGCGAGTTAAGCGTCAAATTGCTCGGTTCGTCGCTCGCCACTATGGCGTACGGAGCCGTTGTGAATTCGGTGGCGCCAGCACTTGTCGCGTTGTGCGCGATAGTGTTGGTGCAGGCGGAACGTGGGACCCGTTGGAGATATGCGACGGTGGTATTGCCGTTAGCGATCTTGGCCATCGCGTCTGTACTGTTTAGTGGTGCAAAAGGCGCGCTGGTGCCAACGGCAGTTGTAATGACAATAGCTGCGGTACTTTGGGCGACAGGGCCCGTCGGACGAGTTGTGGCCTTCGGCTCGGTCGCTGTCATGCTTGGTTGCGCCATCTTGGTTTTTGAGTTGGCGCGCGAGCGACCTGTTTCTCGACCGGGCACCCACTACGATTTTCCAAGGTGTGTAGTTTTAACGAATTCTTGTCGCAGCGCCAATGCCTTGCTTGACTCAATGGCAGACCGCGATGAGTCACTCGGCATGTCGGCCGACCACAATCGCAAGTTGGCTATTCGCTTGCAGCGCGCCTGCATAAACCAGACATCGCGCGATGTCCAGACACCGGGCGATATCGACTCGTTTGATACCGGTCGGCTTTACGGCGGGAGGGCAGCGGTGCGCACACCGCTCAGCACGGACGCGTTGCCAGAGCGAATTAAGGTGTATGGCGTTGCGCTCGTCTATCGCGCATTTGTCTTGCCTGTTCAGTTGGCTACGTGGCACTCCTTGTACGTCGACCTATTGGGCGCACCTGGCTGGGCCGCTTTTCCGTTTGCCAAGCGCATCATTGGTACCAGCGTGAATATGCCCGAATTGGTTTACGGTGCCTACGGAGTCATTTATTCAGGTGGCGACGCGACCAAAGGCAGCACTTCGCCGACGAGTTTCGTTGTTGCCTATCCTTTGTATTGGGGCTGGTGGGGGCTATTGTTTGCGATCGGGCTTGTTACTGGTTGGGACCTAGTTATGTCCTTGCTGTTGCGACGCTTAAGTACCTGGTTGTTGCCGTTGGCGGCCGGTCTCACTGCGGTGTGCTGTGTAAATTTCATGACTTCGGAATTTCTCACGACGATGTTGTCACATGGTGGCGCAGTTACCATGCTCCTCGTCGCTTTGCTGGGAGTTAGAGGGCAGGCGGGGCATGGCAAAAGAGCATTTGATGTGGTTGTTTCCGCTGTGCTCCTGCTGTTGCTGAGTCTTCCTATGTTTGTTGTTGCGATTTTGGTGAGGCTGCGACTCGGCCGCCCAGTCTTGTTTGTCCAGTTACGGCCGGGAAAACACGCAAAGCCGTTTACTTTATACAAGTTCAGGTCCATGCGGGACGCAATGGACCAGCATGGGCGCCAACTGCCTGATGAAGCCCGCCTTTCCTCATTCGGGGTATTTTTGCGTGCGAGCAGTATTGATGAATTGCCAGAGTTATGGAACGTTCTCAGAGGCGACATGAGTTTGGTAGGGCCGCGGCCGCTGCTAATGGAGTACCTCCCCATTTACTCGGCACAACAGGCGCGCCGCCATGATGTGCGCCCTGGTATTACAGGATGGGCTCAAGTGAACGGTCGAAACGCGTTGTCGTGGCGCGAGAAGTTTGAGCTTGACAATTGGTATATGGAGAATCAAGGGTTTTGGTTGGACTTACGGATCCTGTGGATGACGCTTGGCAAGGTGTTGCGACGTGATGGAGTGCATGCTTACGGTGCGGTCACCATGCCGAAGTTCACCGGCAAGGAGCCATGAATCTTTTCGGCGTTTTCGGAGCTGGTGGATGTGGCCGCGGGGTCATGCCATTGGTTCGCCCAATGTTGCCCGCCTTTCCCCTACCCTGCAAACTGGTGTTCGTTGATGACCGGCCCGTTTCGACGGTAGTGAATGGACAGGATTGCATTACCTATGACGACTTTCTGGCCTACCCTGCCACCAGCCGAAGAATGGTGCTCGCGGTTGCCAATGGGCGCCAGCGGGAACTGCTTGCGAATCGGTGCGAGGCCGATGGCGTGGGTTTTTTCGACGTGCGGGCCCCAAGTATGGTCCAGATGGACGATGTGGTCGTCGGGATCGGCGCGGTTTTGTCGCCCTTTGTCACCTTGACATCGAACGTGCGTATCGGCAAGCACTTCCACGCCAATTTGTATAGTTACGTTGAGCATGACTGTGTGATAGGCGATTACGTGACTTTCGCGCCGGGCGTCATGTGCAACGGAAATGTTGTAATCGAGGACCATGTCTTTGTGGGTGCCGGCGCCATGCTTCGGCAGGGTGGCAGTAGCGTGCCGCTTGTCATTGGCTGTGGAGCCACTGTTGGTATGGGGGCAGTCGTGACCCGGAGCATTGCGGCTGGTTCGACGGTGGCTGGCAATCCAGCGCGGCTGATGGCCCGGCGAAAATAGCAACTTGACGAAGAATCTACAACATATGCTTGATACACCCTTTTCTCCGTGGCCCAGTTTTACGACCGAAGAAGGGCATGCTGTCCAGGCTACTCTGATGTCTGGCAAAGTTAACTATTGGACTGGAAATGAATGCCGCGAGTTCGAGAAAGAGTTCGCCGCCTGGTGTGGCACCAACTATGCGGTTGCCGTGTCTAACGGGACAGCCGCGTTGGACGTCGCGTTGAAGGCCTTGGACATCGGACCTGGCGATGAGGTCGTCGTGACGCCGCGCAGCTTTATTGCATCAGTGTCTTGCGTGGTAAACGCTGGCGCAGTCCCGGTCTTCGCGGATGTTGATCGTGACACTGGCAACCTGACTCCCGAATCGATTGCAAGTGTTCTGACCGAACGAACGAAGGCAGTGATTTGTGTGCATTTGGCAGGATGGCCATGCGACATGGATGGCATTATGGCGTTGGCCAAGTCACGCGGCTTCAAGGTGATCGAAGACTGCGCGCAGGCGCATGGAGCGCGCTACAGAGGTCGCAGCGTCGGCGCGATAGGAGATATTGGCACCTGGTCGTTTTGCCAGGACAAAATCATGACGACGGCCGGAGAAGGTGGCATGGTTACCACCAATGACCGGTCGCTCTGGAGCCGGATGTGGGCACTTAAAGACCACGGCAAAAGTTACGAGGCAGTCTACGAACGTCAGCATCCACCCGGCCATAGGTTTTTGCACGAGAGTTTTGGTAACAACTTCCGAATGCTCGAAGTTCAGGCCGTGGTTGGGCGCATACAACTGCGCATGCTCCCACGGTGGACTGAGGCCAGGAATCGGAATGCCAGGGCCTTGGCGGATGCAATGGCGCAATTTGGTGGGCCACGTGGCGTGCTGCGTGTTCCGGTGGCCAGGTGCAGCGGTTGCTTGAAAGGACCGGCTGAGTCCTGCCAGGCAGGGCCGACATGTGTGCACGGTTACTATAAATTTTATGCCTATGTTCGACCAGAAAACCTGGCGCGTGGCTGGACGCGTGACATCGTCGTGGCCGAGATCGTGGCGCGTGGCGTGCCCTGTTATCAGGGCATCTGTGCTGAGGTATACAACGAGAAGGCCTTTGATGACACGGGTTGGCGCCCCTTACGCCCGCTGCCAGTGGCGCACGAATTGGGATTGACGTCGATCATGTGGTTGGTGCACCCGACACTGACCGCGGCAGAGGTGCGCAAGACGTGTGAGGTCACGGCTCAAGTGATGCAGCAGGCCACCGCAGTCCGAGCATCAATGGGACTTGGCTTCGAATTGACTGCGTCACAGCCGCCTTCAACAATGCCTCGATGATCGCCTGCACCGGACGTTAGATGGCAATCAAGTCGTATTTGTATGTTGATCATCCGCTTCCTGGTGGTGGCCCGATGGATCAGGTTGAAGCATGTTGCCGCGGCAAGTAGCGGGTCAGGATGGCGGCGCCCCGGTGGCAATGAAGTTGCTTGTTACAGGCGCCACTGGCTTCGTCGGCTCAGCCTTGATCCAGCGGCTGGCCGCGGACCCAGCCAATGCGGTGCGTGCCGCAGTGCGCAGGCCTGATGCGGACATGCCCGCAGGCGTGTCCCGGGTGGTAGTGGCCGAGATTGGCCCCGACACGGATTGGGCTGGAGCTTTGGAGGGCTGCGATACCGTGGTGCACTTGGCGGCGCGGGTACATGTCATGCACGAGTCGGCAGCGAACGTTATGCCGCTATACAACCGGACCAATGTGCAGGGGACGGACCGCCTGGCACAGCAGGCGGCCCGTGCGGGCGTGCGACGCTTCGTGTACCTGAGCTCGATAAAGGTCAATGGCGACGGCACCGCGCCCGGCGCCCGGTTTGCTGCGGATGATCGTCCCATGCCGCAAGGTGCCTATGCCATCAGCAAGATCGAAGCCGAGCGCGCGTTGGCAGACTTGGTTGCAGGCGTCCCGCCAGGAAGCGGCCGCTTGCCGATGGCGTTGGTTGTTGTGCGGCCGCCGTTGGTGTACGGCCCGGGCGTGGGTGGCAACTTCCGATCTTTGATGCGAGCCGTGCGCAGCGGCATTCCGTTACCGCTGGGCGCATTGCACAACCAGCGCAGTCTGATCGGCCTTGACAATCTGGTCGACTTCATTGTTGTGTGTTGTCGGCATCCACTGGCGGCGGGGCAAACCTTTGTGGTCAGTGACGGGCAGGACCTGTCGACAACGCAGTTGTTGCAACAGGTTTCGCGCGCCATGGGCCGACCGGCGCGGCTGTTTGCCTTGCCGCCCGCCTGGCTGATGTTGGGCGCGACCATTGTGGGCAAGCGCGACGATGCGCAACGCCTGTGTGGCAATCTGCAGGTCGATCTGTCGAAGGCACGTAACCTGCTCGGCTGGACGCCACCCGTGTCGGTTGAGGCAGGGCTGCACGATGCAGTGCAAGGTTTCAGGTGAGTGACGGTAACTCCAGTCAGGTCCATGCCAGTGCACAAGCGACTCTTTGATCTGTTACTGGCCGCAGTGGCGTTGCCCGCCCTGATTGGACCAATACTGGTGTTGGTTATTCTGGTTCGCCTGACCTCACCTGGCCCGGTACTATATTGGTCAGATCGGGTTGGTCGCTGGAACCGCATTTTCCGGATGCCCAAGTTCCGCAGTATGCGAGTCGGTACCCCAGCCGTGGCAACCCATTTGCTGGATAACCCATCGGCCTATTTGACGCCGATTGGCGGATTCTTGCGACGGAGCAGTCTGGATGAACTGCCGCAGTTGTGGAGCATTCTCAAAGGGGAGATGAGTTTTGTCGGGCCGCGCCCGGCATTATTCAACCAGGACGACCTGGTGGCGCAGCGCACCTCGCTTGGTGTCGACAAGTTGGTCCCCGGTTTGACCGGCTGGGCCCAGGTTAACGGCCGTGACGAACTGCCGATTCCAGTCAAGGTGGCGTTCGACGTCGAGTATCTGCAGAATATGTCGTTGTTATTGGATCTGCGGATATTGGCGTTGACCGTGGTGAAGGTCGTCCGGCGCAAGAATGTAAGCCATTAGAATGGGGTCACACTATTTTCAAGGAGATTGCCATGGGTAATTTGATTGATATTCAAAGCCAGATCGAAAAACTGCAAAAGCAGGCCACCGAGATCAAGACGCGGGAATATGACAAAACCGTGTCCGAGATAGTCGCCAAAATGCGGGCGTTCGGTATTACGGTCAAGGATGTGCAGGCGGCGATGGCGCGCCGTGGCGCACCCAAGAAGGCGCGTGGCAAGGCGCCTGTAGCGTCTGCGCCTGGCAAACGCGCTCGCGGTGGCGCTGATGCACGCGTGGCGCCAAAGTACCGCGGTCCGAACGGTGAAACCTGGACTGGTCGCGGGCTGACCCCACGCTGGCTGGCCCCGCTGTTGGCGCAGGGCAAGTCGAAGGAAGAGTTTGTCATCGGGCAGTGAATCGGCAAACGCGATTGCGGCCCGCTCTACGGCTGTAACCGCTCGGGGGAGCTTGGTGGGATGGCTCGCGCCGCTGTGGGGGTTTTGTGCCTTCCTGCCGGTCGGCGTGATGTACCTCAATCTGGTGCTGATGGCGACGGCGCTGTTGCTGGCGCCCGACTGGAGGGTGCGCTGGCAGCGCGTGCGACGCAGTGCGTTGGTCAATCCAGTGCTCCTCATGGTGCTGTGGACGCTGGTGGTAGTCGTGGTCGGCAGTTGGTATCCGGATACGGAATCCCGGCTTTTTCATACCTTTCGTGTTGCATTGCTTATTTTTCTCGGCCTGGCACTGAGTCAAACTGAATCGCGTTTGGCCCTGACCGGGTTCATTATTGGTGGACTGGTTGCCGCTCTGGTTGTTGCGGTACACCATGTGTGGCCCCTGCCGTCGTGGGCGCTGTGGCACAGCTTGCTGCAGTCGCGCAACAATTTCAGCAGTGGCAACATGATCTCCATGGCGATCGTTGGCGGTCTGCTCCTGCTTCTTGGCATCCGCTCGCAAATCGGATGGACGGAGCGTGTCGGCTTGCTGGCAGCTTCGGGCGCACTGGCTTCTACTGTGGTGTTGCACGCGGCATCCCGCAATTCGCAATTGTTGCTCGTGGTGCTGGTGATCACCGCCGTCGTGTACCGGTTTCGGTCGCTGCGCGCCGCAGTGGCGGGTGTGTTGGCCGCTCTGGTGCTGGTGGGCGCAGCGTGGCAATTCTCATCCACCACGCAAACCCGCTTTACGGAAATCGCCGACAGCCTGCGCTCGGCCACGGCCCAGGAGAACTATGGCTCCAGCGTCGGTGTACGCTGGCGCATGTACCAGGAGGCTTTGTCGGCCATGCGCGATGAACCAGTGTTCGGCAACGGGCTTGGCAGCTGGCAGCCCCACTGGCAGACGGTGTGGATGGGTTTGGACCAGAAAATGTCACCGGAACAGCAGTTGCAGTTTGCCGACATCAACAACCCGCACAATGACTTTCTGTTGGCCGGCATGGAGATGGGTATCCCTGGCATGTTGATTCTGTTCTGGCTGCTGTGGCGGTTTGTTTACCCGGGCTGGCGGCAAAGCAATCTGGCCGGTGGCATCACTGTGCTGCTGGGCATGGCGATGTTCACCACCACGCTTTTGAACGCGCCTTTTCGGGATGCCGCACTGGGCATGACCCTTTTGTGGTTGCTGGCCGCGAGCGTCGCTGGCCATGGAGCAGATGGCGATGCATGACCGGTTGATGGCTTGGCCGCGGTTTGGCAAGCAGGTCTCGGTGATGCTGCTCGATTTGGTGCTGGCACTCTTTGCCACCTGGCTTGCGTTCAGCCTTCGCCTCGACACATTGCATTGGCCGTCGGACAACCAGTGGTGGGTGTATCTGCTCGCACCCACTCTTGCCGTACCGATTTTTTTGCGCTTTGGTTTGTACCGGGCGATCTTCCGGTACACCGGGCTGGACGCCTTGCTTGCAATCGCCAAAGCAGTAGTGGTCTATGGGGTGGTTTTGTGCGCGATCCTGCTCTGGAAGGTTTGGCCAGGTGTTCCCCGCAGCATCGGTGTGTTGCAACCGTTGGTGTTCCTGTTGCTGGCAGGCGGCAGCCGCGCGTTGGCGCGATTCTGGCTGGCCAGTGTCGCCAGCAGCCGGGTCGCGTCGAAGGGGCGGTTGTTGATTTATGGCGCCGGTGACGCCGGCGTGCAGACTGCCGCTGCAATCGCGAACGCACGGCAGTTTGTGCTGCTGGGGTTTGTAGACGATGACCAATCCAAGGTCGGGCGCACCATCAATGGCGCTACCGTCTATCCGGCGCAGCGCATTCCGGAGCTGGTGGCGCGCCACCGCGTCACCGACATCCTGCTGGCCCTGCCCAGTGCAGCGCGCAGCCGGCGCAACGAGATCATCGCCAGTCTGAGCACGGTGCCGGTGCATATCCGCACACTGCCCGGTATGTCGGACCTTGCCAGCGGCCGCGTCACGGTGCGTGATTTCAATGAACTCGATGTGGAAGACCTGCTCGGCCGCGACACGGTGTCGGCCAATACCGGTTTGCTGGCACAGAGCCTGGCGGCCCAGGTGCTGCTGGTCACCGGCGCCGGTGGCAGCATCGGCAGCGAGTTGTGCCGTCAGCTGGTGTTGCAGCGGCCAGCGCGCCTGGTGCTGTTCGACCACAACGAATTCGGCCTGTACAACATCCAGCAGGAGTTGCTGGCACTGTGCCAGCTCAAGGCACTCGCGGTGGAGGTGGTGGCGGTGCTGGGCAGTGTGGCCAACCCGCGCCGCCTTGGCGACGTGTGTGGACACTTCCGACCGTCCTGGCTGTACCACGCCGCAGCGTATAAACACGTGCCGATGGTGGAGCACAACCCGGGCGAAGGCGTCGCCAACAATGTGTTCGGTACCTTGCATGTGGCGCGCGCGGCGATTGACGCCGGCGTGGCCAATTGTGTGCTGGTGTCGACCGACAAAGCGGTGCGACCGACCAACGTGATGGGTGCGAGTAAACGCATGGCCGAGCTCGTATTGCAGGCGTTGTCTGCCCTGCACGAAGGCAAGGGCACGCGATTTTCGATGGTGCGTTTTGGCAACGTGCTGGGCTCTAGTGGTTCGGTGGTTCCCCTGTTCCGCTCCCAGATCGCCGTCGGCGGCCCGATCACGGAACGCACCCGGAGGTGACGCGTTATTTCATGACGATTCCGGAAGCGGCCCAACTGGTGTTGCATGCAGGAGCCATGGCACAGGGTGGCGAGGTGTTCGTGCTCGACATGGGCTCACCTGTCAAGATTATGCAACTGGCGCGGCGCATGGTCGAGTTGTCCGGCCTGCGTGTGCGTGACGCAGACGCGCCGGAGGGCGACATCGCCATCAGCATCACCGGGTTGCGTCCGGGTGAAAAGTTGTATGAGGAGTTGTTGACCGGCGATAACCCGCGGCCCACCGCCCATCCCCGCATCATGATGGCGCAGGAGGAGTTTTTGCCCTGGCAACAACTTGAATTGCAGCTCGAACAGTTGCGCCTGGCCATCGACAGCAGCGACGAGGCTGGCATCAAGGCTGTGCTGGCTGTGTGTGTGCAGGGTTATGTGGACGGTGGCAATTCCGACCTGCTGGCCCTCGCCTGAGGCCGCGCAGGCAGGTCTGGTTGCTGCACAATCAACTCAGTTGTACTGCCCGAGTGGACCCGCCATGTTGACCCGATGCCCGCCATGACCACCACCCCCACCCCCCCCCCC
>Ga0209181_10004018_pt1 | contig 22238 bp, 17 predicted proteins | sample MAT05_FD_187208 | JGI IMG/M metagenome (GOLD analysis project Ga0209181, IMG submission 187208) | Freshwater microbial communities from Lake Fryxell liftoff mats and glacier meltwater in Antarctica - MAT-05 (SPAdes) (version 2) | ecosystem: Environmental > Aquatic > Freshwater > Ice > Liftoff...
GCCGAGAAAAGGAGGGCGGGTTTTCCAACCCGCCGTTTCGGCGATGGCGGACAGGAATGTCCGCCCTCCTTTTCTGGCGGACAGGAATGTCCGCCCTCCGTTTCTGGCGGACAGGAATGTCCGCCCTCCTTTTTTGATCCGTATGGCGAGGTCACCAAGACCAGTCATCGCTTGGCGCATTGGCAGCAAGGTCAAGTGTGGGTGTTTGTGACTTGGCGACTGCGTGACTCACTGCCGAAGGCGAAGCTGGATCAATGGCAGGAGGAGCGTCGGATTTGGCTTGCGCTGCATCCCGAGCCTTGGGACGAGAGAACGGAGGCCGAGTATCACGATCGATTCTCCCGACAGATCGATGAGTGGCTGGATCGGGGCAATGGGTCGTGCGTGCTGAAGGAGGCGGCAAACGCACGGATCGTCGCGGAAGCGCTGCGGCACTTCGACGGCCAGCGCTATGAGATCGCATCCTTCGTGGTGATGCCCAATCACGTGCATGTGTTGTTCCGGCCGCTTGGCGACCATGCTTTACCCGACATCCTGAAGTCCTGGAAAGGGTTTAGCGCACGTGAAATCAACAAGCGGACCGGCAAGCTGGGTGAGCTGTGGCAGAGCGACTATTGGGACCGCTTGATTCGGAACGAGCGGCACTTTCTTAAGGTGGTGGAGTACATCCGGGCGAACCCGGCAAAAACGGAGGGCGGACATTCCTGTCCGCCGTTTCTATATGTCGCCGAGTCCTAGGGACGGCAATATCAGCCACACCCTTACAGCGCCGAAGAAGGCGGACAGGAATGTCCGCCCTCCTTTGTCCCCGGCCGCCTGGAGGCGAAGGTGCGCAGCTTCTGCGCGATTGGGCAGGTGCTGGCTTTCCTGAAGGACTACATCGTCTTTGCCGAGAAAGACGAAGAGCTGAACAAGTACATGCTGCGTCAGCATCAGACCGGCGCTGTCGAGCTGACGGCAGAACGCGCGCTGGATCCGCAGCGCAAGCGCGGGCTGGTCTGGCACACCCAGGGCAGCGGCAAGACCTTCACCATGATCAAGACCGCCGAGTTGCTGTTCCGCGCGCCGCGCGCGGACAAGCCCACGGTGCTGCTGATGATCGACCGCAATGAGCTGGAAGATCAGATGCTGAAGAATCTAGCGGCGCTGGGCTTGGGCACTTTGGAGCGTGCCAGCAGCATCGCCCGCCTCAACCGGCTGCTGCGCGAGGACTATCGCGGGATCATCGTCACCATGATCCACAAGTTTCGCGACATGCCGGCCAATCTCAATACGCGTTCGAACATCTACGTGCTGATCGACGAGGCGCACCGCACCACTGGCGGTGATCTCGGCAACTTTCTGATGGCGGGCCTGCCGAACGCCAGCTTCTTAGGGTTCACCGGCACGCCGGTGGACAAGAGCGCCTATGGCCACGGCGTCGACCGGGCGTTGGTCCGCGTATTTCTTCTCGATGATCAGGTAGCGCGTCGTCTCGTCCCCAATATTCAGGGCCGCGTGTTGGATTTCGGCAGCGTTCGAGAATGATGTCCCGGCGCGCACAGGGCGATCAACCACGCCAGCGGCGGTCGTGATCCGCATCACGCTATTACCCTCAAGGACATAGCCGAAGTGCGGCGGGTGATAGTGCATCTCGTGGCCAACACCGGGCGGGAAGGTGCAGCGCAGGACGCGTATTTGCGCATCCTCCTGCAGCGCTTCACAGACGCGCTCGTGGTGCCAGCCAGCGCAGAGCGCCATCGGCGACAGCGCCACCTGCGCTGACGCACTCGCGCAAGCGCTGAGCGCCACCAACGAAACCAGTCCCCGCCATATGCCCTACTCCCCGGTTCTACGCCGGCGGAGTTTCGCACAGGGTTGCGCACAATCGAGGGCGGCGGCACTGACTTCCAACCGACGCTCGTCGTGTTTCAGTTTTCCGATCGCTTATGGCCCTTTCAGACTTACGGCCAAAGCTCAAGACACCGCGCGACTCCCAGCACGCGCGCAGACCCAAAGCTTGCGAACGCAAGTCGAGGCGCAGATCGATCGGTGATGTCATTCGCGCTGGCGCGACGCCCGGCTCTCGGGTCTCGGGTCAGCATTTCGCGGAGATTTGGACGCATTCACTCAGAGCGTCGAAACGACAGCGGCCCGGCGCGCTTGATGAGCCCTGGCCTTAGGGCACGACTGCGAAGCGACACATGAAATTCCAGCCAGCTTCGAGCTCTTGCGCGGTGTATTCGTGGCCGCCACTGAATTCCGTGTAGCTCAAGGTGTCGTTCGTGACCCAGCCGTTGGCCGTAAAGCGTGGCGGATCACGGCGCGCGGCGGCGAGCATTCCTGGGCTGTCGCTGCTGCCCACACGAATGGACACCGGTAGTTTGCGCGTCGCGGTCGAAGGCGCCGCAGCGCCCGCGTAGCCTTCGAGCACGCCCGCATTCACGCCGTAAGCTGCGAATGTGGCCGCGTGACTCAAGGCAAAACCGTGTCCATAGTGACCACCGGACGAGAAGCCCCAAAGATAGCGGCGCGCACGGTTGATGTTGTATGCAGCTTGCGCGTCTGCCAGCACCGCGTCGATCATCACGCTGTCATCCGGCGGGTCCCAACTGCCACTGATTGGCCCGCTGGCGATCGGTGCCAGCACCACAAATCCACGCGCATCCGCCAACGGGCTCCAGCCGGCGAGCGTGTACAACGCATAGGCTTCGGAAAAAGACGGCGAAGGCGGCTGGCCGTGCAGCACGATCATGATCGGCCAGGCCTCTGATGGGGTGTAATTTGGCGGTAAGTGAACATGATAAGCACGCGTCACGCCGAGCGACGGAATGAATACGGTGCGACGGTGATCGCCCGGAAAATCTCCACCAAAACCCTGTGACGGCGAAACTGGCGCGACTGTCGCGGCGCTTTCGAAGCCGTCCTGCTGCATGGCTTCCAGACCAAGTGACCAGCAGGCTCTTTGCGGCAATCGCACAGTGCTAGCCGCCTGTACAGAAAGGCTCGCGAGCATCGCTAGCGCTGTCAGCAATCCAATCGACGCTAGACGCCGACGCTTCCGATGGTGGGCGATGCTGCGCACTTTGAGGCGCGTGAAGGCGTTCAGTGCGTGATTCTCCAATGAGCACGAATCATTGGTAGAGATGATGACAGGCCTACTCGATCAGTTCGTGACGAGACAGCCACCGGCGGGCGCGGCTAAAAACTGATTGGGATTGCTCTAACGCTACAGCGCCAGCGCGGCAGGATCGGCGCCAGCAAGCGCGGTCCGAGACACTGAGTCAGGGCGGCACTCCGCACGTTGCAAGAATCACCGCACAAGGGATGTCTGTTGCTGCGGCTCTCGCGACCGCGGGGCTGCCGTTTGACACTACTGGCTTTCAGCGGGGGATAGGTTGCTGACGCGCGCTACCTGTCTTGCCCGTGGCAAAGGCCGGGATCAAGGCGCACGCTCACAATCGTGAGGATGCGGAAGATCGTGACCGCCAGCATGTGGCGAATTTCCCGCAACAAGCGGGTCCCTGCTCGGCTTTCTGAGCAATCCGTCTTAGACGCGGCTAGTCTGTGGGCGCGCGCCACAATCGCGTTCGCGAAAGCGCTGCTGGAATTTCAACCGCGCTCCAGCATGAAGTTGTCGCCGGGATGGGGGTCAAGCCTTGCGGTGGCCTCGCTGACAGGCGGCGCTTTCGGCGATTCACCGCGTGCACGCAGACGTACCGCCGTGCCATAGGCGAGCAACTCGGCGGCCCCCGTCATGATCGGCGAAGTAGTGAAACGGATGCCGACGATGCCGTCAGCCTTCAACCGCTGTGCATTGGCTTTCATGCGATCGAGCGACTGCTCGCGCGCCTCAGCCAGCATCTTGGTGTACTCGGTAACCTCGCCGCCGACGATTGAGCGCAGACCGGCGATGATGTCCTTGCCAATATGTCGGGAGCGGATGGTGTTGCCGGTCACGAGCCCCAGCGTGGCCACGATCTCATGTTCGGCGAATTCGTCCTGCGTGGTCATCTTCATCGTCAGCCCACCGCGCTATTGGTCGACATTTTTCGAGTAGTGGTCGTCCTCGCGATTACGCAGACGTTCTCCGACCACTTTAACAAATAGAGCACCAATTCCCACCAACGCTACCAATCCAAGCAGCCCGATCGGGAATGCCGCGATCGAGCCGACGATCAGGGCACCCACATAGAACAAGACCAGCAGCCCAAGGCATGCATAGCCGACCTTTTCAAAGCCATCCATCGCCGTCCCCGGTTCACTGCGCTGGCCTAGATTGTAGCGCCGTCAGGAGTTGCTTGGTGAATGGCTGCGGGTGACCTCTGCTGGAAACGGCGGCCTGCAGTTCAAGACTCAGAAACCGCGTGCAGTGCTTCGCGTTAATGCGCAGCTCTCGTCGGCACAAGCGAGATGGCGACGCCGAGGCCACAGAGGGCTTCGCGTTTTGAGAGGTAACGCTATGGATTCTGGGTCCGCTGGCCTTGGCTACGCTTGTGACAGATAAGGGACGTGCGGCGCCGTGTGACTCACCAAAACGCCGCCACGATTCATTGAATCAGAGTCGTGGCGGCGTTGGCGATCCAGCACGGTGCGCATCCACCGATATGGCTTTCGCAGATGGATTAGACCCGCGGTGGGTCCGTTTCCCGATCCCAGTGGCGGTGCAAGGCCACGGCGGCGACGAAGCGACCGATGTGCTCTTCTGTCGCCTCGCCAGACAGGACGCCGGGATCCGGCTCGCCGTTTGGCAAAGTTGGCGAAATGCCGCATTCGTCCAGAATTGCGCTCATCGGACCAAGCGCGAAGATCGTCTTGCAGTGCCGGTACTGCTCTTTGATGTGTTCGAGCGCGCGCGCATCAGCGCAGAACGTCGCCTTGGCGGCGTCACCATCCGGAATGACCATTGCGTCGAAGGCGGCGCCGGGGTCAGTTTCGAATGACGATTCAGCAACCACTGGGCTTCCGTCGGCAGCCGTGAACGGCCCGACACGCGGCCCGATCAGTACCGGGCGCGCGCCGTGTTGCTTGAGCACTGCCTGCAATGTCGAAACTGACGCGGCATCAATGCCGTCCGCTACGAAGACCGAAATCTTACGCGTGCGTATTCCAACCGTGCCGGGCCGGATCATTAATGACAGGGACGGCGATGTGCTGACTTCGGGCGCAGGTGTCGGCTCCAATGCACGCGGCATCGGCGCAGGAACGGGAAGACCCAAGCCGCCGGCGACACGATTGACCAACTCGTCGGAAACATTTGCCAACATGGACAGCACGCGCTCGCGAATTGCCGGCACGGTCAATTTGCTGAGCTCGAAACGGAAGGCGTTGACGATATGGTCCTGTTCGACTTTTGACTGGCTGTCAAAGAATAAGGTCGCCTGGTTGTAGTGCTCGGCGAAGCGCTCTGGCTTGCCGCGAACTTCGTCGCTCTGGACAGGCTCGGGAAAGGACACGAATCCCGCACGGCCGGCCTGGAACGGACAACCGCCCCCAAGACTATTGGGTTCGTAGGCCACGCGTCCGCGATTGATCGCCTGCCGGTGCATGCCGTCGCGCTGATTGTTATGGATCTGCGCGACCGGCGCATTGATTGGGATCTCATGGAAATTCGGGCCGCCGAGACGCGAAATCTGTGTGTCCACATACGAGTGGATGCGGCCGGCCAATAGCGGGTCATTGGTGAAATCAATGCCGGGGACGACATGCGCGGTGCAGAAAGCAACCTGCTCGGTTTCCGCAAAAAAATTGTCCGGATTGCGGTTGAGTACGAGGCGTCCGACCGGCGTGACCGGGACCAGCTCTTCAGGAATCAACTTTGTGGAGTCGAGCACATCGAAACTGAAGGCCTCGGCCTGCTCTTCAGTAAAGATTTGCAGCCCGAGTTCCCATTCCGGATATTCGCCCGCTTCAATCGATTCCCAGAGATCACGGCGATGAAAATCGGGGTCCGCGCCAGAGACCTTGACCGCTTCGTCCCACACCAGCGAATGCGTCCCCTGCAACGGATTCCAATGGAATTTGACAAACACGGAGTGCCCAGCGGCATTGACCATGCGGAAGGTGTGCACGCCGAAGCCCTGCATCATTCGAAAACTGCGCGGGATCGCACGGTCAGACATCACCCACATCAACATGTGCATCGACTCCGGCATCAGCGATACGAAGTCCCAGAAGGTGTCATGGGCGGACGCCGCCTGTGGCATTCCGTGGTGCGGCTCGGGTTTGACGGCGTGCACCAGGTCTGGAAACTTCATCGCATCCTGAATAAAAAACACCGGGATATTGTTACCGACCAAATCCCAGTTGCCCTCGTCGGTATAGAACTTGACCGCAAAGCCGCGAACATCGCGCGCGGTGTCTTTGGATCCGCGCTCGCCAGCCACGGTCGAGAACCGCACGAAGGTCGGCGTGATCTTTCCGGCTTGCTGGAATGGCGTCGCGCAGGTGATATCGCTCAGCGACGAATAGGCTTCGAAAAACCCGTGCGCGCCTGAACCGCGCGCGTGCACGATGCGCTCAGGGATGCGTTCGTGGTCGAAGTGCGTGATTTTTTCGCGCAGGATGAAGTCTTTCAGCAAAGCTGGCCCGCGCACCCCGGCTTTCAGTGAATTCTGGTTGTCGGCGACCGGCACGCCCTGATTGGTCGTGAGTCGCTGCGCACTCGAGTCAACACGCACTCGGTCGAGCGGTGCGATGGTCGCGTTGACACCGGGGACGGCCTGGCTACCGAGCTTTTCACTTTGAACCGATTCGCTCAAGGTGCTGGCGCCAACCAAATCGGACGGCGGCACGACTTGCATTCCTTCGGGCGGCATCGTGGCGCCCGCTCGACCATGCTCAGCCTTCTTGTTGGCGTTGAATGGCATGCCAGCGGCGGTGACATCCACTTCGGAGGCTTGTTGCGCCATAAGATCAGTGGCGCCCGGCGGGCCGGCGTTCTTGCGCGGTACCGCTTTTGACTTATCGCCGGACTTGCCGGAGGCATTGGAACGCGAAGTGGGCACGGTGAACTCCTATGAATTGCATGGGGATTGGACTGCTTCCACCGACGAACAGCGTCGCGCCAAAGGCTTGGATGCACAGCCGAAGCTCGGCATCTCTCTCCACTGCTAGCCGAAAGCGGCTCCGGGAAGGGGCCACACAAAAACACGTGTCAGGTGAATTGCCCGTATGAGCTGGAAGCAAAATGCTTCCGCGCTCATCCGGGCGGATTGTTCAAATGGACCGGGCACGCGCGTGAGATCCACGGATTTGGCGCGATCTGCGGCCCGTCAAAACCGCGTGAGAATCAAGTGGCCGGCATCGCGCCACCAGAACGAAGATGGGCCAGACCCATGTGCAGAAATACCTGCCGGAACTGCTCGATCACATTGCAGCAGGTGATCTCAAACCCGAGGTCATCATCTCGCACCGCATGAAGCTCGCCGATGCCGCCGACGGCTACAAGATGTTCGACAAAAAGGACGACGACTGCCGCAAGGTGGTGTTGACGCCGTGACCGGCGCCTGACAAAAGAATCGCATGGCGATCTAAAGCAGCCCCGCGGGTTGGGGCGGCTTCTCTACGGGATGCCTCCACCCGCGTGCTTTGTCGGTGGAAGTCAGTGTCGTAAAGCGGGACCGGCATCAGGTGAAGGCGGTTTCTCCAAAGCGGAGGCAGGGACGCAGGCCACCCGTCAGCAGACTTACCGACTCACGTAATCAAGGTTTGCGATTGAATTGCATGGTCCAGTTGGTTTCCCAGTTGCGCCCTGCGTCGGCTGAGAACGCCTGTTCCCAACGCGGGGCGCCGCTCCTTGTTTGCGACCAGATGAAACGCACCTGGACCGGTTTGCCGTCCAGCAAATCCGCGCCTTCGAAGGTGCCGATGCCGTCGATAAAGCGGCCGCGCACCGGCGGCTGCAGCACAGCACCGCGGTTGTCGATCCAGTGGATTGACCAGTTGCCGCTCGACGGCTCCAGGAAACGTAACGACAACCCGACAAATCCGTCCCAGTGCCGGGTGCGGTATTCCTCAATATTGCCGATGCTGCCGGCCAGCGGACAGGTTGAGTTGGTCGACTCGAAAGCCTCCCACTGATTGGAACCCGTCAGCCTGCCGAGCAACCGGCGATTGCTGACGATCCAATCACCATGCAGAAAATCGAAGTCGGCCCCGGGGCCCGCGGCGGACCCTGGCGCACTTTCAGTGGCAACGATCCGCGCTGCAGTTTCGCAGTCACGGGCAGTGCCAACGGCGCATACCAGCGCCGCAATAGTTGTCATCGACATGTCTTCACTCCGGGTCAAGCGCCACACTGCGCGGCGCAATATCTGCAGCATTCGGTGCAATCAGGGCAATTTCCGCCCTATTTAACCCTATGCTTTGCGACATGAGTGGCGCACCGACAACTCGCATCCTCACTGTGCTGGAGTTGCTGCAAGGCCAGGCCCGCATCCGTGGCACTGAGTTGGCCAGCCGGCTCGGCGTGGATCCGCGCACTGTGCGCCGCTATATCGCCGGACTGGAAGCGCTGGGTATTCCCATCGTCGCCGAGCGTGGCCGCGATGGCGGATACGGGCTGGTGGCGGGCTTCAAGCTGCCGCCGATGATGTTCAACAACGATGAAGCGCTGGCCCTGGCGCTGGGTCTGCAAGCGGCACGCAGTCTCGGTCTGGCGCAAGCCTCGCCGGCAATTGCCAGCGCGGTGTCCAAATTGGAGCGAGTGCTCCCGGCCGATCTCAAGCGCCGAGTGCGCGCCGTGGATCAGACTGTGGCCATCGAATCTCCCGGCACAGCGCCGCTGGATGACAACCAGACGTTGACGCTACTGGCGGCGGCCGCACAATCGCAGCAGCGCGTGACGTTGGTCTATTCCGATGCGGCGAAAGACAACACCACACGAGCCTTCAATCCGTATGGACTCGGCTTTCGCAATGGTCGCTGGTACGCGGTCGGGTTCTGTCACTTGCGCGCTGGGCCGCGTGTATTCCGGCTGGACCGGATCGCCTCGATCAGCCCGACCCGATTCGCATTCAGTCGCCCGGAGGGATTCGATGTACTGGCATATCTGCGCGACTCGCTGGCGCGCCTGCCGCGGCGTTTTCAGGTACTGCTGCGACTACATACCGATCTGCCGCGTGCGCGCTACTGCGTGTTCGACACGCTGGGTGTGTTCAGTGCCAGGGATGGCGCAGTCGAGCTCAGCGTGGAGACCGACGATCTGGACTGGTTGGCACGCGAGCTCTGCCGCTTGCCCTTCGATTTCCAGATCGTGCATCCGCCGCAACTAGCCGAGTCCGTGCGATCACATGCGCAGCGTCTGATGGCCAATGCGAGCCGCTGAACGCCCGTGAGCTTGGCTGGCAAGCCGCGGAGCGAGCACCGCGCAACGCAGCAATCGGACCGCGCAGTAGGTTTCTAGAGGTTCCGTTAAGTGTCCTACGGCCTTTATCTTGCCATAGCCTTTAGCGCAGCCAAAACCGTATCTCATCCCGACGCGGAGCCAATCCAAGCGCACCATTAAGACGGCGTATGCGTATCCGACTAGCTAGCCGCCTTACCAGTCAAGAGCACAGGATTCGAAAGTAAAGGCCACCGCAAATTAACCCGGACCGCCAGACACGCGACAACCCAGCCCGAAGTCACAGGCGGTCTGCGATCACGTCAAAAAAAGGCCAAAGAGAGCGGCAAACAGCGACCAAAACAGAAGCAGTGTATGGGGTTGACGGAGGCGCCTATAGATGTCCACATAAGTACAGGAAATCAGGAGTTGGCTGCCCGGAGCCGTTGCGCCAGAACTTTAGCGATTTGCATGGGCATCTCGGGTCTTTGATAGGCAAGACTATTAAAACGATCTCGGTCAATTGAAAGTAACTCGGTCTCCACGATAGCCACCACCGTAGCTGACCGCCGATCATTGTCAAACAGCGCCATCTCTCCAAATAGTTGTCCGGACGAAAGCTGTGCGAGCTCAAATTCGTCAGTGTCCGTTCCGCGTTTTCGCACGGCTACACAGCCCCTGAAGACAATGTAGAGGTTGTTACCCACCTCCCCTTCTTTTACGATAGCCTCCCCTGGCAAATACGACTCCCTGGTCATGATTTTATCAATGGCAAGGAGATGATCGAGACTCATCTCGCTGAATAGCGCGACAGACTTAAGAAACACTAACCGATTCATAACCACATCCTCGTTGTACCAATGAAACCCCTGTCTCTGCGACTGGACGGTCGCCGCAACTAATGGCGACAGGTCAGAATCCGAGCCGTCCGGGATACCGCCAAAATCTGCATGCCAAGCCAAGACTGCGGCAGCGCGAAGGTAGGCGTCGGCACTCGCACTCGTTTGGATCAGTAATGCCCGCGCGTTCTCAATATTGAAGTCGGTTCGTATTGGTGCTGCAGTACCTGCCTCCAGAAGGGGTACCAAAGGCAGCACAAAACGTCGGTGCACTAGCGAAGACAGCGTTTCAATTGCTTGCGAACGTGCTCTGGGCTCACCGACGATCAATGCAGTGCGAATGAGCGCTAGAATTCTTTTGTAACCGAGTACGCTCAAAGCACTCATCACCAGACGTACTGCTCTTGAATTGTTGTCGGCGATGACGATTTCCATCGCCTGCCATCCGGGGCGATTCGACGGCATTCGCCCAGACACTGCTAAATTGCGTGTTACATCGGGGAAAACACAATTGGCGAGGAAGCTGTACAGAATCGATTCAGCATCCTTTGCACCGAGCATGCCTATTCCCGCCATCAAGTCAGTCGCGATATCAGCGTCACTGATCCGCAAACGCTCAGAAAGAATTTTTGCAATACCACCTCCGCGCTCACCGAGAGCTGTCAGCGTGGCATGACGAACATCACGCAAGGGATCGCTACAGGCTGCCTCACACACCTTGAGCCAAGCAGATTCTTCGGATGTGCGCGCAAGAAGTCGACCCGCTTCCATGCGCACGCGACCGTCGGTGTCTGCGAAGCCACGCCAACCCCAAGCGAGCAAACTCACGTCGCCAACTGTGGCTCCTTCCGTCGCCAAAGCTAAAGCTTCTGCCCGCACCAACGGCGACAAATGTGTGCTCAGTTGCAGCAACAGAGGCAGTCGCTCCGGTCTATATGGATGCCTGCCAACGACATAGATTGCCGACAAAACCGCCTCTTCGGACATCTGGGCTAAAGACTGCCCAACACCCTCAGCGTCTGCATCGAATGAGCATGCCAATGTGATCGCTCGCAGGGTCTCGTCTTCACTATTTTGGAATTTGCGAAAGCGGTCCTCGCTTATGTCGCATGCACTGACCGCTAAGGCTTCTAGTGCTCGGATCAATACGATGCCCTTGCTGACCTCAACAAGCTGCCATAGAGCTTCTTCTGCCCGAACACTGTCTGAGATTACAAAAGAAGCGAGCGCCAGACGACCGGCTTTTGAAGTCACCACCGGCAACGCAATACTGAAATCCTTCACAGATAATGCAAGGTCGCAACGAGAAGCCAGTTCCAGGCCCAAAGTTACTTCGTCTCGATTTCTGCTTGCGATCATGGCGCGGATGTCTCGCATATAATGCTCGGGAACTTTTAGTCCCTTCCCCGCAATTTCCAGGTTTACTGCACCATCACTCATCATTTGTATCAAACCGCGCACATACTGCTTGCCAACGCCCCATTGCACCAGCAAAAACAACACTGCGAATCCCGCTCCTATCAAGGCGGTCTCTTGTAGCGAGAGGAGGTCTTCAGTGAGCTTGAGTAGCAGACCTGAAACTGCCAATGCAAGGGGGTACATGACGCCATCAATTGCCATCCGTACGCGCCCGATGAAACGGTGAGGCACCGCGTTGTAGGTGAGGGCAAAGACTGGCGTGCCGACATTGCGCTCTAAGGGTGAATAATTGACGTGCGCCAAGACAGCGAAAGGAAGAGTCGATGATAGCGCCAGCATACTAAACGTCGCGACATTGACGCTCGGAACGACAAGGTTCATTTGAGCGACACCCAAGCGTGGAATCAAGGGATTAGTCACAAAGAAAACCAGACCAACCCCTAACAACCCCATCCCGGCGTAAACGATGCCGAGAAAGGATGCGAGGGCATTTTGGTCCGGATAGTATCTAGCGTATATAGAAAAAGCCAGGTACTCCATCACGCACTGAATAGAAATATTCAAAAACACAGCAAGCGCCATCAGACCAACGATGTGGTAGCGCTTGGCCATCGCCGGAAGGTCTCGAAGACTTTCCAGAAGACCGACCCCGGGCGCCGCCGCTGCCTCGTCCAGCGGAGTTTCTCGCCGGGTGATCCAGAGTACCAGCACACCAGTCGCGGCGACCAGCAGGGGCGAAACAAACAGTAGCCATTGCACGTCGGCGACTAATGTAAGGGCGCCAACCAATCCGCCTCCCGTCAGTGCGCCCAAGGCCATCGCAAGTGCTACGGCCCCGCTCAAGCGTTTGGCTTCGGTGACAGTAAAGTAATCAGCGAACAACACAAAAAAAACGCTTATAATCAACACCTCCAGGACACTTACGCCCAAGTAAAGTGCATAATAACCTTCCACACGGTCACCGATACTGATACTGCCAACCATTGTTACAAGAGCCAGTAACAGCAACATCCCCAGCAGTGTGTAGTGCCGTGGCCAGCGGTCAATGATGCTCGAAAACCCAAGCGAAAGAGGAATTGCTACCACAGCAAACAACATATAATAGACAGGAATCGCGCTGGCTCCGGCGTGGGCCAAGAACAATGAAGTGGAGATAACGTAAGGAAATGAAGTAGCGGCGATCACAACAAACGCAAGAATCACGAATTGCCCAGCCCGACTTCTTGCTTTACGAAATAACCCCGCGACCCATGTAGGTGCTGGCTCACCTTTAACCACCGACGAGCGCATGCAATTACTCCCAGAACAGATACAGCCCGGCCATTAGGATGACGTTGCCGCGTTTGAGCTCGGCTAGGAAGCTCATCACGCATTTACTCGAAGCTATTGACTAGCGATGGGCAAGTCGAGCTTAGACCAAACGGGATTCGCCTACGGCAGGGAAATTGCGCCGCAGCGCTCGCGCACGGCTAGCCCGATCTCCCACCGATAGACCAAACTTCTGCGTGTGCAGCTAGAGAACCGCAGCAAGCGCCGCGTCTTCGTCGCAAAAAGGCACCATCTCAACGCCGGAGTTGGCCAGATGCTGGTGCACCAACTCTGGGTTATTGGCGCTGCGGTCAAAACGAAAATCACATCGGCCAGGTTGACACTCGACAGGCAGTCAGTGCCGATGTGCTCCGCCACCGCGTCAAAGCTGGACTCGGTGAACGGATAGGCCAGCAGCGCCGAGGTATCGAGCGCGATCATCGAACCTTCGCCGCCCCATGCTCAGCCAATTCTGCTGAAGTGCGCTGTTCCAGCAAGGCTTCGGCGCCTCTGGATTTGCTGAGTCCGTAAAGGAATGCAAGCCACGCGGCAAGCGAAGCGGCGGTGGCGGCGGTGGCGAGCTCCGGGCAAGCTTGCGGCAAGATCCGTCGAACGTGAGCTTCCATACTGGTTCCGGTCGCGGCGCGCAGGTTTAAGTGATCTTGCACGCTGTCCGGCACATTTCTAACCGTCAATAAGGCCATTGCGATTGACTCTTTGTCATAGCAAAAGTCGCGGTGGAGATTAACACTGAGAACAAAGGCGTCAAAAGGCGCGAATCCCTTGGTGAGCGAGCGATCCACGTCAGAAACGACGCGGCCGACCCTGCCGCCGCATCTGCCCTCGCCGCGGCGTTGAAGGTCCACGGCATCGACCAGCTCGATGGCGTCTTCTTCAACGCCGGCTGCGGCCGCTTCCAGTCGCCGGACGCGGTGAGCGCTGAGGAGTTCGACGCTAAGTACGCGGTCAACGTGCGTGCGCCGCTCCTTTAGGCAAAGGCGTTGGCGCCGTCGCTCAAGGACGGCGCCGCGATGTTGTTGAATACTCCTTTTGCGCGGCGCGTGGGTCTGCCCGCTGCTGCGATCTATAGCTCGTCCAAGGGCGCTCTGCGCAAGCTGGTATGTGGTCTTGCCCGCGAACTTAGCCCGTGCGGCATCCGGGGCACCGCGGTCGGCCCCGGCCCGATCGCCACCAATTTCTTCGAGCCCACGGGCATGCCGGCCGAGGCACAGCAGGAGTTCGGTGCATTGGTGTGGGCGCAGGTGCCGCTGGGGCGTTTCGGTAGGCCCGACGAAGTAGCGGCGGTCGCCGCGTTCTAATTGTCCAGCGAGGCGTTGTTGGTCACCGGCTCCGAATAGATAGTCGACGGCGGCATGACCCAGTTGTGATGCGGCATCGCGCCGAAGCGATGCTCTGGGGATAACACGTGCATCCAGCATGAGCGCCGGCATCGCAGATTGCGGCCATGGCCGTACCCACGTGGAGCAAGTGCATTTCCGCCAAGGCCGCAATCTTTGATACTTCTTTGTTGCGGCTGCCAGCGAACGCGTGGCTTCAGCGTTGTCGCTCTCCGCCGACTTCGACCATGGTCGAATGGCCGAGCTGATCCGCGAGGAACACCATCCTGACCCAGGTGAATGGGTTCGGGAGGCCTTGGTGAAAACTCGATGGAAAGCCTTGAGTCTGGCGTTGAGCGGCTGCTTGTTGCCGCTCTCCGCGACGGCCAATGACAGTGAAAAGATCGCGGCGCTCGAGCAGCGCATCGTGCGTCTGGAAGCGGCGCTGGCTGCGGTACAAGCAGATTCGCCGCAACTTGAAACTGCCAAGCCTGCGGGCGTGGCAACTGCCGTGGGGCCAGCGGGTCCGGCAGCGGCCACGGCGCCTCGCGCGGTGACTTTGAACATGCCGAACGCGGCGCCGGGAACGCAGTTCTTCTTTTCAGGATTTTTCAAGCTCGACGGACTGCTGTCGCGCAGCACCGATGGCGAGCTCGCCGATGGTGCAATCGGACGCGATCTCTATGTGCCCGGGCTGACGCCGGTCGGTGGCCGCGATGAGGGCACGGATCTGGATCTGCATGCGAAGTTCTCGCGGCTGATCTTTGGCACCGACAGCACGCTCGACGACGGACGCAGCGTGCAGACGCGCTTCGAGGGTGACTTTTTCGGCAATGGTCTGGGCGACGAGCGCTTCAACAATGCCGCCGGTTTTGTCGTGCGCCATGCCTACGTCAATTTCAACAACCAGTGGCTCATCGGACAGAACTGGACCACCTTCATGGACGCGTCCACGCTGCCCGAATCGACCGATCTCATTGGTCCGACCGATGGCACAGTGTTCGTCCGCCAGCCGCAGGTGCGTTACACCCGCGGGCCGTTGATGTTTGCACTGGAGAACCCGGAAACCACGATCACGCCGTTCGGCGGCGGCACCCGGATCAGCTCGGACGACAACACGCTGCCGGATCTGGTGGTGCGTTTCAACCACAAGACTGCGGCCGGCTCGACCTTGGGCATCGCCACCATCCTGCGCGAGCTGCGCCTGCAAACCACCGGCACCGGCGCGCTCGATGATCGCGAGTTGGGCTGGGGGCTGAGTGCGTTCGGCAAGATTGCGCTCGGTCAAGATGATCTGCGCTTCGCGGTCTCTGGTGGCCGCGGCCTCGGCCGCTATATGGGCTTAAATCTCGCCAACGACGCGGTGCTCGATGCCAGCGGCGAACTGGCAGCCGTCGATGGCGTCTTCGGCTATCTGGGCTATCGCCACCTGTTCAATGCCAAGTGGCGCGGCAATCTTTTTTATGCACGCGCCGACATCGACAACCCAGCGGCCGGCGGTGGATTGCAGACGCGCACGAGCCAGAGTCTGCATGCCAATTTGTTCTATTCGCCGTTTCCGAAATGGGATGTCGGCTCCGAGCTGATTTACGCACGACGCGATTTAGAAAACGGCGCGTCGGGCGACCTTATCCGGCTGCATGCCTCGGTCAAATACAGCTTCTAGTTGGTCATTGTTACCGCCGCCGCATCCGTGCGCTTGCACCCAAGAACCCACCGGAACCTAAAGGAAACCGTCGCGAGCGCCGCGCAATTTACGCATCGGAGCGTGCAGTAGGTTTCTTTCAAGTTCCACCAGCCGACAACCGACAACCGACACGCCACACCCAGGGAGAACTACCATGCCTGCGACCACGCCCGACTGGGCTGCCATTCACGCCGATCCACGGTTCGCCGATTTGCACGCACGTAAATCCCGCTTTCTCTGGGGTCTCATGCTCGTGTCGGTGGTGTTTTATTTCCTGCTGCCCATCGGCGCCGGCTACTTCCCCGCACTGTTCAAGATCAAGGTCTGGGGGCCGCTCAATGTCGGGTTGGTGTTTGCCTTCAGCCAGTTCGTCGTCGCTTGGGGAATTGCTTTCATTTACGAGCGGCGCGCCACGCGCGAGTTCGATCGCATGGCAGCAGAACTGTGCGCGCATTACACGGGAGTGCAGCCATGAACTTGGGAAGCTCTAGAAACCTCGTGTTCCTGCTGTCTTCGATGTTTGCCGCCACGTCGGCGAATGCGCAGACACTGGCCGTCGGCGCGGTTGCCGCTGAATTCAAATGGCTGACCTTCTTGGTCTTCGGGCTGATCATTGCCCTGACCATGTTCGTGACCTATCTCGCCGCGCGCCGGGTGAAGAGTACGCAGCAATTTTATGCTGCCGGGCGCTCGGTCAGCGGTATCCAGAACGGCTGGGCGATTGCCGGCGATTATCTCTCGGCTGCGAGTTTTCTTGGCATTGCCGGATTGATCTCGCTGTACGGCTACGATGGCTTCATGTACTCAGTTGGCTGGCTGGTCGCCTACATCACGGTGCTGCTGGTGATTGCAGAGCCCTGCCGCAATATCGGCAAGTACACGCTCGGCGACATCCTCGCCTTTCGCAACGACCCGAAGAAAGCCAAGACCGTGGCCGCGCTGTCGACGATTACGGTATCGATCTTCTATCTGACGGCACAGATGGTCGGCGGCGGTGTCTTGGTCAAGACGCTGATTGGCATCGACTATGAGGTCAGTGTGATCGCGGTCGGCGTGCTCATGCTCGCCTATGTGGTATTCGGCGGCATGGTCGCGACCACCTGGGTGCAGATCATCAAGGCGGTGTTGCTGGTGGTGGCCTCGCTATTGCTCGTGTTCTTCACCTGGATGCCCTACGGATTTTCACTGCCAGAGTTTCTGCAGGCTGCGGTTTCCGATCCCAAAGTGCAGGCGCAGGTGGCGAAATTGCTCGGCGATCCAGCAACGCAAATGTCAGCCTCCGAACTCGGCCAGCGATTTCTGGAGCCCGGTCTGTACCTTAAGAGTCCGATCGATCAAATCTCGTTGGGTCTGGCGCTGGTGTTCGGCACCGCCGGCATGCCGCATATCCTGATGCGCTTTTTTACCGTGCCGACGGCCAAGGATGCGCGCGTCAGCGTGCTCTGGGCGATGGGCATCATCGGCGGATTCTACGTGCTCACCTTGTTCCTGGGTCTGGGCGCCGCGATCAATGTCGGTGCGCTCAAGATCAGTGCCATCGACGCCGGCGGAAATATGGCAGGCCCCTTGCTGGCCCAGTACATTGGTGGCGGCGCGCAATCGATGCTCGGCAATCTATTCTTGGCCTTCGTCGCCGCCGTCGCATTCGCTACCATCGTTGCGGTAGTGGCGGGATTGGTGCTTGCGTCCGCCTCGGCGATGAGCCATGACATCTGGGTGGGCGTGGTCAAGGGCGAGCATGCAACGCCGAAAGAGGAGATGCGTGCAGCGCGCATTTCCTCGTTGATCGTCGGTGTGATTGCGATCGTCGTCGGCATCGCCGCCAAGGGCCAGAACGTGGCACATCTGGTCGCGCTGGCCTTCGCGGTCGCCGCGTCGAGCAATCTGCCCGCTGTCCTGCTGACGCTCTACTGGAAGCGCTGCAATACCCGCGGCATCGTCCTTGGCATGAGCATGGGCGCGCTGAGCGCGATTGGACTGGTTCTGGTTAGTCCAAATATGACTTATCCAAATCTGGTGCGCGCCACCAACACGCCGCTGGTGGCCAGTGCGCAGTCGAAGATCGACACGCTCAGTGCAGAACTGGCCAGCGCCACCGATCCGACCACAGCGGCCGCGCTCGATACCGCGCTGAAGGCCGCGCAAACCCTGCGCGCCGTCTCTCAGACCAAGATCGATCAGGTTGAGGGACAAACGCGCAGTCTAGTCGGCCTGCAGGCGCCACTGATTTCCCTCAAGAACCCGGGGATCCTGTCGATCCCCTTCGGCTTCCTGTGCGTCGTCCTGGGCTCGCTGATTGGCCGCCGGGAACGCCGTTCCGAGGATCTGTGGGAGGAACTCTATGTGCGCCAGAACATCGGCCTGCATGCCGAGGGCTCGAGCGCACACTGAGCAATCAAATACACGATTTCCCCAGGGCGTTTCCTGGGGAATTGTGGAGCGCCTATTCAAGCTTGGATACGCGGCCAACTGAGACCACGCGCTGTAGAACATGCTCATCCTTCGGGGTGGCTCGACGCGCCAATGCGTTCGGATTCAGCCGAGCGCATTGGCGTAGGCTTCGCTTGGTCTGCGGTCCACCAGCCCGCTATTGCCGGTCAACGCGTCAAAACGATCACCCATGTCCGCCTCGACCATTCTGACGCTCGCTGCGCTTTACCTCCTAGCCTTGTATGCGCTGGCGCGCTGGGGCGAGCGCCGCGCTGCGGAGGGCGCGCTCAAGGGACGTCGACGCGCCGTGGCGCATGGACTGGCGCTCGGCGTGTACTGCTCGACCTGGACCGTGTTTGGCGCCATCGGCAGCGCGGTGCGCGAGGGCTATGCCTATCTGCCGATCTACCTCGGACCGCTGCTGGTGGCCCTGGTGACGCCCTTCGTCTGGGAGCGTCTGGTGGGCCTGAAGCAGCGCCATCGCCTGGCCTCGGTGGCTGATCTGCTGGGTGCGCGTTATGGGCGCGGTGGCGCTCTGCCGGCCCTGGTCGCGCTGGTCTCGCTGGTCGCGGTGGTGCCCTATGTGGCGCTGCAACTGACTGCACTCGACGGCTCGCTGCAAGCTCTGGGGATGGCTTCGCCCGGAGTCTGGGTGCTGCTCTTTGGCGTAATGATGGTGGTTTTCACCCTGCGTTTTGGTGTCATCGATGCGCGCAACCTGGTTGAGCGGCCGGGCCTGATTCTGGTCCTTGGCATCGAGAGCGCGGTCAAGCTGTTGATTCTGTTGCTGCTGGCGGGCTGGGCTTGGTCGCTGGTCGAAACCACGCCGCTCGCCTGGCATCGATCGCTGCTCGCTCGCGCGTCGCCGGATTGGCTGTCGCTGCTAGGCCAGACCCTTCTCGCGGCGACCGCGAGCCTGTTGTTGCCGCGCATGTTTCAAGTCGGTGTGGTCGAATGCGCCGATCTTGCCGAACTTAAGCTGGCGCGAAGAGTATTCGCCAGCTACTTGCTGCTGGTCAGCATTGCGGTGTTGCCGATTGCAGCACTGGTCGGTGCCGCGGTGCCGGGCCATAGCGACCACCTACTGATCAGCCTGCCACTGGACCATGGGCAAGACGTGCTCGCGCTGCTGGCCTTCCTGGCGGGCTTGTCGGCGGCATCAGCGATGGTCATCGCAGCTTGGCTGGCCTTGTCGACGATGATCGGCAACGATCTGGTGGTGCCGCTGCTGGTGCGGGTGAGCACACCCATTTCCGCCGATCGCGTGCTCGCCATCCGGCGCGCCGCAGTCATCCTGACGGCATCGATGAGCGTCGCATGGTATCTGGGAACGGCCGGGGGCACGCTGGTACAGATGGGCCTACTGGCCTTTGCCGGGGTCGCGCAATTCGCCCCGGCCGTACTGGCGGCCTTGTATTCGCCACGCAGCAGTTCGCGCGCATCGCTTATGGCCATGACCGCCGGGGCGGGCGCGTGGATTCTGCTGCTGGTGATCCCCCATCTTAGCGGGACTGCCCTCAGCACTGGTGAGCTGACGCGTCGCGCGCTGCTGGCGCTGGCGATCAATATGACGGTATTGATTGGCATCAGCCTGTTGCGACCGGCGAGCCTGCGTCAGCGACTGCTCGCCGGCAATTTCCTGGCGTCAGCGGCGCCCGAGCCCGTGGCGCTGAGCACGCTCACCACAGTCAGCGCAGACGATCTATATGCGCTGCTTGAGAAGTTGTTGGGGCCGCAGCGATTTCGGATCGCGCTCGGAACGCACTACGCGGCGCCGCTGCCAGATGCCACTTCACCGGCGACACAAGCGCTGCTGAATGCCGGCGTGCGCGCAGTCGCCGAAGTCTTCGGCAGCAGCAGCGCCCGCGAGCTGATCGCGCGCGGGCTAAGTGGCCGTGCGCTGAGCATGGACGCGGTGTTGAGCGCGCTGGATCAGTCGTCGACGCGTTACCGCATGAGCGCGCACCTGCTCAATGCGACCTTCGAGCACATGCATCAGGCGGTGAGCGTGGTCGACGGCGAGCTGCGCCTGGCGGCGTGGAATCAGCCCTATGAGCGCCTGTTTGCTTGGCCGCCCGGCCTGCTTGAACCGGGCCAGCCGATCGCAGAATTGATCGCCCATGCCGCGCGCGCAAGCGGCCTCGACGAGCCCGCGAATGCACTTCGCGTTGCGCGTCGTCTCGATCAGTTGCGCGCCGCCACGCCGTATCGCAGCGTGCGCCAATTGCCAGACGGCCGCACGCTAGACGTGCGCGGTGAACCACTGCCGGACGGCGGTTTCGTGACTACCTTCTTCGACATCAGCGAATCGGTGCGCGCCGCGCGCGCGCTCGAGGAGGCGAATATTCGCCTGGAGGAACGTGTGGCTGCGCGCACGCGCGACCTGCAGCGCCTGGGCGAAATCAAGAATCAGTTTCTGGCGGCAGCCAGCCACGATTTGCTGCAGCCATTGTCGGCCGCGCGCCTATATCTGGCGGCCGCGCAGAATGTCGCTGGCCCGGAGCGCGCGCTGCTCGATCGCGCCGACAGCGCGTTGGCCGCCAGCGAAGAACTGCTGACCGGCCTGACTGATCTGGCGCGTCTGGAAAGTGGTCAGTTGCAGGTGGAGATCGGCCCGGTCGACCTTGGGGCCTTGTTCGCCTCACTCGATGCGCAGGCGCAGGCACTGGCCGGGCAACGCGGATTGCGCCTGCAAGTACAGCAGACCCACTTATGGGTGCGCAGCGATCCGCGCTTGCTGCGCCGAATCGTGCAGAACTTCCTGGCCAATGCGCTGCGCTACACGGCGCGCGGCGGCATCTTGATCGGGGTTCGCCGCCGCCGCGACGATCGCCTTCAGATCCTGGTTTGCGACACTGGCCCGGGGATTAGCGATGAGCTGCTGCCGCGGCTGTTCGGAGAACTTGGTCACAGTGCGAGCGCCTCGCCATGGGGCGAGCGCGGCCTCGGACTCGGCCTAGCCGGCTGCCGGCGCCTGGCCGATGCACTCGGCCACGAACTTCTGGTGCGCAGCCGGGCCGGACACGGCAGTTGCTTTAGCGTGACCGTGCCGCGCATCGCGGCGCCGCATGCGCGCACGGCGGCGGTGGACGCGCCGCGCTCGCGGCTCGGCGCCCTTTGCATCCTGTGTGTCGATGACCATCCCGCGGTGCTCGCAGCGCTGTTGGCATTGCTCAGCCGCTGGGGGATCAAGGTGCATCCGGCGAGCAGCGCGAAGGCCGCACGCGAAATCATCGCCGCCGAGCCGGTCGACATCGCCCTGGTCGACTTCGCGCTTGGCAGTGGCGCACCCAATGGTCTCGAGTTGATTGTCGAACTGCGCGCAGCACGTCCCAGGCTGCATGCCGCGCTGATCACTGCCGAACCGGATCCCGACTTACCTGCCCGCGCCGCCGCCATGGATGTCCCAATGCTGAAAAAGCCGGTGCGCCCTGCTGCGCTGCGGGCGCTGCTTGAGAGTTTCGCCAGAACCTGAGCCAAGGCTACCGGCGCAAAGAATCTTTAAGAAACCTGCGCCACGATTCGAGATTAAGGCGCACGCAGCATCGATCGCTCCGCGCATCCTACTGCACGCCGCCAAACGACCGGCGGCTCGCTGCCGGGCCGGGGAGCGAGCACCGCGCAGCTTAAGCTTCGGAACGCGCAGTAAGCTTCCTTGAACCTAGAAACCGCAGTTGACCGCTGTTCCAGAGCCGTAGTGCGATGATTCTTGTGGTTTTTACGCCGCTTAAGCCCGTTCACCCATCGAGTGAGTGCGCTGGCAGATTGCACGGTTCTGGCCGCGCAGGGCTGCGTTGCAACTCGTTGGAATGGAACAACCATTCGCCCCGGCCTGCAAGCTTAAGCTTGCAGGCGTTCAAGCCGGCGCGCGGCATGCCGGGGAAGCTGCCGGCTTTCAAGCCGGCGTTCAAGCC
>Ga0209181_10004020_pt1 | contig 22235 bp, 18 predicted proteins | sample MAT05_FD_187208 | JGI IMG/M metagenome (GOLD analysis project Ga0209181, IMG submission 187208) | Freshwater microbial communities from Lake Fryxell liftoff mats and glacier meltwater in Antarctica - MAT-05 (SPAdes) (version 2) | ecosystem: Environmental > Aquatic > Freshwater > Ice > Liftoff...
GGGACGAAATGCGTCCACTCGCTCACGCTTCGGGTTTCCAAAGTTGCCCAATTTCGGCGAAACCTATTAAATCAACAGCCCGCGAGTCCGACGGAGAGCGATCACTCTGCGAACTTTTCGCATTGGTAGCCGACAGATGCTGCCCCGCCGGTTGAAAACCGACGGAAGCAAAATGCATCGGTTTGCCTGTCTGTTCAATCAGGCGAAGTGGAAGAAAAGATGCGCAGTCCAATGCTCCCGCAATAGCATAGTTTTAACAGCCCATCGCTGTCCTCATCGGATTATTTCTTCTTAGCCGCTTTTTTGACTGCTGTTTTCATCGGGGCTGCCTTGGCGACCGTTTTGGCAGGAATCGATTTTGCGGCGACTTCTTTCTTCGCCGGTTTAGGCGAGGCAGCTTTCGGCGCGGCTGCCTTGGTAGCCGTCTTCTTGACCTCAGCTGGCTTCTTCGTCGCCGGACCTACCGACTTGGTTGTACTCGTCTTGACTGCCTTTTCGGTTGCAGCCGGAGATTCCTTAGCTACCTTCTTCGAAGCTTTGCCTCCAAAAATTCCATTCCAGCCATCTGAATACTTCTCATTCGTTCCAACACGTGTAATTGTCACTGAATCACCTTTTAACCAAAACTGAGAACAACTATCGAAAAGCAGATCCAATCCAAGCCGTACACACAAACAAGCTTGTCCCCGATCGCAGCCGTCCAAGTTAGCGGAACGTGGATTGTCCGGTCAATACGTTTTCAACATTCAAGTCGCGTTAGAGATCGATTTGATGCGACTTTCTTCCATGTCGATCTCACGCTCTAACTTTTGAACTAAGGACTCCTCAATGATGGACTGCCGAACTAGCTCATGCAATCGGAAAGCCCTGCGACTTCCTATCGTCTAAATACATGTTCGCGGAAGCCAACAAGGCAAGCCTTGCATCCATCTCTTGCTGCGATGTCGAGGGACCGCTTCCGGACAGCTTGAGCTGCCGAACCAACCACGGCAAAGTAAGTCCTTGCACAACCAAAGTCCCTAACAACGTAACGATGCACATCAGAATCAAAACCGTCGTCACTTCGTGCATGCTGAGACTCAATCTACTCCTAGGACGTGAATTTATTATTGTCGCCTTTCGCTTCGCGAAAGTGCGCCAGGTTAGCGCACTTTTGCGGAGCAAAAGGCGACAGAGTTTTGCGCTTTGCGAATAAAATCACATGCTCTCCGTGAATTGCTTGCAAACAACGAAAGCTACGTTTCGGGGAATTTTGCGGACTGTAACGAGAAATCCCATCCTTTCAGCGAACTTTTGGTACTCGTGGTGCCGATAAAGTCGGTGGTATCGGGTTTACCGCTTGTTCTCATTGTACGGAACATGTGTGTCAAGCCGAATATTCGACGGTTTCAAGGCATAACAGTGCCAACCAGCAGGTGTCCAAAGCATCTGTTCCAATGGGGGAATTGCGGTTTCTGAAGACAACCAGAAGCTGCAATCGCAAATTTGCGTTGGAGAGATTTCAATGAAGTTGCTCAAAGGCTGGAAACTAAAACTATTCGCCGGACTGGCACTCGCTTCACTTGGCGGGCATCTGCAAGCTCAAAAGCCTGGGAGTTTAGACCCACGCATTCTGGGCCAGGGCCAACCTCAAATCGGGCCCGCTTCCTACCGCATCCCCGGACCACCTCCAGGCATGTCAGGCGATCCCGGAATGTCCGGTGACCCTTCCATGGGGATGCCGATGGGAATGGGAATGGACCCGAACTTACCACAAGTTCCTTGTGGACCGGACGGAATGCCATGCGGACCCGAAGGCTATGGTGGTCAGTGTGATGGTCCTTGTGACCGATTTGGTCGCTCTCCGTTCGCGCTCTTCAGCGCGCTTCGAGGCCGATTGGCAGGGTGTCGCGGTTCGCTTCGTCCCTACGGTGAAGGTGGCATTGCGACTCAACGTTGGTTCGACGTTTCCGCAGAAGCCATCTTCTTGGCAAGAACGAATGGCGGATCCAATTTCAATTTATCTTCGGTCGGTGCCGGTAGCAATAATTTCGTTCTCGGGACAGACAATGTCCCGCTGAATGATCTACAAGCAGGACTTGGACTTCAAGCCAATGTTCAAGTTGGACCGGGTTCCAACCTTGAAGTCGTTTACTTTGGCTTGAATGATTGGAACAATTCGGCCTCCGCCACGTCAACGACACCAAGTTTATTCTCCTTTTTAAGCAACTTTGGAACGCTGCCAGCCAATGGTTTCGATGATTCAGACAGGTCCTTTGTTCATACACTGAACTACGCCTCAGAATTGCATAACGGCGAAATCAATTTACGTCGTCGATGGATGGAACCGGCTGGGTTTTTCCAAGGCAGCTTCCTCATGGGGGTCCGCTATTTGGACTTGGATGAACAAGCCGGCTTTACGGCTCGCGGTGAAAACAACAACGCCGCAGCCAACAACGGCCTCCGCTTTTTGGACTACACCGTTAACACGCAGAACTCTTTGGTCGGTTTTCAGGTCGGTGGTGATCTTTGGTACAACCTTATTCCAGGCGTAAAACTTGGAATCGAAGCCAAGACAGGGGTCTACAACAATCGTGCTCACCAGAATACTGCGATTTTTGCAAACTCGCTACCGAATACGGTCACCGAAGAAGTCCTGTCCAACCGCTGTGCTTACATCACTCAAATTGCGCCTCAAATCTCATATCGCTTGAACCACTCATGGGCGGTGAGATCATCCTACCAATTGATCTACATCGACAACGTCGCTCTCGCTACCGAGAACTTCAATCCAATTCCGCCAAACGACTTTGGACTCAACGCAGGCAGGGTTCCTCGCATAAACAATGACGCTGAGATAGTACTTCAAGGATTCTCCATCGGTGCCGAGTACACTTGGTAATGACGTCGCAAGACCACGCTTGAGTATCATCAAAAACTTGCGAGACCCAGGGGACTTTCTCCTGGGTTTTTTCGTTTCGTTGTGGACGAGCGAGGCCCTTCGCTCGTTCGGTCTCTGGAAATGCCCCCGAGTTTTACTCGGGGGATATTTACCTTTTCTCTAGAATAGATGGTAGACAGTCCGAACAAAACTAAATAGTGAAGCAATCCCCAACACCATTGTCGGGTAAACCCATTAGTTCACGCCACCGGGCTTCGATCATGGCGGTGTAGGGCATTCCACCCAGGCCTACGTTTCCAAGAGCGTACCCGTCGTTGACTTCAACCAGCAACGTTTGCCCAGCGGCGGTTATTCCCCAGTCCATTCCGAAAGCAATGGGGCGTTCCGTAAACGCCTCGATCGCAGACTGCACCGTCGCCACGTCGGGGAATCGCAAAGGGTCGCCTTTGTAATGGGCTACGTTGAGAATCTTGTTCCGAAGGATGGAAACTCGCCACTCGGAAACAAATTCGATCCGCTGCTGTGCCAACACCGCCGTGTCATCCGGAAGGGAAGCTGTGGCGATCAAATCTCGCAGTCCATAGACGACGGTTCCCTTAAACAATTTATGATGAAGCAGAGGCTTGATATGGAAAGGATTGAACGAAACTTCGGAGTCCACTTGATTTCGAACTTCACCCATGGTCGTTTCCCACGTAAATCTTCCAATCCACTGCGACAGGGAATGGGGTAAATCGAAAACCGGTGGTGGTGGTCGACCAGCCCGCGCCAGCAGAACTCGAATCGCCTCAACGCCGGCTCGTACTACCATTTCATCCGGCTGATCGTGGAGCCATGCGTCGAGTAGGCCAGATTGAATATCGGCGAATCGAAACGGGACAACTTCGTAACCACGCTCCCAAAACCAGTGTGAAGCCTCAAGAGATGCAAGGTAAAACGAAGAGTCTTGGTTTACCTGTTGAACGTACGCTCGCATAGATTTCATCCGGTGGGCATTAAAACGACAGGCAGTCCGTTCACACGATTGGCCGACGTAATGCATGAAGTTTTGAATGTCGCTGCATCGATCCTTACAAATAATTCGCTTTTGGGCGGGATTTCGCCCATAACTGCCCTGTAAACAAGCCAAATTCTTGGGTAGTCTGGGTACTCAGGAATTGTACCCGTTTTTTCCTGACGGCTGTTTTGCTTTTACTACCGATTCAAAGGATATATCTACTCATGTTGCTTAGAGCCACCTTCGCACTCTCTAGCGTGCTGGTATTTGGAATATTGCACAGCCAAGCGCAAGAAAAAGTTGGAGGGGCCGTCCCTGCTCCAATCGTCCAAGGCAATGCAGCCCTCAAAGATCCCTCGAGCTATGCCCTAGGCTTCAATATTGGTAGTGACCTAGCACAGGGTGGGTTAAACAACAAGGATATGGACAGCAATGATTTTCTCATTGGCTTGTTGGATGCCTTGAGCAAAAAAGATCCCAAACTGACGCAACCACAATTTCAGGACGCCATGAAATCGCTTCAGCAGCGAATGCAGAACAAGATGATTGAAACGGCCAAGCAAAACCTAGAAAAGTCCAATGCCTATCTCGAAGCCAACAAGAAGAAAGATGGAGTTCAAGTTACCAGGACTGGTCTTCAATACCAAGTACTCAAGTCAGGCACCGGCAAGCAGCCGACGATAACCGACAGCGCGGTTTGCCACTACGAAGGCAAGATGATCAATGGAACTGTGTTTGACTCATCCATTGAGCGAAACAAACCCGCGACATTTCCAGTTAGCAAAGTTGTTCCAGGATGGACCGAAGCCTTGCAACGAATGAAAGTCGGAGACAAATGGATTTTGACTTTGCCGCCCAATTTGGGATATGGCGAACAGGGCGAACCGCGGGCAGGAATCGGACCCAACGAAGCCCTGATCTTCGAATTGGAATTGCTTGACGTTGTAAAGTAGCCACGATTCAAATTCGGAAAACATCATGCATGATGCAATGGAAACGTGGATGTCTCGAGCGCATGAGTTTGGGCATGCACACCTGCTAAGATACTGGAATCAGTTGTCAGCGGACGAGCGTCGCCACCTGGCTAGCCAAATCCAGTCGATCGATTTTCAAGAACTTGCAGATCTATTTGCAGGAACCGAAGCAACGATAGACTGGGCTGATCTTTCGCGAAAGGCTGCTCCTCCAGCGGCCATTCGACTGCAAGAGGCGAATCCGAAATTTTCTAAGGCGGAAGCCCTCGAGTGCGGAGAGCGAGCACTCCGCGATGGCAAGATTGGGATGATTTTGGTTGCGGGTGGCCAAGGAACTCGATTGGGCTTCGATCTGCCAAAAGGCATGTTTTGCATCGGTCCCATTTCCAATCGTAGCCTCTTTGCCATGCACGCCGACTCACTTCGCGGGGCCATGCGGCGTTTCTCGGTCTCGATTCCCTTGTATGTCATGACCAGTCCCGCCACGGATGGTCCCACGCGGGAGTACTTCGAGAGCCACCAGCATTTAGGACTCAAAAAAGAGGATCTCGTGGTCTTTTGCCAGGGAACGATGCCAGCCATCGACGCTTCGGCCGGAAAAGTTCTGATGGAGTCAACATCGAGTATTGCTCTCAGTCCGGACGGACATGGTGGAATTGTCGCTGCTCTCGATCGGCAAGGAGTCTTGAAATCGGCTTCGGATCGTGGCATTGAGCATTTCTTCTATGCGCAGGTTGACAATCCATTGGTCCGCGCTTGCGATCCGCTTTTGATCGGCTATCACTTGCTCGCCAAGTCGCAAATGACGACACAAGTGGTCAAAAAACGATTTGGGCAGGAAAAAGTTGGAAACGTTGTATCCATTGATGATAAGGCTCACATTATTGAATACAGTGATTTGGCCGAGGCTGCCGCCAATCGAATCAACGAGGATGGAGAGTTAAGTCTTTGGGCGGGAAACATCGCCGTTCACGTCTTGGCGTTGGACTTCTTGGCGACCTCCGCAAAAAATGGAGTTGGCTTGCCATTTCATCGGGCAAAAAAGGCAGTTCCGTTTCTCAACGAACGTGGCGTCGTGGAAAAGGCATTGGCCCCAAATGCGATAAAGTTTGAGAGATTTGTCTTTGACTTGCTACCCCTAGCCGATCGAACGATGGTCGTAGAAGGGGACGCTGCAGAGGTGTTTGCGCCGGTAAAGAACGCCGAAGGAGCTCCGACCGACACTCCATCCGCAGCACGCAACGCGATCCTTGCGCAACATCGACGCTGGCTAGAAGAAGCGGGTGTGTCAGTAAGCCCTACCGTGAAAGTAGAGATTAACCCGAATTGGGCTCTAGACGAGGAAGAAGTACGGATGAGAATTCAAAAGCCTTCGAGCATTTTGGTCGACACATATTTTGCTTAGCTCTTACGAGGAAACGTTATGCTCCACGCAGTCATCATGGCCGGCGGTTCCGGCACCCGATTTTGGCCGGCAAGTCGTCAGGTCAAACCAAAGCAATTGCTCAAAATGGGTGGGCAACGAACAATGTTACAAACCACCTTCGACAGGCTGCAGGGACTCGTTTCGAGTGAACACGTTCTGGTCGCTACCAATCAACAACTGACCGAAGCCGTAGCCCTGCAGCTTCCTAATTTGCCCATTGAGCACATTATCGGTGAGCCATTCAAGCGCGATACGGCTCCGTGCATCGGAGTGGCAGCGTCCTTGGTTCAAGCGGCCGACGCGGATGGCATCATGGTAGTCATGCCATCGGATCACGTTATTGAGCCTCGATCCGAATTCCACAGAGCCATTCGGGCTGCGGCGAAATTGGTGGAAGACGATCCGACGCGGATAGTTACCTTCGGGATCAGACCAAGCTATCCAGCGGAATCCTTCGGCTACATTCAGCGGGGAGAGGCGATCGCAAGTGGCCCGGGTACATCGACATTCGAGGTGGTTCGGTTCCGGGAAAAACCCGATCGCAAGACAGCCGAGGAATACGTGGAACAGGGTACGTTTTATTGGAACAGCGGGATCTTTCTTTGGAAAGCCAGCACGATTTTGCAAGCATTGGAGCGGTATGAGCCGGAAATGCACGCACATATCAAAAATATCGCCGGCGACATCGGAACGGCCAATTTCCAACGGAACTTCGCCGAACATTTCGAAAAAATCCAGGGTAAATCCATCGACTTTGCGGTGATGGAACGCCACGAAAACGTAGTCGTGATCGAAGCTCCTTTCTCTTGGGACGATGTGGGAAGCTGGCAAGCCATCGCGCGCTTGATTGCTCCCGACGAGCGGGGCAATGCAGTCGACGGTCCATTCTTGTCTATTGACTCCACCAATAATATTATTCGGTCGGAACCCGATCACCTGATTGTCACCATCGGTATGAACGACACGATTGTGGTCCATACTCCCGACGCAACTTTGGTAGCCCCCAAGTCCGAAGAAGAGAGAGTGCGGGAGGCCGTAAAGCAGTTGACCGAACTTGGTCACCAACAGTACTTGTAGAGTTTAGACAAAAGTTCTAGGAATTATTTCGTTCCCTGGATCGATCTTCGGGGAAAACGTTGTTACGATTTTAAGATCTTCGTTAATTGCGTAATGCGAACGGCAGGCTGAAAACTACCAGTGTGATGCAACCCCTCTCCGGCCTTTCAGGCCGACTCTCCCTGAGGGAGAGTGACTTCACCCTCCCTCAGGGAGGGTCGAGCGAAGAGAGGGGAGGGTATGACTCATTCTGCCGCTCGCCTAAAACACTGATTTAGCGAGTACTTTGCGCGGAAAATATTTGAAATGAATCGAATTGCGGTCTGGAGGCTCGGGTGGCGAAAATCAGCGTAGCTGGCATTGCAGCCGAAGACGTGTTGAACTGCTTGCCAGATGGGGTTGCCCTATTGGGAGGTGATTTGACCGTCCTATGGGCCAATCAGTGCTTTCAAGAGTGGTTCGGAGGCGTGGATCGAACGGGTGAGAATTTCTATTCTGCACTGGCAAATCCAGAAATGGTTGGGGCTGGCTTATGTCCACTCCAAACATGTTTCTCTACCGGTCGGAAAGCTAGTGCAACCTTGCAAACACAAAAAGGGAGCTATTATCATATCCACGCCGCTCCACTGGCTAGCTACTCTGGCAATCGTGTGTCCATCGATTCGAACGCCAATGAAATCGACCGAATCGTCGTGACCCTCAGCGATGTGACCGAAGAAATTTTGCAAGAGCAAAAACTCGCAGCCATCCATCAAGCGGGCGCGAAATTGACCGACCTCAAGCCCGACGAAATCTTCGCGATGGACGTGGAACAACGGATCGATTTGCTCAAAGACAATATTCGGCACTACACGCAAGACTTGCTGAACGTCGAAGTCATCGAAATTCGGCTTCTGGAACAATCGACTGGAAATTTGATACCACTGCTCTCGGTAGGCATCGATCAAATCGCGGCGGATCGCCGATTGATGGCTAGCCCACAAGGCCATGGTGTTACCGGATTCGTTGCCGCCTGCGGCAAAAGCTATTTGTGCCGCGACACCACCAAAGATCCCAAATACCTTGAAGCTTTTAAGGGGGCGAGAAGCTCTCTGACGGTCCCGATACTATTGCATGAAAGTGTGATCGGAACGATCAATGTCGAAAGCCCGATGCTCGATGCGTTCTCTTTTAGCGATCAGCAGTTCCTCGAGATCTTCGCGCGCGATGTGGCCGTAGCCCTCAACACTTTAGAACTACTGGTCGCGCAGCGAACCAATGCCGCTCAGCAAAGCTGCGAAGCCATCCACGCAGCAGTCGCACTCCCAATCGACGACCTGCTTTTGGATGCGGTCCACTTGATGGAAAAGTACATAGGACACGATACCGAGACGGTGTCGCGCTTGCGAGATGTTCTTGCGAAAGCCCGAAGCATCAAGCGATCGATCCAGGAAATCGGTCAAACGCTGGCCCCAACCGATGTAAGTCCAGCTGGCAGCAGCAGCGAGACCCACACGAAGCTTCATGGAAAACGTATCTTGGTCGTCGACGCAGACGAACAAGTTCGGAATGACGCACACGCGTTGCTCGAACGTTATGGCTGCACAGTGGAAACAGCCCATGATGGGGATCAAGCTGTCTCGATGGTTCGAAATTGCCTCGAGGAACCCTACCATGTAATCATCTCGGACATCAAACTCCCTGACTACTCGGGCTACCAATTGATGTTGCGACTGCAGAAACTGATGAATCATGTGCCAATTGCACTCATGACCGGTTTTGGTTACGACCCTGGGCACTCCATCGTCAAGGCTCGTCAATCCGGTTTGCATCCAAAGGCAATCCTTTATAAACCGTTTCGATTGGATCAACTGTTGAGCGTCACCGAAACGCTCATCGACTATCGTCCTCCAACCTCTGAATGATTCCGGCGGTAGCGTGATCCTCGATTTATTGTTGTCCAGCGCGATCCTCGCGATCGTCGCGATTGGGCATTTTGGCCTTTGTATCTGGCTCTTCAATCGCATCAACGCCACGGGACTACGACGCAAGACAATCAAGCGTATCGAGAAGTCCATCATGCTGGCGTGCGGGCTGATCCCGATTGGTCTTTTGATTTTCGAACTTCGTTCTCATGATCCGGCAATTTTTTTCGAACCGGGAATCCTCTGGGGCAAACTCAGTCTCCTTACCATCGGCTATTCGCTTTTGGTAAGCTTTTTTGCGATCGCTTTGGCTCCATTTTGGATTGCGGATCGCTCCCAGTTTGCTTCGGCAAAAGACCGATTCCAACTTCTTGAAACCGAGAATTTAAGTCAGCTTCAGCATCCGAAAGGCAACGCGGCTTTGTACATTTCAGGCCGACACTTCGGGCGAATGGCCAACCTTCCAGGCAATCAAATTGTCTCGCTGCAACGCAACACAAAACGCCTATTGATGAACGATTTGCCAGAGGAATTAATCGGACTGCGAATTGCACATTTGTCCGACGTGCATTTGACGGGACAGCTTTCCACTGCCTTTTATCGGCTCGCGATCGACTGGGTGTCCGACCAGTCTCCAGACCTGATTGTGGTTTCAGGCGATATCGTGGACTATCCAAAAGCCCTAACGCAAATTGGACCCGTCTTTGATGGGCTTCGTGCTCCCTTGGGGATGTACTTCATTTTGGGGAATCATGATAAACGCTTGACCAATCCGACCGATGTTTGCAGCGAGCTATGTGCCATGGGTTGGTCCGACTTAGGCCAGACAGACGGACTTGCCAGAAAGGGAGGGACAACCCTCCATTTGATTGGCAACGAATTGCCATGGTTTCGAAGGCATGCGCCGGGAAACGCAACCAAGCCAATGGACGAATCGATCGACAACGCTTGGAAGCTGGGTGTCTCACATTCACCAGATCAATTTGCATGGGGAATCGCCAATCGATGCAAACTGCTGCTATGCGGCCACACCCATGGCGGCCAAATCCGGCTACCCATCATGGGGCCAATCATCGCCCCCAGCCGGTATGGGACTCGCTATGCGTCCGGAGTGTTTTCCTCCGATTCAACCCTAATGCACGTTTCAAGAGGAATCTCGGGAGTCCATCCGTATCGGTGGGGATGCATCCCAGAAGTGTCCATTTTGGAATTGGCCCCACAGGTGGTGGCACGGCACTCCGCGCCGTGATTTTGTTATTGTCGTCTTTCGCTCCGCGAAAGTGCGTCTCGTTAACGCACTTTTGCGGAGCAAAAGGCGACATTGTTTTAACGCTGGTCGCGTTCTGGATGCGGACTCTTTAGCCAGTACTCGAAGAACCGATAGATCTGCTCGTTGGATTCGACCGTTGGAGTATGCGTCTGGCGGTTCGTCATGGCAACTCGACCCTCGAAACCCAGAAGCTTGTTCACCGCAATGGCATGGTTGAGAACCGTCCATCGCGTTGGTGGATCTTCCTCTCCGCCGGAAACAAGAAAAGGTCTCGGTGCCATCAAACTGTGGAGTTCATGCAGATCGTGGCCATTTTCGATCAAGCTCTTGTAGGCGCCGGTACGCGGGCTGTCTTCACGAACTAGCCCAGGCATGCGTGTCACAGTCGGATCGAAGCCGAGATACCAAGGCTCTTGGTAGTTGATGCTCTGTCGCGTTTCATCAAACACGATACCGGGGTCGGACCACGCGGCGCACGCATATTTGTCCCACAAACATGAACCGAACATCGCCCACTTCCCCCCATAGGAATGACCAACAATCCCAATGCGTTTTGAATCCACCTCCGGCATCATGGCCAGCGCGTTCCATGCGTTGGCGGCAATATATCCCAGATAGGAGAGTGGCTGACACTTTGCTAGGTCGCTCAAAACAGGTTTTCGAGCATCACCCCCTGGTGAGCCGATCGCCAGGCAAACAAACCCACGCAATGCGAGTTGCCATGCGAAGTCCCGAAGCAGGTTTTTGCTCAGCCCCACACTCGTTTCCGGATCATAGTAAGGTACAAACACTGCTGGAAACGGACCTGTACCCTCCGGTAGGAGCACGAAGCCGTCGCTGGTTAGGTCCGGCGCGATTTGCACTCGAATGCGTCGCTGTGTGATGTCGCCGCGATTTGTCGCTTCGAGTAGTTCCATGGCGGGTTTTGCGACGATGGGGGGCCACGCACCCACCAAGCGATTCCAATCGGCCCGGATTTCCGTCCGCCTTCGTTGCCAATCTTCGGAAGTCCTGACGGCACTGCCATCATGAAAACGCAAAAGTGATCGTCCCGCTGCCAAGTGGCCTTGGAATTGAGTGGGCACCGCCGCATACGGTGCTTCGGGTTGCGACTGGGCTTCGAGTTGCGACTGGGCTTCGGGTTGAGACTGGGCCAATAAAACATCGCCAGCCGCAGCAGCCAAGGCACCCGTTCCAACTTGGCCGATAAATCGACGTCTGTTTGGTTTGAATATCATGATGTTACTCAGCCCGTCCACAAAAAGTTACGCGAGGTTAAGATCATCCGATCGAGTTGCAATGGCAACTTTGATACTAGCAACTTCAGCTTACCATTCCGGATCGAATGGTGTCCTGTGCAAATCAAGAATTAGAAAAGGAAAACCATGACCAAATCGCGAAAGTTCTCATGGCGCGATAGGGGGACGAGTTTCGCGCATGCGTTTCGGGGCATTCAAGACATGCTGCTCACGCAGCATAACGCTTGGCTTCACGCGATCGCTGCAATGATCGTTTTTGCAGTTGGCGTTGCGTTTCGGATTACGAACATAGAATGGTGCTGCCTCGTTTTATGCCTCACGGCCGTGTGGACGGCAGAAGCATTGAATACCGCCTTGGAGTTGCTGACGGATCGCGTCTCGCCTGAGTTTCATCCGCTGGCCGGCAGGGCAAAGGATGCCGCGGCAGGAGCCGTCCTGATTGCCGCAGTCGGGTCAGTCATTATCGGAGCCATCGTGTTTGTGCCCTATGCGTGGTTGATGTTTGACGTAGGCCCGTAGCTCCACGACGGGCGGTCCGCGCCGCGATGCAGGACGTCCGTCGCGGAGCGAACGACCTAGGATTTCACCGTAACGACAATCGACTCGATCGACGCATGCCCGGATTTCCGAAATGGCCTTGGAAGTGGTTGGGCATTCCCTTTTTCATCGATAGTTCGACATCGAAACGTGTATTCCCCCTCGGGAACACCTGGCAGCACAGCCGCCCAATGCGCGTTGGTAAATCGAATCGGCCAACTCTTCGGCGAACCGTCTTCGTTAAAACCATGCGTTTTCGGTGGCAGTTTGTTTTCGGCTAGACCACTCCATTGCTTTGGGGCGGGCAGCAATTCCGCATCGATCCATGGAGCTTGAGTGAAATGGGAATCGTCGACCGCCCGCGAAACAGCGTTCGACTCCAATGAGACCTGTACCTTGGACAATCCGGAAACACCCACTTGGGCATAGCCTGATACCGGAATCGGTTCTCCAGGCTTCAACTGGCGAGCGAGGGAAAGCGTGGCGGCAAATGTCTTCAACATACTATCGACATCATTGTTCTGCTCGGCATAGGTGTCATTGGCGTATGCCAGGTTGGTCAAGACGACGTGTGACAGCCACTTGATCGACTTGAAACCGTAAGCCTCCGGGACGACGATTCGCACTGGACCGCCGCGTTCGGAATCCAACCACTGGCCGTTTAGTTTGTAGCACAAAATGACTGGCGGTAAATCGAATGGATCCTCCAATACGCGTCCGATGGGTAGGGAACTGCGAAACATTTGTTTGGGATCGTCGTTGTGGTACCCATAGTAAAAGACCCGCCTAAGATTCTCGCGCGGTTGAGTTAGCCATACCACTTCTCGTAGCGGTATACCTTCCCACAGTCCCATTCCGAGCGGGCAACCAACGTTCAGGCAAGTCATTACTTTGGGGAAGCGTACTGCATGCTTTTCTCCAAGTTTTAAGAGCGCCTCGAAATCAAATGCTGTGCCGTCTGGCTGGGTCAACTGCTTTCCGAGCGTGGCAGGATTGTCTGGATCGGAAATGACCTCCAATTTCCAAGTCTCGCGCGTCAGACCAACGTCCCGTTTCTTTTCGTCCGAAAGGGAATGGGGGAGCGGTTTGCCTCGCGAAACATCCCGGAAATCTTCCGGCGGGGTAAAGTAAGGTTCACGTTGTGCACCCGCTTTGTCCGGCTTCTGGCGTTTGGTTGGCTTTGATACCTTGTCATCCTCCGCAAAAGCCATTAGTGAGGACGTGGTTACCGACAATCCGCAAATCCCGAGCTGCAAAAAGAAACGCCGCGCCAAACGGAAATGCTCATCGACGAATTCGGGTTGGTCCATGGTTTACTCCACCAAGGCGTGTGAGGAATGTGCTTCGAATTGGTAGTGAATTATAGCAATGTAGATTGTTTCCAGTTACGTTATTAGGGATCCTCTGGACTATTCCTGAATCCTTGACGAAGTGAATCACATGGCCCATCCACCCCTTTCGCTTTATTCGTGTTCCATTGCTCTATCCTTACAACTCTTGACCGGGATAATTGCAAGCCTGACATTCATGGGTGGCGCAGGTGGCACAGCGGTGTTTGCCCAAGAAAAAACCGTTCCCATTTTTGCAGACGGTGAAGCTCAAATCGTCGAAGGTTTTAAGGATGCCAAAGACTGGATTCGCCACGACCTTTGGGTCGAGACGGAATTTGATTCCGACGGCGACGGAAAACTGGATCGTATGCATGTCGATGTAACTCGCCCCAAGCAGACCGACACCGAAGGCTTGAAGTTGCCCGTCGTCTACGAGTCGAGTCCGTATTTTGCGGGTACCGGCTCCGGCGATCCCATTCATTTTTGGAATCCACGACATGCGGTAGGCGCTATCCCAATGAAACATGAAGATCCGCCTGCTTTTAGCGCCAAAGTAAAACGCCCAATCATTTCCAATTCTCAAACGAGACAATGGGTACCGCGTGGCTTTGTGGTGGTCCACTCATCCTCTCCCGGCACAGGACTATCTCAAGGCTGCCCTACAGTAGGCGGTGCCAATGAGTCCTTGGCCCCCAAGGCGGTAATCGATTGGCTTTGCGGTCGAGCCAAAGGCTTCACCGAAGTCGACGGAACCGAATCGGTGAGTGCTTTCTGGTCAACAGGAAAAGTCGGGATGACGGGCACATCGTACAACGGAACGCTCCCGCTGGCCGCAGCCACGACCGGCGTCCAAGGACTCGAAGCGATCATCCCTATCGCGCCGAACACATCGTATTACCATTATTATCGATCGAACGGACTGGTCAGACACCCTGGCGGATACATGGGGGAGGATATCGACGTCCTCTACAACTTCATTCACAGTGGCAATGAGCCAAAACGCGATCATTGCGACTGCGAAGTACGCGACAAGGAGATGGCCAACGGACAGGATCGCGTCACCGGTGATTACAACGCGTTTTGGGCGGGCAGGGATTATCTCAATCAAATGGGCCCGATGCACGCTGCTCTTTTAATGTCGCACGGTTTCAATGACTGGAATGTTGTTCCCGAACACAGCGTTCGCATCTACGAAGCTGCCAAAGCCAAGGGCCTACCCGTACAATTTTTCTGCCATCAAGGGGGACATGGCGGCGAACCACCGATGAGCATGATGAATCGTTGGTTCACGAAGTACCTGCATGGAGTGGACAATGGTGTTGAGAAGGGACCGCGATCCTGGATCGTTCGCGAGACTGCCAAACGAACCAAGCCTACGGCTTACGGAGACTATCCACATCCCGACGCTCAATCGGTATCATTGCACCCGATGAAAGGAGGAAACGATCAAGGTGGATTGTCGACGGAGTCAGCGACTGGCCAAAGTCCCGAAGTACTCGTCGATGACTCCGCCATTAAGGGCAAGGACTTGGCTCAAGCGGAGTCCTCAAAAAATCGATTGCTGTTCGTAACGCCGGAACTCACAGAACCACTTCATATCTCTGGCTACGCGAAGATCAAGATTCGATTGGCGTCGAGCAAGCCCGCTGCCAACTTAACCGTTTGGTTGGTTTCTCTCCCGTGGACCGAAGATCCTAAAGGCAAGATCACGGACAACCTCATTACGCGAGGTTGGGCGGACCCACAAAACCATCGATCGCTGACGGAAAGCGAGCCGCTGGTTCCGAATCAGTTTTACGACTTAAGTTTTTCACTTCAGCCGGATGATCAGATTATTTCGGCGGGCGAGAAAATTGGACTGATGATTTTTTCGAGCGATCCCGAGTTCACGCTGCTCCCGGAAGCGGGCACAGAGTTGACTGTTGATCTCCAAGAGACGCGATTGGACTTGCCCGTTGTCGGAGGGCAAGCCGCCTACCAAAAAGCTTTTGCAAAATAGTGACGATACGTGTGGCTAAACGTGTGACGATACGTGTGGCTAAACGTGTGGCTAAACGTGTGGCACGTCCCTGAGTTTACGAAGGGCGTGGGAATCGCTAGTGGTTCTTCCATGCCAAATTTGGGGGTAGCGGAACTCGCCAAGAGTTTCGGAGTTTCGGAGGTTAGGAGGAATCCACTGGGATTTACCTCTTGAAGTCGCCGAAAGCCTACGCGGCTTCCGCGACGCGAGAACCCTAACTCTTAGGCTGGATAGAGTCGTTAGGAGCATTTTTCTCACGTCCCACGCCCACGCTTCGCTTTAGGCCCTGCCACACGTTAAGCCGTGCCACACCATGGGCCGTGCCACACCAGGCCAGGCCACCGTATGGCACGCCCAAAGAGATGGGTGTGGGGACTGTGTGGCACGCCCAAAGCGATTAGCGATGGGCGTGGGAAGTGTGGCAAATGACTCTAGCGATTCACCACGCCCTTCGTACCTCAGAGCGTGCCACCCAGCTTATAGGTAGATTTCAAACTGCCCCTCGCGTAAACGCACCTTTGCGGAGCAAAAGGCGACAATGTTGCCCAACGTCTATTTCTTTGCCGGTTCGCGTTTCGCAGTGAAATCAACTTCACCTGTGTTGCCATCCAAGTCGTATTGGATTTTACCCTTCATGTTTTTACCGTACGGGCGTCCTGAGTAATCTGCTTGGATCTTGCGTCCATTGATGGTTGCCTCGATACGAAACTCCAATTTATTGTCACGGATCTTGAGCCCGGTTGCGTCGACGACGGTTCCTTCGGCGACGGTGTATTTCCCTTGCAAAGTTTCGCCCGACTTCGTGATGACGATTTTTGGCTCGAGTTTGTTCCCGTCGGCATCAATTTCGATATTCCAATGACCAACGGCGTCATCCAACTGGACGGACCGTTTGGGTGCCCAAGGATACTCTTCGGTGCCAGCCTCGGTGGTAACGGTGACGGTTCCTTCGAGATCATCTTGCTTGATCTTGCCAGCAAAGGCCAGCGAAACCGATTGGTCCTTGAACTTGTATTCAACCGTGAACGAAAGTTGATTGTCTTTCAGTTTGGCCTCTCGGATATCGATGGGCTTTTCGGGCTGACCACGAAATGCCCCAGTTACTTTATCGCCATCAAGATTGAGCAGCACCGCATCTTCTTGCGTCTTGCCGTTCATCTCATACTTCCATCGCCAGGTTCCCGAAGGATCCGCGGCTGAATTCTGGGCCGACGCGATCGACATCGTCGAACAAAACAGTACCAACGCAATGAATTTCGAAATAGGGGACGTTTTCGTCACGATTGATTCCTCGATAAGTGTTATTAGGGGACTGACCGGCACTCGCAGATGGATAGTGTAGTCTTCATGCTTCGTCAAGCAATTAGCCATGCTCAGAAAAATATATTCTTACACGGATGTGCGTAAACTACGTCAGGCTGTCAGCCAGTCAGCCGGTCCTACATTAAGATCAGCTTCGCAATCTGCTCTCGTTGCCAACTAGCATCGCCAAAAAGGAACTCGCAAACCTTGATCCGTTTCAAAAAGAGATGCAAATCGTGCTCCCACGTGAAGCCGATACCGCCATGCACTTGAACTCCACGGTGCGCCACTTCGCGGCCCGCATCGGAGCAATAGGCCTTGGCGATCGCAACCGACTTGTTGCTGTCAGGTGCGTTCACCGACAGTGCCCAAGCAGCATAATAGGCGGCGGCGCGAGCGCTCTCGGTCATCAGTAACATATCAGCGCACTGATGTTGGACCGCTTGATAAGATCCAATCGTTCTATCAAACTGTTTGCGTGTCTTCGCATAGTCAAGTGTTGTTTCGCGAATCCATTGCATCGCGCCTAGCATCTCGGCGCATGCAGCTATGGTGGCAACTCGGGTTGAGTATTCGATTGCTAAGATCGCTTGATCGCCAACGGCGATCATGTCTTTTTGTGCAATCGCAACTCCCTCGAAGCGAACATCGTAAAGCTTTCGCGTTGCGTCCAGAACTTGCGTCGGTGTGCACTTTACGCCGGAAGCGCGAGTCGAAACGGAAACGACGGCAATCTCATTCTCCTTGCGCACGACGCACAGGAGGGTATCCACTTCCGCCGCATCGAGAACCATGGTTTTGTGTCCACTCAGCTGCCAACCTGCCGACGTTGGATTCAGTTGAGTCTGGACATGCTCGACATCCCAATCGCTATCTTGATCCATCAAGGCTACCGACGCAGTCTGTGAGCCTTCCGCCATAGCTGACAGTGTCGATGCAGAATCTGAGTTAGCAACCTGGGCCAAAAGGGTAGCAGCCCAAGTCGTCGCCAAAAACGGACAGGGCAAGCACGCGCGCCCCATCTCTTCGGCTACGACTGCCAACTCGACAAGTCCGAGTCCAAGTCCACCCAGGGTCTCATCCAGATGAAGGCCGACCCAGCCTTGGTCGGCGATCAATTGCCAAAGAGACTGGTCGTGGATGTCTTGGCTGGCCATCCGCTCGCGGACTCGTGTCAGTGGACAGTTCTGCGATAGCGTCGCTTGGGCCGCTTCACGCAGTAGCTTTTGTGGTTTGGAGAGGTCGAATTCCATGATGTGCTTTCGTTCTATGCTCAATAGCTGCGGGGAAGGCCAAGTACGCGTTGGGCTATGATGTTACGTTGAATCTCACTGGTCCCGGCTTCGATCGTGTTGCCCCTCGATCGAAGATAGTTGAATGCCCAACGGCCCTCATCAAAGTCCCACGACTGCCCGCTTAGACCGAGCACTTCTAGGGCAATTTGTGCGTTACGCTGATTCATCTCGCTCCAATAGAGCTTCAAAATCGAGCCTTCGGGGCCAGGTGCGTGCGTGTTGTTCATTCCAGAGAGTGTTCGCAGCGAGTTCAAGCGAAAGACCTCAAGATCGAGGTGAGCCTGAGCGAGTTTCTGACGGACAAGTGGATCGTCGGTGATCGGCTTCCCATTGCGCTGAATCGTTGCAGCTTTCGCGATCAACGCGTCGCAGTCCCGTTTGAACATCATGTATAGCCCTGTTCCCAAGTTGGCCCGTTCGTTTCCGAGTGCAGTAAGCGCAACGCCCCAGCCTTCATTGACTTTGCCAAGCACATTCGCCACAGGGACACGCACATCCGTAAAAAACATCTCGTTGAATTCCGAGTCGCCCGTCATCATCTTTAGCGGTCGAACAGCAACCCCTTGGCTGGCCATGTCTACCAACAAACAGGTAAGCCCTTTGTGCTTAGCTGCCGATGCATCCGTGCGAACGACTAGCAAACACCAGTTAGCCACATGCCCAAAGCTGGTCCAAATCTTTTGACCATTGACGACGTAGTGGTCGCCGTCGAGTACGGCTCGCGTATTCAACGCAGCCAAGTCACTCCCTGCATTCGGTTCTGAAAAGCCTTGGCACCATATATGTTCGCCTTTTAGCAGCGGCTTCAAAAACTGCTGCTTTTGAGCTTCGGTCCCGACAGCGATAATCGTCGGACCGACTAACCCCTCACCGATGACCCCAAGTTGCTGTGGCGCACCAGCCAATGCAAGCTCCTCTTGAAAAATCGACTGCTGAATAATGGTGATGCCTCTTCCTCCATGTTCTTTTGGCCACGAGACGCCAGCCCAACCTCCATCAAACATCGTCCGTTGCCACGCTCGCAGGTACTCAAGGTGCGCTCGTTTGGATTCTTCACTCTTTAACGGAACCGTCCACGGTGGTGGCACATTGGCCAGAAGCCAACCGCGTAGCGTGTCGCGAAAATGCAGTTCTTCCGCATTCAATGTCAGATCCATAGATACCTTCCTTTAAACGGTTGTTGATTCATTACGCACCGAGTCCCAAAGCAACTCGGCTACATCCAATACTTTGGTGGGACGCGTCGATGGGTCGGCAGACCTGACAGCATTCACCCCATCCTCTAGCATCGTCATGCAAAATGGACAGCCAACTGCGACCACGTCGGCGCCGGTTTCCAAAACTTGTCTAGCCCGTTCTTGATTTACGCGCTGGTTTGCTGGCTCGTCGACAAAGCTCATACCACCGCCACCCCCGCAACAAAAACTCTTCTCGCGACTCTTTTCCATTTCAACGCTCGGCGGACGCACCGAGATTTGGACGAGCTGTCGAGGTGCATCAAAGATCTTGTTTTGTCGGCCCAGATAACATGGATCGTGAAACGTCACTTTCGCTTCCGATTGAGCGTTGGGGGACAACTTGCCTTCGCTGACCAAACGCTCGAGGAATTGGCTATGGTGCAAAACTTCGAAATTCCCGCCCAGTTCGGGGTATTCATTGCGAATGGTATTGAAACAATGCGGACATGCAGTAACCACTGTTTTGACTTGGTATCGCTGAAGCGTAGCTATATTCTCACGGGCCAAGTTTTGAAACAAGAATTCGTTTCCCATTCTACGGGCTGGGTCACCTGTGCAACGTTCTTCCCGACCGAGCACGGAATAATTCACACCGGCCTTTTCGAGGAGCTGCGCCATGGCTCGGGTTACGCGTTGATTGCGTTCCACGAGGGCTCCGCCACAACCGACCCACAACAAAACATCGCATTCTTGAAGTTCGGCTCGCTGCGGAACTTGTAGTCCTTTCATCCAATCCAGGCGAGAAAACTGCGTACCCGCATAAGGATGCCCGCGAGATTCCAACGATCCAAGGGCTTTTTCCATGGTGTCTGGCAAGACCGCTTCTTCCATCGCCAAATGCCTGCGCATATCAACAATTTTCGGCATCTGAGCGATCGAAACAGGGCAGGACTCGACGCACGCGCCGCAAGTAGTACAAGCCCATAAGGCTTCCGGCGACAGGGCAGGTGTTGCATCGATAATCGGTTTCGAAAAATCGTCTTGGGTCCGCGATAGATGTCTCAGATCCAAAATCACGTCGCGAGGCGAAAGAAGCTTACCGACTGCATTAGCCGGACAGACTTCTGTACAGCGGCCACATTCGGTGCATGCATCCAGATCTAGTAAATCCTTCCAGGTGAAGTTCGAAAGGGCATTGACGCCGAGGCTCTCGTCCTTGTCGAAGTCAATCGCACGCAATGAGCTTCCGATTGGAGTAAGTGGGGCAGTGTAAAGATTGAGAACCGCCGTCAAAGGATGCAAGAGTTTTGTGTACGGTGCCCACGCGAGGAAACCGAATACGAGCCCCATGTGAAACCACCAGGTTACGACATGGGCCCACTGCATCGCAGGAACCGACATCCAAGCGCGCGACGCCATTGCAATCAAATATCCAAACGGTGACCACATCCCCCACGGATCTTGAGTTGCAGCGATCCGCCAACCCTCCAGCAGAAACCCACTCACGAGAATCACCAACATCAGGATCAGAATCCCAGAGGCTTCCCAGCTATAGACCAACTGAGCCGACGTGCGTGTCCAACGTCGTGCTGCAGCCAACGATACCCCAAGAATCGTCAGCGCGCCAAAGACGTCGACTGTCAGCGATTGAAACCACAAGTAGAACTGGCCTTGCATGATTGGAAGCCCAAAATCCTGATGGATAAAGACCACCGTCGTCGCGACCGTCAGTATGATCAGGCCCCAAAAGATCAAAGCGTGAAAGAAGCCCGCAAAACGTTTTTTCCATGTGGCTTGCTGAACAACGGCGTGACGAAATACGAACCGAAGACGTACCCAAGGTTGATCGAAGCGTTGCTCGGGCCGACCGCGTCTCCACATGCGAAAGCGCCGATAGACGCCATATCCAGCCACTAAGATTGTTGGAATCAACAAGACGTACATGACCCATATGTGAGTCACATTCCAGAAGACTTCTCGGGTAGGGAGTTGGCTGTTCATGCAAGCAACTCGATGAGCTTTTCTCTCAATGGACCAACCACTTTTCGGTAGTCTTCAACCAGCCCAAATTGGCAGTGTTGGAAAATCGGTGCCTCAGGGTCAACGTTGATGGCCGCAATGGTCTTGGCATCCGCGATTCCCATGATGTGTTGGCTCGCTCCCGAAACTGCGATCGCCAAATAAAGTTGCGGGGAGACTTTTTTGCCAGTTTGCCCGACTTGCCAATCCGCAGGCACCCAACCCGCATCGCAAGCGGCGCGCGAAGCAGCCATTTGGCCACCCACAACGTTGGCCAACGACTGCAACTGGGTGAATGGCTCCGGACCGCCCAATCCGCGACCTCCAGAGATAATCACTCGCGCATCTTCTAGTCTCGCGGTCCCTTGCATTTCCTTTTGGCGATCCATCAACTTGATAGAAGTGTTCTGCTCCAGCGAAACTGACACGCGGGTAATGTCTTGGGTCGGAGCCTGCGGCAGTGCGGGGTCTTGCGCCCGGGCGCGAACCCAAATGATGGCCGGCGAACGATGGAGATCGATCGTCGCTTGGGCTTTGCCGCCATACACGGAGCGAGTTAGCCGGACCGTCTCATTCTGTCCCTTGAGACTCAGTGCATCACCAGCAGCCGACCCGCCCAATCGATGCGCCAACCTCGGCACCAGCTCCTGACAGGGGAGATCATTACCGAACAAGACGGTATGCGGATCGAGATGCTTACACGCTTGGGTCAGAGCCGTAAGGGTGGTTTCACTGTGATAAGTATCCAACAGTGGATGTTCTACTACCGCGATTCTATCAACACAT
>Ga0209181_10004030_pt1 | contig 22201 bp, 24 predicted proteins | sample MAT05_FD_187208 | JGI IMG/M metagenome (GOLD analysis project Ga0209181, IMG submission 187208) | Freshwater microbial communities from Lake Fryxell liftoff mats and glacier meltwater in Antarctica - MAT-05 (SPAdes) (version 2) | ecosystem: Environmental > Aquatic > Freshwater > Ice > Liftoff...
GCGAGACGCCGTGGGCGGTGCGCGCCGAGGGGCACGCACGGGAGGAGAAAGCTACTGGCCCTTGCCCTGAGCCTCACAGGAAGTTCCTGGGGCGGCCGTGACTCGCTGCTAAAAGGGCACGTCTCCGCTACCGGTTTCATCTGGTGGCGAGGCAACTCCTTCAATACCGGCCACAGGGCTCCAGAAGCGGATCTGATAGCCGTCGGGACCTCGCACTATAAAATCGCGTTGGCCGTACTCTTGGTCCATTGGGCCACTTTCAAACTCTGCACCAAGCATCCGCAACTGGGCGCATGTGGCATCCACGTCATCTACTTGAACAGCACAACCTCGCGGCCAATCTTTCGGCACGAGAAGCACTACTCCTTCTGGTCGGGCGAGAAGTGCCCACTCACGCCCATCGCCGGATGGCTCGCGCACTGTGAAGCCAAGCTTACCACAGAGGTAGCGTGATGCGGATTCCACATCATCTACTGGAAGGACAGGTGCCATCCGGGCGTCGGGAGGCTTGCTCATCAGATGCGATCTCCTCGCGGGCTGTCAAAACTGCTGGTTGAACGGGATCGGCGACATCCCGCTTTGGCACCACTGGCGTGCCTGCGAAACGGCAGGCGTTCCATCCAGGTTGCAAGTTGGCACAGCCCGGCTGCCCCTCGGAGAAGCGAGCCTGTTCGTACCAGCCGCCAGGATCGCCACGCACCCGGGACAGATACAACGACTGGCAGCGATTCCGGCAATCTCCCCTCGATGCTGAGCACCCTGGAAATACGCCACGATGTTGTCTTCGGAGTGAACTGGCGGTTGTGGTGCGATCCAGTGTCCGGGGCCGAGCACGGCTTCAGTCGCTCTTCTGACCGCATCCGCCCCGCGCAGCAAGTTGTAACTGACATAGATGGTGAACTTATCACTGCCGTCTTCGCACACCAGCGCGACCGAGACTACGGGTGTACTGCCCTGTTGAGGAGCGACGCCCGCCGCATGGGCTATATTGCAAGCCAACCACCAGAGATAATGGTCAGTTTGGGAGATACCCTCCTCTCGAATCATCCTTGAAGGTGTAAACCCTTGCCTTCGGTACTCCGCCAGACGTGCGGCACAGCCGCACTGCTGTTGGACGCTTTGGGGTTGTCCACCAGGACCGCTCTGGTTGTGGACGAGGACGCCGCTCTCGCCGACGCGGTAGCAGTGGTCGTGCTCGACCTCCAGGTTGTACACCGGCTCAACCTTGTCGGTCAGGGTGTATGACACCACCTGCGTTGTGCCCGCCGAGGTCCGGAGCGTCTCGCCCCGGCGCAGGCTGGCGACCGGCACCCACGCCCGCCGGTCTTCCGACCAGAACAGGTGCCCAGGTGTGACGCCGATCGGCTTGGTCTCCGACTCCAGGACCAGCTCCCCGATCGTCCCGTGGCTGTGCTTGAACGTCCCGGTCACCATCTCCCCCGGCCCGACCTCGACCGGCCCGCACGGCAGGATGTCCATAACCTCGGCCCACCCCCGCGTGCCCGTCTCCGACAGGTCCAGGAAGACGGTCACGCCGACCCGCACCCCTTCCTGCCCGATCCACTTGAGGGTGCGGAGCAGGCGGATGTCGCACCACCCGCCGTCCGGGTACTCCAGTTTGAGAACGACTTCCCGGCGGCGGCCCCGCCACCGCTCGACGAACTCCGGCGGAGGGGTCCACTCGCCGTGGAGGGCGGTGCCCAGGTCGTCGTCGTGGCGGAACCGGACCACCCGCAGCACCTCGGCTTCCCCCTTCGCGGTCCGTTGGCTCGGCTGGATGCGGACGACGGTGGCCGGCCCGCGGAAGCGGATGTCGGGCAGGTGCTGCTCCACTGGATTCGACACGATCATCCCGGCGGGTCGGTGCTCTTCTGTCACAAGGGAAAAACCGGACACAAACCGGCGGAGGGCGAGACCACCATTCCCATCACGGTAGACGACGCCGGCTGGCATTTCGTCCTGACGGTTCGGGGCTCGAAGTGGGCGGTGTTGCGGGGCTGGCATGTCCTCCGCCACTCGTTCGCCTCGAACCTGGCCGCGAAGGGGGTCGATCAGCGGTTCATCGACGAGTTCCTGGGGCACCAGACCGAGGCCCAGCGACGCCGCTACCGGCACCTGTTCCCGCACCAGCAGCGGCAGGTTCTCTGCCAGGTGTTCGGGCCGGTTGAACCCGCCCCCTGAACCGTGATAAGGGTAGGCATGCTGAAAGCCTACGTCGGAGTCGCATCCCCGCACGGTCTCGCCGTCCTCCAGCCGGAGCGGGACGACACCTTGTCCGCGGTCGAACGCCACGTCGAACTGAATCGGCGTCGCGTCGCCTTCTGGGCGGTACTCGGCGACGAGGACGCCCGCTCGGTCCGCGTGCTATTCGAGTGCGGGTATCGACGGGAGGCCCTCGCCTTGCTCGACCGGAGTGCGAGAGACATCGGCCGCATCCTTCCCAGCGAAAGTGGACACCAGCTACTCCACTGACCGTCACGAAAGCCGTCATGAACGAAGAAACCGAGCCGCAGCGGATCGTCCGGGTGCTGGCGTTCGCCCTGCGGCACCAGCCGCTCCGGTTCGGCGTCGCCCTGGACGACGAGGGGTTCGCCGACCTGGACGAACTCGTCGTCGGCATCCGCTTCAGCCGTTACGACTGGGCTACCCTCGACCGGGAACAGGTACAAGAGGCGATTCGCGGCACCGACGCCGGCCGGTTCGAGGTCCGGGACGGTCAGGTCCGCGCCCGCTACGGCCACAGCGTCGTGCTCGGCACGCCGGGGGAGCGACGAAGCCCGCCGGAGTTCCTCCTGCACGGCACGTCCGCCGAAACCGTGGCGTCGGTCCTGGCGACCGGGCTTCGGCCGATGAACCGCGCGTTCGTTCACCTCACGTCGGACCCGGACTACGCGGCCCAGGTCGCGGCCGCGAAGGGCGGGGGAGAGGTGGTCCGCGTCCGGGCAAAAGCCGCGGCCGACGACGGGGTTGAGTTCTTCCAAGCAAACCCGCACGTCTGGCTCGCCCGGCACGTGCCCGCGGACTACCTCGGCACCGACGGCCCGAACGACGTGGCGCGCCGGCCTCGGAATTCGACACCCGGTGTGGTAGGATAACGGCATGGAACCACGGCATCCGGACCCCTTCCTCGAACAGTTCACCGACCCGGTGGAGCGGCTGTTGCTCACCGGCGCGGCGTCCTCCGTCGCGGACGCCGAAGAGATCGTCCTGAACACCTCCCTTGATGCCGTCGTTGAGTTGCTACGGACGCCGCTGTCCGATGACGAGTTGGGCCGCCACCCGCTCCTCGCGCTCTACCGTACCCGCGGCAGCCGCCCGCGCGAGGACGACCTGCTATGACCCCCGAGGAGCGGCTCGGCGAGATCGTCACCGCGCTCGAATCCGTCGGCGTGTCCTGCCTGGTGATGGGCGGGCACGCCGTCCGCTTTTACGGCCTCGCCCGGAACACGAACGACTTCGACCTGAACGTGTCCCCCGACCAGTGGGACGACCTCGCCGAACGGTTGGCCCGGACGCCGCTCTTCGACGGCCGGCCGGCGGCGGAGGGGCCGTCGTGGCGGGCACACGCCTTCCGCCGGTTCCGCATCGGGGAACTCCCGGACGGGAAGGACGAGTGGCTCGAATTCTGGCGGGAGAACCACTTGCTCGCCCCCCACGCGGACCTCCTCGCCCGCGCCGAGCGGGGCCGGTACGGGGGCCGCGAGGTCGCCTTCCTCGGCCTGCCGGACCTGATCCGGAGCAAGGAGACCGAGCGCGACGCCGACTGGCAGACTGGCAGGACGTGAGTTCGCTCGAAGACTTCCTCGACTCGCGGCTGCTCGCGCGGGTGGGCCGCGGTGAGGTCGGACTGGCGGCCGCGCTCGCGCAACTGCGCAGCCGCGCCGGGTTCGGCGGCTATTTTCAGAACGGCTCACTCGCCGACGCAAATGCCGTCGCGGACGCGCTCGCCGCGGCGACGAACCCGATCACCCAGGCGTACCTGATCCCGTTCGCCCCGGCGGCCGCGCTGTCCCCCGCGTCCGTCTTCCCCATCGAGCCGGTCGTCCTCGACCGCCTCCGCCGACTCGAAGCCGCCTCCACCCTCCACCTCTCGCTCGCCGAGGTGGTGCGGCGGCGGTACGTCCTGTTCCGAAAAGACATCGACCGCCGGGACAAGGAGGCGATTCGCGCGGCGATCAATGCCGGCAACGCCTGACCGCCGCCCGAACCGCGTTCGGGTCGTGCGTACGCTTCACGGCAATCGTAGGGGTCGGAACGGGTTGCGAGAGGGCGGCGGTGCAGGTCGAACCTCTCGCGTTTGCCGGCCGGTCGGGCGCGAAGCTCCGCCGGCCAAACCTTCATCACTCTCGCCGGGCCGTATCGCGTCACCCGCCGTCCGCTTCGCGGAGTGAGCGGAGAGTCTCGGCCAACTCGCCCTCGGTCAGCGTCCAGCCGTCGGCCGGGAGGCGGCCGACGAGTCGAGCCTTGAGGCGCTGGTAGACGCCGAGGGCCGCCTCGTCGTCCCCGAGCACGTCGGCCGCGAGCGCCAGGGCGAGCTGCGCCGGGCCGCTCCCGCCGTAGCCCCACTCGAACCCGGCGGGCGAGTGGTTCCGCAGGTCGAACCGCGGGTCCAGGCCGCGGCAGGCGCAGCCGGCCGAGACGACGACGCGGCAGCCGTTCTCCGTCCGGTGTCCGGTATACGTTTTCACGGTGATGTCCTTGGGTGAATGGTCGGTGCGAGCCGCGGCGGAGTGCCGCGGCCGGCGGTCCTGCAAATCGGATCGGGGACGGCGTCACGCGGCGAGGGCGAGGAGAGCCGCCGCCTGGATGTCCACGGCGGTGCGGTCGCCGGCGTACTCCACCTGCCGGGCGAGGCGGGTGAGCGCGTCCACCAGCGCGAAGATGGTGAACCGGCCGCCGGCCACCGTCTCGACCGCCTGCTTCGCCAGCCCGCGATTCAGCCCGTGCTTGGCCAGCGCCTTCATCACCTCCTCGGCGTCCGCGCCGAGCGTCTGCTCCATCGCCTTCTTCACCACCCGCACGAACCCGTCCCGCCGCTCGTCCCGCTTGGCGACGAGCGCCTCGACGTGCCTGCGGATGTCGCCGAGCGCATCGCCGACCTTGGCCGTGTGCTTCCGGGCGAAGTCGATGACCTCGACCGCGTCCCAGACGATGTGGTTAGCGCAGACCGCCTGGAACCAGAACGTCTGGATGCCGACCGACCGCTTACCGACCTCCGAGTTCCAGACGAAGAACCCGGGGGCGAACGCTTCCCCGTCGATCTCCGCCCAGCCGGCCGGGTCGATCAGGAAGCAGAACAGATCCTGCTCCCCGCAGTAGAGGCCGGTCGCCCCGTTGAACCCCGCCTGGGGCGGCTGGAAGTCGGTCGCGTAGTCCCGGAGCATCTCCACCAGGTCGGCGTTGTGGAGGCGGGTGTAGGCCGTCCCGTGGACGGACCGCACGCCCGCCCCGCGGGTCAGGAGTTGGAGCGGCTTGTTGCCCCCGGGCAGCGTCTCCCGGAAGGCCCGGGCCGCGGTCTCCGGGGTGAGCCGGTTGATGGTCTCCTTGCCGACCTTCGCCAGGCCCCAGAGCTGGCCGAAGCTCCAGTCGTTCAGGGCGAACAGTCCGTCCGCCCCGGCGCGGACGGCGAGCCGGCCGCCGTCGGTCGGTTCGGGGGCGAGGGCCGACGGCGGGTGCCACCGGTCCGCGGACTCGTCCTTCTCCCGCCGGCAGTGGGCGCGGAGGGCGTCGAGCGTGGGGAAGCGTTCGTCCGGCGCGCGCCGGAACAACTCCCCGCTCGCGCGGGTCAGGTTCTGCTTGGTCACGGCATGTCCTCGGAAAGGAAGGAACGGGGGAATCGGGGTTTGAGAAACCAAAACGTGTTTGCACCACCGGCCTCTCGGTCGGGGCCGCGCGGGGAATGCGGGCAACCGTGGGGTCGGGGGAGTCGTCTACGGGACGGGACGTTGGAAAGGGCAGGCCGGAACAGACCGGACACCGGCACGGATACCACAATTCTCCGCTGGGATTCAACTCGTGCGGGTAATCACTGGTAAACACTTGCCGCAGGCCGGGACTGTTCACCCGCCAGCAGGAGACCGCGTGAGACCGTTGTCGATCACCTTTTGCAGGAACCTGCGGTTCCCGCACCCTACTGCTGCGCACATCTCATTCGCGTCGGTACGTCGGACCGTTCGCCCGCTGCGGCTTGGCTTGATCGAGCAGCTTATGGACCGACGTGTGACCCCCTGACTTCCGCGGCTTGGGCTTCTCGGGCCGTGGTTTCGTGTTCCGCACCTTCGCCCACTTCATCGACCACAGCCCGCCCACCAGTGACTTCAGCCGGCCCCGCATCGATTCGTCGGAATCCGGCACCGATACGCCGTCGAGTACCTCATCCACGGTCAGTACCTCGTGCAACCCCACCAGGTGCTTCGTCAGGTCCGCGAAGATCTGCTCGGCCGACACCGCCTCGACCACCGCCGGCTCCGGCCGACCGGCGGCGATGTGCCCCCGCACCAGTTGCAGCACGTTGAACAGCACCAGGCACAACGACGCCTGGAACACCGTCGCCGGCGGGCGGCAGCCGATCAGCCGCTGGAGGTGGAACACCTCGGTGATCTGTTGGAACACGTTCTCAATTTGCCAGCGGGTGAGGTAGGCCGCCAGCAGGTCGGCGGCCGGGTATCGCTGCTCGTCCAGCAGGTCCGTCATCACGGCTACGTCCTCGTCGCCCGGGCGGACCAGGGTGACCCGCCGCACGTACAGCCGCCGCTCGCCCTGGTCCTCCGCCCCCAGCCACCCCCACTCCTGGCGAACCGCCCGCCCGTCCGCGTCAGTACCATCCACGGCCGCCCGGTCGCGGTCCGGGTGGAAGCCGGTGTTGTGGCCGTACCGGATGACGAAGTGATCCCCGCCGTCGGCGAACCGGCGGGGTTGGGTCAGGTCGCAGAACTGGCGGTCGGCCACCCACAACCGCGGCCCGTCCACCACCCCCCGGACGGTCGGCAACAGGTGGGGCACGGATCGGATGTCGTTGGCCTCCCCGTCCGCGTCGGCGGCCAACGCGACGGCCACGCCTTCGGCCACGCCTTCGGCCGGCAGGTACGCCACCAGCAACTTGCCGCCGTACAGCTTGCCCGGCTGGTTCCGGGTCGGCAGTAGCCGCTTGGCCACCCGCTTGATCTTCTTCCCGTCCACCACGACCACCGACAGGTCACCCAAACTCGCGGGCAATGCGGCGGGACGGGCGGCGGAGAACAGTGGTCGCAGGCGCTGGGTGAGGGTGGTGAGGAAGGCTTCGGCCAGCGGGAGCGGGAGGCGGGCCAGCTTGCCGTACACGGCCCGCGTCCGGCACGAGATCTGGTTCCGCTGGACGGCGTCGAGGATCGCACCCCGACCGCGACCCTGGTAGCGGGTGAGTGCGTCGGCGAGCACCCGCACCAGTTCGGCGAAGGTGAGTTGGTCCTGATAGCACCGCCCGCGATGCCGGTCGAACAGACCCTCAAGGATCGGGTCGGCGGCGATATACCCCCAAACGGTGTAGAACGCCTCGGCCAGCGGCAACCGATGCAGCACCTCGGTGGCGAAGGCGTTCGGCGCGGATTCCGTCCCGTTCACCTGAGACACGGCTGTTCCTCAACGTACTGATGGATCATGACGTTATAGACAATGTCAGATGTCCACAGCAGTATCCCGCACCCTCCCTCCCGGTCGCCGGTCCGGGCGGCAGCCGCGGTCGCAGGAAACGGGTGTCAAACCCCTCCGACTCCCTCCGGTTCAGGCTGACCGGGGGACGCACGCCCGCCCAGGCAACACCACGCGAGGAGCCGCCGCCGTCGGTCGTCATCGGGGCGCGGGGCTTGTGAACCCCGATGACGACCGACGGCGACGGCTGACGCCCCCGAGATCAACCCTTCGGCGAAGCGCGGATTCCGGCGGACACCACACCCCAAAACGTCGGGTCTTACACGGATTCCCCACCCTCGGCGCGTTTGATTTCCGCCCGCCGGGTGTGCTACTCGTCCCTCGGTCCCTCACCGCTCTTTCCCTCTTCCACTCCGAAGACGCAGTTCACGCCGACTCCGCGGGCCGCCCGCGCGCGGAGACCGGTGGTGCATTTCGGTTTTCCATTTCCCAATCCGTTTCCTTTCTGGAGGCGTCGCCATGACCGCGACGACGACACTGGGCGAACTCGTCGCCCGACTGAAGCAGGGGCCGACCGTCCCGCTGCCCGCCGACGAAGGGTGGGCCGGGATGATCGCCCGGACGACGTTGTTCGGCCGCGTGTGCGAGGTGACCGGGGAGACTTACGACTACTTCCTCGACGTCCTGCCGCCCCGCTGGATGGGCGACGGCGGGTTCGCGTTCGGCGAGGGGGCCGACCCGCTCCGCCTGTTCTGGGCGGCGAACACCCCGCACGGCCGGCAGTACTTCTGCCGCCAACTCGACGACGCCGAGACGCGGCAGTTCTGCCGGCTCGCCCGCATCGACCGGACCTCGGGCTGACGGAGGGCGCATCCCATGTTCCACGACGACCGGAGGTGGTGCGTCCGCCCCGTGGGAACGCCGGAAGCGTTGGCTTCGCAAGTGACCCGGCGGACGTGGCCGGCCTGCGCGGCCTTCGAGATCGCCGGCTACCTGTTCCTGAACGACTCGCTGCCGCAAGACGGGTCGACCGACTTCGCGGTGGTGAAGTGCCCGACGGCACCGGGCGGCCGGGTCGTCCAGGTCGCCTCGCTGACGCTGGGCTTCTGTGACGACGCGAGCGCACTCGACCACATTCGGCGGGTGCTGGCGGGGGGATACGACGCCCCCGCCACGGCTTACGCGGTGGACCCGCAGCTCGAAACGGCCGCCGGGCACAGCGCCCGGGGCTGCCCCTTCTGTTCCTGACCCCATTCCACTCCCGACGAGGATTCGTTCGATGCCGAACACCAAGCAAGACCCCAAGAAGGCGCAAGAGGACAAGGCGAAGCCGGTCCACGAGGTCCGCCTCGGCCGCATCCGCGCCGCCGTCTGGCTGAACGAGACGGAGAACGGCCCCCGCTACAACGTGCAGATCTGCCGGCTCTACAAGGACAAGAACGACAAGTGGAAGGACTCGGCCAGCTTCGGCCGGGAAGACCTGCCGCTGGTGAGCAAGGTGGCCGACCTGGCGATGGTCTGGATCTACGAGCACCCGGCCGGGTCCGAGAAGTAACCACCCCGGAGGAATTACATGACCCCTTCGGAACCCAAGTTCGTGCCCCTCGGTCTGACGGTGGCGACGCCGGCGGCGCTCGGCGCGGTGTCGCAATCCGACATCGTCGCCGCGCTCCGCCGGCACGCGGTCGGGGACTGGGGCGACGTGACGCCCGACGACCGGGCCGCCAACGACGACGCCTTGACGTCCGGGGAACGACTCCTGTCGGTCTACCAGTCGGCCACCGGGACCACCTTCTGGGTGTTGACCGAAGCCGACCGGTCCGCCACGACCGTGCTCCTGCCGGACGACTACTGACAACGGTTTTCCTTCAGGCCCGCCGCACCACCGGGCCTCTCCAACTGGAGAGACCACCCATGATGTTCGTCTGTTACAGCCTGGCGCTCGGGATTCTGGGCTTCGCCTACCACGCGCCCGATCTGACCCTGCTGATCGTGCTGCTGTTCCTGGCCAAGTACCTGCTGAAATGACTCGGAAAGTCAGCCCGTTGACGCTGCACCATAAAGGACGTTATGGTGCAGCGAATGAGTGACAACGCGGTGTCAATTCTGGCGATGGAAGCCGGGGTGATCGATTGGTGTTCGGCCGGGAAAGTGCCGGACGTGATCGACCGGGCCGGCGGTCAGGCACGAAAACGGTTCCTGGAGTTCTTTACCGCGACCATCCGGAACGAGAACACCCGGATGGCCTACGCCCGAGCGGTCGGTGCGTTCTTCCGGTGGTGCGAGAGCTACCGGCTCGAACTCAGCGACATCGAGCCGATCCACGTCGCGGCCTACATCGAACGGCACCCCAGTGCGCCGCCGACTGTGAAACAACACCTCGCTGCTGTCAGAATGCTCTTCGACTGGCTCGTCACCGGCCAAGTTCTCGCCATGAACCCGGCCGCCTCCGTCCGCGGACCGAAGCACGTCGTCAAGCGCGGGAAAACTCCGGTCCTCGACGCCGATCAAGCCCGCCAACTCCTCGACTCCATCGACACGGCGAAACTTTCCGGACTGCGGGACCGGGCGCTCATCGCGGTCATGGTGTTCAGTTTCGCGCGGGTGAGCGCCGCCGTGTCCCTCAAGGTCGAGGACTACTACCAGGACGGCAAGCGGTGGTGGTTCCGGTTCCGAGAGAAGGGCGGCAAACAGCACCAAGTGCCAGCCCACCACACAGCCGAAGCGTACCTGGATGTCTACCTGCTCGCCGCCCGGATCGGCGAGGAGAAGAGGACTCCCCTCTTCCAGTCCGTGACGCGGAACGGGCTGCTCTCGGGCCGGCCGATGACCCGGAACGACGCCCTGCGGATGGTAAAGCGGCGGGCGGACGCGGTCGGGCTGCCGGAGACGACGTGCAACCACACGTTCCGGGCCACCGGCATCACGGCGTACCTGTCGAACGGCGGGACCATTGAAAACGCCCAGGCCATCGCCGCCCACGAGTCGCCGCGGACAACCAAACTCTACGACCGGACCTGCGACGAGATCACCCTCGACGAGATCGAGCGGATTTTGATCTGACGCCACACAATCCCCACCCCTGACTCTTGACTCTTGACCGCACGCACTCGCAAGCCGGTGGAGTAACTTCACTGTCGGTCGTGCTGGGGTTTTCTTCCGCGCGAGCCAAGACCAGTCTTGGCCTCCTTTGTGGTGGGCGGACCTCGGACCTTGGACGTCGGATGTTCGCCATCCAGTACGCCCCTTGGGTAGCCTCGCAACATCGTGTGAGTGACCTCGCTATTCTTCCTGGTGCGGGCGGACGATCAGCACCGGCCCCGTCGCCCCGCGAACGACCTTGTCGGCGACACTCCCGAAAATCATACGGGTGAGACCGCCGTGGCCGTGGGTTGCCATCGCGATGGCCGTTGTCGGCTCGGCGGCTTCGGCAAGTATCACGTCGGCCGCCGAGCCGTGTTCGACGACCTTCGTCCGCACTTTCGACGTCTTTCGTCGAAGACGATCGGCGACTTGCTGGAGGTACTCGTCGGCGATCGGCGAGGCCGTCTGAGGGGTCCAGAGGTGGGAAATCGAACCGCCGACCCGCTCCATCAGTTGGCGAATGTCTTTCACCGCGTCCAGCACCAGGAGAAGTGTAATCTCGCACCCGTACCAGTCAAAGAGTGTCAGTGCCGGCGTGACCGCCTGCTCCGATAGGACGGATCCGTCCAGCGGCACGATGACCTTGCCGACTCGCGGTTCGATCGACGGCTCGGGAATCGTTGCGGCGTCCCCCCGGATCAGCAACGTCGGTCCCGCGGCACGCCTCAGATACTCGTCCGCCACACTGCCGAACAGCAACCGGGACACGGTCCCGTGGCCGCGCGTGGTCATGATGGTGACATCGGCGCTGACCGTCTCCGCGTATCGGATCAGCGTTCCGGCGATGGAGTCCGTCGGTTCGAGCAGCACGCCCGTCAGGGTCGTTTCCGATTCGGGATCGAGCCACGTCTTGGCCGCCACGGCCATGTACTCGTCTTCTTCTTTCGTGATGTACGTGTACGGGTCCGGATCGTAGGTCGTCATCCCTTCACCGGCCACCGGGGCCGGTGGGATCCGCCGAACCCGAGCCAACCGCACAGCCGCCCCGGTGCGACGCGACAGGGATCGTGCCCACGGCAGAGCGTGTTCGGCCGTTCGAGAGCCGTCGAGTGGAACGAGAATTGTCCGAATCATCGGTTACTCCTGATTGTGAGATTGGGTCAGTGGTAGAGGAACAGCGGGACCGGAGATTCCGCGAGCATCGTCCGGGTGACCGACCCGAGGAAGAACTCGTAAAGGGTGGAGCGTCCGTAAGCCCCCATTACCACCAGGCCGGCTCGCAAGTCGCGGCAGGCACCGATCAGTGCGTGGGCCACCGAGTCGGCGGCCCGCCCGTCGTGGACCGAGGCAGCGATGTCGTGAGCGGTCAAGAACTCGACCGCCCAGTTCGCGTGGGGGGAACCCGCACCCGAACCGTTCCCGATGTGAACCACATGGACGGGTCTCCCAACACCGAGTCCCGTCGCTTGAAACGCCTGGACCGCACGGGCGGCTTGAAGACTGCCGTCGTACGCGATTACGATGCCGCGGCCGACCTCCGGTTTGAGGGGGACCGCGACGACGGGGCGTGGTGCGTGCCGAATCAGTTGTTGGAGAACGTCGTCGGGCGAGTCCTGGGATTCGAACCGGAAGTGAGTTTCCCGGCCGAGGAGTACCAAGTCGTGCCGTTGCGCTTCGAGCGACAGCACGGCGACCGGGTCGCCGGATTCCGTCACGGCGGACGCGGTGGCCTCGGCCGCGTTGCAGCGGGCTGAGAACGCATCGAGCCATTTGGCAGCCTGCGCGGAGGCTCTCTTGATTCGGGTGCGGTCGCGATCGGCCTTGTACGCCCCGCCCCCGATCGGAACCAGTTCCCCGCTGGTCATGCCGGGTTCATCGACGACGCACACCCCCGTCAGCCGGCATTTGTACTCGCGGGCCCACTGCAATCCGAATTCCACGGCCGCTTCACCGTGCGGAGAGCCATCGACCCCGATCAGAATGCTACGCGCCATGCCAGGCCCTCCACGCGGTCTTACGGCCACAAACCAGTTTGTGCGAAATGTGACCGCCGGGGTTGGAACCGCTTCCTGCCCCAACCCCGGCGTCGCCCGTCGCATCCTCCTGGAGGCGGGACGTATCGCGCGTCAGGCTCGCCCCGGCTCGTCTTGACCGCACTGACCGCAATCGTGCGACCCGTCGCAGCCGAGCTCTTGTTCCGCTGCGAACCCGAAGTCGGAGCCGTCACCGGGCGGGCACCCGGCGGCCTCCCACTTTGCGTGGGCCAGCGTCCGAATGTCGTCCTCGGTGGCGGTCGGTTTCCCGTTCCGCTCCGCGTGGACCGGCAGCGAGTCCGGGTGAGAGGTCGCGGCGTGCGATTTCGAGACTGAGTGCCCGCTCGGCGTCGCGTGTGTTCGCTTCTTGTGCATGTTGACCTCGGTGACGGAGAGTGCTGGTAACCTTCATTCCACGCTGGCAATTCGACCGCCCCGGCAACTACGGTCGCTGTCGTCTGGAAAGTCATCTTCCAGCGCGGCAGTTTTGTGACCGCTCAGTTCGTCAACACCCGCTCGACCGCTCGGGCCACCAGGTCCGCGGTGCAGTCATCCCCGACAATCACTGCGGCGAGTTGGTCCCGGAACTCCACCGGCACCCGGGTCAGGGTGTCTGGCAGGCCGGCGTGGATGACTTTGACCCGCCGGAGCAGGCCGAGTTCTCCGATCCGCGTGATGACGCCGTCGGCCCCGCCCCAGGGCAACAGGTCGGCGACCACCAGCACGTCCGGGAGGCGGGACCGCAACGCGGTCAACAGTTCCAACCCACTCCCGATGCACTCGACCACATGGCCCAGAGTCTGCAATCGTTCGGCGCACCCGCACGACAAGTCGGTGTTCCCGGTTGCGATCACGATACGAAGGGGTGCCGCCGACCGAGGCGCGACGGCCGTCGCCGGTGATACGACGACCTTGTTGTGCAACCGCCGGCCGGCGACGGCTGGACGAACGGTTTCCTGAGCCATCTGCTTCAAGTAGTAGGATCGCACGACGCCCGTGAGGATGACCTCGTCCTCGTTCTCGATGGCCTCCAAACGGCGAAGCTCGGCGTAGACGCTCTTACGTAATAACGTAATGGAGCGTAACGGGTCCGGGACCACCCGGGCACCGCGGAAGTGCCTGCGAGGATCGGCAGCAATGGTGAAACGAGTTCCGGCCAAGCGGCGAAGTGCAGAATCCTGTTCGGACTTCGTGCCGTGGGGCGCATCCAAGGTGCCGGTCATGCTGGCTCCACGACCACACGGGGCGAAGGGGGTGGTCCCGATTCAGGGGGGCGGTGGCAAGCTGTGTAAAGTGCTGTAAAGCAGTTCGCGTGCCATTCATGCCAGGGCGCGTCGTCTGGCTGCACGACCGGTCCTGTTGGCAGCCGATTTGCCACTCTGGAACAATGTTGTTGAGTCCGGAGTTGCCCGTGACGTCCGACCCTTCTCCCGCCGATCCCGACTTTTTCGACCAACTCCGCGAGCAGGAGGCCCGGCTACGGGCGGTGGTCGATACGGCGGTCGATGCCGTCATCACGATCAACGAACGAGGGGTCGTGGAAAGCCTGAACCGGGCGGCCGAGGCGATGTTCGGCTACCCGGCTGCGGAGGTGATCGGAAACAACATCGCCATGCTCATGCCGGCACCGTACCGGGACGAGCACGACGGATACCTGGCCCGGTACTTGGCCACTGGGGAGCAGCGGGTCATCGGGATCGGCCGGGAGGTGGTCGGGCGGCGAAAGGACGGCAGCACCTTCCACATCGAGTTGGCGGTGGGCGAATGGCGCACCGAGACCGGGCGTGGGTTTACCGGTTTCATTCGCGACATCACCGACCGTAAGAAGCACGAGGCCCGGCTCCGCGAGCAAGCCGACCTGCTCGACCGGGTGGCTGAGGCAATCATGGTCCGTGACCGGGACGACCGCATCACCTACTGGAACAAAGGGGCCGAGCGGATGTACGGGTGGACGGCCGAGGAGGTTCGCGGTCGTTGCGCCGCGAAACTTCTGGGGTCGTCGCCAGTCACGCTACGGAAGGCCGAGGCCCGGTTGGCCGAGACCGGGGAGTGGTGGGGAGACTTTTGTCACACGACCCGATCCGGCCGGGCGCTGACCGTCGAGTCCCACTGGACCCTCCTCCGCGATGCCGAAGGGAACCCGATCGGAAAGGTGGCCATCAACATCGACGCGACGGAGAAGCGGGCGCTGGAGACGCGATCCCGCCGTGCCCAGCGGCTGGAGAGCATCGGCACGTTGACGAGCGGCATCGCCCACGACCTGAACAACGTCCTCACCCCGGTCCTGATGGCCGTCCGGCTGCTCGGGCGGGACAAACCGGGGATCGACCGCCGCGCCCTCCTCGACACCGCGAACGCGAGCCTGGAACGTGGGGCCAGCCTGATCCGCCAGTTGTTGGCGTTCGCCGGCGGGCTCGACGGTGAACGCCTCCCGGTCGATCTGAAGTCCGTCGTCAACGAAGTGGCGGCCATGCTGCGGCAAACCCTGCCGAAGTCGATCGCGTTGCGGACCAAGGTGGCCGTAGACGTGCGGCCCGTGGTCGGCGACTCGACCCAGTTGAGCCAGGTGGTGATGAACCTGTGCATCAACGCCCGGGACGCCATGCCGGACGGTGGTGCGCTCGACGTCACCGTCGAGAACAAGCGGCTGAACGGGGACGCGGCCGCCCTGTTTCCCGGCGCGAAACCCGGCCGGTACGTTGTTCTGGCCGTCGCCGATACCGGGACCGGGATTCCGCCCGATGTCCAAGAGAAGATGTTCGATCCGTTCTTCACCACCAAGCCGTTCGGCCAGGGGACGGGACTGGGATTGTCCACCACGCTCGGAATCGTCCGCTCGCACCACGGGTTCGTGAACGTCTACTCCGAGCCGGGCCGCGGCACTCGATTGTCGGTCTACCTCCCCGCTGCGGATCGAGTGCCCACGTCGGTCCAACAGGACACGAATGATGCAGTCCCCGGACGTGGCGAGTTGATCTTGGTGGTGGACGACGAGGCGGCAATCCTCTCGACCGCCCGAATCGTGCTGGAGGCGGGCGGGTATCGGGTTCTGTCCGCCGGGGGCGGCGACGAGGCGTTGGCGGTGTTCCAGCAGAACGCGGACCGGGTCGCCGCGGTCGTGCTCGACATGATGATGCCGGTGAAGGACGGACCGGCGGTGATGGCCGAGTTGCGGGCCATCCGCCCGGACCTCGTCATCCTGGCCGCGAGCGGCCTCCGCCCGAGCGGTCGGATCGCCGAGGCGGTCGCCTCCGGGGCCGCCGGCTTCCTCCAGAAGCCCTTCACCGACGAGGAACTGCTCCAGGCTATCGCAACCGCGATCGCCCGCGGACGCTGACGGTCGCTTGCTCCGGGTGGGTGGCCGGATAACATATCCTCGTTAATCAATTTTGCATTCTGCGACTGACCCCGGCAACACGGACGATCCACCGGATGCCAACGCTGTTGGTAATCGACGACGACCGGCTCGTACTCGAATGCCTCGGCCTGGCGTTCGCGGGGGACGGCGTCACTGTCCTCCCTGCTCTCACCGCCACCGCGGGGCTGGCCGAGTTCGAGCGGGTCCGGCCCGACGCGGTGCTGTCCGATATCCGGCTGCCCGATTTGTCCGGTCTCGATGTCCTCGCCCGGCTACGGGCCATCGACCCGAAAGTGCCAGTCGTCCTGATGACCGGACACGGGACGGCCGAGACGGCCATCGAGGCCATGCGCCAGGGTGCGTACGACTACCTCCTCAAGCCGCTCGACCCGGACGTACTCACCGCCGTCGTCGAGCGGGCGTTCGAGGTCGGCCGGCTCATGCGCGTCCCGGCGGTCCTGTCGGGCGACGACGCCGACCCGACGGGGGACCGGACGGACCTGTTCGTCGGCCACTCGCCCGTCATGCAGGAGGTGTTCAAGACCATCGGCCGGGTCGCGCCGTCCGACGCCAGCGTTCTCATCCGCGGGGAGACCGGGACCGGCAAGGAAATGGTCGCCCGGGCCATCTACCATTACAGCAACCGGGCCGACAAGCCGTTCCTGGCCGTGAACTGTGCGGCGATCCCGGAAACGCTGCTGGAAAGCGAACTGTTCGGCCACGAGAAGGGGTCGTTCACCGGGGCCGACCGCAAGCGGGTCGGGAAGTTCGAGCAGGCCCACGGCGGCACACTGTTCCTGGACGAGGTCGGGGACATGACCCCGCTCACCCAGGCGAAGATCCTGCGGGTACTCCAGGACGGGCGGTTCGAGCGGGTCGGCGGGTCGGAAGCAGTCCGCACCGACGTGCGGATCGTCGCGGCGACCAACCGCGACCTCGAAACGATGATGGTCAGCGGCGAGTTTCGGGAGGACCTGTTCTACCGGCTGAACGTGTGCCCGATCCGGCTGCCGCCGCTCCGCGAGCGGCCCGACGACATTCCGCCGCTCGTCTCCCACTTCCTCCGCCGGCACGGACCGGAATTCGGCAAGACGGTCACGGGGATCGCCCCGGCGGCCCTCGAACGGCTCGCGTCGTACCGGTGGTCCGGGAACGTCCGTCAGTTGCACAGCGTGGTGAAACAATCGCTGGTGCGGGCGGTCGGACCGACGCTGACGGTGGACAACCTGCCGGCCGAGTTCCGCACGACCGCTTGCCCGACTGAGACTTCGGCCGCGGAGCCAGCCGAGGCAGTCGCGAACGCGGTCCGACGGTACGCTCGGGACCGTCTCGGCAACGACCCGACCGACCTGCACACCGAGTTGCTCGCGGTGGTCGAGCGGGAGGTCATCGCCGAGGCGCTGCGGTTCACGAACGGTAACCTCTCGCGGGCGTCGGTCCTCCTCGGCATCGCCCGCCCCACACTCCGGGCCAAAATCTCGGCCCTCGGCCTGCGGGTTGAACCCGCCATAACCGTTACCCGCCGACTAATCCCCAAGGGATGACGCGACATCAGGAGCCGAATCGGTTCGGGCAGGACTCCCCTCGCTCGAACCGGGCGACGTTTGCCAGCGTGGGTGAGAGCGGGGCACCGCAGTGCTGTTGGTCGGGAACAGGCCGTAAACGCTATTCCGCAATACGGCAGAGCCTTGCTTCATTCCGCAATCTTCAGCTTGGTCCTCTCTTGCGTCTTCAATGAATGCCGCGAGCTGAGGACGTGCAGGTAGGCGGTTTCTTCTTCCAACGGAGATATCGCACATGTCACTTCGCGTAATGCCCACCCAAGCCCGGTGATGAAAAGGCAAACGGCAACAAGGCACGATGCGAGAGCGACCAGACCGAACCAGTCGTACAACATCGCTATTCCTGCAAAAACAGAGCAGAGCAGGAAGGCGATAATTGCCGCCAACAGGCAGTACAGCCCATTCCGGACCATCTTGGCTTTGGCAGTGACTGCCACGATCTGCGAGTCGATCAAGTCGAGCAGAGATTGTGGATCAACAACTTCGTGTTCGTGCTGATGATGATTACTCAGCAACTCGATCTTTCTTTGATGATATGATCGGATTCGAGCCAGAATTACACCCATACGGTTATAAAGAGCCGTTGATACCACTCCACATGCCGAGATCAGGATGCCGGGCGTGACCGACAACGCCAGCATATCGGCATGGAAAGTGTCCATAGGGTGGTTTTCGGCGGCGAATCGAACGCCACTTCAGCAATACTTCATGTACTCAGTCCCCCCGTCAACCGCCGGACGGGCGTTGGAGGAGTACCGGAACAGTCGCCCCGCGGACGACCCCAGGACAATTCTACCCATCACCTCGGAGCCTCCAGGTCGAAAGAATGGACCACTCGTGCGGTACTCAGCCCCGCAACGACGGGCAACGACGGCGATCGCCAGAGTTCCGGCCCGACTCGTGTGCCAAAATCCCCGAGTCATCGGGGAAGGTAGGCTTCGAGGCTCTGGACCCGGCGGCGGTAGTAGTCGGCGAGGTCGTGGTGCCCGAGTTTCTCGTGGGCCTCCGCCTGCCCCGTAATCGCCTCCGCGTGGAACGGGTTGTAGCTGAGTACCTGTCGGAACTTGGCCAGCGCCGCTTCGTGGCCACCGGAGGCGAGCAGTTCGCGTCCTTCGTCCATCAAACGGTGGATCAGCCGTAGTTCTGCGTCGAACTTCTCCTCCACTGCGTCCTCATCCTTGACCGTCAGGATCGAGCAGGGGAGTTGCTCCAGCAGGCGACGGGTCGTGCTGCCGAGCAGAACACGAACCAGGCCCGTTCGCCCCGTCGCGCCCATGACGATCACATCCGCCTGGTGGTCTCTCGCGGCGGCGACGATTTGCTGGTGGGGAGAGCCGTGACGGACATCCTTCGTCGCCGTCACGTCGTGGGTCGGGATTCCCACCAGGAATCGCTCGAACTCCTCCCGCCACTTGTTCTCGTACTCGGCCTTCGCGCCGGTGAGTTGCCCGGTTTCCACCGCCGCGCTCAGCCAACTCACCTCCGGCACCACGGTAAGGATAACGAGTTCCCCGCCGTGCGCTCGGGCGAGCCGAATGGCATTGCGAAGTCCCCGCGCGGACGCCCCGGACTGATCGACGGGGCAGAGGATCTTCCGGAACCGGATTGCGGGCTCGCCCGGTCGGACGGCTAGCACGGGCTGGGGGGCGTGCTCAAGAACCGCCGTGGCGACGGGTCCCATGGAGAAGCGGTCGTACCGGGACCGCTCCCCGGCCCCGATCAGGATCAGGTCGGCGTCGATATCGTTCGCCTTCTGCACGATGGTGTCGGCCGGCGGCCCCGTCACGACGAACGAGTCCGCGATCGCGACCTTCTCGGTCAACCGGCCGACCAACTCCCGCAACTGCTCCGCGGCCACGTTTCGCTGAATGTGTTCCGCGACCTGCCAGTGCGGCATGGGTTCGAGCACGTGCAAGACCGTGACGCGTGAGTCGAAGGCGGTTATGAGTTGAACGGCCACCTTCGCCGCCTCATCGCTGGCGGGCCGGAAGTCGGTAGCCAGCAGGATCGAATGCAGTTTTCTCATGGGCTTGGACTCTTTGTGTTTGAGACGACTCTGTGTGTAGGTAGTAGGCACACTCCGGATACCTCAACCGCCAGTTGGACGCCGCAGCAGTACCGGAACAGTCGCCCCGCGTACGACCTTGTCCGCCACGCTTCCCAGTAACAGCTTGGCGAGCCCGCTCCGCCCGCGGGTCTCCAGGGCGATGAGGTCGATGCCGTTCGCCCCGGCGTCGGCCAGGATCGCCACCGCCGGCGGCCAGTCCACCGTGACGTGTGCCGCGGCGGCGCTCAACCCCGGGACGCGAACAGCCAGCCCCACCAGGTACCCACTCGCCTCGGCCCGGAGTTGATCAGCCACGGTCGGGCTATCGGCTTTCAGGTCGCCGAGCCCGATCCCGTTGCTGCTGCTGATGACGGGGGGAACGACCCGCAACAGCCGGTACTCGGCCCCCGCCAGCCCGCCCGCCGCCACGGCCAGCGGGATGATCTGCTCGCCGAACGGGGAGCCATCGAGCGGGATCAGGATGCGCCGCGGGGCGAGGTCCGCGGCCAGGTCCGACGGAGATTCCTTCGGCCGTACGAGCAGCACCGGGGCGGGTGCACGCTGAATGAGATCGGTGGCGACGCTGCCGAGCCAGAAGCGGCTGAGCGGCCCGCGGCCGTGCGTGGTCAGGACGATCAGATCGGGCCGGGCCTCCGTGGTGTACTCACACAGCGCGTCGGCGACCGACCCCCGGAGCAGCGTGGTGGTCAGAAAAACGGTGTCGGGTCGGGGCACGCCGGGATACTTGTGCAGCGCGTCAGTGGCCTCCCCGTGGAGCAATGTCGTCGTCACCGCGACCGACGGAGAGGCGGCCTTCACGCGCCGCGCGGCGTCGGCCAGGTACTCGAGAGCCTGCTCGGTCGCACGCCGGTCCTCCTCCTCCGGGGTGCTTCCGGCCGGCACATCGAAGGCGCTGACCGGCTCCCGGGCGTGCGCGAGTTCGAGCCGGGCGTTGGCCCGGCGGGCGAGGCCCAGGGCGTGGGGCAGTGCGTACTCGCCGAACTGCGACCCGTCGAGCGGGACGAGAATAGAATGGAACGTCACGTTGCACCTCCGGTAGCGTCGGTGAGGGGAGAGGGGTCCGCCCGCGAGTGTTCGATCGGGGCGACCGCGGGTGGGAGCGAACCGCCGGACGCGGCGATCAGGACCGCGGCAGCATCCTTGGCCGCCTCGACGAACGGCATTAGGACAAGGTCCGCCCCGACCGCCCGGAGCACCTCGGCGTCGTCGGCGTGGTGAGCAGTCAGCGCGACTTTTCCAGCGTACCCGTGTTCCTTCACAGCCCGGAGGACCGCCAGGTTCGTTTCCCGCCGCGGAGCCGTGCAGACGACCCACCGGGCGTCGGCCAGCGGGAGAGAGGCGGCGAGTTCGGGATCCTCGGCGTCGCCGTACTGGGCCGCGTGCCCGCGCCGGTGCCAAGCCGCGACGACATCGGGGTCGAAGTCCACCCCCAAGACCGCCGCCCCGTGGTGGCGGAGGGACCGAGCCAGATTGTGCCCGAACCGCCCGAGCCCGAACAGGACGTACTCCACCCCCGCCGAGGCCGCCTCACCCTGCCGCTCGCGGTGAGGCACCTTCCGCTCGAACACGGACAGCCATCTGGCGAGCCGCTCGTAAATCGGGTGCGAGTACAGGATCAGGTACGTGGACAGGCCAATGGTCACCAGCCCGACGAGGGTGATCAGGCCCATCGTCGCCGGGGTGATGTGGCCGAGGCTCACGCCGAGTGCGCCGAGGATGAGGGAGAACTCGCTGATCTGGGCGACCGTCAGCCCGGCCAGGAACCCGGTCCGCTTCCGATAACCCATGTACCCCATGATTGCCATCACGATGAGCGGGTTGCCGACCAGCACGAACACTGACAGCGCAGCCGCCGGGAGAACCTGTTCGCCGATCAAGGAGAGGTCGAGGCCGGCCCCCAACTCGATGAAGAAGAACAGCAGCAGGAAATCCCGCAGGCTCACCAACCGCCCGCCGATGGACTCGCGGAAGGGGGTGGACGCGAGGGACACGCCCGCGAGGAACGCTCCCACCTCCTTGCTGAACCCGAGAGTGTCGCCGAGGCTCGCCAGGAGCATGGCCCAGGCAATCGAGAACAGGATGAGGAGTTCCTGAGACCGGGCCAGCCACCCCGTGAGGCGCGGCAAGACGTACCGCATCATCAGCCCGATTGCGGCCAGAAACAGGACGCCCTTCACCGCAATGAGCAGCCCGGCGGTAACCGGATTGGCCACCTGCCCGGCCGCCCCGAACGCCGACAACGCGATCATGACCAGGACGACGACGATGTCCTGAACGATCAAGAACCCGACCGCGATCCTCCCGTGCAGGGCGTCGATCTCCCGCTTGTCCGAGAGGAGCTTGACGATGATGATGGTGCTCGAAAACGTGAGCGCGACGGCCACGTAGATCGCCGGGACGACACCCATTCCGAGACCGAGGCAGATCACGAAGCCGACGACGGAGGTGAACACGACCTGGCCGAGGCCGG
>Ga0209181_10004031_pt1 | contig 22198 bp, 18 predicted proteins | sample MAT05_FD_187208 | JGI IMG/M metagenome (GOLD analysis project Ga0209181, IMG submission 187208) | Freshwater microbial communities from Lake Fryxell liftoff mats and glacier meltwater in Antarctica - MAT-05 (SPAdes) (version 2) | ecosystem: Environmental > Aquatic > Freshwater > Ice > Liftoff...
GGGCACCCGTTCACCTGTCGTGATGGCAGTGATCTCATCTTCCCCAACCGCGGGAATGGGGCGGGTCGGCTGAATATCCGTGAAATTCTGGAGATCAAAGCCCAACCACCATGTCAGCCCATAGACGACTCCCTGTGAGCATAACGGAAAAATATTTTGTAGATGTGGCACAAATGTAAAACAAATAAGAGCCATCCGCTTGGATGGCTCTTCTGCTGCGTCGTTAAAAAATTGTCTCACGGGGTGGCATCATGATCTGGTGGGACGCGCTGTTGCGCGCCCCAATTCGCCGACCGCTACTCCTTAGCCGCCGCTTTCCGGGGTGGCTGCCGGATCAACTGGCGCATCGACCGACGGCGCTGCCGGCAGATCACCCAACGCGACGACCGCGCCCGAACCCGCTGGCGAATACGCCGCATTGACCGTGACCACCAGCGCGCCTGTCCCCGCTGCCGCACTCAAGCCATAGGGCAAATTCAACCCTTCGGCGATGACGGTCAAGCTGCCGTCGGCATTGACTGCGACCACGCGCCCCGTGTTGGGCGTCCAGCCTTGATCCCCGAACACCGCGAACTCGACCGCATATAACTGGGTGCCTTCGAGGTGGAGATCGACGACCGTCGTCAAGCCGGGGATAGTGGCGACCAGATCGCCCGACGGGGCATATTGCTCGATGCGTGAACTTTGCGGCGCGAAGGGGAAGCCGGTCAAGAAGCCGACCCACACATTATCCTCAGCATCAACCGCGAGCGAAGTGGGGACGAGTTGTTCTGCCCAAGTGGCGAAGACTTCTAAGCCACTTCCGCCCGCCGACCAACGCCAAATGGTGTTCGCGCCGGCATCGGCGATGTAGAGATTGCCCTGCGAGTCGAACGCCAAATCGACAGGGTTGCTATCGACACCTTGAGCGTCGGGGTCTTGGGCGGCTTCGGCGGAATACACATCAATGAAGGTCTTGACGCGATAGTTATTGGCGATGTCCAGCTCGACCACTGCCCACGAGAAGGGGAAGGCGAGCGAGGTTTGCCCTAATGCCAACCACAACGAATCGCCGTGCGCCAAGACCGCCGACACCCCGATCATTTCGCCGCCTTCGTCACGGCTGGTGAAGCCCGAGATCGCGCTGCGGGTGCCATCAGGCGCAATCACGGTGATGCTGGCAGTGCCGCCAGCGACGGCAGGACCAAACGCCCCGTCCACGGGGATCGCGCCACCGGTGCCCGCTTCGGCGATATACAGGTTGCCCGCATCATCATAGGTGATGTGACGCGGATTATTCAGCCCATCGACAACAGCCTCTTGTGCGCTGACGACTGCCCCCATTGCTAAAATGGCAAACAGTGCAGCACCCACAACCAACCGACGCATACCGATCATTATGTTTCCCTTTGCATGGATCATAAATAAATCGTGCTTCAGCTTGAGCACACTAAAATTATAGTCGTATGACGAAGCGGAGCGCAACCAACAACTGACGTGAAAATGCGCCTCATGCCATTATGACGAACGGCAGAAAGCGCAATTTCACAGACCCACAGGAGGAGAGACGGGAGAGTTATTATTTTGGGAACGTGCAATGGATCGAGTGACGCTGTTAAATATTTACCCGTTGATTCTAGGGATGTGCTTCAATCCATAAAATAATCATACCCAGTTCTTGGCTAGAACAGCACCGTCAAAAGTGCTGAAAATTACAATTCTTAAACTGGACATAATAAACAAGCCTCTTCTTTTTATCCTGTTTACCCTACTTTGTTAACGGCACGTGATCTTTGCGATTTTAGCGTAGCGATGCCAATCTGCGTTATCATCGCTTTATCGTCCGCACACAGGATCGTCCCGATGGATAAATTCTTGCGACAACTTTTTGGGAACAGCGGCAACCGTCCCGCGCACCCGTTGGATAGCCCACCAGCCGACGCCCCCCCCTTGCCCCACCCCACCTCGACAGCCAACCACCCTGCCCCGCCCACCGTGCGCCCGCGCGTGCTGGCGCTGATCCACAACCCGATTGTGCGCGGAACAAGCGACACTATCGCCAGCGTCTATGGATGGAACGACCCCGACCGCTTGATGGCGGACACCATCCGCGATCTCAGCGATGCCAGTCACGGCGTCGTCGAGTATCAGATCGTCGAGCGCCTCGAAATCACCGACCCTGTAGACGGCTTCCCGCTCAAGCGGGATGGGTTCCGTTATACCCCTACCAGCTTCGCCCAAGCATGGCGCACCCGCCAGTTCCATGCCCCCGACGCCGTAGATTATCTGGCACTCGTCCGCCAATTCAAGCTGATCGAGCGCGTCAATGCCGGGCAGATTGATGAAGTTTGGCTGATGGGCTATCCCTATTGCGGCTACTACGAGTCGATCATGGCGGGGCGGGACGCATTTTGGTGTAATGCCCCGCCGCTGGCAGGTACCGACCATGCCGACCGCCGCTTCGTGATCATGGGCTTCAACTATGAACGGGGGGTCGGCGAAATGCTCGAAGATTTCGGGCATCGCGCCGAGTCGATGCTCAGCAAAGTGTATGCCTCCACACGCGGGGATGCCAACCTGTGGGAGCGCTTCATCCGCTACGACAAAACCCACCCCGGACGCGCCGAGTGTGGCAATGTCCACTTTGCCCCCAACAGCCTCAAGGATTACGACTGGGGCAACCCGCGCACCGTGCTATCGCGCTGTGACACTTGGCTGAACTTCCCCGATCTCAACGGCGATCCGCGCTCGGTCGATTGCCGCGCCTGGGGAAATGGCGACATCCGCCAGCATCATTTGTGGTGGATGCGCCGCTTCCCGCATCACGTCGGGGGTGCCGAGGGCATTTCGTGGAATTGGTGGGACTATGTGATCGACCCCAATCGCGTCTGACGCCTAGCCGCGCGCGCTGAACTCATGTTCACACGCGGCAATGGCATCGGCATTCGGCAGGATCGACAGACGGTTCACGAAGGTATGCGCTTCCCCCGGCTCCAGCGTGACCAAGCGCCCATTGGCGCGCGCCGCTGTTTGTCCTTCGGGCAAGCAGTTGCCCGGTTCCAGCCCGCTGACATACAGCCCTTGCCGCACATTCTTCCATTGCGTGAAATAGCGGCAATAGGTCATGTCCCAATCGAGGCGCAAGCCGAAATCGGCATTGACCAGCGCCACCGACCCAAAGCCGCCTTGTGCCCGAACGTCGTGGAAAAACACCTGCTCGGCATACTTCGTCCCCGGCGCATCATACGCGGCATAGCGATCCAAGCCCGGACGGGCAGCCTCATTGAGCGGCTCGACGCTTGCCGACGGCGACAACAAGCGCGCCCCCGCCCGCATCAACGGATAGCCGACATTGAAATGGTACAAGATCATGAACGGTGTCGGTTGATCGCCGCGATTCTCGACGCGATCTGTGATCGTAAAGGACGGATCGCCCACCGCCAGCCGATAGGTACGCTCCATATAAAGCTGTTCACCGAAGAGCGAATTCTCGCTGACCGAAGTCGTCAATTCCGACACAGCGGTCTCGCCTTCCCAAAAGGTGCGGATGGCGGTGTTGTAGGCGCGTAAGCGGGTATACCGCCCGTGCAGATCGCGCGCTTCACCCGTCACGGGATCGACATCCGCCGCGCCCGCGTGCAGCAAACCGCACGTCGTCAGCAAGCCGCCATTGAACAAACGTAACCACTTGGCGCTAAAATCTGCCGGAATCGGCGACCCCTGGCTGATCCATGTCAGCGGCAGCCCGTTCCATGTCGCCGTCCAAATATCCATGCCTCGGTCGGGCAGCAGGGCAAAGCCTAAGCCACTGCTGTTGTAGGCATCGACGATGCGCTCGCCATTGGGCAACACCGCCTCGCGAAAACCGATAAACTGGCGGATATCCATGCTGTGTGCTGCTACTTGTTGTCGTGTGAACATCGTGGCGACTCTCCTGAAAAATAATTGCTCTAAAAACTATGGCGGCGCAGGGACGTGATTACTCGGCATTTTCGTCTTCCGGCGGTAGCGACGCCAACAGGGTTTCAACCGTTGCAAGTAACGCCGCAAGTTCTTTCGTGACGATTAACCAGACCAGTTCCAGATCGATACTGAGTTAATCATGCGCAACACGATTACGAAAGCCTCGTATTTCTGCCCATGCGATTTGCGGTTGTGCCTCGCGCAATGCCGGACTTAAGCGGGTAGTCGACTCGGATAGCGTCTGAAAATAGTATAGGACGGCGGCTTGTTTATCTTCATCAGCCCAAAAAGTCTCTTTTCCATCTTGCGTGAGCCTTTGAATTTTGGTAACTGCTCAGGTACCCCTCACCCCCCGACCCCCTCTCCCACAAACAGGAGAGGGGGAGAAAAGCGTTAGAAAGTCCCTCTCCCCTTGTGGGAGAGGGATTTAGGGTGAGGGCTGAGCAGTTACGAATTTTGGTGATATTCTGCTGGATATAAAGCAGATAAACGCGGTCACGATTCATAATGGCACTGCCTCTTTTAAAATGCGCGCACGCAGCAGTGTGGATAGCCCTTCTTCCGAAATGACATCAATCCGTACCCCTAGCAGGTTTTGGAGCTCCAAATCAAACCCCACCCCACCCCAAGCCGAAACACGTCCGTAATCCCACCGTACCAAGAGATCAAGGTCACTTTCGGGGGTGGCATCCCCGCGCGCCACACTGCCAAAGATGCGCACTTCGGTTGCACCATGTTTATCCGCTAACGTCAGAATCGCATCACGAAAAGAGCGGACATCCTTGAGCATCAACGGTGTGTCAAGCGCAACAGGATTACTCATATCCAACCTCCAGAGCTTTTATTTCATTATACGCGCATCTGCTTTTATTTTTCGGACCAGTTGGAAGCATATATGCGCGTCCCTACATTTACCTGTTGTCTAGGGAAATTTTCGGGTAACTGCTCACGCTGAAAACGGGAGGATAATCACCATAAAAATGGGGGCAGAGACCAAACGGGAGGACATACGGCGCGGGTAGATTCCTGAAGGTGAAGACCCCGTTGCTTAGGGCAAGTCATTTACTGAGTCTAGGGCATAGCCATCCACACTGAGCCTAAAGAGGATCAAAAACGCCCCCGCTGGCAACTTTCAACCAGCGGGGGCGGTCCTTTAGCGTGATTATCTGGCAAGCCGTTTAATCGACCTGCACCTTGACCTTGTTGGCACCCGTCGAGGACGGGCGGGAGTCATCGCCAGCAGATGGTGCGGCGGTCGCATCCCCCGAACGACGGGCAAAGCCCTTATCAAAGTCACGGCTGGCTTTTTCCAGTTCCACCAATGCCGCATCCACCAACACCTTCATGCCCTTCACAAATTCGCGACGGGCTTCGGCGCTGTGTTCTTTGAAGCCATCAGGCACAAGGGCGTCGAGCGCCTTGCCCGTTTCTTCAAGCGCCTTCCGCTGGTGATCGATGAAGGCGCGCAGCGGTTCATCAGGCTTGGCGCTGGTTTGTGCCGACGCTTCCGGTGTTTCATAGTTGGGATTGTTATCGGTATAGTCATTGTGATTTGCGTTGTTCACGGTTGTTCTCCGTTTATCTCATCTTGCTTCTGTTCACAATGATTATACGCGACAGCGCGTCTAAAGTTGCACTCGTGTTAGCGCGCTGGCAACTGTGCCTCAATGTACGCCGTGATCATGCGATACCACTTGATGGCATTGGCGCGCCGAGTCGCCCCGTGCCCCTCTTCGGGATCGACATAATACTCGACACTGCCCCCATTGGCGCGGATTCGTTCGACCATCTGATCGCTCTCCGCCTGCACCACGCGCGGGTCATTCGCCCCTTGAATCACCAACAACGGCACCCGCAATTGATCGACATGCGTGATCGGCGAGCGCGCCACCAGCATCTCGTGATCGTCTTGGGGGTCGCCCACCCACTGCCGCACCATCGACCGCCAATGGGGGGGCACCGACTTGGTAAACGTAATCAAATTGGAGGGACCGACGATATCCACCCCCAGCGCCCAATAATTCGGCAAACGGGTGACAGCGCTCAAAGTTGCGAAGCCGCCAAAGCTACCGCCAAACACGATCAGTTTATCGGCAGCCACCCAGTCTTGTGCCTGCAACCACTGCGCCGCCTGTTCGATATCGCCGAGTTCCGCGCCACCCCAATCGCGATGGATCAGTTTTTGATAGCTGATGCCATAGCCTGTGGAACCGCGAATATTGGGCGCAAGCACGGCGTACCCTTGTTGCAGCAAATATTGGTAGGCACCGTTGTACATATAACGCGGACGTTCTTGCGATTCGGGACCCCCATGAATGGACAGCATGACCGGCACCTTGCCCGTCACCTCTTTGGGACGATACAACCATGCCGGGATTTGCCGCCCGTCGTGAGTAGGGTAGAAAATGGCTTCCGGCACGATCAAATCTTCAGGGTCAATGCCGCCGATCATGCTTTGCCCCAATGCCAGCATGTCCCCCGTGCGCAAATCAAACTCATACAAGTTGGCGGCTTCGCGCGGGGACGTGAAGATCAACGCCACTTTCGAGCCATTCGGGTTGATCGTGATCGCATCGATCACACCGACCGGCAGTTCTGGCAATGCCAATGGGTTGCCCGTCGTCAAGGATCGTCCATACAATTTGGACGCGCCGTTCTCGTTGACGACCCAAATCAAGATGCGCCCATCTTGCGATACTGCCGCATTTTCGACATCGTGATCGGGCGTTTCCACCCACGCCCACGATTTATCCGCCAGCGTGTAAAATGCCAAGCCAGTGAATTCGCGCCCCGTGTCGCTGAAAAAGAACAGCCCGCTGCCATCAGCATGCCATGGACCGGGGCTAAATGACGTTTCCCCTTCGTGCGCCGTCAGATTCAAGACTTCCCCGCCGCTCATATCCATGACGAGGATATCCGAGTCAGTGTTGGAGACCAACCGCAAGGCGGATAAATACCGTCCATCCGGCGACCATGCTACCGGCACAAACATCGCCCCGCCCGACGGGAATGGGCGTCCCGTTTCGCCGGTTTCCAAATCGCGAATGATCACTTCCATATTTTCGGGCGTTAAGTCGTTGCCCGAATACGCCAGCGTTTTGCCATCGGGCGAGAACGGACTCGATCCGAGGTAATGTTGAGCAGGAATCGTCGTCAATGCCTGTAAGGAACCGCCGCGCGCCGGAACCAGATAAATGACATGCTGTTCATCCCCGTTGGCATCGGCATTAAAGGCAATTTGCGATCCGTCCGGTTTCCACGCCAGACCACGCACCGTATTGTCGGTGAACGAGGTCAATTGTCGGGCAATCCCGCCTCCAGAGGGGATCGTCCACAAATTAAATTGTCCGGTGGTATTGGTCACATGCGCGATGAGCTTGCCATCTGGTGAATATTCAAGGGCACCCGTGTAGAGGCGTGTCGCCGAAAATTGGTCAAAGGTATATTGGGGCATGGTCTCCCTTGCTTTAGAATTAATTTGAACAGTTGAGAAAAGTCTAGCGACAATTGTTCCCTGCGTCAAGCAACACAGCCGCTCGCTGATGGTCTGTCCCTCTTTTATACGTTGTGGGGCGTGTAAACGGTTCAATTTTGCGGGTAGGCGCGGGATAGCATCGGGGAAATCAAAAAGACAAGCACCCCATCCGTGATGAAGGTGTGCCTGTCTCTTGCGGATAGTAGCGAGGTGGCGTTAGTTGCTGATCATCGGCATTTGCTGGACATAGGTGGCGTCGGTCGCCTGTTTGAGCATAAATGTTGCCGCATCGGTACGACTCATCCGTGGACCCGTATTGACGCCCACCCATCCCACGCGAATCGAGCCAGTGCCCGGTTGATCGGTCAGCATCGGCGCGCGGACAATCGTCCACTCCAAACCACTGTTTTGCACTTTTTCGACTGCCTTGATCGACGACGCCAAGACATCGCCCGCCATCGCCTTGAGCGCAAACTTGATCACATGGTTGATGAATTGCGGTTTATCTTGGGGGGCGTCCACACCCGCGCCCGTCATAAATGCCAAGCGGCGCACGCCCTGCGCGCGCATCGCCGTGATGATGGCATCTGCCGCTTTCGGCATCACATCCGACGGTTCTTTCGGCACCGGCCCCAGCACGCTGATCACGGCATCGGTATCCGTGCTGATCGCGCTTAAGACTGCCGCCGCATCCGTCACAGTCCCTTGCACGCAAGTGAGTTTAGGGTGATGGATCGTCATCTTCGCCGGATTGCGCACCAGCGCCACCACCTCATGCCCGGCATCCAAAGCTTGCTGAACCAGCGGCAAGCCCGTGCGTCCTGTCGCGCCAAAAACGGTGATTTTCATGTTCATATCCTCTTTTATATAGACCAGTCTGTATAGTCACTTCAAAAAAAGCGCGTTTAGGCGGCAAGCGCGCTTTTCACCAACCGTTCCATTTCTTCCGCCAGTTGTTCCAACGGTTCACGACTACGTTGGGTGCGGCACAAAATAATGCCCCCTTCCAACGCGGCGATGATCACCAGCGCCAGCGAGCGCGCCCGCCCCTCACCCACACCATCCGCCACTAATCGGTCCGAAAATGCCGCTTGCCACTCAGCGTAGATTTGCTGGCACACCGCGCGTAAATGCTCATTGGTGGAAGCGACCTCTAGGGCGACAGTGGTGATCGGTCCGCCCGCGTGATAGCCCGATAGTTCAACATTGACAGCGATATTGACGATAAACGCGCGGATCGCTTCATCAGCGGTCGCCTCTACCGCCAAATTTTGACGAATACGATTTAAGACGATAGTCCCCACCCGCTGCACTGACTCGGCGACCAGTTCTTGTTTGCCGCCGGGGAAATAATAATACAACGACCCTTTGGGGCTACCGCTCTCTTTGATGATCTGATTCAAACCAGTGGCATGATAGCCTTGAAGCTCCAACAGTTCACAGGTGGCTTGAATGATCTGATCACGCGCTGTACTCATGTTTATCCTTCTAATTATACAGACTGGTCTATTTAATTTCAATCAACTCTAGCTAAGAATATCATGAATAATTGTAACTGCTCAGGTTGAAAAACTGTCAGTAATAAAGGGAGAAATGACCGTTGGCGGCAAATAGGTGGATATTCGGCTTTCATGTTAACGAACGATTGACAAGCGCCTAATCCACCCCTACATCCACGTTTCGAGGGGTATTTTCCTTTTTTTCTTCACGTCTTCATGCCTCTCTGTTTATTTTATTCTGTTTCTATACCTGAGTAGTCACGAATCATTGCCTAACTGAATAAACGGCACCTCGCCCAACGACTGCGCCTTATCCAACGGCAGCGCCACGATCCGCCCTTCCTCGCGATAATCGAGCGCCAGCGTCGTGAACGACAGTACCCGATCTGCAAAGGGGTTGACCGCCGGATCGACTTCGATGAGATTGGTGAGCAAAGTCGAGCGCGTCGCCAGCAATAACAGGCACGCCTCGACAAAACGCCATGATCCTGATTCTGCTGGCATGGGGGCAAAACGATATGCCAGAATCGTTTGGGGCTTCACAATCGTTTTAGGTTTTTTGGAGTCGCGATACTTGCGCAACAGCAGCGCCCACTCGCGCGAGGTCAACAAGCGTTCCGCCTCCACGGTGACGGCAGCGGGCAATGCCGAAAGCCGATTCTTGAGTTCGGTTTGGCTTTCGCGCGCCGTCAACACCGCAATCGTCGCGCCCCGAATCCCCTTACGCCCGACCTCATCCTGTGCCTCAGTCACGACGACATCGCACAGGGCAACCTCGCCCGATGGCAAGGCGAAACATTTCAACGACCGTGCGCCGATAAAGCGCGCCTCATCCCACCCCTGCCCGCGCGGCATCACCCCCCGCCAGAGCGCCTTTACGACCTCCGGCGCAAGCCCATCGGTCGGCGTGGTGAAGCTATAGCCCCGTCGGTCGCCTTCCAAAAGATAATCAATTGTCAAATGCCGCATAGCTGCCGGTTCCGTTCTCGGTTTCAAAGCGCGCTTCTCTGTCCATCGCGCTCACCCCCATCACGATAACGCAGAATCGGGGCTTAAGCCAAGACCGAATATGGAGCGTTTACGTCGCCATCGCCGCCAACAAGCGCGGCAAGACCTCCCCCGATGCGCCTTGCAACCAAATATCTACGTGGTCGGTCAGGGCGCTTGGCTCCGGGTTGATCTCGATCAAGAGCGCGCCTTCATGTTTGGCATAACGCGGCAGATCAGCGGCGGGTGATACCAAGCCCGACGTGCCGATGATGAGCATGACCTGTGCTTGAGTTGCGGCAATTTTGGCGGCGTCCAATGCTGCCAGCGGCAGAACTTCATCAAACCAAACGACATCAGGTCGAACGGGCTGACCGCAATGGGGGCAACCCGGCGGACCCTGCTCCCGATTCCATTCAAATGACTCGACATCGATCAGCGTGGGGCTGCCCAAGCAATTCGCCGAGCAGCGGTTGGCGTTTATGCGCCCGTGCAAGCGAATGATATTGTGACTGCCCGCTTGTTCATGCAGATCATCGACATTTTGGGTGATCAACGTGAAGTCTGCGATGCGCTGTTCCATCGCTGCTAGTGCCTCGTGACCGGCATTAGGACGTGCCGGACGCATGAGAGTGCGGCGAAACTCGTAAAAATCCCACACCAGTTTGGGGTTAGCGTTGAAGGCTTGGGGAGTCGCCAATGCCGTTGGATCGTATTGTGACCACAAACCGTCGAGTGCATCGCGAAAAGTAGGGACACCCGACTCTTTACTCACCCCCGCGCCCGTCAACACAGCGACTCTTGTGCTGATGCGGAGGTGTCTTGCGGCCTGGTCGATAAAGGCTGCCAAAGTCATGGGCTTATACTTTCCTCTGGGTTGGCTAGGGCTGCTGTTATTGCTCGCTGATCAGCGGCAAATCTACCATAAAAGTCGTGCCTTTTTGAATTTGGCTGGTCACGCTGATCTGCCCCTGATGGCGTTCGACACAATCTTTGACGATGCTCAATCCCAATCCGGTACCTTTGATCGCGTGCGCATTGGCGGCACGGTGAAATGCCTCAAAGATATGCGGCAGGCTCTCTTCTGGAATGCCGATGCCTTGATCTTGGACGCTCAGGTGAAGGCGATCCCCACGCCGTTCGACCGTGATCGTGATTTTGGACTTGGGGGGGGAATACTTTATGGCGTTGGTGATCAAATTGGCGAGAATTTGGCGCATCAACTTGGGGTCAAGATAAACAGCGGTGTCCATCCGGTTGTGCAATATCAAGACATGGGCGTTTTGATCGATAATCGCAATTTCATCAATAATATCTTCCATGAAATTATTGAGCGCTAACAACGTGGGGTGAAATTCCAAATGCCCCCCTTCTAGCTCCGCCACCAACAGCATATCGTCCAACATCTGGATCAACAGATGAATGGAACTGTCAATCCGGTCAAGATGCTGGGTTTTACGTTCTGGGGTGAGTTGCCCCTCGTATTTTCTCAGGATATTGGAAGACAACAAAACAGAGGACAACGGGTTCCGGAATTCATGCGAGAACATCGCCACCAAGCGCGATTTCAACCTCTGTTTTTCCTGCGCTTCGGCGACTGCCCCGAGCAGAAAATCGAGTTGCGCCTGTGTTTTGAGGTCTTGCGCTATTTTTTTGTCAAGTCGGGAACGAACCGCCTCCAAAATTTCGGCATGGGTGAACGGTTTCGTCAGATAATCGTCGGCACCCAAGTTCATTCCCCGTCGTATCGAGGCATGATCGACCGATGCCGTCAAAAAAATAAACGGCACTTGCACAAAATTGGGATCAGAACGCAATTCCATCAAGACTTCGCGCCCATCCATTTCGGGCATGGCGATGTCACAGATGATCATCTCTGGCAGTTCACGATAAATGGCTTCTAGCCCTAGTTTACCATTGGCTGCTCCAACGACTTCATACCCCTCAAATTGAAGCCATTCCATCAGTTCCAAACGGATATCGTCTTCATCTTCGACGACGAGGATCTTAGTCATGGAGTTCGTCCTTCGGTTCGTCCTTCATTGAAGCAATGGGCATAGTCAAAATAAAGGTCGTGCCCGTGCCCAGTGTGCTATCGATGGTGAGCGTGCATCCGTGCAGTTCGACCGCTTGTTTGGCGATGCTGAGTCCCAAACCCGTGCCCGAAATCGTGCCCACATTTTTAGCGCGGTGGAATGGCTCAAACAGATGCTTCAAGTCTTCGGGCGGGATACCAATCCCCTCATCTTTCACGGTCAGTACAATCGCTTCTGCATCTTGACCAAGACTGACCGTGATGGATTTTTCTTGAGCGGAATATTTCAAGGCATTTGAGATCAAATTACCAATGACTTGATGCATCAAGCGTTCATCAAAAAAAGCGGTGAGAGGGCTATCGGTACTCGTGTAATCAATCCGCCCTTGATAATCGATTTGGCTCTCATATTCCTCGACAATCTCAAGACACAGCGCGTCGAGATCACCGAATGATGGATTAAACTCCACCCGATTGGCTTGAATACGGGCAAGTTGTAACACATCCTCCATAATGTTTTTCATATGCATCACCTGATGGCGGATTCTGCCAAAACGAATATCGATTTGGTCTTCGGTCATACGGTTCCGGTAGACCGCGAGCGTCTCTGAGGTCGCCAAAATCGCGGTCAGTGGGGTGCGGAATTCATGCGATGCCATCGAGACAAAGCGTGATTTGAGTTCGCCCAACTCCTTCTCTTTTTCCAACGAGGCGATCAGCGCTTGCTCGATGTTTTTGATCTCAGTGATGTCCATGTTTATGCCGACCATGCGTTCAGGGCTGCCATCGGCGGCGCGCAGAATAATGGCTTTGCTTTTGATATACCGGATCGATTGATCGGACAGGATGATCCGATATTCCGTATCAAAGGGGATGTCATCGCGCACCGCGGCGTCCATTTCTGCCTGGACACGGGGGAGGTCGTCTGGGTGAAGCGCATTTTCCCACGTATAGCGCCCCTCGTTGAATGCCTCCGCAGTAGTACCATAAATGGCGAACATGCTCTCATCCCAAATAGTCTTATCATTATACTGATGCCAATCCCAAACGCCGATATTACCGGCTTTGGTGGCTAAGTCAAGCCGCTGCGATAATATCCGCAGACTCAACTCGGCGGCTTTCCGTTCCGAGATATCGCGCGAGACGCCGATAGTTTCCACAATTTCACCAGACTTAACATCCCTGATTCGATGGCTGGTCGTCTCCATCCAGACATAACCCCCGTCTTTGCGCCGAAACCGATGAGCGACCGTGTGGATCGAAGGTAAATCGTTGACACTTTGATACACCCCCAGAACCTGCGGAACATCGTCGGGGTGTAAATATTCATAGGCGAACCGCCCAATAAGTTCGGAGGGGTCATAGCCCAACAACTGAAGAGAGGAAGGGGTCACAAACGTAAAGTTGCCATCGGGCGTGTACCGCGAAATCATATCGGTCACATTTTCCGCCAGCAGTCGATAACGTGATTCACTGTCACGCAGTGCCCGTTCGGACTGTAAACGGGTAGTGATATTACGAATGATGCACACGATATTGTTGACCGCTTTTGCGGAGCGATTCACGGGAGAAATACTGATTTCGACATCGACAACGCTGTCACCCGTACCCTTTGCCCGTGCCTCAATATGAGCCGTTTGATGAGTCGTGCCAACTTCTTGCACGATCTTTTCGATAGGCTCAGCGTTTTCTTCCTCAAAGAATGTCGATAGCTTCATGCCCAGATAGCTATCGGACGGCACACCAAAAAGCGTATCAAAGGCATGATTCGCTTGTTGAATCCCATGATGAATATCGAGCAAAAGAATGCCATCGCCACTATGGTTGAAGATCGCCTCGACCCGGTTCTTCGTCTGTTCCAATTCCGCCGTTCGTTCGATGACCCGTTTCTCTAATGATGCTTTGGCTTCTTCAAGAGCAGCTCTTATGCGCCGTTTTTCAGTAATATCAATACCGATGCACTGAATTTCGCTCGGCAAGCCATTGGCATCGGTCAAACAAATAAATTCCCAAAGGGTGGTTCGCGCACCTTCTTGCAGGGAGGGCTTATCAATTTCTACCTGAAAAACGACTCCCGGCTCCATAAAGCATTTTTCCACCACAGTGCGGACGCGCTCATGGTGATACGGCATAGTCGATTTGAGCGATATGCCCCCCTTGAGTCCTTCGGGTTGATAGAGCCATCCAAAGTCCTCTTCAAACTTGTGGTTCCAATAGGTGTAATTCCCCTCCACATCGGTTCGTAGCACGTAATTGGTTTGGAACTGAATTAAAGCATTGAGTTTTGCTTCACTGGCACGCAAGGCGTCTTCGGCTTTTTTACGCTCTGTGATATCCACAGAGTTGATCAGCCCAGCATGGATTCGTCCGGATTCATCTCGCACAGGCTGAATGCTGGTACGATACCAATATTCTTTACCCTGTACGACAGTTTGGATCTCGGATACATTCCCGATACCTGTTTGAATGACCTGCCGAATGCCATTTAACTGGCGCGTAGCAAGGACTTCTGGAAACAGGTCACGCATATTTTTGCCGAGAATCGTTTGGGGCGTGAACCCTAAGCTGTATGCTGCGATCTGGTTTGCATATAAAATTTCACCCGCATCGTCGAACATAGTAATCACTGAATCAGCGCTTTCGATCAAACTCCGATATTTTTCTTCGCTGGCACGGAGCGATTGTTCGACTTGTTTTTGTTCAGTGATGTTGGTGCTGATCGCACCGATAAAAGGATTGCCATTCGTCTGCGGAATCAGGAACTTGATCACCTGCCAATAGCTGACTCCTCTAGGCGACGCTTCGATGTACTCAAAATGAAGCGCCTCATTTGGGGTGAGTAGTACCTGTTGATTTTCGTCACGGGAAATTTGGGCAAGTTCTGGCGATCCATATTCTTCGACGGTTGTGCCGATGATGGCTTCGGCTGTTCTTCCAAATAATGCCGCGAATTGAGGATTGCAATACCTAAGCCGATTGTCGCTATCAAGAATGAAGACGTTGCTCGGCAACTGGCGCATAAACTGTTGAAACAAAGCTTCACTTTCATGCAGATTCGCTTCTATCATCTTGCGTTGGGTAATGTCCCGCCCCACCCCTTGATATTCCACAAATTGACCTTGAGGATTAAAAAGCGCGCGATCCGTCCATTCAAACCAGCGCAAACTGCCGTCGGCAATGCGCGCTTGATGTTCCGCGTGTGAAACCGCTTGTGCTTGCGTTAAAGCTTTGATGGTATTCACGGCTGCTTCACGTTGGTCTGGGGGGATTTTTCCCAGAAAACTGGTGCCGAGGACAGTTGTGGGATCGCCCCCAAGCAACTGACTATATGCCGGATTGACGAAGGTCAACCTAAAGTCTGCATCATACCGACAGATGAGTTCCGTTTGGTCTTCCACCACACTCCGGTGGCGGGCTTCGCTTGTCTGAAGCGCTTCTTCGGCTTGGCGACGGCGGATGGCAAGCCCTGCCAGATGCGCGACAAGGCGAATCAACCCCAGCTCAGCCTCGCTAGGGCGGCGGATGGTTTCATAGTATAAGGCGAATGTGCCAAGAACCGTTTTTTCGTGATCGAGGATCGGCTGTGACCAGCAAGCATGGAGATTATTTTTTAAGGCAAGGTCACGATAATTTATCCACAACGGATCGGTATCAATATCTTCGACGATGACCAGTCGTTTTTCATACGCCGCCGTACCGCACGAACCAGCCGCTGGTCCGATTTGCAGACCATCAATGCCCTTGATGAAATCGGTGGGCAAGCTAGGGGCAGCACCATGATGAAGCCGTCCAGTGCTATTGTCCAGCAACAGCACGGTGGCTTTGATTTCCGGCTGAACTTCTTCGACCGCCAAGGTTAATTGTTTCAAGATGTCGGGCAATGGGGCGTCATCGGCGACGATCTCCAACACATGAGTCAAACGAACTTGGAGTAGTTCTTGCTGTTTGCGGGCAGTGATATCAGTCGCGCTGTCATTCAAGCGGATGGGATGCCCCGCTTTGTCATAATTTATCCACATACGGCGGTGCAGCCAATGGATCTGTCCATCAGGCAAAATAATGCGATGGTCAAGTTCAACTATCCCGTGTTCGTAACAAGTCTGCATCGCGTGGATAGTGCGTTCTAAATCATCAGGATGAACTACGAGCCTAAAAAAGTTGGGATTTGCCATAAATCTTTCGTGCGAATAGCCGAAGATTTTCTCGAACGACGCGCTGACGCAAATGAGTTGACGGCTGGGTAAGGCGATACAAACGAGTGAATCTTGCATTGTTTTAAGAAGCATATTGAAATCATTACGATGATTAAGAGGTTCGTTTTTTGTCGTTCGGCGTTGGTATCGATGAGTTGCTTGTGTTTGCCTATCATGATGTGCCATACGCTTGCCCTGTCTTATCTACAAATAGAGTTAGTCTTTAGGATTAGTGTAACTGCTCAGCCCTCACCCTAAATCCCTCTCCCACAAGGGGAGAGGGACTTTCTACCGCTTTTCTCCCCCTCTCCTGTTTGTGGGAGAGGGGGCCGGGGGGTGAGGGGTACCTGAGTAGTTACGGATTAGTTTTTCACAAAATCAATTTATCCTTTACAGAATTGTAACATAAAACATTGCGTAAATTATCAGCACTTTGTATGATTTTATGTGTTTCAAGTTATTCCCTGTGATCTATGAACACGGATATATTGAAACCTCAAAATACGAGCGCCAATTTTCTGTAGGAGTCTGTTTTTTGGGGCATCCGCTGGCGTCTCACCCTTTGCTTTCTCACCATCAATGCCTCCCATACCCACACAAAGGCGGTGAAACGGTGGTTGGGTATGGGGGGTTGGATGGATGAAGGGCTTCTAGCCGACTGCGCGCGCTGCTGCCAATGATTGTTCAAGGGTGGGGTAGACATCAACTTTGGCATTACCGAAAGCGTCGGCAGCCAGCCCCTTAAAGCTTTGGATCAAGAGGTTATCCACTGTTGTGACGATCAGCTTTTTCACTTTGGGGTGATGAAACAGTGGGTTTTCGCCGCGCGCGACGGTGCTTGCGCCCGACAAAATTTCCTCCCAATTGACCTTCATTTTCAACACATCCTGCACATAAATCATCGGTTGCGGTTGCTGTTCGAGTAGCGCCATAATGTCTTTTATCGAAGGCTCAAGGTCAGTTTCCATACGATAATCATCAAAGGCGGTAAACAGAAGGATGGGCGCGTCATCAAAAATTTCGATCTTGTAGGTGGTAGCCATTGGGATTTCCTCTCAACAGATAAAGTAAAGCCGCTCTCATTTACTAGTTTAATGAAAACACTTCACAATGAGTTGGGTGATTTTGCATCCTTGCCCACAAAAAGAGTATACTTTTGTCAGCGTTGTGCATCGTTTCACAACGTTCTATTTCAGAGCGTGCCCTCTTTTACCTACTATGATTGATTAAGGAGTCTGTTTATGTACGTTTGTATGCACAACTGGATGCGCCCAGAACCGATTGAGCGCACCATCCAACGGCTTTCGACCTTGGGCTATGACGGTATTCAGATCATGGGCGAACCGCGCAAATACGATTGGAAACATGTCAAGTCGTTGCTCGATGCCCACAACCTGAAATGTTTCGGCTCGGTCAGCATTATGTTGGCGGGGCGCGACCTGATCCACTCCGATCCGTACTATCGCATCATGAGTGTGATCTACCTGAAGGAATGCCTCGATATGGTGGCGGCGCTGGGCGGCAATATGTTCACGCTCGTCCCCAGCGAAGTCGGCAAAGTGGTGGCGATGGCGGATGCCGAGACCGAGTGGGCATGGGCTGTCGAAGGCATTCGCGAAGTGGCGCGACATGCCCAGAAGCATGGTATTCGCATCGGCTTGGAACCGCTCAATCGTTTTGAGACCAATTTCCTCAACCGCCATGATCAAGCGCTCAAGCTGATGGAAGATGTCAACGAGTCGAATGTCGGCGTATGCTTGGATGCCTTCCATATCAATATCGAAGAAACCGACATGTACCAAGCCATCTTGAACACCGGCAAGCATCTGGTCGATTTCCATGTCGCCGACAACAATCGTCGTCCGCCGGGCGAAGGCTCGCTCGATTGGGCGAAGCTGATCAGCACGTTGAAGCAAGCGGGCTATACCGACGGTCCGTTGACGGCGGAATTCGTCGTCCCCTTCGACCGCTCGCCATTGGCGGAGAAGATGGAAGCGGCGGGCACCGAAGCCACTGACGCCGAACTGAAGTTCATCCGCGATCACGGCAGTGATTTGATGGGCGACGGTGCCTATACCGCCCACTGCGAAGCCGCCATCAAGCATTTGCGCGCCAACGGCGCGTAGGGTTTTCTCGCAGGGGTGCTGGCATAAATGCTGACATAAATAGGGGGACGCGCCGTTGCGCGTCTCTACACCTATGCGGTATCCCTGCGGAACCTGTCAACCATCATGGCTACGGTTTTGTTGATCGGCACGCTCGATACCAAAGGACCCGAAACCGCCTATCTGCGCGACCGCGTGATCGCTTATGGCTGTCAGGCGCTCGTATTGGATTCCGGCATTTTGGGTGAAGCCGTCGGCATCACAGCCGATTATAACCGTGAGGAGGTGGCACGCGCGGCGGGCAGCACTATCGAAGCCTTGCGCGCGGCGGGCACACGCGGTAAAGCCGTCGAAGAAATGCTCAAAGGGGTGCGGGCGCTTGCCTTGCGTTTATTCGCCGAAGGCAAAATTCAGGGGGTGGTCGCGCTCGGCGGTGCCGAAGGATCGGTGTTGGCGGCGGCGGCGATGACGGCGCTCCCCGTCGGTTTTCCCAAGCTGTTGGTCTCCCCCATCGCCAGCGGGCACCGCCGTTTTGCGTTATTCGTGGGCACCAAAGATGTGGTGGTCATGCACTCGGTGGTCGATATCCTCGGCTTGAATGCCGTCAGCCTGCCCGTGTTCGACAATGCCGCCGCCGCCATCGCGGGGATGGCACATGCCTATGCGATGCGCACCACTACCGCCACCCCACCGGGGGTACGCCGTCCCGCCATCGCCGCCACGATGTTGGGCAACACCACCAAACCGCTGATGCGTATTCGCCCCCAACTGGACGCCGATGGGCACGATTTGGTGATCTTTCACGCCAATGGGGTAGGAGGGCGGGCAATGGAAGAATTGATTGAGGCGGGCTATTTCAGTGCCGTGCTAGATTACACGCTCAGCGAGGTCGCCGGAGCCATCGCCGGTGGTTTTCATGACGGCGGTGGCGAACGCTTGGAAGCGGCGATTCGGGCGGGTCTACCCCAAGTGATCGTGCCCGGTTGTCTCGATTTTATCGTGTTTGGGGCGCGTCACGACGTGCCAGAGGCGTTGCAGGATCGCCTCATGTACTATCACAATCCCGAATTCACGCTCGTGCGTTTGACATTGGCAGAACAACTGCAAGCGGTAGCCTTCCTCGCCGAAAAACTGAATCGCACGACCGTCTCCATTACGGTGATGCTGCCCTTGCGCGGCATCTCCATCATGGACAATTGCGATGGCGGCACCTTTTGGGAGGACGAGATCGCCGAAGCCCGGCGCACTCGCTTACAGTCGGCATTGACCAATCCCCTGATCACCCTACAAGAGGTCGATGCCCATATCAATGACGACACCTTCGCTGATGCGGCGCTCACGGCGCTCCAACACCTGATCGCGCGCAGTTAAAAATGAACCACTTAAACCAGAAACGTCTGTTTTGCAAAGGATGATTTCATGACCGAACGCGCCACCAAATCGCTTGGATTTCCTTCTTTTTGTTTGGGCGACCTCAGCTATGTCGATGTTCAAGAATATTTGAAACACTCCGACACCATCTTGATCCCCAAAGCCAGCTTAGAGCAACATGGTCCCCATCTGCCCTTATATTGCGATACCATCACCGCGACCGAAGTCGCCAGCCGCGCCGGGGAACAAGCCGGCATTTTGTACACGCCGACGTTGTGGCTCGGCTATTCGCCCCAACATATGCGCGCGCCCGGGTGGGGTGCGGGCACGATCACGTTGCGCTCCGATACCTACCTCAATTTGATTTATGACATGGGGCGGTCGCTGATCCATCATGGCTTCAACCGCCTGATTTTCGTCAACGGGCATGGCTCCAATGTCAAAGTGATCGATCCGGTGCTGCGCCGTTTGCGGTACGAGACCGGCGCGCTGATCGCCTACTACAAGCCGTATGCCGAGCGCTATATCGGCATGTTGAAGGATGTCCTTGAAGGTCCGATTGAAGAAACCCCCGGTTGGCACGCAGGCGAACTCGAAACCTCGCAATGTTTGGCGCATAACCCCAAACTCGTCCGGTTGGATCGGGCGCATACCGATAAGGCACATGCTCCCCAATGGTTAGGCGAGGCATGGGCGAAGAAAGATGGGATGCCCGACGCCGAGTTTCAGGGCTATCAATATTTCCAATTCCCGTTTGACCACGAAGAATTTACTGACAGCGGCACGATGGGCAACCCCCATCGCGGCACTGCCGAAAAAGGTGAGATCGCGTTTTCGCGCTTTAGCCAACACCTGATTGATGCCGTCGCTGAACTCGAAAAAGTGGATTTGACGATCAAAAATCGCGACTTCACGGAAGGCAAAGCATGGCTGCCTTAAATGAGATGACCGCTTTAGAAACAGCATTGGCGGGGATTGTTGGGCAAGCGAACGTGATCCCCGCCAGTGATGCCCGCGTGCAATACGCCAATGACCAATGGTGGTATGCGGTCGCGGCGACCGCCGCCGAACAGCCGATCAGCCGCCCCGATGTCGCAGTGCGCCCGACGACCACCGAGCAAGTGGCGGCGGTGCTGCGCTATGCCAATGATGCCGCCATTCCCCTCACGGCATGGGGCGGCGGCAGCGGGGTGCAAGGGGCAGCAAACGCGGATCGGGGTGGGATCGTCCTTGACCTAAAGGGCATGAAAGGGGTGCGTCACCTTGACGAAAAGTCGCTGACCTGCACCGTCGAAGCGGGGTTGTCATGCCGTGATTTTGAGGCGTGGCTGAACGAGCGCGGCTTATCGTTCACGCATTATCCGGCGTCGGCGGAGTGGGCGACCATCGGCGGCAGCATCGCCGCGCGCGGGTCGGGCGTGTTGTCCAGCAAGTACGGCAAAATCGAAGAGCATGTCCTCAGCATCGAATGGGTGCTGCCGACGGGGGAAGTGGTTCAGACGCCGACGGTCGCGCGCCATGCGGCGGGCCCCGAACTGACGCAATTGCTGGTGGGTGCCGAAGGCACGTTGGGGGTGATCACCGCCGCGACGGTCAAGCTCCGTTATTTGCCCAAGAAGCGTACCTTCGTGGTTTATGCGTTCTCAAACTTGGGGGATGGCATTGAAGCGGGGCGCATCATCCAGACGACAGGGTTAAAGCCGCCGGTCATGCGCTTGTATGATGCCCATGCCGCCTCGCACAGTTTGGCGCGGGCGGTGGAGCAACCGCTAGAACACGCTACTTTCGTGATGATGTTCGATGGCGAGTACCCTGAACTGGTCGATTTGGAGGCGCAGATCGCGGCGCGCATTTGTCGCGAACAGGGCGGGACGCCGCTCCCGACGCAGATTGGCGAGATCTGGTGGGATCGCCGTTATGTGTTTTACTACCCCCCCTATGCGCCCGAACTGCCCTCGATTTGGGGGACAATCGATACCGTCGCCGATTACACCCATATCGAAACCGTTTATCACGACACCACTGCCGCCATCCGCGCCGCGTGCCCGCCGGAATATAATCTTGCGCTGACAACGCATTTTTCGCACTGGTATGAGTGGGGCAGCATGATTTACGCCCGCATGAAAATTCCGGTCGGTCCCGCGTCGTTAAGCGAGGCGAAGGCGCTGCACGATGCCATCTTCAAAGCGGGGATCGAGGCGTCGTTGCGGGCAGGGGCGGTCTTAAACGATCATCATGGGGTGGGGATGCGACTCGCCCCGTTCATGCCCGATCAATATGGCGATGCCGGCATGTTGGCATTGCGGCGCATCAAAGCGGCGCTTGACCCAAACAACATTTGTGCGCCGGGCAAATTGGGGTTATAGCGTGGGTTTAGACGAGCGGACGTGCCGTTATGCGTCCGCTCAAATTTTCTATCCGATACCCCGCTCTATTCACAACCCCCATACCAGCAAAACATCCTTATTTTAGGTCAACATCCCCAAGCGACAGATCACCGTCTTCACGGGGGTATCGGGATCGGGCAAGTCGTCGTTGGTATTCGGCACCATCGCCGCCGAGTCCCAACGCTTGCTCAACGAAACATTCAG
>Ga0209181_10004032_pt1 | contig 22189 bp, 9 predicted proteins | sample MAT05_FD_187208 | JGI IMG/M metagenome (GOLD analysis project Ga0209181, IMG submission 187208) | Freshwater microbial communities from Lake Fryxell liftoff mats and glacier meltwater in Antarctica - MAT-05 (SPAdes) (version 2) | ecosystem: Environmental > Aquatic > Freshwater > Ice > Liftoff...
AATCGGGTAGCGCCCGTTGGGTGACAGATCGGCTTGATCGCCTGCTTTTGTCTTGTCAGAAATCGGCACAGGGTCGATGGAAAAAAGCGCATAAGCGCGAGGAGAAACATCTCATGGGGACGAACCAATTGCACTCGCTGCATATTCCGTATTGTGGATTGAAGTGCGATATTCTTCAGTCTGATTCCACTCAATGCGGGCACCGTACTTCGACTTCTTGCCCTTGTAGGCTGCCCGCCATGCCTCGATGCCGAAATGATAGACGAACAATTCGCGCAGGGTGCGCCAGCTGGCACCGGGGAAGGCACGCAGCAGGGCGACTTGATCCGCGCCGCTCTCGACCATTGCCCGCAGTCGGGCATGTTCCGCGTTCGACCAGGCGAACTGGTAACGTGCCTCACGATGCAGGGTACGGACCGTTTCCGTCCCATCGCGCCAAACAACGCCGATCGTGCGAGTGATCGTGTCTGGACGGTTGACAATCGCACGTACCGCGAACGCATCGAACAGTTCACGCCGATCTTCACGGGCAACCTCGTCCCACCGTGCCACCACCATTTCCAGCACCGGACGCGCCTCCAGCAGCAGCCGTCGGTGTCCGTTGTCGGCTTGGACATGGCTGAGTTCGACGCGCAGTCGTTCCAAATGGTGTTCGTTGGCGATATAGCTCTCTTGAAGCTGCTTGACGAGATCAGGATGGCTAATCATCTTTAAGTTCTCGACGATGCCGCGCTGAGCATCCTCGGTATTGCGGATGGCGGTTTGGAGGCGGCGTATCTCACCATGACTATTTTTCTGAGAACTGGTGACCGCTTGCTCCCATGCCGCTTCGTCGATAGTCGTGGCTTTCAACCGTTCCAGCAGCAATTCATCAATGGTGCGGTCAACGAAGGGAGCCATCATGTACCAGATCCGCTTGACATCTTTGCCGTGCAGGGCATATGCGTAGCAGTTGGCTTTCATCTGCCAGTTGGTGGACAAACGGCGCAGCGGGATGCCCGGCGCATCATTCGAGTAAACTGCACCGGCGTAGGTCGGCGGTGGGGAGGTGCGCAATGCTTTGTCGTGTCGCACCCATGGGCGCTGTCGCGCGTACTCTGCATTCGGTTCGCCTTCGAGCGTGGTCATCGATAGGCGGTTGAAAGCGTAGGTGAAGAGGTCGAGCGGGATGATCGCCTCGTGGTTGTGCCGCTGGACGATCACGCCGTTGTGCGCCCAATGTCCGATGTAGACGGCGTTGGTCAGGATTTGTTTGAGCGCGTACTGCGACAGGATCAGCTTGTCGGTATAGCGCGACCGCTTGCGGATTTTGGTGTGAAAGAAAAAGCCCGGCGGAATCGGGTTCGCTTCAAACTCTGGGATGAACGGACCGAACTCCTCAATATGCTCCCACGTCCGCTTCAAATTCCCGTTGAACCGCTTGTAGAGCTGGTAGTATTCCAGCACGACATCGCAGTACGGCTCGTAGCGCACATATTTACGGAAGTTGGGGTTGTTCAGACCGTTGACCTGACGGCGGTTGTCAATCATGTAGCCGAGGATGATTGGCGTTCCTGTCCACTGTCCCTGCATGTTCAGGTACTCGCGGGCATTGAACAGCCGTCCCTTGATGAAGAACTCCAGATAGTCGGCGGCACGCTGCACCTGCTCACGGAACATCTGAATGTGATAACGCCCCTGCGTCGGGTGGGCGAAGTCGTAAACGAAGGTCGGGGTAAGCACCTGCACGTTGTGTTCGCGGCAGGCTTCGATGAACTTGTTCGTCTCGATCATCGCCATGTCGCGGAAGAAGCGATCCACGTCCTGCGAGGCAACCACGCCAATCTGCTTCCCCTCGATGAGCGCCATCACTTCGGACAGCCCTTCACGCTCGTGGATTTTCTTCGTGCCGCTCACGCCCGCATCACTGTCAATCATCAGGATTTTCGCGCGTTCCCAGCCCTGACGCATCAGGTGTTCGACCATATCGACTGTTTGCAGGGTGGTCGAGATATTGCCGACCTGACCCTCGCTTGACTGGCGATAGTACACGGCAATCGGACGACCCAGCGGAAGCGGCTGCGACTTGTACGGGTCAATCGGGTTGGTTTGCGGCTTACGATATTTCGGCATTGTCCCTCATCCTCTTTGAAGCGTTTACACGAAAAACGCCCCGTCCCTGCGAGTGGAATCATGCAGGAACGAGGCGCTGTGAAGTACAATGCGTCTCAGCCCTGCGATGTGTCGTTAGCACTCGCCGGGTCAGCCAGATCATCGAGTTCCACCTCGGTGGTCTGGCGCAACTGAGAGTCAGTGTACGTCGTTTCCTCGAACCGTGCAACTATCTTGAGCAGCGAACGATAAACCGTTTCCAGATTTACGCGCTGCTCACTATTCGGTTGAATTGGTGTTTCTCGTGTTTCAGCCGTCAACCTCAGTACCTTCAGAACGATCTACGCTTTGATGTGCCACAGCTTCGAGAATGAAATGTCGCGCCATATACGAATCGGGCAGCCTGAGCCGCTGCGCCAGCGCCTCGATCTGGCTGCGTTCCGCTTCGGTCAGCCGAATAGCGAAGATACACTCCCGCTTCGGCTGTCGGGCGGGTAAGGTAGAAACGATGGGTCTGTCCATGCGTCACGCTCCTGTGTTTTACGTGTGACCTCAGCATATCAAAGTCGTTCAGGGAGAAATGCGAAATTTTTCAGATCAGGGTTGGTAAAATTTCGCAAAGTCGAAGCAAAATTTCAGCCCTGCCCGAAACGACATGCCGTTGAACGGGCGATGAGACCAGCGTATCAAAGTGGGTGAGCGAGAAACCCGGAATCGTCCAGTTTTGGGTTAGGTGGATTCCGGGTCTTCCGCAAGTTATGTAGAGTTCCCTGTAAACGGACGGGTGTAGACTCTAGGCAGATGTGAGCAAATCGAGAGGCAAGCTCATGGGGCTATTCCGTTCGCCCTGCCGGGATTTGATGTCACCAGAAGCGAGACCAGCGGCAGTGAGGTGAGAGTGTATGGGCGCAGTCGGTCGCGGCGGGCAAGCTGTCCGGGCTGTGGACGCATCTCGACGCGCACGCACGGCTGGTACATACGCCGTCCGCAGGATGTGCCGAGCAGCGACCGAGGCGTGAAGCTGGTGCTGACTGTGCGCCGCTTTTGCTGTGACAACACGCACTGCAAACAGCGGACGTTTGCTGAGCGGCTGGCGCGCTGGTTGCCGCGCCATGCCCAGCGCACTGGACGGCTGACCACGCTCATACGCCGGGTCGGGTTCGAAGTCAGCGCCGAGAGCGGACGGCGGTTGCTGAGCTACATGCGCGTGCGTACCAGCGGCGACACACTGCTGCGCGTGGTGAAGACGACACCGCTGCCACCGCAGCGTGTGGTGCGCCGGGTCGGGCTGGATGACTGGGCGGTGCGCAAGGGCGAGCGCTATGGCAGTGTGCTGGTAGACCACGACACGCATCAGGTGGTCGCGCTGGTTCCAGGACGGTCGGGCGACGACATCATGCCGTGGCTGCGCGCCCATCCCGAGATCGAACTGGTGACCCGCGACCGGTCGCCCGACTATCGAAAGGCACTCACCGAGGCAGCCCCGCAGGCGGTGCAGGTGACCGACCGCTTTCACCTGCTGGTCAATCTGCGCCAACTGGCCTACCGCGTGTGTATGGCGGCGCACGCCCGACTGCGGCTGCTGCCCGACCCGCCCATGCCGCAGATCGCTGTCCCCATGCTGGCACGCAGCCCCAGCAGACAGCGCGAACGCGAAGCGACCCGGCAGCGGCGGCTGGACCTGTATAACGAAGTGCAGCGGCTCAAACAGGCGGGCATCTCGGTCAGCAAAGTCGGGATGCACCTGCACATCAACTACGACACCGCGCGGACGTACTATCAGGCGGAAACCTTTCCCGAACGATCCTCTGGACGCACACCACACAGTCTGCTCAAACCCCATCTCGACTATCTGGAAATGCGCTACATTCAGGGCTATACCACCGCCGCTACCCTGTTTGCCGAGCTGCTGGCGCGGGGCTACCAGGGCAAGACTCGTACGCCGCTCAACCGCTGGCTGAAGGCAAAACGTCTGCTGGCAGGTGAAGACCCGGTTGCAGTCTACACCGACCTGCCGGTCACCAACCACGCCTCGCTTCCGTCCAGCTACCGTCTTTCGTGGTTGCTGGTGCTGTCCCCGGAACGCCTTGACGACGAAGGCAGGCGTTTTCTCGCACACCTCTGCAAGGATGCGCTCATCGCCCATCTGTATCACCTCGCTCAGGCTTTCCGCCATCTGCTTCATGTTCGTTCGCTGTCTCTGCTCGATATCTGGCTCGACGAGGCGCGGGTCAGCCCGCTTGCCCCCGTCCGCACCTTTGCCGCCAGTCTGCGCGATGACCTGGCCGCCATCCGCGCCGCTGTGTCCCTGCCCTGGAGCAATGGTCAGACCGAGGGACAGGTCAACCGTATCAAGTTCATCAAGCGCCAGATGTTTGGTCGCGCCAGCTTTGACCTGCTGCGCCGCAAAGTCCTGTACCAGCCTGGCTCTACATAACTTGCGGAAGACCCTGGATTCCGGATGCCGGATGGAGGATTCCGGGAACGACTGGAAACGTGATGAAACGGGGTTGAGGAAGACGAAAACGCGGGTTGAACATCGCATGGCACTCCATGTCTGACCGATGTCAACCAGCGTATCAAAGTCGAGTCGCACGACCTGACTAGGATTACAGTTTCAAGTCAGTAGTTTCAACAATACGCGAAGCAGTTTTACAGTGACAGTTGAAAGTCGGTGTAAACTGAAAGAATAAAGAGGATTATCTGGAACCTGACAGTGGATTTAGTGACTGAGAGTTTCGCAGCAGGGCAGCAGGTACTCGAACGACGCAGCGCTGCTGCACGCAAATTGCACGGGCAGTTTCTCACGCCACCCACGGTCGCACGCTTTCTGGCAGATCAGCTTGGCGTGCTGCCCGATACATTCACTATCCTCGATCCGTCGGTCGGCTCCGGGACGTTGCTGTGCGCGGTCATCGAGCGACTGATCAATGACAATATTCAGGCGCATGTGCAGATCGAAGCATACGAGATCGACCCGGCTCTTTACGATGCGGCAGTAGCCACGTTGGAGCGGGCGCGCGCGGGCGCGGCGAAACGCGGTATTGACCTCGATGTGCGTGTCCACTGCGGGGATTACGTCCTGGCGGAAGCGACTACCCGTCAGCCGTCTCTGTTCACGCTGATGGGGGATGCGCCTCAGCAATACGATTTCATCATCGCCAACCCCCCGTACTTCAAGCTGAACGGCGATAATCCGCGCGTCAAAAACACCCGCGCTCTCATCGGGACACACACGAATATCTACACCCTTTTCATGGCACTGGCGGTCAACAGCCTCGCGCCATCGGGCAAAAGCGTGTTCATCGTCCCACGCAGCTTCTGTTCCGGGGCTTATTTCGCACACTTCCGCGCAGAGCTGACACAGCGAACGAACATCGAGCGACTGCATCTGTTCGAGTCACGCGGCGAAAACTTTGACGATGTGCTGCAAGAAAACGTGATCATCACCTTCAGCCAGCGTGACTTGTTCACACCACAGACGGCGCACATCGACGTTTCTTCGTCTCAAAATGGAGCGGAAATTGAGACAGCTAAACCGCGTCCCGTACCCACTTCGCTCATTCTCCATCGCCGCGAGCGGGCGCTGTTCTATCGCGTGCCAATCGACCAAACTGACGAACTGATATTGAGTGCTTTCGATGCTTGGGACGGCTCACTGCATCTCTATGGCATGGAGGTCTCGACCGGGCGTGTAGTGGCATTTCGGGCAGAAAGTCAGCTTGAACATGATGAAAGCGAGGATACCGTGCCGCTGCTGTGGATGCAGCATGTGAAGGCGGGTGTAGTTCGTCACCCGCTGCGCGAGCTGCGTAAGCCGCAGTGGATACGACAGTCGCCCGACACTGCGTCGCTGCTCGTGTCAGCGTCGAACCGTGTGCTGCTGCGCCGTTTCAGCGCAAAAGAAGAAGCGCGCCGTCTGGTGGCAGGGGCATTCCTGAGCGATGATTTCCCGTTCGCGTCGGTCGGCTTGGAGAACCATCTCAACACTGTTTACCGCAGACAGGGTGTATTGAGCGCTGCAGAAGTGCATGGTCTGACCACACTTTACAACAGCGGGCTGTTCGATCGCTACTTCCGCATCACCAACGGCAACACACAGGTCAACGCGGCGGAACTGCGGGCGCTTCCACTGCCACCGCTGGATGTGATCCAGTCCATTGGTGCGGCACATATAACGAATCCGCTCGTTGACGTCGATCACATGGTAGTTGAACGATTGATGGATGCCAACCTTATCCCTGCTAATCTGCTGCTTACCGAGAAAATCTGAACGTGGATAAAATCGCCGAAGCCCGCACCATTCTCGCCGCGTTAGGGCTGCCGCCCGCGCAGCAAGGCGAGATGGCGGCGCTTACTCTGCTCGTCCTGGCAGGCTTGTCCGAGGGCGATACCTGGAAGGGAGCTGCACGCCGTAGTCTGCGTGTTCACGACATCCTGACCGAGATGAAGTCACGCTATGGACGTGCCTACGCGGAGAACACTCGCGAGACGGTACGACGTCAAGTGCTGCACCAGTTCGAGCAGGCGGGGATCGTGCTGCGCAACCCTGACGATCCGACGCTGGCGACCAACAGCCCGCGCACCCACTACGCGCTGACCGAAGCGGTATTGAAGGTGCTGCACGCCTTCGGATCGCCGGACTGGGAAGCACAGCTTGCGGCGTTTCGGGCGATCAGTGGGGCGCTGCACGAGCTATATCAGCGTGACCACGCACACAATCGCGTGCCGCTGACCTACCTGGGGCAGACGTACCAGCTTTCGCCGGGCGAACACAACAAGCTGCAAGCGGCGGTGATTGCGGAATTTGCGCCGCGTTTCGCGCCGGGCGCGAGGCTGCTGTATCTGGGCGACTCCGAGAATAAACGGCTGATCATCGACGAAGAGGAGTTAGCTCGGCTGAATATCCCGTTCACACACCACGATAAGTTGCCCGACATCGTTCTGTACGATGAAACGGTGAACGCGCTGTACTTAATCGAAGCAGTGACCTCGCATGGTCCGGTCTCGCACAAGCGCCGTGTCGAATTAGAGCGGATGCTCGTGCGCTGCGAAGCGGGGCGCATCTACGTGAGCGCCTTCGCAGATTTTGCAACGTTTCGCGGTTTCATCACTGAGATTGCTTGGGAAACCGAGGTCTGGCTGAGCGAGATTCCAGCCCACCTGATCCATTTCGACGGCGATCACTATCTCACGCCGCGACAAAGTTAGACGAATTGCTCTCGTTGACTGACGGTGATGGAAACAAAAAACGTCCCCGAACCATCCGGCTCAGGGATGTTTAGTCATTCAGCAACCGAACCTCAGTTCGGGCAGCCCGCCGTCAGGAACGGCGCAGTCAGCACATTCGCGTTCACCATCGCCCCCGTCGGACCACTTGCCGCGCCCCACCAGTTATTCTGCGCGTTGAAGTTCCCAGTCTGGCTGAACACCGCACCGCCGAAGCGTGCTGTGTTTCCGGTGAAGCAGCTCTGCGCAACGCCGTTCTCCACATTCGCGTTCTGGTGGTAGACCGCGCCGCCGCTCTCAACCGCGATGTTCCCCGTGAAGACACTGCCGGAGACCGTCATCAGACCGCGATTGGAGATCGCCGCGCCATAGCGTCCACGATTGTTGTCGAAGGTGCTGCCGCTCACCGAGAGCGTTCCCGTGCGGTTGTAGATCGCCGCGCCTTCTTCGGTCGCCATGCTGTTCCGCATAATTGCGCCGCTGAGGGTCGTCGTGCCCGCATCGACATAGACGCCATTGCCGAACCGTGCCGTGTTGCTCTCAAAAAGTCCGCCTGTGATACTGAGCGTACCCGTCCGCTGATAGACACCTGCGCCCTGCTCGTTGGCGGTGTTCGAGCGGAACGTAACATTCGTGAGCGTGGCAGTTCCGTTATTCAGATACACGCCGCTGCCATAGCGCGCGCTGTTGGACTCCACAGTCGAGTCGGTCATGGTGAGCGTGCCGCTGTTCAGGTAGATCGCGCCCGCGTTCTCCTGTGACGTGTTTGAAGTGAGTGTGCTGTTTGCAATCACCAGCGTCCCGCTGCTGTGGATGCCACCCGCGAAGCGCGCTGAGTTGCTCGTCACCGTCACGCCATTGAGGGTCACGCTGCCCGTGTTCAGGATCGCACCGCCATTGCCACCGCTGGTATTTCCATTGCGGAGGGTCACGTTTTGCAGCGTGAGCGATCCGCTCGTCGTCACGTTGAACAGGCGGAAGTTGGGCGCACCGCCGCCGCGTTCTAGGATTGCACTATTGCCCACAATCGTGATCGGCGTGGTGATGGAAGGCAGTGCGATGCTGCTGGTGGCGGAGAAGAAGCTGTAGGTGCTGTTCGCTGTGAGGCACACGGTATCCGCCGAATTCCCGTTGCCGTTCGCCGCATTGATCGCGTTGACCAAGCCCAGCGCATCGCTCGCCGCAATAGTGGCAGTACAGATCACCGATGGAGTGGGCGTGAAGGTGGGTGTAAAAGTCTCTGTCGCTGTCAGCGTGAAGGTTGGCGATGGCGTGAACGTTTCCGTCGGAGTGGGCGTGAAAGTAGGTGTAAATGTATTGGTCGGTGTAAACGTTGGAGTATCGGTTGGCGTAAATGTCGCAGTTGGGGTCGGCGTAAAGGCTGCCGTTGGAGTGAGTGTGAAAGTAGATGTGAAGGTAGGTGTAAATGTAGATGTAAGAGTTGCTGACGGGGTGGAAGTAAATGTTGCGGTGGGCGTGTCGGTAGGCGTTGATGTGGCCGTCGGCGCATCGGTTGGCGTCGGCGTCGGGGTTGGTAAATTAGGTACCCCTGCAAAGCCGCTGGCATCGAGCATGATCAGCAAAGGAGATCCCTGATCATCAATACCTCCAATCAGCAGTTCATTACTGGTTGGACTCCAATCAATAGAGTACAGATCTGCCGGGAACTGTCGCACCAAACTGACCTCCTCACTCGTCACATTCACCACGAACGCATTGCCAGCGTTATCGATCGTGCCCACATATTGACCCGACGAATCCCAAGACAAATCAGCTAACCCTATGGCATAGTTGTCAGCGGTTCTCCCAGCTACCCGGATCGATGCAACTCTCTCCATGCTCTGCAGGTCTGCCACGCTGAGTCGGCCCGACAGTGTCGCCCATCCAACCTCCCATGATCGCGGATTGGGTTCCGCTGCATAGACACCTCCACCGTTATCAGGCGGATTCTGTAACTCGCTTCGACGTACAGTAATATCTTCATCTGTAAACGCATTAAGGCGGCTTACCCCGTCACTCATCCAGCCATCGCCCAGCCAAACCCGTCCGGGGCCCCCTCCAGAAAGATCGCCTCTTTGGAATATCAGGATTGATTGTGCGAAGTCCCACACGCTGGTGACAAAGCCTGCGCTGCCCGCGATGAGGTAACCGCCGTCACGGCTCCAATTGAGGGAAACAACAGATTCGGGGTAGAGTATCTGGTCATTCGGGATAAATGCCTCCCCATCCACTTCGCCCGAGACAAATTGACTTGAAAGTGACCAAGTTGCGGCATCCCAGATCAACACTTGATACCCGATGCCAGCGGCAAGATGCGTGCCGCTTGGGCTCCAGGCAAGCGATGCTCTAGGCAGTAAGTGGGTGCGGGTTGAGGACGAAAAATCCAGAGCGCCGTCGGAGGTGCGAAACACCTGCAGCATCCCAAGCGCGTCAAGGACAGCGTACTCTTGTCCATCGGGGCTCCATTGTACGGCCACGATCGGCGGTAGTGTGTCCTGCGCGGACAATGGGTTGACCCCGATTGAGAACGCGCACAGAAGGAATATGGGCAGAAGTCTATACAACCCTACCATCAAGTTCATATTATCACCATCCCTTTGCCGTGAAGATGCTGTCCATCACTAGGGACATCCAGATCATGCGCAGATTACCAGCGAGCATAGGTTCGCCTGCATATATGTCATCCTGCAACCTATTTGTATCAGTAGCAGTAGGAACACCTGTTGAATTTAGGAACAAGTCATACCCTCTTATGTTACGGAGTCCCAACCAGCTTCCTGGAGTGTCTGCTCGCAACACCGGCGGTATGGGGTAACTACCTGATTGGCCAGCAGACGTGGGGGGGCGTACATCTACATTGACGCGATACACCCAGTTCAAGAACAGGTCTGCGGCTTCTTCGTCAATGACAGTCATGATGCCATCTCCAGAAAAAACTTCCCGTGGATGCTGTTGAAAATCAGTGAACAAGTTATCTGGTGATGTCCCCCAACCTCTATCCCGCCGTGAGTATGCGCGCGTGGAAGTGCTGTTGCCCATGATTGCAAGATTACGCTCGTCGTAAACTTGTATACAGGAAATGATACCTGGAGCGTCAGGATAATTACTCCCATCAATGGTAAGGCGGTCAGAAAGATAATCGGGACATTCATCGAGTACGCGACTCATCGTTTCTAGCGCTGCATAGATAAGCCCACATGGATCATCTCCAGGCGAGTCTGTACTTGGGTCACAGTCTAACCCAGGAACGACCATTTTTGACCTGTTATCGAAGATGTGTCCGAGCTCATGGACTAAAACATACTGACTGAAAAGCTGATTTGTCTGGCCTTGTACGCCAGCTAACGTGAATTCATTAGGATAACCCGTATTGATCGAAGGTGGCAGGAAATTACAGACGATAGTACGTGGAATTGGTTGTTGGCTAGCATCCGACCCACTACCTTGGAATGCTCTACAGCCACCATTGGTCACAACATCTAGAAAGCTTACATTAAGTTGTGGGACAGCCGTATTCCCGCCTACGGAATAAGCGGGATCGGGTACGTCAAAAGTTACGGTTAGCGACTCTTCTACACCTGCGGCTGTTTGTGGAGTGCCAATTGCCTTATACAACACAATGTGAGGTAACACATCTCCTACAAACATGATGCGATTGAAGGCTGGCTGAGCGGAGCTGGAGAATCTCTCCACGGCACCTGATGTCCAACCTACGCCCGCATAAATTTCTCTGACTTCCCTGTCACTCCAAGAGGTGCCGGGCTCGCTGCGCAGCAATATCCCATAATTGGTTGCTAGCTCGTCTTCTATCGACTGCCGATTAACTGGCTGTACGTCCAAATCACTGCACGAGCCTTGTTCGGCTTGCAAGTCGCTTTGCGTGACGTTACCTGCCCCGGAATAGAACCAGTATCTCTGCGAGTCCCCAGGTAAGTCAAAAGCCACTATATTGTTGTCAATATATGATCTTAAGACAATTACAACTTCTGTACCCGCTGGCAGAAAACCAACAAAGTTGCCACTGAGGAGATCGAGTGGTGTTCTGTAGTAGTGCAAAACCGGAAAATCTGGATGTCCCGCAATGGTAACTAGACACGTCGGCGCCGTTATTCGTATCACCAATGGTGGCGCTACTGCGAGAAGGTTGCTAAGTTGGGGCGTTGACGATGCCATCGATTCTCTTTCTGCCAGCGCTACTATGTCCATTTGAGAGGACAGGCTGGGGCTTCCTATGCTTGCCTGTCCAGAGATTGTAAAATCCCCCGGCACCTCTCCCACAACATCTAGCGTGATCGGGAACGGCTGACCAATGACAAGATCACGGTCGTAATCATAGGTGAAGGTTACCTGTTGGTCATCGCCAGTCACACCTAAACCGTTGTCGAAGTTTTGCGAGAACGGCAGCCCCAGTGTTGATAGGAATTGCGCGAGGCTAATAAAAATCGTTTCCAGTAAGGATGATTCCTCGTCTTGGATGGTCATGCCTTGAGGAACCAGTCCGCGAGGTACGGTCAGTTCAATATGCACTGTGCCGCCGATGTTGGTTTGCCCAACCGCAGAAACTTCCGCAATGAGAGGAATCTCCTCACCGACGGTGAACACAAATGCACCGTCCGCACTCTGTATGGCTTCGGCCTCAGGGTCAATGGTCAGGTTCAAGTTAAGTGCTTGAACGGGAACCACGAGAGAGGAATCAACCGTACACATCAACGTCCCGCCTGCCGCCGCATCGACCTCCGACTGGGTGAAACAACCCGTCCGGGTGTGTTCGTCGTACTCAACTGTCACGGTGAAGCCGCTGGCGATGCTGTAATGCCCGTTGTTGGTGTGCGTCGAGCGCAGATTGAGCGTCTGCGTCGGCGTGCTACCGCCCAGCACCAGCGCCTGCGGCGCGACGCCGCCGTCGATGCGCGACTGGGTGGGGACGACCGCGCTGCCCACTACCGATCCGTTGAGCGAGACCGTCGTGGAATGGCTGTACACCGTGCCACTACCGGGGCTGAAGTTCGCGCCGACGCTGACATTGGTGATCGGCACGCCCAGCCCGCCGTTGGGCAGCGCCAGGGCGATCGGCACGTCGATGTTCGGACGATTGGTGCAGTACCAGTCGTTGGCGACGCGCGTCTCGCTGCCCGCCGGGGTGGTGCATTCCGCGGCGACCGTGCGCTCCGGATCGCTCGCCACGCCACAGGTGTTGGTCAGCGTCCCGTCGCTCATCGGCACTTGGTCGATGGTGGTATTGCGCGCGTTGGCGGTGACGACATACGGTCCGGGGATCGCCACGAGGTTGGTCGGCGTGTCGAGCGACGCCCCGGTCAGCGGGTCGAACTGGGGGCCGCTGGCATTGTCCGGCGCGGGCGATGCCGCGTCCTGAAGGTCGAGCGGGATAAAGGCGATTTCGAGGCTTTGCCCCGCCAGCAGATACGTGTGCTGGATGTCGGGCTGGATGACGAAGTTCGCCGGGATGCCCGTTCCCTGCTGCACGATATCCAGCGCCAGGTCGGTCAGGGTATCGCCATTGTTGGTCAGTCGGGCGGTTGTCACCAGGGTGCGCGGATCGACTGACAACACCTGGATGGCAAGCGCGACGCGCGGCTGCCGGACATCAATCAAAAGCGCCTCTGGCCGTATCACCCAAAGGCGCTCTGCATTCGGCTCGTTCGCGTCAGTTAGTTCGGGCAGCCCGCCGTCAGGAACGGCGCAGTCAGCACGTTTGCGTTCACCATCGCCCCCGTCGGACCCGACGCCGCGCCCCACCAATTGTTCTGCGCGTTGAAGTTCCCGGTCTGGCTGAACACCGCACCGCCGAAGCGCGCCGTATTCCCCGTGAAGCAGCTCTGCGCAACGCCGTTCTGCGTGTTCGCGTTCTGGTGGTAGACCGCACCGCCGCTCTCAACCGCGATGTTCCCCGTGAAGACACTCCCGGAGACCGTCATCAGACCACGATTGGAGATGGCTGCACCGTAACGCGCCCGATTGTTATCGAAAGTGCTACTGCTCACCGAGAGCGTCCCGGTTCGGTTGTAGATCGCCGCGCCTTCTTCGGTCGCCGTACTGTTGCGCATCATAACGCCACTGATCGTCGCCGTGCCCGCATCGACATAGACGCCGTTGCCGAACCGCGCAATGTTGCTCTCGAACAAGCCGCCGGTGATGGTGAGCGTTCCTGTTCGCTGATACACCCCCGCGCCCTGCTCGTTAGCACTGTTAGATCGCATCGTGAGATTTGTGAGCGTGGCAATTCCGTTATTCAGATACACGCCGCTGCCGTAGCGCGCGCTGTTCGACTCCACCGTCGTGTCGCTCATGATGAGCGTCCCACTGTTCACGTAGATCGCGCCTGCGTTCTCCTGCGAAGTATTCGAGGACAACGTGCTGTTTGTGATGATCAGCGTCCCGCTGCTGTGGATACCGCCCCCAAACCGTGCTGAGTTGCCCGTCACGGTCACACCATCGAGCGTCAGCGTTCCGACACTCTGCACCGCACCACCATTTCCACCGCCCGCATTGAAGCCGCGCACGGTCAGGTTTTGCAACGTGAGCGACCCACTTGCCGTAACGTTGAACGCCCGGAACTGCGGCGCACTGCTCGCCCGCTCCAGAACCGCGCCGTTGCCGATGATTGTGACCGGCGTTGTGATCGACGGTAGTGCAATGCCATTGGCGGCGCTGCTGAACGGGTAGGTAGTCGCGCTCAGGCAGATGCTATCGGGCGAATTGCCATTGGCGTTGGCGGCGGTGATGGCGCTGACCAGGGCGGCGGGGTTGGCGGCGCTAGCGTTGCACGTGACGCCGGGGGTGAGCGTCGGCGTCGAGGTGAGGGTGGACGTAGACGGCGGGGTGAGAGTCAGAGTCGCCGTGGGTGTGAAGGTGGGCGTATGGGTGTCGGTCGGCGTCGAGGATGGGATGAACGTCGGCGTATGCGTCTCGGTCGGCGTGAAAGTTGGGGTGAACGTCGGCGTGAGCGTTTCAGTCGGCGTGAAAGTTGGGGTGAACGTCGGCGTGAGCGTTTCAGTCGGGGTGAAGGTGGGTGTGAACGTCGGCGTATGTGTCTCGGTCGGCGTGAAAGTTGGGGTGAAGGTTGAAGTTGGTGCTTGCGTTACAGTGCTGGTAGGGGTGGGCAGAATGATAATTTCTTCAATCAAGGGTTCAATTGAAGAAATCAATTCCACGACCGCACCATCTCCGTTTGAGACGCTCTCCTGAGTGTTTGTCGTAACGTTGAGAAGCCAGGTTTCGATAGGTGTGTTGGAGATAGCATTGCACGCCGACTCGAATGACGTGTAGACGAGGTCATTCGGACTCAGCCAGTCGATATTGCATATCACACCCTGTGAGTGCGTCTGAAAGACGGTTTCTCCATCACTTACGTTGAGGATCGTCACGTATCCGGGCAAATCTGAAGTCCAGTCAAGGCCCCCCAGCGCCGCATAGGTACCGTCGGATGAAAACTCCACAACATGGAGAGCAGATGAAGACGGCCCGCTGAAGCGCAATTCCGAAACTGTGCGAACCTGCTGTGCGTCCAATGCGACCAAAAGCCACTGCGTAAACATCGCGCGCGGTCCACTGGACGGGGGCCTTATCTCGGAGTCGATACTGACAAAGACTGACGCGCCGATGACGTGAACAGTGCGTATAGTATTATAGAAGCCGTCATCGATCAGGGACGTGGGGTTGAGTTCGAGGCGGTCGCTGCCTGTGAGGTCCGTCGAGTACAGGAAGGACTGTATCTGGTCCGATGTATCAATACAGTCTACCACGTAGTACAGGCGTGCATTTGCTTCTGACCATTCCAGTGAGTTCGGGTAGCAGATCGCGTAGAACTGAATAACATCTGCACCCACTACAGTACCGATACTTTCTCCGATCCGGCTTAGGCGCTGGCTGACCTGTGTCGCGATATCGTAAATCAGCAGGTCATACGCTCGGACACAGTTTCCTGTACAATCATCGATCAGCGTACTATAAACGAGGCGTTGATTATCCAGCCATTGATAGGCGCGACGTTGCTCGCCTGAAGTCCGAGGAATCTGAGACAGGGATTCTGTGGTCAGATTCAACAGGTATGCTTCAGGATTGAGAAGCGGTTGTGAAACCGCCGCGATGTCACCGGCGGCATCAGAACGAGTCAGTAGAAGCTGATCTTCAGCGGATGACCACTGAACATCGAAGGCACCAGGTACAGCGATTTGACGTACACTGAGCTGCGTCAAATCGACAACGAATAATGCTGCTTCCTGAAAAGTTGAACCAGGTACAGCGCGATATGCAACAAATGCCACTTTGTTTCTCTGCGGGGAAACCTGTAGCTCCCCCTCGCTCAGGACTATCCAGCTTGCATGGAGGTCCGGATATACAGCAAACTCCGACGAAAGATCGATCGCAGAGATCAAATTCCCGGCGCTATCTAGCCGAAAAAATCGAAAATTCCCCGATGTGTCAACGGCAATACTGACAGGTTGTGTTGAAGATTGCGCCTGAAGCGACATCACGCAGCAGAGTGCAATCATCAGCGAGATTGCCGACGCTACTTGACGCAATGTAGGTAATCTGAGCATGGTTATTCGTCCTATCCCTGTATCACGTAGAAGCCAGCGCGATCGACAATTGTAGTTCCATCGGTTCTGGCAGCTGAAAATGTGATGGTGTAGTATCCGCTTCCACCCGGGCTGCTCGTCAGCGCCTCGATGGTTGCCGTTCCCGAAATAATCCCGGTGACGCTGTTCAAAGTCAGTCCGGGCGGCAACGTCAAAGTGTAAGCGTCTTGGTCAGTTTCGATGTCCGCACTATAGTTCGTCAACCCGCGTGGAATGATGTGGATGTTGGTGGGTTGTCCGACCTCAATTGTAATGTCACGAACTTCACCCAGGCGCATGTAGGGAGGAGCTGTCGTACCGATATCCGGAGCAGTATACGGATCGGATGTTGCGGCGAAGTCCTGGGCAATGTTGAATCCTGTCGTGGCCGCATACGCCAGATTCTTATCCACGACGTGAACGTGCAGGAAATTTGCGTCCGTACGCCCAAAGAGTCCATACTGCCCTAGGCGAATGCCCTCTGCGATAAACTCACCCACGCTTCGCGTAATCACTGAGTTCCTGGCCACATGGGTATATTGCTGTTCGAGCACTTCATTGCCATCTATGCTTCGGATTGCATAGGTGTTATCGCTTCCGAAGTTGAAGAAAATCCCATCCTGAAGGACGTAGACAACGCCTTCCGCACCACCAAGAATATGTATCTCTGTTTGCAAATCCCAACCACAGTGGCGATTATCCGTTGCTGCCCATGCCCGGCAGGGGTCCTGTGTGCCATCACATGCCGGGTCAGCATTATCGCACCCGCCCCCGCGACTGCCAAATGGATACAGCGTATAGGTCGGCTCTCCGCAGAACAGAGATGTGCATGCTGGCGCAGGATGGCAGTTGATAAGCTGAGGACTCTGACCACCCAGGCAGTTCGGCAGAGTATTGCTTCCTGCCGCCAAGAGACTGTCGAAGCGTGCGGGCTTCAGGTTCGTCGAATCCGGGACGGCGCAGTCTTCATTCAGGAATAGAGCCTGATCGAATTGCGGGGAGTCATACTCGCGCAAATGTATCCAAAGATCATCCCAATCAGCGGGATCAACCTGCGCATTAATCAGCACAATTTCCCCATTGTATTCGACGCCATACAATACACGCGCATACTGGCGATTGGGATGTATCGCGGTGACAAGGGCATACGTCCCCGCATCGAGTGTGCCTTTGGGAATAACAGCGCCAGGGTTCTGCGAGTCAAGGTTCTCTGAATTGGTGATTTGCGTAAGCTGCGCAATCGTAAACACGTTTTCAGAGTTGACCAATCGGATCAGGCATTGCATACCAGTCGGCGTCGGGACAAAGATAGGAAGTCCGTTTCCATCCACGAAAGCATCGCTTGCACAGCTTTCCGCCGTCGGCAGCGCGTTTGTCCAACCGATCAGGCTTGCCGTGCCGACTACGGTTGTTACGCGGATCCATGTCGGGTCATCGATGAATGCACCGATGACTCCGATTTCGGTGCCAGTGGGTACATCCGCAACCAGCGTCGTCGCTTCGCGTCCCGCGTAAATCGCTATTGCCTGAGTCGTGGTCTGGCGACAGGTCACCAGAATGGCCTGCGCACTCGCGGAAAGCGTGATGGGGACTGTACTTTCAGCCACCACCACAGATATCTGAGCGAGATTTGTCATCAACTGACCTCTCACCGCCGACCCCGCGCTGCCCGAAAGCGTTAGCGGCACAGCATCACCCGTTTCGACAGTCTGGATCTGCCATTGTGCGATCCTGTCCTCGCCGGTCTCGGTTATTGCAACCGCCGGACTTGTGACGGGGTTGGAAAGCTGAACGGGGAGCGTGTCGGCAACAGTGAGATCAGCAATCGACTCATCAGTCTGATTCTCAACTGTGATCGTGTAGGTGATCGTCTCGCCGGTGATCGGAATGATTGGCGAGACGGTTTTAGTAATTGTCAGTTCGAATGGGCTTCCGTCATCGTTGACGTAAGGGAGAGTCGGACACGCGCCTGTTCTGGGATCACCGGCAATTGCCTGTGACGAAATCCATCGATTGGGAGTACGACTGAGAAGGAAGAAAACATCTCCCGCTTCATTCTGATGCCAGCCGATGAGCATAACCGAACTAGCCCCAGGCTGGGCAGGCGGCACCGCTGCATCGGATATTATGGGATTGGCACGAATGTTCCAGGGGCCGCCAGCAACGGTAGTAACATTACATTGCTCGACGTTGAGCGTCAGTGCGCTGTTGTCTTCATTCGTACCGTCCTGAAAAGCGGAATCGAGACCGTTTAACTGAGAACCCATCTGATCTGGTTCCGCATCGATCTGTGTGGCCGCCGTCCCGCTGACGATGAAACTGCCTCTCGCCTCTGCCACCACCGCCAGCTCGAACTCGAACTGCTGCGAGCCGCCGGCGCGGAGCGGTTCCAGCGTATAGCTGTACCCGACATCCAGCGCGTCGTCCGCCGCCGAGAGCGTCAGCTCATTCTCCCCGCCGCCGAACAGGTTGGCCAAAAAGCCGGCAAAATTCGCCAGCAGATCCGGCAGATCGAGCGTCTCGCTGCCGACCCCGACCTGCACTGGCGCGATACCATCCGGTACATTCAGCGTCAGCACGACCGGGGCGCTGGTGTCGAGTGTGCCAGCGTTGGTGATCTCAGCCACCACCGTTACGCGGTCGCCGATTCGCAGCGTGTTCGGGTTGACGCCGTTAGCCAACGAAAGTTCGAGATCGAGATCGGGTGCGAAAGCAACCGCTGGCAGCGTCGGCGTACACATCAGCGGTCCGCTCGATGTAGCTGAGGCATCAACTTCCGCTTGGGTGAAGCACCCCGTCCGCGTGTGTTCGTCGTACTCGACCGTCACGGTGAAGCCGCTGGCGATGCTGTAGTGACCGTCATTGGTGTGGGTTGAGCGCAGGTTGAGCGTCTGCGTCGGCGTGCTGCCGCCCAGCACCAGCGCCTGCGGCGCGACGCCGCCGTCAATGCGCGACTGTGTTGGCACAACCGCGCTGCCGACGACAGAGCCGTTGAGCGAGACCGTCGTCGAGTGGCTGTACACCGTGCCACTACCGGGGCTGAAGTTCGCGCCGACGCTGACATTGGTGATCGGCACGCCCAACCCGCCGTTCGGCAGCGCCAGGGCGATCGGCACGTCGATGTTCGGGCGATTGGTGCAGTACCAGTCGTTGGCGATGCGGGTCTCGCTGCCCGCCGGGGTGGTACATTCCGCGGCGACCGTGCGCTCCGGATCGCTCGGCACGCCGCAGGTGTTGGTCAGCGTCCCGTCGCTCATCGGCACTTGGTCGATGGTGGTATTGCGCGCGTTGGCGGTGACGACATACGGTCCGGGGATAGGCGCGAGGCTGGTCGGCGTGTCGAGCGACGCCCCGGTCAGCGGGTCGAACTGCGCGCCGCTGGCATTGTCCGGCGTGGGCGATGCCGCGTCCTGAAGGTCGAGCGGGATGAAGGCGATTTCGAGGCTTTGCCCCGCCAGCAGGTAGGTGTGCTGGATGTCCGGCTGGATGACAAAGTTCGCTGGGATGCCCGTTCCCTGCTGCACGATGTCCAGCGCCAGGTCGGTCAGGGTATCGCCGTTGTTGGTCAGCCGGGCAGTTGTCACCAGCGTGCGCGGATCGACTGACAACACCTGGATGGCAAGCGCGACGCGCGGCTGCTGCACCCGGATGATCAGCGGCACCCGGTCGATGTCGCCCTGATCGTTCTCCAGCACCAGCGTCAGTTCATAGACCTCGCGCTCGGTGTGCTGGGTGAAGACGCGCAGCGGCGCACTGAAGGTTTGTCCGGGCGTCAGCATCACCACCTGATCGACGCTGCCCGACCCGGTGAAGCCGAGGATCAGGTCGTCGTAGGGATTCTCGACATCCAGCAGCACGGCGTGCGCCTGAGTATCGTCGTTACGGACGCGGATGGAAAGCGGTTGCCCGCTCACGCTGGTGGACAGGTTGTAGCCGTCGGCGACGGTGAAGTCGTAGCCCGCATCTATGAACGTCGTCGAGCGGACGCGGGTGAAGGTGTAGAGACCATCAGGCGGCGCGATCGTGCTGGTGGCGCACTGCCCGGCGACCTCCCCATACCATTCGTAAACGGTACCGATCGGATCGGCAGCAATGTCGAGCGTGGCGCGGTAGAGCTGCGCGTCGATCGCCGGATCGCTGGAGAGCAGCAGCGGCGTGAAGGCGCTTTCTCCCTGGCGGCGGTAGTAGACCGTGCTGGTGCCGGGGGTATTGCTGCGCCAGGTGAAGAGGATTGTGTCCCCGCCAGCCCGCGCCGCATCTGTAGGATAGATGGCGGTCACCGACTGCGCCTGCGCCGAGATGGTGAGCTGCGCCTCTGCCTGCCCGACGGGACCCAGTGTCCGACCGGTGGCGATGACAGTGAAGGTATGCGTACCAACGAGCGCCTCGCGAACGGCACATTCTTCCAGGTTCGCCGCCGCCGGGATCGACACGGTGAAACTGGTTTCAGCGAATTCCCCGAAACCGAGTGGTAATGTCGGTTGCGCAAAGCTGAACCAGGCGCGTTCCAGCGGTGCGGGTAAGTTGATAATGTCCAGATCGACCAGATCGCTGCTGGCGGTGGTACCGTCGGGCAGCGTAGCCGTATTGACGACGAACAGATTGTAGCGGTCGCTGCCGCCAAAGCCAATCGTCCCGGCGCTGCGCGTAATGCTGACTGCGCTGGCGCGGCGGTTGACGGTGGTCACCCCGCTTGCGCCGTTGGCAAACGTAACGGCAAGCGTCACCGTCCCGCCCTGCCCGCCGCTGGCACGCACCTCGGTCGTAGCACGTCCATCCTGGAATTCCAACTGGGATGGAGTGAAGGTCATCCCTGCCGCACTCGCCGACATCGACGCGATGACGCCGGGCAGCGGCGCGTCGAGCTGGTCGAAGACTGCCGCCTGTACCGAGATGCGATCGCGCTCGTCCGCCACAAGCCAGGTACGGGTGAGCGGGGTGAGGGTAACGCGCGTCGGCGCGGGCAGTTCCAGCCGGGCAGCGATGGCACTAACGTTGTCGCCCGTCGCCGCCTCGTCGGAAGAGGTCGAGACGGTGGCATCGAGCGTCAGGACGGTGCCGATGGCGAGCGCCGCATCGGGCGTCAGCACGAGGGCGATCGCTCCGGCACTGCCGCCCGCCGGAATGGTGCCGAGCGCCCATTCCATGACGCGGTTCGCGGGCAGCACGGCGACCTCGACGCCGAACGGCACGGCGAGGCGCAGCACCACATTATTGGCGGGAGCGTTCCCGCTGTTCGTGACCGTGAGCGCCAGAGGTGTCGTCCGACCGGGCAGCATCACGACTGACCCTGGCGCGCCGACGCGGATGTTGGCGATCGGTGTCGTCGGTTCTGGCACGACGACCGGCGCAGGCACGCTGACCGTCCGGCTCAGGCTGTGCGACAGGGTAATGTCGGGCAGGGCAAGACCGCGCCCGGTCAATCGCAACTGGGCGGTGAACTGCGGAATGTCGGCAGGGGTGATCGGGCGGGTGAAGGTGACGGTCGTCTGCGCGCCCGGCGCGAGATCGTCAATCGTCCGGGTATCAGGGAAAAGGTTGCTGGTCAGCGTCAGCCCGGCGGCGCTATCGGTGGCGGTGGCATCGTTGATCACCGTCAGAGTGAAGGTGACGACATCGCCGTCACGGGCGGTCGTGCGATCCGCCGTGAAGGTGGTGCGCACGTTCGGGCCGATCACGCGCAGTTCGGCATCCGTCAGGGTATCGCGGACGACGACCAGGCTGCCATCGGTCGAGTCGCTGTCCACCGCCTGCACCGCGATGACGCGGTTCGCGCCGAACGGGAAGCCGATCGGCAGGATGTAAGGGATTCGGGCGGTAGCAACCGAAGCATCGCCATTTCCAGCGGGGGCAAGCGTGCCGGGGCGCGTCGGGTCGTTCCAGGTGAAGGGGATGTTGGGGAAGTTGTCGCCGAGCAGCGGCACAAATCCGCTCACATTGTACAGCGTCTCGTTCGAGAGATTTTCCACCGTCACCAGCAGTTCGACCGCCTGACCGATCGCGACATCGTTCGGGACGGCGCTGACGGTGATCGCCAGCTTGCCGGACTGCTGATCGATCGTCGGGAAAGGATACCCGGCAGCGATGCGCGGGCTGAAGATACCAGAGTTGTTGCTGGCGTCGAGGTCGTCGATCGAGCTGGTCTGCACGGTCAGCGGCACGACAAGGGCGGACGCATGAGATAGAATTAAGATTGGAGAACGGATAATAAGAATTCTTCATTGACAGCACAACTATAGCGCTTGTTTTTAAGAGATTGTTTAGAAGGATGCCGACCGAGCAAGTTCAAG
>Ga0209181_10004036_pt1 | contig 22185 bp, 24 predicted proteins | sample MAT05_FD_187208 | JGI IMG/M metagenome (GOLD analysis project Ga0209181, IMG submission 187208) | Freshwater microbial communities from Lake Fryxell liftoff mats and glacier meltwater in Antarctica - MAT-05 (SPAdes) (version 2) | ecosystem: Environmental > Aquatic > Freshwater > Ice > Liftoff...
AATTAAGGTAACGAGGTCGTGGTGCGTAACAATTTGAATAACTAAATGTCAAGAAATAATTCAATGTTGTATTCAAGTAATAGCGATTTATTTCCGGTGTCTGTCAGTAATCCTTTTCCGGAAATACTTTAGTCAAATCAATCTTTAATCCTGGCAAAGTAGCCGGAGAAATTTTATCCGCGCGAACGTACGGTCTTAGTATGCCCTCATATTTTCTTTTCTCGTTGAGCATATAAACTATTACTGTTTGATCATTCGGATAAACAACCCAATATTCCTTTACGCCCGATTTCTCATAGACATCAAATTTCTCGCGTAAATCCTTTGATGAGTTTCGAGGCGAAAGGATTTCAATAATCCAATCGGGCGCACCCAAACAACCCCGCTCATCAATTTTTGAGGGGTCGCAGATTACACATAGATCGGGTTGAACCACGGTAGTAATCGATTTATCGGACTTACTTTTCTTTGAGGATAATAATCGTACATCGAACGGTGCTGAAAATAATTGGCATTTGCTTTTGGATAAAAAATTACCGATTGCAAGAAACATTTTACCGGAAATCTTCTGATGAACGCTACCCGGAGCCGGGGACATTTTATAGATTTTTCCCTGAATCAACTCTACCATCTCATCCATCCGCCAAGTGAGGTAATCAGCATACGTGTACCTGCCGGAAAGATCGGGCTCCTCAATTTTCATACATTAAACTTAAAAAATACTGGCTCGATTAGCAATAATGATATAGGACAAAAAAAGGGAGCTATTCGCTCCCTTTTAATTTATCTGATATTTTAGAAATTATTACCCAATTGCTACGCGCTTAAACTCAGCAACTGTTAATCCTTTGGTAACGCTATCCAAATATTGAGCAACCGTTTTGGAGTTATCTTTCACAAATACCTGTGGCAACAAGGTGTTGTCTTTAAAGAATTTATTCAGTTTTCCCTGAGCAATTTTTTCAACCATATTTTCAGGCTTGCCTTCCGCGATAATCTGAGCTTTGGCAATTTCGATTTCCTTTTCAATCAATGTTTTATCAACACCTTTCTCATCAACAGCTACCGGACTCATTGCCGCTATCTGCATACCAACATCTTTACCAGCCTCGGTTACATCTTTACCATTCACACCTTTAAGAGAAACCAATACACCCAATTTACCTCCGGCATGAATGTAAGGAACAACCACCTCACCTGCCATGTGAACAAATGAACTGATCTCTAACTTCTCACCAATTTTACCAACAAGCTCGGTAATGCGTTCATTGATGGTCAGGTTTTCAACTTTCTCAGCCAACAGCGCTTCTGTAGAAGCTGGCTTTTTCGTAAACGCTGTATCAGCAATCAATTCCCCTAGCTTTTGAAACTCATCATTCTTAGCAACAAAGTCTGTCTCACAATTTAAGGCGATCAATACTGCTTCTTTGTTGTCGGCTGATGTTCTTACAAACACAGATCCTTCTTTTGTATCTCTATCTGAACGGCTTGCAGAAACCTTCTGACCTTTCTTCCTTAATATTTCAATGGCTTTTTCGAAATCGCCTTCCGCTTCAGTAAGCGCCTTTTTACAATCCATCATTCCTGCACCAGTCATGGTGCGGAGCTTATTTACATCTTGTGCAGTAATTGCTGACATAGTTATTTATGATTTTTAGAATTACGAATTACAATTTTTAGTTACGGTCTGTTTTAAAAAAGTTGAACACCGGCTGTTGACCGATGTTCAATTGTATTGTCACTTTAGCACATCGGCTAATCGAAGGATTATTTTGTTTCTTCTACTACCTCGTCAACTTTTCTTTTTTCTTCTTCATCCTTCTTATGACCTGCTTCTTCTTTATCTTTTTTCCGTTCCATCAAAGCTTCTTCAATTGCTGTGCCCACATGGCCAGCGATCAATGATATTGATTTAAATGCATCATCATTTGCAGGAATCGGAAAATCAATATTGGTAGGATCTGAGTTTGTATCCACCATAGCAAACACTGGAATATTTAATTTCATTGCTTCAGCTACAGCGATATGTTCGCGCTTTACGTCAATAACGAAAAGTGCTGCAGGTAAACGATTTAGATCGGTAATACCGCCCAATAGTTTCTCTAGCTTGGCTTTCTCACGTGTAACCATCAAACGCTCGCGCTTTGCCAAGTTGTTGAAAGCTTCATCCTTCATCAACTTATCAATCTGAGCCAATTTTTTCAATGATTTACGGATAGTAGCAAAGTTTGTAAGCATACCACCTAACCAACGCTCCGTAACAAAAGGCATGTTTAGGCGAGTAGCTTCAGCATTGATAATATCTTTTGCTTGTTTTTTGGTGGCAACAAACATGATTTTGCGACCTGAGCGAACGATATTTTTCAATGCGAAAGTAGCCTCCTCAAGGCACTTCATTGTCTTATTCAAATCGATGATATGGATTCCGTTGTTCTCCATGAAAATGTACTCAGACATTTTAGGATTCCACTTACGGGTCAAGTGTCCAAAGTGAACACCTGCATCCATTAAACTTTCGGTTGTTATTTTTTCTGCCATGCTGTTTCTATTAACGCTTGCTGAACTGGAATTTCTTTCTCGCCTTTGCACGTCCTGGCTTCTTCCTTTCCACCATGCGCGAATCGCGGGTTAATAATCCTTCCTTTTTCAAGGGAGGACGGTTTTCCGTATTGATAGTTACTAAAGCACGAGCAATACCTAAACGAATTGCCTCGGCCTGCCCCTTTATTCCACCACCTTCTACATTCACCGTCACATCGTACTGACCATCGGCCTTTACAATTGTAAGAGCTTGCTTAACGGTTGTCTGAAGAATTTCTGATTGGAAATACTCATTCAACTCTCTGTTGTTTATGATGATCTGACCTTTGCCTGGCTTAACATAAACTCTGGCAACTGAGGTCTTTCTTCTCCCGATGGTATTAATAATCTCCATTTATTAGAACTTTAATTCTTTTGGTTGTTGCGCTGTGTGTGGGTGATCTGTACCTGCGTATACATGTAGGCTTCTGAACACCTCACGACCCATGCTGTTTTTAGGCAACATACCGCGTACTGAATGTTCAATTAACCGTTGTGGATGCTTTCCAGTTCCAATCATCTTAGGAGTCAACTCACGCTGACCACCCGGATATCCTGAATAGGTGAAATAGACACGATTTGTCCACTTCTTACCTGTCATTTTAATTTTTTCGGCATTAATCACGATTACGTGATCACCGGTATCAACATTTGGAGTATAGCTTGGCTTATGCTTTCCGCGCAATACGCGAGCAATTTGACTGGCAACACGACCCAATATCTGATCCTTTGCGTCAACTACTACCCAACTCTTTTCTACAGTTGATTTGCTGGCGTTGGTCGTTTTATAACTGTTATGATCCACTTTTTTAGCTTTTAATAAACTTTTAAGTACTTCTTACCCCCTCAAAAAGGGACACAAAAGTAGAATCAAGAAACTGAAAATGCAAGCCGCGATGCACTTTTAGGCAGATAATTCAGCAGTTCCATAGGCTGATTTATCGCTTATTTTCAGACAGTTGCCGGATAAGAGCCTGAAAATCTTTTGGGTAGGGTGCCTCTATTGCTATTTTGCTGCCACCAAATAATTCGAATTCTAACAAAAAAGAATGTAAAGCCACTCGTCTCATTAAGGGCTCTTCGTCAGTTAGCTTTTTAAGATTAAAGCCTCGTTTTATAGAAGATACATAGAAAGGTTTGCCACCATAGGCCTCATCTCCAGTAATGGAAGCCTTTATTAAGGCTAAATGAATGCGAATTTGGTGCATTCGGCCCGTTATGGGTCGGCAAAGAATCAACGTATGATTTTTAAAAGATTGGCTGGTCGTAAAATAAGTTCTAGCCTCCTTGCCACTTTTTGAAATTTTAACGGTGCCATCATTTTGTTTTAAAATAGGCGCATCAACGAGTTGGTCCTTAAAATTATGAATACCATCCGCGACAGCGTGATACACTTTGGAAACGGATCTGTTTTCAAACTGCATACTAAGGTGACGATACGCCTCAGGATGCCGGGCAATTGCTAAAACCCCGGAAGTTTCTTTATCAAGACGATGGCATACCTGGGCATCGGGCTCATACTCCTTGGCCGAAGCCAAAATATTTTGGCTATCATTTCGATCTTCGAGTGTAGAAATAAAGGGTGGTTTATTTATCAGAATAAAATCATTGTCCTGATATAGGATAGCATCTTCAAAATTGAGACGGGGCATTTTCACAGGGCGCAAAATTACTATGCCTCGTCCGATTCTGAGCTATCCGATTTTGATCGTGGAAGTTTAAAACTAAAGATCGAACCTTTGCCTACTGTTGATTGCACCTCCGCTTTGCTGTTGTGGCCTTCCAGAATATGCTTTACAATTGCCAAGCCAAGACCCGTGCCACCCTTCTCGCGGCTGCGACTTTTATCTACCCGATAAAAACGTTCAAAGATTCTTGCAATATGTTGGGCTGGAATTCCATCACCTGTATCGGCAATAAAGGTTGTGATGTTTTTTTTGCCAACATCAAAGGTAATTGTTACCTCGCCCCCATCGGGTGTGTAGTTAACAGCATTAGCCACCAGATTTGTCATTACCTGTGTTATGCGCTGCCAATCCGCAAACACACTAATTTTTTGATGATGATCTGATAGCAATTTTAATTTTATTTTTTTCTTTTCGGTCTTGTCTTCAAACTGCTCCATTACCTCCAAACAGAGTTTGTTTAAATCAATACTTTCGAAACGCATTTTTATATCGCCTGTTTCAATCTGCGAAAGCGTAAGTAAGTCTTGAACGAGAATATCTAATCCATCTAAACTTTTGGCTGCTTTTTTAAGAAACCTCGTGCGAACGTTCTTGTCATTAACAGCACCATCCAATAATGTATGAACAAAGCCTTGCGCAGCAAAAATCGGAGTCTTTAACTCATGCGAAACATCGGCAATAAATTCTTTACGGAAAGCTTCCAATTTCTTTAACTCATCAATTTCCTTTTGTTTGAGTGTAGCAAAAGAATAAATTTCTTCATTAATATTCTGCAAAGGATTGAACGTGCCCGACTTCTGTTTTGAAATATTTCCAAGCTCTTTTTTGCGAAGCATATTCATCATCTTGTAAATCTTATTGATCTCCCTAAAAACAAGAAACTCTAAAACAACAAAAACAAGGAGATAAGAGGAGGAGAAACTTATGACAGCTGCCACCAGCAAAGCATCGCGGCCAACGCTTTCAATAAGGGATAGAAATAATGACGTAACGATGGCAATGGAAGCCGCCAACAGAAGAGCCAACGTACGGGCACTATATACCATGCATTAACCGAGATTGAACTTATACCCCACTCCTTTTACGGTGGTAATATAATCATCTCCTATCTTTTCGCGTACTTTTCGGATATGAACGTCCACCGTTCTTGCTAATACATATACATCCGACCCCCAAATATTCTGTAATAAGTCATCGCGACTGAATACTTTATTGGGATTTTGCGCTAGAAAAAATAGCAATTCGAATTCCTTTTTAGGTAAACTTATTTCCTTGCCTTTTACGTGAATTGTGTAACTGGTTCGGTCAATAAGCAGCTCTCCAATTTTGATCTGACTAGAGGTGTTTTTCTTTTTTGAATCCCTGCGGAAGAGCGCACTAAGGCGACTCATAAGCGCACGTGGCTTAATAGGCTTTAGGATATAATCATCAGCACCTACATCAAAAGCAGCTACTTCAGAATATTCCTCAGCCCTGGCAGTAAGAAATACAATAAAGGTGTTGATCAACTCTGGCATGGCACGTATCTGTCGGCAGGCCTCCACGCCATCCATCTTTGGCATCATGATATCAAGCAGAACAAGATCAGGATGAAACTTGCGCGCAATTTCTACTGCAGTAAATCCATCGATGGCAGTGCGCACATCATACCCGTTTTTCTCAAGATTGTATTTCAATAGTTCCAAAATGGGCTCTTCATCATCCACTACCAGCACCTTTTGCGTTGGTTTGTTACCCATAATGTTTCCTTTTTTAGATTAGATTGAATTCCAAATAACTTGATTGTTTATGTCCGTTAAACCTAATGAATAGGTATCAAAAGCACGAATCAAAAGTAGAGACAAATTAAGCTAATTAAAAGCTGGTGTTAACTCCTTAACAATTCCTTAATGGGTAGGTTCACTTGCCTTCACATTACAAAAAGGGATACAATTCAACCTGATGATGAATATACCGTTTCAGATTGCCGTCAAACTTCTGATCGAGTTCTTCTTTGAAACTTCCTTGCCGCGCCTGATAGAGGTGGTAGGACATAAAATAAGTGTTGTTAGGCAACCTGCCCGATGAACTTTTTCGAGGAGAGAGTAGGGAAAGTGTATCGGCTGAATTCATAATAAGTGAAATCATGGCCTCCTTTTTCGCTTTCTTTGTTTCCACTGATTCATCGGGTTTCATTCCTTTATAAAGACTATCTAATATATGGGTTCCTCTTAAAATGTGCTTGCTAAATTTTCGATAGTCCTGATCTTCCTGCAGGTATTGAATAAACTGTTGTGAATCCTTCCCAAAATGTGCAGCCAAAAAATAATAAGCTGCGGTATCGCCAATAAATGAGGCGAGGTTTTCATTGAAATCAACATCATCTTTAACAAACACGGTGGCATGCACCATTTCATGGATGATTAAGCTGGCCAGATCACCTTCATTTCGTTTTAGCATATCACTCAATATCGGATCGGTAAACCAACCAAGGGTTGACCAGCCACCAGGATTTCGAACGCTAACATCATAACCTTGGTGCTCGAGAGTTGCGCGTTCGTCTAAGGCCTTCTGTTTTTGAAAGTATCCCTTGTAAGGAACAGAACCAACAATTGGAAAATCCCAAATTTTGGATTTCAGTTCAAAGGGCTCACAAGCCTGCACCACCCACATAATTTCCTCGCCACGCTGATCATAAACGGTTTGATAATTTTTGGTATCCTTCAACCCCAGCGAATCAATTGCGTACCTTCTTATCTGCCCAATAAGTTGCAGTTTGGCTTTTAGCGAATCTGGAAACTCAGGATCATTCAAATATTCTTGAATGGGTTTAGCATTCCAAACCATTGACACCTGACCATAGCCTTGCCGAGCGCCATAAACTACCAACTCCCAGTTCCAGGCAATCGCTATCAAAAGCAGCAATCCAATGCCGATGAAAATCTTTTTTATCATGAATAGCACGCAAATTAAGCTGGCCAATCCTTATTTTTAAGCCTATTTACAATATTTCAAATAATAAATACTAAATAAATTAGTTTTTTATCCGCAAATTGACTTGTGATTACTATTTAAAATAGTAATTTCAGCCCCGAATTAGACTAAAACAGTAAATAACCGATTGAATTTATATGAGCGAAGCAAAGAGTGATGCAAAAGAAAAATTAAAGGCCCTACAACTAACTATAGAGAAGTTGGAGAAATCTTATGGCAAGGGCACGGTAATGAAATTGAATGACACTAAAGTAATGGATGTTCCGGCAATTTCAACGGGCTCTTTAGGGTTAGATATTGCATTGGGCATTGGTGGTATACCGCGTGGGCGGGTAACCGAGATTTACGGACCGGAATCCTCTGGTAAAACAACCCTTACTATGCATTGCATTGCTGAGGCTCAGAAAAAAGGTGGGCTTGCTGCATTTATTGATGCAGAACATGCTTTTGATAAGAGCTATGCGGAGAAGTTGGGGATTGATACTGAAAATCTCTTGATCTCGCAGCCAGACAATGGTGAACAAGCGCTTGAAATTGCTGAGCATTTAATTCGCTCAGGTGCGATAGATATTATCGTAATTGACTCGGTTGCAGCCCTTGTTCCAAAAGCTGAATTGGAAGGCGAGATGGGTGAGAGCAAAATGGGCTTACAAGCCCGGCTGATGTCACAGGCATTAAGAAAACTAACAGGTACAATAAGTAAGACTGGCTGTGCATGTATTTTTATCAACCAGTTGCGCGAGAAGATCGGGATTATGTTTGGAAACCCGGAGACTACCACGGGTGGAAATGCATTAAAGTTTTACGCTTCAGTTCGTTTGGACATTCGCAGGATTGGTCAGATTAAAGAAAGTCCAGATGACATTACTGGAAACCGTGTGAAAGTTAAAGTGGTGAAAAATAAAGTGGCACCGCCATTTAAAGTGGTTGAATTTGATATTATGTATGGAAGGGGAATTTCAAAATCGGGCGAGATTGTTGATCTAGGTGTTGAACTTAATGTAATTCAGAAAGCTGGATCGTGGTTCTCATATAGCGGAAACAAACTTGGCCAGGGTCGTGATTCAGTGAAGCAGATGATTGAAGATAATCCAGAATTAATGGATGAGCTCGAAAAGAAAATCAAAGCTAAGATCCATGGCGGTGCAGATGTAAAAGAAGAAGTTGAAGAAAGTGACGAGAAGGAAGTAAAAGAAGTAAAAGAAAAGAAATAATTTATAGCCGATAAAACCAATCGGCAGAAAAAAGAAACAGCCCATTCGATATTCCGATGGGCTGTTTTCGTTTAGTGTATTGTATACTCAATTGGCACGTATGGCAATCACAGGATCCATGCGCGCAGCCATAGCCGCAGGCACAATGCCCGCAACCAGACCAATTGAAGAAGACACACCTATACCCAACACAATATTTTTAACAGAAAGTACTATTTGCAAACTGCCAAATGGAATTAACGTCAACAACCAAACCAAGCCCAAGCCAGCAAGTCCACCGATTAAACTCAAGAAAATAGATTCGAACAAAAACTGAAACAAAATAAAGTAGTTCTTCGCGCCCAGCGATTTCTGCAATCCGATAATGCTGGTTCGCTCTTTTACAGAAACAAACATGATGTTGGCAATTCCGAATCCACCAACTAACATCGAGAATCCACCGATAATCCAACCGGCAATGCTTAACACATCAAATACACCACTGATTGCGTTAGCAATTGCTTCTGGACGATTCAAAGCAAAATTGTCCTTCATAACAGGCTTTAACCCGCGTTTCACTCGCATTAATCCGCGTGCTTCACTTTCTAATTCAACTAACCCAATATCATTTGCACTTCCTTTCAGTCCGATACTAGATCCCAATTCGAACCACTGACCGGTGCCAGTCTGATAGAGTTTTCGGAAAGAATCATACGAAATTATTACTCCATAGTCTTTACTGGTCATTCCTAAAAAACTTTCACCTTCTCGCACGGTTACACCAACAACAGTGTATTTAAGGTTTTTGATTTTAATTTGTTGACCTACTGGCGAATCCATATTTGGAAAAAGTGCTTTTGCAACCTCATACCCTAGTATAGCTACGTTTCTGCCACCTTCAATTTCATCATTAGTCAAATACCTTCCACTCTCTAAATTAAAGTCAAAAATTTTGTCATAATCCAAGTCAGCCCCGGTTAGGTTAATTTGGTTAATACCACTGTTTCCTGCTTTAACCGTCATGCCACCTCTATTTGCATAAATGGCAACCGTTCCTGCCTGCTTCATATTAGCTCTTAAAAATTTATATTCGGCATAGGAAACATTGGGGCGTTTAATAAACTCTTTCCATGCATCGCGACCCCCATCACGAACCCATGGCCATTTGCCAACATATATTACGTCACTGCCCAAAAAATTAAAACTCTCACGGATATTTTTCTCGAGTGAGTCTACAAAAGTCAAAACTCCTATAATGGAAAAGATACCGATGGTAACACCTAACAGAGAAAGTACAGTTCGTAAAATGTTAGATTTCAGGGCTTTGTAGGCAAAACCAAGACTTTCGAAAATCAACCGTATTGTTAGCATGTGGGTTTAACCGTTTTTTATGATTTCAGGTTGCAATAAACAGCGTTTTTTACTCAATCCTTACTGTTTTGATGTTGAATGGACTGCGGCTGCATAAAACAATTTGAAATCAGACGCTCAATCTGGCAAATTGTTCCAAAAACAACCAATAAAATTTCTTCGGCAATCAAAACATATCTTATTTTTGCGTCCTTATTAAAAAACCGGCCCTGCCAAGGGTCACAAAGCCCGTAAGCTTATGAAACTTTCCGAATTCAAATTTGAAATTCCCAATAGTTTAATTGCATCACATCCCGCAGAAAATCGTGATGATGCTCGCATGATGGTGCTTCACCGTAGCTCAGGCAAGATTGAACACAAAGCCTTTAAGGACATCGTTAACTATTTTAACGAGGGTGATGTAATGGTTGGTAACGACACCATGGTATTTCCTGCTCGGTTATATGGCCGTAAAGAAAAGACCGGTGCTAAGATTGAAGTTTTTTTATTGCGCGAACTAAATGCAGAAATGCATTTATGGGATGTGCTGGTTGACCCGGCAAGAAAAATACGCGTAGGAAACAAACTTTATTTTGGCGATGGAGATCTGGTTGCTGAAGTAATTGACAACACAACTTCACGCGGCCGCACGATCCGTTTCTTATTCGATGGTGATTCAGAAGCATTCGACAAAATTGTTGAGACTCTAGGTGAAACTCCACTGCCAAAATATATTAAACGCAAAGTAGAACCAGCCGACAAGGAACGCTTTCAAACTATTTTCGCGAAAAATAAAGGCGCTGTTTCAGCACCAACCGCGGGCATGCACTTTACCAAGCAACTAGTGAAGCGTTTGCAATTGAAAGGCGTTAATATGGCCTTTGTTACATTGCATATTGGCTTAGGTACTTTCCGTGCGGTGGATGTAGAAGATCTTACCAAACATAAAATGGACTCTGAAAACTATATTGTTGGCACCAATGCTGTCAATATTGTAAATAAAGCTTTAGACGAGAAGAGAAAAGTTTGTGCCATTGGTACTACAACCATGCGCGCCCTTGAAACTGCTGTGTCGGCAAACAATCGTTTAAAAGAACGTGAAGGCTGGACTGATAAATTCATCTTCCCACCCTACGACTTTAAAATTTGCAGTGCCATGGTAACTAACTTCCAACAACCTGAGTCAACCTTATTGATGATGGCTTGTGCATTCGGTGGATTTGATTTGGTAATGAAGGCTTATGAAACAGCCAAGAAAGAAAAATATAAGTTTCTTACATATGGTGATTCCATGCTAATCGTTTAACAATTAATAGATAGTCGTTAGTAACAAGTCCTGAGTATTAAGTGATGTTGTCAAGTAATAGACAGTTGACCAATAGCTCAATTGACAAAAATTTCGCAACTTGAGTTGGCTTATCTGATAGCGAGCTTCTAACCTTCATTCACGTTTCGAGCGTCCAGCCTCAAACTTCAAAAATATATTTTACGAATTACGAATCAGATATAGATGCAAGGAAATAGCCACCGGGTAAAGTAAGAGGTAAATGGGCGATGGCCTAACGAAGCCCATAAGCATAGTGGCAGGGATTAGTAAAAGAAAAATTCCGATTCCAATAATCCAACCTTTGTTTGGCGAATTCGATTTGTAGACCTGAAGCAGTCGATACAAAAGATAGGTTACCACCCCTACATTAAATGCCAGAAGTAAGATCCTAATGATAGCCATAGATTCAAAAAAAGGTATTTTTACAAATCTATGAATTCTAAAGAATATGCATTAATTGTAGCCGGAGGTAAAGGCACGCGTATCAAAAGCGCACTGCCAAAACAATTTTTAGAGTTGAACGGCAAGCCCATTGTCATTCATACCCTTGAGGCTTTTTTCCGGTATTCAGAAAAAATAAAAGTCGTTCTGGTTCTTCCTGAAGATGATTTTCCAATCTGGGATGAACTCGTTAAAAAACATTCTTTTAATAGATCAATGATTTTACAAAAAGGAGGCGACACCCGTTTCCAATCGGTTAAAAATGGTCTCGATAAAATTGAAGGCTCCGGGCTTGTTGCAATCCATGATGGTGTGCGACCCCTAGTAAGTGCGGATATCATAGGAGCTTCTTTTCGGTTAGCCGCGGTGCATCAATCGGCAGTAGCCGCTGTGCGATTGAAGGAATCAATCCGCATGACAGATCAAGATAACACAAAGGCAGTGGATCGCTCTCGCTTTCGGTTAATCCAAACACCACAGACTTTTGATATAGGATTGATCAAGCAAGCTTACAAGCTAAAGGAAGATGCAAGTATGACGGACGATGCAAGCGTGGCCGAAAAATCCGGACATACTATCTCGCTGTTTGAAGGTAGTTATGAAAATATCAAAATCACCACGCAAGAAGACCTGGTAATTGCCGAAGCCTTACTCAACTCTAAATTGAAGGCAAAAAAATAGGCTGGTTTCCACCAGCCTAGCTTTATAATATTGATTGATTAACAGTTTTAGTACTCGTCTTCGTTAAAGAAGAAATCTTCTTTGGTAGGGTAATCGGGCCAGATTTCCTCAATGCTTTCATAAGGTTGTCCATCATCCTCCAACTCTTGCAGATTCTCCACTACTTCCAGCGGTGCCCCAGAGCGTATAGAAAAATCTATCAACTCATCTTTCGTGGCCGGCCAAGGCGCATCTTCCAAATATGAAGCTAATTCCAGTGTCCAATACATAAGTCTGTTCTCCCTTTAATTTTCGGCAAAAATAAAAGTAAATACCTCATTGTCAATAGGCAGCTGAGTATTGTTCAAGAATTAAAAAAATAACTCGCAAATACACTCTTAATGGATTGCCTACTTCTGTGGACTATTAACTCAAAAAAGCCATATTTGCGTTCCTATTCTAATTTTAAAATTCCATGGCTGACGAAAAAATAATTTTCTCAATGTCGGGTGTAAACAAGATTTACCCACCCCAGAAGCAAGTATTGAAGAACATTTATCTCTCCTTTTTTTACGGAGCTAAAATCGGGGTGCTTGGTCTTAACGGCTCAGGAAAATCTTCATTACTTAGAATCATTGCCGGAATCGACAAGGAATTTCAAGGTGAAGTAGTTTCTGACCTTACCTTTTCCGTTGGGTTGTTGGAACAGGAACCACAATTAGATAAAACAAAGACTGTACGTGAAATTGTGGAAGAGGGCGTAAAAGAGGTTGTTACTCTTTTGAAAGAATTCGAAACCATCAATGAAAAGTTTGCCGATCCCGCCATCATGGAAGACCCGGATGCGATGGACAAACTAATTACTAAGCAAGGTCAAATCCAGGAAAAGCTAGATGCTGCTGATGCCTGGGAATTAGATAACAAACTGGAGCGCGCCATGGATGCCCTGCGCTGTCCGCCTGCCGAAGCAAATGTTGAACATTTGAGTGGTGGGGAAAAAAGACGCGTGGCACTTTGCCGACTTTTACTTCAGGAACCAGATGTGCTTTTACTTGATGAACCTACAAACCATTTGGACGCTGAATCGGTCTATTGGCTAGAGCAACATTTGAAGCAATATAAGGGAACGGTAATCGCGGTAACGCACGATCGTTACTTTTTGGATAATGTTGCTGGTTGGATTTTGGAACTAGACCGTGGTGAAGGTATTCCGTGGAAAGGAAATTATTCAAGCTGGCTGGATCAAAAACAAAAGCGCTTAGCACAAGAAGAAAAAACTGAAAGCAAAAGACAGAAAGCACTTGAACGTGAGTTGGAATGGGTGCGCATGAATCCGAAAGGCAGACAGGCAAAAGGAAAAGCTCGCTTAAGTGCCTATGAAAAATTATTAGGCGCTGAAGGCCGCGAGCGGGAAGAGAAACTTGAATTGTTTATTCCACCTGGACCACGCTTAGGAAATGTTGTAATTGAAGCACAAGGTGTAGCCAAAGGATTTGGTGATAAACTGCTTTACGAAAATCTTTCATTCTCATTACCCCCTGCCGGTATTGTTGGTATTATTGGACCCAATGGTGCTGGTAAGACAACTTTATTTAAAATGATTACCGGCACAGAGCAACCTAATGCCGGAACTTTTAAAGTAGGGGAAACTGTAAAGATCGCGTACGTTGATCAGGAGCATGATGATTTGAAACCTGAGGATACAGTCTTTCAGGCCATCACAGGTGGAAATGATTTATTATTAGTTGGAGGCAAAGAAATAAACTCACGTGCTTACGTGAGTAAGTTTAATTTCAGCGGTACTGATCAACAGAAAAAAGTAAAAGAACTCTCTGGTGGGATGCGCAACCGTGCTCATTTGGCCATTGCCTTAAAACAAGGCGGAAATCTTTTGTTGTTAGATGAACCTACTAACGACTTGGATGTAAATACCCTCAGATCATTAGAAGAAGCGCTTGAAAACTTTGCAGGCTGTGCCGTAATTATCTCTCACGATCGCTGGTTTTTAGATCGCGTGTGTACACACATTCTTGCCTTCGAAGGCGACTCGCAAGTGGTTTGGTTTGAAGGATCGTTTAGCGAGTATGAAGAAACCAAACGCAAGCGACTGGGCGATGAACAGCCACACAGAATCCGTTATAAGAAACTGGTCAAGTAATTTGAAGATTTGAAAATGAATTAATTTTGAAATTATAATTCGTACGAGTGGGCCGTCTTCAAATTTTCTCATCAACTAATTTTCAAATTTTCAATGAAAGCCTTTTAAACGATCATCTTGCTGGTTCTCATTAGTTGGGATATTGCGCTGTTTGAATACGTTTAAAGGTTCGCGTTAACCGGATTGGTTTTAAAAACTATGGTGGTTCTTTCTCTTTGGTGGATCTACGGGCACGCGCGATACGTTTCTCTCGATGATTGATTTTCTGGAAAGTCGCAAGATTAAAAACCATCATTGACAAAATCTACCCATTCGACCAAATCAATGAAGCCATGCAACGCGTGAAACAAGGTGATCAGTTCGGAAAAATCGTTTTAAATATAAAATAATATGGGCATTACTTATCGAAGTAACATTAAAATTTCAGTCGATCAATTCATTGATGTTTTGAAGCGATCAACCTTAGCAGAACGAAGACCTGTCGATGATCGAGATCGCATTGAAAAAATGCTCCAGCACGGCAACATACTCATTACCGCCTGGGAAGCCGATTTGTTGATTGGTGTCTCACGAGCACTCAGCGACTTTTCTTTTTGTTGCTACCTATCCGATTTGGCCGTAGATGAAGCATTTCAAAAACAAGGTATTGGTAAAGAGCTCATTCGATTAACGCACGAAGCAGCTGGTAAAAACTCAATGCTCATTTTATTAGCCGCACCGAAAGCTGTTGAGTACTATCCAAAAATTGGTATGGAGCAATCTAAGGATTGCTTTGTCATCAGAAGAAAGTAATTGAACCCAGATTATGCATTAGGATGCATAATCTGCCCGCAGGGTTGACGATCCTGACGTTTACTGTCAGGATCAAGGTTAAACCCTGGTGCTACTATCAGGATCATGACCGAAGCGTCATGACCTGACAATGAAAATCACCCAATGGGGAAAATATTTTTCAACGTAAGTGTTTGATTGCCATTCGTCAAATTATGCAAATGCATTTCTATTGCATAATGTGGGTTGAACTGATAGAGTAAAAATTATCATCATGGAAAAATTTCCCGTCACCGATAAAACCAAAATTACGCGCTTGCCTAAGCGCAGCGTGTATGACAAAGAAACTATTTACCCCATATTGGACGAAGCACTATTTTGTACCATTGCCTAGTGATGGTGAATGGGAAGCTACCATGGTTTTATCATTTGAAATAAATGAAGCCTCAGCAAAGGTTCGCGAAGGCGCTCCAAAAGATGACGTAGAAGATTATGACTTAAATGTATGGGCGGATGTGCAGCCACTGAAACTTGAGAGGAAATCGCTGATTCCTGATCCAATATTGAACACCGAGGTAGCGATTCCACCTTATCTCACCTAGGGCGAATTGCGGTGATTTCCACAAAAATAGGTACCTTCGCGGCACTTGAACCAAAATACAGGTTCGGCATTTTAAGAAACAGGCCGAAAGGCCAAATAAACGCTAAAAACACTACATCATGGGAAGACCTCCTGTATTACCAAAGAAGAAAAAAGACGGATTTTGGCTTGAAGTACGAAACAAGGGTGCAAAATCAGGTACTATTTTAATTCGCGAGAGCCACAACGCTATGATGCAGGCTGCCAAACAGTATGAAATGACTAAAGATGTCATTCTTATGGGGGAGCACAAAAACGGTAAAAAAGTAGACTCTGAAAAAGCTAAGGCTAAAAAAGCTAAAGAGGCCAAAGAAGCTAAAGAAGCATAATCCAATTAATAAAAAATTTTAAGAGTTACTCTCTGAGTTTCGCAAAGAACTGATTGAGTAACTCTTTGCATTCTACCCCTCCCAATCCCTTTGCCACTTCTGTGCGAGGATGAAGCAGATTTTTTTCAATCAAGGAATAGCCACGCTGCAAATCGTTTGCACCAAACACCAATTTCTGCAATTGAACCCAGTGCAGTGCCCCAGCGCACATCACGCAAGGTTCCAGCGTAACATACAGTGTGCACTCATTCAAATATTTTGATCCGAGATAATTTGATGCAGCCGTAATTGCTATCATCTCAGCATGAGCTGTAGAATCAGTTAGTTTTTCAGTTTGATTATGGGCACGACCGATTATTTTATTTTGGCAAACAACCACTGCACCTACAGGCACTTCATTCAGATCAAACGCTTTTCGAGCCTCCTTTAAAGCTTCGCGCATGAAATACTCATCGGTAAAAATATTTTGAACCAAACTCATTTCCAGTTAATACTAATACTCGAAGAAACCTTGGTATCATTTTCATTTCGAATACTAATAGTAAGATTGTGTGCGAGGTAAGTTGACGGTCTTTTTTCGGTGATCAGGTCCCCGCCTTGAACCAAATCCATAATGAGAGAATCGCTGGGGATATTTCCCTGAACGGGCTTGAACAAATTCTCGTTTGGAGGTTTTACCAAAAATAAATCATTCAGCAGCGAGCCTGCCGGGTGAGTGCTATCAAAATCTTTGTCGCTAAAGATTTCAATCTGCGTATACTTAAATTTATGACCCTTGTATCCGTCTGATTCGCATATCCAGGCATAAGCTGATTGAATTAATCTGGCTGAACTTGCATAATATTTGTAATCAACAGGAATTAGCTGAAGCTTCAACGTATCAAGGGCGCCAAGTTGTGCCTTTTTAGTAAACAAATCCATGCGAGTAATCTCTCGATATGGAAAATCCGGAACCCCACAACAGCTCTCATAGACTATGACGCTCGCAAGGGCAGATGCCCAGATTACAACTACTTTTAACAGAAAGGCCAACTTAACCATCTCATTTTATTTTAAGCGTCTTCATCATGGTGTGTACGGTCTTCTGCCAATCTTCCCTGGTGGATTTTGGGCAGTTAAATGAAATCACCAACGTGCGATTGGGTTCAACCAGGTATTGGATGTAGGTATAATGAAACACGGGTTGTTGCTCGCCTAAGGTCATTCGGCTTCCGTTTACACGGGATTCAAACTCAAAGAAAATCAGTTTCCTTTTGTTCACTTCATGAATTCCTTCATCAAGAATGTCAACCCGATCGAACAAACTATAAAAGCCCGCTCTAAAAAACTTTTGAGCCATTTCCAGGTTGCCATCAGGCCACTGTGTAGCTGAAATATTTATACTGAAGTCAAGGGTGCGATTTAAATCTGTGTAGGCGGCCAGAGGAGCCCTCACCGAAGGATATCTCAGCACAATATCATCCGGGGTCATGGGCGATAGCTCGGTAGGCAATGAAATGGTGATGCCGTCAGCAACTTTTGTTTTTTTTAGCCTATCCGGAGCAAATCCGAAAAAGAAACAAATTGAAAGGAATAACAGGGCTTTCTTAATCATAGGTCTAAAACGAAAATCACTTGCTTGCAATGTATAACGTGCTAGGTTTATTAATTTGCGCGCTCAAATTTAAGCATTTACCATGTTAAGAACTCATACCTGTGGCGAACTTCGATTAGTAGACGTAAATAAGGAGGTAATCCTTACTGGCTGGGTGCAGCGCCTACGCGATAAAGGCAGCCTGCTTTGGGTTGATTTACGCGACCGCTACGGCATAACCCAACTATTTTTAGAGGAAGGTAAGACCGATGCAAGCCTGCTAAAGTTAACGCGTGAAACGGGTCGTGAATATGTTATAAAAGTTACCGGATTGGTTGTTGAGCGACTATCAAAAAATGACAAAATGCCAACGGGTGATATCGAAATAAAAGTAACTGGGTTAGAGATTTTAAATGCTTCTAAAACTCCCCCATTCACCATTGAAGATAACACAGATGGCGGTGATGATATACGCATGAAATATCGGTACCTCGACCTGCGTAGAAATTCAGTGCGCGAAAATTTGCAATTGCGCCATAAAATGGCGCAGCAAACTCGCCTCTATTTGGATAGCTTAGATTTCATCGAAGTCGAAACTCCGGTGCTTATAAAATCTACGCCCGAAGGCGCGCGTGATTTTGTTGTTCCGTCACGCATGAATCCGGGCGAGTTTTACGCGTTGCCACAATCGCCACAAACTTTTAAGCAACTGTTGATGGTATCAGGTTTCGACCGGTACTATCAAATAGTAAAATGCTTCCGCGATGAGGACTTGCGTGCCGATCGTCAACCTGAGTTCACGCAAATAGACTGCGAGATGGCTTTTATCACACAAGAAGATATTTTATTAACGTTTGAAGGATTGGTTCGCCACCTATTCAAGAATGTGAAAGGCATAGATATGCCATCGGTGCCACACATGAGCTATGCCGATGCAATGAAATATTATGGTTCGGATAAACCAGATACTCGCTTTGAAATGAAATTTGTTGAACTGAACTCCGTTGCTCAGGGAAAAGGATTTCAGGTATTCGACAACGCAGAACTTATTGTAGGTATTTGCGCAAAAGGCTGTGCTGAATACACACGAAAGCAATTAGATGAACTAACTGAGTTTGTAAAAAAACCACAGATTGGAGCAAAGGGTTTGGTGTACGTTCAATGTAAACAAGACGGTACATTTAAATCATCAGTAGATAAATTTTATTCTGCCGAAGATTTAAAGCAATGGGCCGATTCACTTCAGGCGCAACCAGGAGATTTATTGTTGGTACTTTCAGGCGAAAAAGAAAAAACTCAAAAAGCATTGAGTGAACTTCGTTTACGCATGGGCGAGACATTAGGCCTGCGCGATAAAAATAAATTCTCAGCACTATGGGTAATTGATTTTCCATTACTAGAATGGAACGAGGATACAAAGCGCTGGCATGCTATGCATCATCCGTTTACTTCGCCAAAGCCTGCCGATATAAATTTGCTGGATAGTGATCCCGGTAAGGTTCGCGCTAACGCGTATGACATGGTTATTAATGGCACTGAGGTAGGTGGTGGCTCTATTCGTATTCACGATCGCGCTACACAGCAACTGATGTTCACTAAACTTGGCTTTAGCGAAGAAGAGGCAAAGAAACAATTTGGCTTTTTAATGGATGCCTTTGAATTTGGCGCACCTCCGCATGGCGGTATTGCCTTTGGGTTCGATCGTCTTTGTTCCCTTTTTGGAGGTTCTGATTCTATCCGCGATTTTATTGCGTTTCCTAAAAATAATTCCGGTCGGGATGTAATGATTGACACCCCATCAACTATTTCAAATGAACAACTGAAAGAATTATCAATTGATGTAAAGATTTAAATCTTAATCTATTAAACCTTATGAAAAAAACTCTTGCTTTCCTTTTTCTGGCAGGCCTAGCTATAGCTTGCGATAAGAGTGATGACTACTTTAATAGAGGTAAGGCAGCTTTCGATCAGGGTGACTATAAAGTTGCCATCGCAAATTTTGATTCGGTGTTAGCATTGAAACCAGACCATGCTGAGGCTTTAGCCACGCGCGGAAGCGCACTTTACAACACGAAAGATTATGTAGGCGCATTGGTAGACTACACAAGAGGAATTGAACTTTGGCCAAAAGACGATCAAAATAAAACTACACTGGCTCCAATCTATTGTGACCGTGCAGATTGTTATGTAGCACTAGAAAAATATGATGCCGCCATTGAAGACTATACAATCGCATTGACCAAAGACGAAAAAATAGCAAGAGCTTTTGCAGGAAGAGGTACGGCTTATTTTGTGTCTGATCTTCCTGATAAAGCTAAAATAGATTTTGAACAAGCGCGTGCGTTGGATCAAACTATTGCCGAGGCTCATTATGGATTAGGAAACATAAAATTTGATGTTGAAGATTATGCTGGAGCTATTCCCGATTACGATAAAGCAATTGCAAGCAATTCATCGGTTAGTGGTTATTTCATGGATCGTGGCGATGCTTACTATATGACTAAAGAATATAACAAAGCTATTGACGACTTTACAAGTACCCTTAAGCTTGATCCTGCAAATGCTAAAGCCTATGTTTTTCGGGGCGATGCAAAAGATGAATTAGGTCAATCAAATGAAGCCATTGACGATTATCTCAAAGCTTTAGAAATTAACCCTAACTATGGACTAGCTTATTACAATTTAGGTGTAGCCAAACAAAGACTAAAAGATAACCCTGGAGCTTGTGAAGCCTTTAAGAAAGCAGCTGAATTAGGAAGTGAAAGCGCAAAATCTTTCGCTGCATATTGCAAGTAATCTCAACGCCAATCATCCAACAAAATAGCGGCAGCTCATTACTAAAGTTAAGAATACTTTGGGTTGTTGGATAGATTAACCCGAAGAGGCCTACCCCAAAAATTATTCAGGTTCCGATGTTGTGATTGACACATTGTAAAACATTTTTAATTAACAAATGGTTAAACTTGGAAGTGAAAGCATATAAGAAATAATTATCCCTATCTGAATTTAGGGCATCTCTAAAAACTCCGCTTACCCTTCTCTTCTGGAAAAGGGGCAGGGTTTGAGGTAATGAAAGCAAGGGTTTTTAGAGATGCCCTTTATTCAATCAGTTGCGTACGCATGTTTAGACTACTGAATGCGAACAAAAAAAGAGCTTTAACAATATATCTACTATTCCTAGTAGCTAGCAGCGGCAGCTAGCTTTCTGAAGCCTGATTTCCTTTTCAAAAAGAAAAAATAACCAATTTGTGTTTAATCAAAGTATCCTTTTCAGTTAAAATAGGTCAAAAAATTAAACAGAAAATAAATATTTCAAACGGTTGAAACATTCTCAAACATGCCTTGTTTAACAGGCATAACCAAATCTTAAACAATATTTTATGAATACACTTTTAACTGATATCGTGGTAATCCCAGTGGATGATCCGATTGCTTTCACTTTTTTTACTGGCTACATGGCCATGCTTGCAGCCTCCGTTTTCTTTTTCTTTGAAAGAGGCTCTGTAGATGGAAAATGGAAATTATCGTTGCTAGTTTCAGGCCTTATCACGGGCATTGCAGCGGTACATTACTACTACATGCGTGATTATTATTTGGCCACAGGCCAAACGCCCACGGCACTTCGCTACATCGATTGGACACTGACTGTACCGTTGATGTGTGTTGAGTTTTATCTATTGACTAAAGCAGCTGGCGCGAGAGTTTCATTGCTTTGGAAGCTCATCGCTGCATCTGTATTGATGCTAGTGACGGGTTATATTGGCGAGGCGTTCACTGATGGTTCTACGAGTCATAGCGTGATATGGGGAGTGGCTTCGACTGTCGGTTACGTTTATATTTTGTACACTTCTTGGTTTGGAGAAGTTGCTGAATTGGCAAAAAATTCTGGAGACGCGGCTGTTGTGAAAGGTGTGAAAACACTTGCCTGGTTTGTTTTGGTTGGATGGGCAGTTTATCCAATTGGATATATGTGTATGCCAGGCGGTTGGTTAAACACCGGTCTCGGATGGAGTGCTAGCAACGTAGATTTATTTTATAATATCGCTGACGTCATCAATAAGATTGGATTTGGCTTAGTGGTTTATAGTATTGCTGTGTCTAGCAAAAAGAATTGAGTTAAAAAAGTTTAACTGAAAACATCTTGTGTCAGGTGCAATACCTGACACAAGTCTTTTAGCCTAACCAGTTAGTGCAGTTTTTGCGTCAACTACCCGTCAGATAATAAAATTCAGAATTCCTGCATGAAAATTTATCTATTGCTTTTTGGGGTGTTAACAGCAAGTATGATGCAAGTGATTCCACTTCATCCATCATTACAACTTTACATATTCTTTTTTATTCTACTGATTACTGGTGTGCCTCATGGCTCGCTCGACTATTTTGTTGAGGCTCAATCAATGAAACAAGCCCGGCAAAAACTATCACTTAAATTTTTCCTTCTAAAGTACTTCCTCAACATGCTGGGGTATGGGATAATTTGGTTCTTCTTCCCGTCCTTTGCA
>Ga0209181_10004037_pt1 | contig 22184 bp, 16 predicted proteins | sample MAT05_FD_187208 | JGI IMG/M metagenome (GOLD analysis project Ga0209181, IMG submission 187208) | Freshwater microbial communities from Lake Fryxell liftoff mats and glacier meltwater in Antarctica - MAT-05 (SPAdes) (version 2) | ecosystem: Environmental > Aquatic > Freshwater > Ice > Liftoff...
CAGCTACGAACACTCCCCCGGTGTAACCCGGAAAGCTGGTGAACGTACGGTTCACGAAGTCAATTTTGCCGGTGCTGAGATCACGACTGGACAGTCTGAGTACGATCGCCGAATCTCGCGAGAAGGCATAAGCCGTGTCGATCACTCCGTCCCCGTTGATGTCCCCCTGTGCAGTGCGAACCGGGACTTCCACAAATGTATCGCGAACACCCGCGGACGGAGTGCTGTTACTGTTATTGAATGTGAAGCGCGTATTCACTGGGCCGCCGAAGGCGAAGCTCTCACCGACCCCGCGGGTGCCGTCGGCCGTCGCGACACTGGCGATCAGCGTATCGGGGAGCACGTCGCGGACGCACACCTCGAAGGTGCCGAGAACCCCGCCGGCGGCGGCATTCCCGTTCTCGTCGCGGACCGTACTGGCCAGCAACCGAAGGGTGTAGTTGCCTCTCTCGGTGGGGCGCCACGAGCTGCTCCGTTGCAGCGTGTATGTGACGGTAAGGCTGGGGGCGTTCGTCGTGGGGGACGTCGCCGCGGTGCCGACGAGCGAACCGTCCGGGGCGTACACCTCGATGTCGGCCCCGAGCGTGGCACCGTTCACCAGCGTGTCGTCGTCGTACCGAACCTGGAAGGTGTATTTGTTCGAATTGTTGGTGATGTCCACCATGGTCGTCGGCAGGAGGAGGGTGGCGGTCGGGCCGACGAGGTTGGGTGGCGTGGCGCCGATCAGGGCCACGTCGTTGCCGTCGCCGGCGGTGTAGCTGACCCGGAACGAGCGGCCGTCCAGCGCAAAGATTGTCCCGTTCTGGGCGATGCCGTTGAACGTCCCCGTGACCGCGTCGTTGCCGTCGTTGTTGATGATGACGACGGACTGGCTGGTCGTGAAGGCCGGGCCGCCGGCGGGGATGCGGAGGGCGGAGCCGGTCACGTCCACGGTGCCGGTGACGTTGAGGGCGTCGAACAGCCCGGCCGCCGTGCCGCCGACCCGCACCTCGTAGGTGCTGAGGGGTTGCAACTGGAGGTTCTGCGTGCGCAGCGTGCCGGCGGCCGCTGCCGTGCCGGGCGCGACGAACGACAACGCCGTCGCCGTGACCGAGCCGGTGACCGTGCCGGTGCCGCCGAGGAGGCCGTCCGGGTTCACCGTCACGGCCGAGGTGATCGAGCCGTTGACTTCCAGGCTGCCGAACACGGTGGTGGGGCCGGTGTAGGTGTTGGTGCCGTTGAGCGCCAGCGTGCCGGGGCCGGTCACCATGAGTGGGGCCGCGCCGGCGCCGCCGGCCTGGTCGAGGAGCACGCCTGGCACAACGAGGTCCGGGCTCCCGTTGCCGGTCGCGTCGGCCACGGTGAAGGTGGCGTTCGGCCCGAGGTGGAACCCGCTGTCGGTGCCCGGCGACGCCAGGGTGGAGGCGACCGCCCCGCCGACCGTCACGCTCCCGCGGAGGTTCCACGCCTGGGCCGTGGGGCCGGCCCCGCTGGGGGCGGCGATGGTGCCGCCGGTCAGGAGCACGGGGCCGAGCGTCGTGCTGACGAAGTTCTCGTTGTTGACGGTGCCGGAGACGACGAGCTGGACCGCCGGGTCGGACGCGGCGGTCCCGAAGACGTCACTGTCGCGGAAGCTGAGCGTCGCCCCGGATGCCACCGAGATCGACCGGCCGGCGGCCTGGGGGTTGCCGAGCGAGCTCGTGGTCGGGTTCACCCCGCCGGCCGAGCCGAGCGCCCGGACCGTGCCGGCGTTCACGAACAGGTTGCCGGTGAAGCTGCTGTTCGTGTTGGACAGGGTGAGGCGGGACGCGCCGTCCTTCTGGATGTCTTGCGTCCCGACGATCGGTGCAAGATCAAGGTCTCGACCGCGGGTGGTGATGCTGCCGGCGGACGTGGCGAAGCTGATCGACCCGGGGCCGTCGATCCCGATCATCCCCCCCCCGGAACTGACGATGTTGCCGCCGAGGCTGCCGTTGAACGTCAGCGGTTGAGTCAGGGTGAGTCCGACGCTGGAAGGGGCGGTGAACTGGAGCTGGTCGATCGTGAGGTTCGGGATGTCCTGGGTGAGGTTTACGGCGAGCGGGACGACGACGATGGTGCCGCCGGGCTCGTTGCTGGTCGGCACGCCGCCGGTCCAGTTGGCTCCGACGCTCCAATTCCCGCCCGCGGCGTTGATCCAGGTGTGCGTGGCGGGGACGGCGCGGTCTTCGAGGCGCTCGACTCGCAGGCGGGGGCGACGGGCGACGGGCATGAAAGACTTCCGATGGGCGGGTGGGGAGGTAGCTAAAATATCGCCAACCCGTCCTGGCCATGCAAGTGCAAATTTGGAGAACGAGTCCGCTGCCGGGTGCGCAGATCGTCCGCACGGTGCGGCCGGCGTAGCCCGCGCGGTTGACGACGAGCGCGGCGGAGGACGGTCAGCGGACGGGCGCCAGCGCCAGGAAGTTCCGCAGGATCGTCGGCCCCTCGACGGTCAGGAAGCTCTCGGGGTGGAACTGCACCCCGTGCAGCGGCCACGTCTTGTGCCGCACCCCCATGATCTCCCCTTCCGCCGTCCACGCGGACACCTCGAAGTCCGGGTTCGTCCACGTCTCGCGCTTGATGACCAGCGAGTGATACCGCGTCGCGTCGAACGGGTTGGACATGCCCGCGAACACGCCCTTGCCGTCGTGGTGGATCGGCGACACCTTCCCGTGCATGATGCGGCTGTTGCGGACGACCTCGCCGCCGAAACTGTGGCCGATGCACTGGTGGCCGAGGCACACGCCGAAGATCGGCCGCGTCGGGGCGAACCGCGTCAGCACGTCGTTGCAGATGCCGGCTTCCTTCGGCGTGCAGGGGCCGGGCGACAGGATGATGTGCGTCGGGTTCAGTTCCGCGATCTCGGCGAGGGTGATCTGGTCGTTGCGGACGACCTGCATCGGCAGCGTCGGGTCGAGCTCCCCGAACCGCTGGACGAGGTTGTAGGTGAACGAGTCGTAGTTGTCGATCAGGAGGATCATGGGGAATGAAACAGCTACCGGGTGTTGCGTTCAGGTGAAGGAATCGCTAAAGCCCACCCGTTGCAACGGGTGGGCTTTTCAACCTACCACTACCCCTGCCGCGTCGGCAGCTTCTGGGCGCTGTTGGCGGTCGCGTCGAACTTCACGGTCGGGTCCGTCACCACTTCCAGGTGTGCGGCCGTCGCCGGGATGTCGTACCACGCCCCGTCGGCGAAGTCCACGATCGCCCGGCCGCCATAGTTGACCGTCACCACCCGGCCGACCTGGCCGGCGAAGCGGGTGTACTCGGGCTGCCCGTCGCGGACGCGGACGAGCTTGTCCGTCCACTCGGCCTTCAGCGCCTCGGCCTCGTCGAAGCCCGGGAACCTCACGTCGACCTCCGAACGGGGGCGGGCACGTCGATGGCCTTCACGAACCGGCAGGCGTCGGCGGCGCCGTACTCGCGGTCCATGCCGGGGTCGTGCCAGTCCACCGCGAGCGGGCCGTCGTAGCCGATCTCGTTCAGCACCCGCACCAGGCCCGGCCAGTCGATGCCGCCGTGGCCCGGCGAGCGGAACTGCCAGCCGGCCCGCGGGTCGCCGCTCGGCCAGTACCCGGCCAGCAGCCCGGCCCGGCCGTCGAGCGTCAGCTGGGCGTCCTTCACGTGGACGTGGTAGATTCTATCGGGAAACCGCCGCAGGAACGCCGCCGGGTCCACGCCCTGCCAGTGCAGGTGGCTCGGGTCGAACAGGAAGCCGAACTCCTCGCGGCCGCCGAGGGCGTCGAGCACCAGTTCCGCCGAGTACAGGTCGAACGCCATCTGTCCGGGGTGAACCTCGCACGCGAAGCGGACGCCGCAGTCGCGGGCGGCGTCGAGGATCGGGTGCCACGCGGTTGCGAACTCCTTCAACGCGTCGGCGATCACGTCCGCCCGCGGCGCCGGGTAGCCGGCGACGTAGCCCCAGATCGGCGACCCGGTGAAGCCGCTGACGACGGCAGCGCCGAGTCGCTCCGCCAGGCGGAATGTCGCGGTCATCTCCTCGGCGGCGCGCTGCCGCACGCCCTCGGGCCGGCCGTCGCCCCAGACGTACTCGGGGAGCAATCCCTGATGCCGCTTGTCGATGGGATCCGAGACGGCCTGCCCGACCTTGTGGTTGGCGACGACCGGAACTTGTAGGTCGCTGCGGGCCAGCAGGTCGAGGCGGGCGGGGCCGTAGGCGTCGTCGGAGAGGGCGCGCTGGACTTCGAGGTGGTCGCCCCAGCAGCACAGTTCGAAGCCGTCGTAGCCCCAGGCGGCAGCCTTGCCGGCGAGGGCGTCGAGCGGCAGGTCGGCCCACGGGCCGCTGAACAGCAACACCGGGCGCGGCATGGGTTCGTCCGTGAATCGGCTGCGGGGAGAATTCGCCGCACGATCAAAAACCCGATGAACGCAGGATCCGAACAAAATCAGGGTTCGGATCGTGCGTTCATCGGTTCTCCATCGTGCGGCCAAACTCTCAGGTGGCGTCACACGATCGGCTTGTCGTCCGGTCGCGGTTCGACCCCGGGCTCCAGCGCCGGTGGCTGCTCCGCGACCACCGGCGGCGGGGGCGGCGGCACCACCGGCGGCGGGCTGTACACGATCGGCGGCGGGCTCACCACGGCCGGCGGCGCGGGGGGCGGCGCCACCGGCGGCGGCGGCGCCACCGGCGGCGGCGGCGCCACCGGCGCCGTGATGACCGGCAGCGACGTGCCGCCCACCGGACCGGACGCGATCACCGGCGCCTCGACGGGCTTCGGCGGGGCCAGCGGCGCCTCCGGCGCGTCGTCCTCCAGGAACACCTCGTCCGGCTCCGCCTCGTCCACCTGCTTCCGCATCAGGTAGTAGATCGCCGTCGCGGCCGTCCAGAAGAAGCTGTAGCTGAACCCGAGCATCATCAGGAACGCCAGCCCGAGCCAGAACCCGACCAGCCCGGCGCCCCACGTGTTGAACCAGTAGAACTCCGCCCGGTTGCGGTCGAACTCGGCCGCGTCCTTCTTCGCGTACACGTCCACCACGCGGCCCGTCGGCGACACGGCGGTGCTGTGGGTCACCTCGTACGGGCTCCCCTGGAGCATCAGTTCCTTCCACCCGAACGACTCCGGGGCGTAGATGAACAGGTACTCCGGCTTGCGGCTCTCCGCCATCGCGCTCGCCGGCAGGCCGAGCCCCCACTTGCCGACGTACACCGCCAGCGACGTGAAGAACAGCACGAAGAACGTCACGACCGCGCCGTACAGCACCGCCACGAACCAGCACCACAGGTAGCTCCACGGCGACTGATAGACGTAGTTCACCGACCGGCTCAGGGCGTCGAACGTGTCGGAGCTGTCCCCCTCGACCGACAGCGTCGGGTACATCAGCGGGTAGCCGACGAGGCCGACCAGGAAGATCGCCATGATGACGCCGGCCAGGAGCACGAGCGGCAGCAGCAGGCCGATGAGGATCAGGTCGCCGACGAGCGGGATCAGGGCGATCGACCCGTAGATGAACAGCCCCAGGATGACGACGCCGATGATCGCCAGCGGCACCATCGGCGACAGGAGGTAGTTCACGTACCGGGTGCAGACGAACTGTACCGCCTGCCGCAGCGTCACCGGGCCGCGGCCGGCGAGGCTCACCGCCGCCAGCCGGGTGATGACGCCGCCGAAGAACGCCCACACCGCCACGTTCCACAGGATCAGGAAGAACAGGTACACCCTCGTCTGGGCGCCGACGCCCGGCGACACCATCTTCGCCACCGGCACCAGCAGCTTCACCAGCGGTTCGACCAGCACGGGAATCGACCCGCTGACGAACCGGCCGATCGAGTCGGCGCGCTCGGTGGCGGAGCCGCTGAGGACGTTGGTGCCGAACAGGAACGGGTTCGGGCCGCGGTACTCGTCCCACGGGGGGGCGCGGAACCGACCGACCGCGACCGGCCGCTTCGTCACCGGATCGACTTCGTCGGCGGGACCAGCGAGGTCGGCCATGACGCGCCACTTGTCGAAGTCGGCGGCGAACTTCTTGTCGGCGATGGCGGTGTGGTCCGCCTCGGTGTACGCGGCGTCGGTGCCCGGCTTCTTGCGGCCGTCGTACTCCTTGGTGATGGCGGCGTTGCTGTACTCGGGGGCGCTGCGGTCCGGCGCCTTGTAGTAGAAGAGCGCCGACAGCGCCCACCACCCGACCGACATGACGAGGATGCCGGCGGCGGCGACCAGCAACTTCCGCGGGTCGAGGGCGACCTGGAAGCAGCGGAAGATGCTCATCCACGGGAACGCGGCCCGGAGGTGGAATCCGGGTGCGGCGTCACGCCCGTCGGCCATGCTGGGTCCTCGGTCGGTTGGTGCGCGGCGCGCGGCCGGCGGGGCCGCGGCGGGTCGGGGGTACAATATACCCCCCGCTCCCGGACCGGCCACCGACCCCCGCGGAACGCGGGTTGCATCCGTGTCGGGGACATCGCCCGGGAGAACAGGCATGACCCCCGACCCGACGGACGTGGTGAAGGTGGCGAGCGCCGACCACGTGACGACCGAGCTGTACCGCAACGAGCTGGCCGCGGAGGGGATCGACGCGCGGGTGCTCGGCGAGAGTTTGCAGGCGAGCTTCGGCACTGCGATCCACGGCTCGGTCGAGCTGTGGGTTCACCGGGCCGACGCCGAGCGGGCGGCCGCGGTGATCCGGCGGATGGAGGCGGAGCGCGGCGAACCGATGGAGGCGGAGGTGGGGTGAACGCTGGAAAGCCCGGGGACGGCCGTCCCCGGGCTTCGCCGCGACCGACTTACTTCAGCGACTCCTTGAGCGCCTTGATGGGGCTGACGCGGACCTTGTTGTAGGCCGGCTTGTCCTTGGTGACGTACATCCCGCCGTTGAGCGGGTTCTTCTTCTCGACGCCGCCCTTGACCGCCTTCACCTTCGTGACGCTCATCCGGGCCAGGCCGGGGATGACCAGCTTCCCGACGCCCTTGCCGCTCAGCTCGCGCTGAACCATCTCGACGATACCGGCCAGCACCGCGTCGACCTGCTTCTTGGTCAGCTCGGTCTTCTCGGCCAGCTCGGCCAGGAACGCCGACTTCGTCAGAGCCTTCTTCGGGGCCTTCGCCATGACGTGTCTCCGGTCTGTGTGGAAATAGAACCCAAACTGCCTGAAAACTAAGGGTTGGCGCGGGGGGTGTCAACGGACACCCCGGGTTTTCCGCGAAATTGTGCCGATCTTTTCCCCCGATGTGGCGTTTCACGCCCCTTCCGGCTACTTTTGGAGAGCTCACCGGGGCCGCGCACGCGGTACGAGCCGCACGACCGGCCCAAAGTAGTAGGCACACCCCTGTGCCGTCGCTGTCCCACGGTGACGCACACGGAGTGTGCCTACTACTTTGGCCGGCCGCCACGGGGTACGATCAGGGCACCGACGTACCGCAACCCCGTCGTCGCACTCCCTTCCATTCCCAGTAGTGGCCGTCCGTCATGCGCGTCCTGGCTCGTCTGTCCGTGTTCGCCCTCGCGCCGCTCGTCGGCGGCGTGTGCCGCGCCACGGGGGTCGCCATCGCGGCCGAGGGGGCGTCGGCCGTGGCCCGCTTTCTCGCCGATCGCCTCTCCGACCAGAGCCTCCGCGTCGCCGCCGCGCTGCGCGACGCCGCCGACCGGGCCTGGACCACGCTCGACCGCGCACTCGCCGGCGAGTCGGCCGTTGCTGTCATCGACCGCGCCGAGGACCGCGCCTTCCGCGAGCAGCTGAGGCTGTTCGTCCTGTCCGCGCAGACCGACGGCCGTGCGACCGCCGACCCGGGCTTCGTGCCGCGCTGCCGCGCCGAGTTGACCGCCGCGAAAGCTGCGGGGCTCCTCGCCGGCGACGCCGACCCAGTCGCCCTGGCCGAAGGCCTTGGCACCCTGACGCGCTTCGACGAGCCGACGGCGCTGCTGGCGGCGCAATGGGGCGTGGCCGACTTGCTCGCAGCCGACCTCCACACCGAAGGCTACCCGGCGCTGGCGGCGTTGGTCGCGCTGCGTCCGGCAGCGGACCCGACCGCGGCTCCGCTGCTGGCGGTGGCGGTGCGATACTACTTCCGCCGGTCGGTGGAGGAGGATCCGAGGCTGTTCCAGGGGCTGGCGTTCGCGCAGCTCGAACGGCTCGGCAAGGCACAGGAAGACGGCGCCGCCCAGTTGGCGGCGCTGATGGCGCGGTACGTCGAGCGGCTGGAGGCGCGGCTCGGTGAGTTGAAGGACACGGCGTTGACGACACGGGCGGAAGTGCGGGCGCTGGTGGCCGCGCTCGCCGGCGGGCAGCCCGTGGCGGTCGGGGTGGAAGCGGTAAGCAAAGGAAAGCCCGGGGACAGCCGTCCCCGGGCTTCGGAGCCCCCGCGCGCCGATGTCCTTCAAGTACATTCCGGCGCCGTTGCCTGCCTCGCAGTCTCGCCCGACGGCACGCGGGCCGTTTCCGGCGGGGCCGACCGCGGCATCGTCCTGTGGGATCTCGTCGCCCGTCGGGAGCTGCGCGTGTTACCCGGTCACCGCGACCGGGTGTGCTGCCTGGCGTTCGGGCCGGACGGCCGGAAGGTGCTGTCGAGCAGCCTCGACCAGACGGTGCGCGTGTGGGACGTGGACGCGGGCATCGAGCTGAAGTGCTTCGACCGGCAGACGAACCGCAGCGCCGCGTTCGCCCCGGACGGCAAGACCGCCCTGTGCGGCGCCCTCTACGACGGCAAGCTCCGCCTGTTCGACGTGACCACCGGCAAGGCGCTGAAGGTGCTGCCGGGGCACGCCGACTGGGTGGTGGGGGTGGCGTTCGCGGCCGACGGCAAGCTGGCGCTCTCGGGCGGCCTCGACCGCACGGTGAAGCTGTGGGACGTGCCGACCGGCCGGCTGCTGCGGACGTTCGCGTTGAAGAACACGATCCTGTCGTCGGTGGCGTTCAGCCCGGACGGCTGGCGGGTGCTGTCGGCGGGGGCGGACGGGCTGGTACGGGTGTGGGACACGTTCACGGGTGCGGAGCTGTTCCGGCTGGTGGGCCACACGGACGCGGTGTCGTGCGTGAGCCCGGCCGCGGACGGCGAGCGCGCCGCCTCGGCCGGGCACGACGGCACCGTCCGCGTGTGGGACATGCGGACGCGGAAGGAGCTGTCGCGCTTCATTGGCCACACCGGCAACGTGCTGACGGTCGCCTTTGCGCCCGACGGCAACGCGGTGTTGTCGGGCGACGACGACGGGACCGTGCGGGTGTGGGAATGCGGGTGAACACTGCAGCAGACGGTCGCACGGCCTCTGCTGATACTCACGACCGGCTCGGGTGGTGGAGCAGGATACGGCTCGCGTGACAGGAACCTCAACGCGCGCCGTGAGTGTCCCAGGGCGCAAGATCACGACGGAACCGGTCGGGGATGGGAGTACCGTGTTCCTCGTGCTGCTGAAAGGCGTTACACTGGTCGATTCTCTCGCGGAAGAATTCCAGCGAATGCGTCGAGTGGGGCACGCTACCCCCGGGCCGCCTCTCGATGGCCACACCGACGCATTCTTCGTTACCGAATGGACCGTAAAGCGCCAACTCTACCTCGTCACCGACCTTGACTTGCGACAAAAGGTGGCAATGTCGCTTTCGAAAGGGAAGCCCGGGATGCGGGGCGGCTTCCAAGAGCGCTTCGGCAGCCATGAACTGGCGGGCCTGGAGGAGGGCGTTCCGTAACGGCACTTCCTCGCCGGTGCAAAGTGTGATGATCAACCCGTCTCGGGTGGACTCGTAGCTGATGCAGTCAAGTTCACCTCCTGGGAAATGAAGTATGATTGGCTTGGTCGGGTCTTTTCGAACACACCTCCCGAACCGTCCAGACCCGGAGTCATCTGATTCCTTGCAGTTCTCGGCGCCCGTGATGAACTGGTTGCGGATCGTGATCGATCGGACATCGATCTCAGTGACCATGCCACGGGCTACACGCAATTGCCCGATACGGGCCACGGGACGGCCCAAGGCACGAACGCGCGCGATGTCATCCACGTGGTGATGTCGACCATCCTGCGCGCCACCTCCACTAAAGATCGTGTACGTAACAGCTACAGCGAGGATGCAAAGCCATCGAATCATGGCCGTGTCGCCTGTGTGCCACAATGACCTATCAGCAGCGTGCGTGTAAGTCGGACTACGTGCGTTCAATCCAGAATTCTCGGTCGGGCGCGGGTAGTTGTGGTGCCGGGATCACAGTCCAGTTCGTGTTCCCTGCCTCGAACGTCGGTGTGTTCTGTCGGTCTATATTGTGCATGCTGGTTCGTATAATGTCGAACCGAGTGCCCGCAGGTGGGGGTTGTTGTCCCGCCACGGGTCCGAGGACTGGCAACGGGCTCCCGGGGTTATCGTTGAAGCCGATGCGGAAGAACTTGGTCGCGAACCATAGACTTGACTTAGCGGGAACACCAGCGGGGGTGACGAGAGGTCGGTACGTGCCACTCCTCCAGTCTACCGAACCGGCCACTTCGAGTGTGCTGTAGACATGTCCGGTCACGCCCGGGGGATTGAGTGACGGGTCGCCGATAATGATTTGGGTCACTTGACCGCCTGACACTTGCTCAACGTGTAAGGTCTTTGCGGTGATGAATGCCTCATGGGCGTTGCGCCCGGCGGTCACTCGCGTCGCGAGCGTGCCTCCTCTAATCACCACGAACCGATCATCCGAGACATCGAGTCTAGCCCCCTCACCTAGGATGAGCTTCCCGGCAGTCATGACGGTCGATACATACAACTCGTTTAAGTTCCCTATCCCTGAATGTATCAGTGCTCCGCCCGCCTCTCGCACCGGGCCACGGAAGCGGACCCTGGCTTCCCCGTTTGCAACTCCCTGAAGCTCTACAGTCCCGCCTCCCACCCATAGCCCAAGATCCAGCGTGGCCGCGCCCTGCGTAAGCACCCGAGAGCTCTCGCCGAGAACCCGGATCGTTTGTCGCTCTGTGATCGTGGCGAGTGCAGAGAGGATTGCGGTATCGACTCCGAACGAGGCGGTGCTCCCGCCCAGGACATCGATGCCGGTGGAATGGAACAGGTTCACATAACCCCGAAAATCAGCAACCGCGGCAGAGCAGAATACGAGGTTGCTGCCGAGCTCGATGATTCCATCACCGACGCCCCACTCACCCTTACCGATGTTGGCCATGGCCCCGTCCACGATCACCGAAGCAGCGTAGTCCGTACTATTGAGGGTGCCGTCCTCCCACTGCCACCATTGGAGGATCGTGAGGTCGGTGGACGTGACGCCGGTGCCGAGGCTGGCAGGGTCCGGTTGATCGATCGTCCCGCCGGCCTGCCACATCCAGTACGCGGTGACGGGGCCGCCGAACACGATCGAGGCGGTGAACGACGGGTTGATGCCGATGTAGTCGAACTGCCCCTCCCCGCTCGTCAGGCCGACGCAAGTGACGTTACACACGGACCCGTCGAACTCAATGATCCGCAGTTGGTCGTTCGCCTCGTACGCGCTGAACTGCCAGTTGAGGAGGTTCATCGCCTGGAAGTCGCCGGTCAGGTTCGCCCAAACCGCGGGCACGTCTCGCGCCTCCAACGCCTCGACGCACAGCCCGACGCGACGACGGACGACCCGCGCCGGACGCGCGAACATCTTGGTTATCAGACGAGCGAGAGGGGCGACCATCGAAGCAGCTCGGGTGCGGGGTGAAGATGCCGGCCGATTCGGGCCGGTCCGCGTGTCAACGTGTGAGCAGTTCAGTCTTGCTCACTATGACGCGGCGGACAGTGGAAAGTCAAGTGTCCGCGACTAAAATCGGAAAGATCGTCGTAACCGGACGCCCCTGCACAGATTGCGCCTGTGATGGCGAGCGGGCTCGGTCCAACGCTGATTTGTCTGGTCGAATCAATGCGTCTGGGGAACCCCTCCCCCATCCCGCCAGACACAATGAACCCGGCTCGACTGACGTTCACGCTGGCACCCCGCGCCGCGACTCGTAAGCTGGCACCGACCCCGATTCCCACCCCGAGGCTCCCATGGCCCAGCACGCGTTCGACGCCCTGGACGGGCTCTGCATCAACACCATCCGCACCCTCGCCATGGACGCGGTGCAGAAGGCCAACAGCGGCCACCCCGGCGCCCCGATGGGTCTCGCCCCCGTCGCCTACGTGCTGTGGAACCGGTTCCTCAACTACGACCCCAAGTTCCCCTACTGGACGAATCGCGACCGGTTCGTGCTCTCGAACGGCCACGCGTCGATGCTGCTGTACTCACTCGTCCACCTCGCCGGCGTCGTGGACCGCGACGAGCACGGCAAGCCGAAGGACACGCCGAGCCTGCCGATGGAGCAGCTGAAGCAGTTCCGCCAGTTCGGCAGCCGCACCCCCGGCCACCCCGAGCAGGAGGCGACCAGCGGCATCGAGACGACGACCGGGCCGTTGGGTCAGGGCGTCGGCAACGCGGTCGGCATGGCTATCGCCCAGAAGTGGATGGCCGGGTACTACGGCCGGCCGGGGTTCGAGGGGCTGTTCGACCACAAGGTGTACGCGATCTGCGGCGACGGCTGCATGATGGAGGGGGTGGCGTCGGAAGCGGCGTCGCTCGCCGGGCACCTCAAGCTCGACAACCTGTGCCTCATCTACGACGACAACGGGATCACCATCGACGGCCACACCCACCTGGCGTTCAGCGAGGAGGTGGCGAAGCGGTTCGAGGCCTACGGCTGGGACAGCATCCGCGTCGACGACGGCAACGACACCGCCGGCATGGCGGCGGCACTGGAGAAGTTCAACACGAGCGCCACCAAGCCGACGCTGATCGTACTGAAGACGGTGATCGGCTACGGGGCTCCGAACAAGGCCGACACGCACGGCGCCCACGGCGAGCCGCTCGGCGTCGAGGAGTTGAAGCTGACGAAGAAGGGCTACGGCTGGCCCGAGGACTCGTCGTTCCTGGTGCCGGACGGGGTGTACGGCCGTTTCGCCGACGGCATCGGCCGGCGAGGCGCCGCCGCCCGCGCCGCGTGGGACACGCTGTTCGCCGAGTACAAGGTGAAGCACCCGGACCTGGCCACGCAGATCGAGACGCTGGAGAAGCGCGAGCTGCCGGCGGGCTGGGACAAGGACATTCCCGTGTTCCCGGCCGACGCGAAGGGCCTGGCGACGCGGGACAGCTCCGGGCAGGTGCTCAACGCCATCGCCAAGAACGTGCCGTGGGTGGTCGGCGGGTCGGCCGACCTGAACCCGTCCACGAAGACGTTCCTGAAGTTCGAGGGCGCCGGCGTGTACACGTCGAAGACGCCGGCCGGGCGAAACATCCACTTCGGCGTCCGCGAGCACGCGATGGGCGCCATCATGAACGGGCTGACGTTGTCGAACCTGCGGGCCTACGGGAGCGGGTTCCTGATCTTCAGCGACTACGGCCGCGGGGCGCTGCGGCTCGGGGCGGTGATGCACATCCCGGTGCTGTACGTTTTCACCCACGACAGCATCGGCGTCGGCGAGGACGGGCCGACGCACCAGCCGATCGAGCACATGGCGAGTATGCGGGCGATGCCGAACTTGGTGGTGATCCGGCCCGGCGACGCGAACGAGGTCGCCGAGGCGTACCGCTACGCGCTCCAGCAGAAGCACGTGCCGGTGGTGTTCGCCATGACCCGGCAGGCGCTGCCGACGCTCGACCGCACGAAGTACGCCGCCGCGACCGGGGTGCAGAAAGGCGGCTACATCCTCGGTGACGCGACTGGCGGCAAGCCGGACGTGATCCTGGTCGGCACCGGCAGCGAGCTGTCGATGTGCGTCGAGGCGTACGAGAAGCTGACCGCGGAGGGCGTGAAGGCCCGGGTTGTGAGCCTGCCGAGCTGGGAGTTGTTCGAGCAGCAGGACCAGGGCTACCGCGACTCGGTGCTGCCGCCGGCGGTGACGGCCCGGGTGTGCGTCGAGATGGCGAGCGTGTTCGGCTGGGAGCGGTACGCCGGCACGACCGGGGCGATCATCGGGATGCGGTCGTTCGGCGCGTCGGCACCGCTCAAGGACCTGATGAAGCACTTCGGGTTCAGCGTCGAGGCTGTCGTGAAGGCGGCGCGGGAGCAGTTGGCGAAGAAGTAACGACGTGGCGAGCGGCCCGCGTGAGCGGGCTGTTCCTCCGCGCCGATGTAGCGCGGAGGAACAGCCCGCTCACGCGGGCCGCTCGCCTTTCAATTCCAGCTCGAACCGGTCGGCGTCCACAAACTCTCCCGCGCTCAAATCGAACACCCGCCGCAGCCCGCGCAGGCGGGTGCCGTCGATCTCGTACTCGTGGTAACCCCACAGCTTCTCCTGACACGTGCTGCCGACGCACACCGAATGGAACGGCTGATTCTCCCCGGCTTCGAGGACGTACCAGGCGTGCTTGTGGCCGTGGAGCCACAGCCCGACGCCGCACGCCGCGGCGGCGTCCCGCGCTTCCGCCCAGTCGAGGAGCCGGTGCCAGCGGGCCTCCGGGTGTCGGCCGCGCGTCAGTAGCGGGTAGTGACTCACCACGACCCGCGGGCCTGTGTCCAGCTTCGCGCACAGCACCTTCAGTCGCTCCAACTGCGCCGTTCCCACGCGGCCGGTCGCGTCCCACGGCAGCGCGTTCGGCTTCGCCGAGTTCAGCGCAATCAGCCAGACGTGGCCCACCTTCTTGGCGAACGGGTAGGTGTGGGTGTCGTCGGCGCGCTCGCCCTGCTGCCACGCCGAGAACGCGAACTCGAACGTCCGCCGGCGGGCGACACCGAACGTGTACAGGTCGTGATTCCCCGGCACCGCCAGCGCCGGCGGCAGCGTCGCGTCCCACACCCCGAGCCGCTTCGCCGACTCGGTCATCTCGGTGTCGAACGCCATCGTGGTGGCGTCGCCGGAGAAGACGAGCTGGTCGTACCCGCGGGTGCGGCAATCGGCGAGCATCGCCTCGACCACCCGGTTCGCGTAGCGGAACCGCCTGGCCCGCCCCATGACGCGCACGTTCACCCAGCCGGTGCCGCGCTTGGTGAACAGGTCGCCGAGCCGCCACCCGACCCGCGGGGCGGTGAGGTGGACATCGCTGAAGTGGATCAGGCGGATCATTCGATTGCGGAATGCGGATTGCGGAATTCGGATTCCCGACGACAATCCCTGTCAGCGGCCTGTTCTATTCCGCCACCCGCGAACCGCGCTCCGCAATGATCCGCTACGACTTCACCGGCAAGGCCGTGCTCGTGACCGGCAGTTCCCGTGGCATCGGGGCCGCGATCCTCACCGCGTTCGCCCGGGCCGGCGCAAACGGCGTGCTGCACTACTGGGATGACCCGGACGGCGCCAACCGCGCGGACGCCGCCGCGCTCGCGGCCCGGCTCGGTGACGGCGTGGTGTCATTGGCCGCCGACGTGCGCGACGCCGCCGGAGTGGAAGGACTCATGGCTCAGGCGAAGGAGCGGTTCGGCGGGCTGGACGTAGTCGTGAACAACGCCGGCATCATCCGCGACCGCACCCTCAAGAAGATGACCGCGGACGAGTGGCACGCCGTCATCCGGACCAACCTCGACGGCGTGTTCCACGGCTGCAAGTTCGGCGCGGAGGTGCTGCGCGACGGCGGCCGAATTGTGAACATCGCGTCGGTGGCGGGGCTGGTCGGTTTCCACGGGCAGGTGAACTACGCGGCGGCGAAGGCCGGCGTCATCGGCATGACCCGTGTACTCGCGAAGGAGCTGGCCCGCCGCGGTATCACGGTCAACGCCGTCGCCCCGGGGGTGATCCAGACGCCAATGCTAGGCGAGGTCAAGCCCGAGGTGATGGCCGAGTACCTGAAGCAGATCCCCGCCGGGCGATTGGGGAAGCCGGAGGACGTGGCCAACGCGGTGCTGTTCCTCGCCAGCGACGAGAGCAGCTACATCACCGGTCAGGTGCTGCCGGTCACCGGCGGGTGGGTGTAGCCGTGAAGCAACTGACCATCGTGGTGAAGCCGTTCCGGGCCGAGGCCGTGCTCGCTGTCATCGCCGAGATGGGCGTGACCGTGTGCGCCGTCCGCGAGGCGAAGGGGTACGGCCGACAGAAAGGTTACCTCGACCGCTACCGCGGCTCGGAGTACAGCGCGGCCTACCTGCCGAAGGTGGAAATCACCGTGTGGGTGACCGACGACGCGGCACACGAGTTGGCCGACCGCGTCGCCCGCACGGCCCGCACCGGACGCATTGGCGACGGCAAAATCTTCGTCGTCCCTACCGCGTGGCCCGACGCCCTCGAATTCTGAGGCCAACGCATGACCACACTCCTCCTCTCCCTCGTCGCGTTCGCCCCCGCCGACACGGCACCGCCGCCGAACGTCGTGCTCCTCATCGCCGACGACCTCGGGGCCGACGACTGTGGCCCGTTCGGCAACCGCGCCGTCCGCACGCCGAACCTGGACCGGCTGGCCCGCGGCGGGATGCGCTTCGACCGCGCGTTCGTGCCGGCCAGTTCGTGCAGCCCGAGTCGGTGCAGCCTCCTCACCGGCCGCTACCCGCACAGCCACGGCGCCCCGCAGCTCCATCAACCGCTACCGGCGGGGCAGCCGAACGTCGCCGCGCTGCTGCGCGCGGCCGGCTACTGGACGGCCATCGCGGGCAAGACGCACCTCGGGAAGGACGCCCTCACCGGCTTCGACGTGGTGAACGCCGGCGGCGGCCCGAGCGGCTGCGAGCAGTGGGTGGCGACGCTCCGACAGCGGCCGCGGGACAAGCCGTTCTTCGCGTGGCTCGCAGCGATCGACCCGCACCGCGACTACCAGCCGAACGCCATCCCGGAGCCGCACCGGCCCGCCGACGTGATCGTGCCGCCGTACCTGCCGGACACGCCCGAGGTGCGTGCCGACCTGGCCTTGTACTACGACGAGATTTCGCGCCTCGACCGCTTCGTCGGAGAGGTAATGGACGAAATCGACCGGCAGGGTGTGGCGAACAATACGCTCGTGCTGTTCCTCAGCGACAACGGCCGGCCGTTCCCGCGCTGCAAGACGACCCTGTACGACAGCGGCTGCCGCACGCCGCTGCTCGCGCGCTGGCCTGTGGGTGGCGTCCGCGCCGGGAGCGCGACCGGCAGCCTGGTCAGCACTATCGACATCGCCCCAACGCTTCTCGGGCTCGCTGGCGCCGCGGTGCCCGCGGTCGTGCAGGGGCGGGGGTTCGCACCCCTGCTCCGCGACCCGACGGTGAAGCACCGCGACTTCGTGTTCCTCGAAAAGAACTGGCACGACTTCGACGACCACGCACGGGCGGTACGGTCGGCTCGGTTCCGTTACGTCCGCAACGGCTACCCGGACGTGCCGATGACGCCCCCCGCGGACGCGGTACGCAGCCCCACGTTCCAGACGATGTTATTGCTATTCGACGCCGGGAAGCTGCCGCCGGAACAGCGGACGTGCTTCACCACGCCGCGGCCGGTCGAGGAGCTGTACGACCTGGACGCCGACCCGCACGAACTGCGGAACGTGATCGGCGACCCGCGCCACGCCGAGGCGCTGCGGGTTCACCGTGTGGCGCTCGACGGCTGGGTGAAGGAGACCGACGACCGAGTGCCCGCGGCCCGGACACCCGACGGGTTCGACCGGCGGACGGGGCGGCCCGTCAAGAAGTGATACCGCTTGCGGCTTAGCAGCGCCGCTAAGCCGCAAGCGGTGGTACTACTTCTTCGCCGGCTCCGCCGCCTTCGGCGGCACGTACCCCGGCGACGCGTTGAACAGCTTCACCGGCTGCTTCGGGTCGGCGACCTTCCACACGGCCACGTTGCCGTCGTAGCCGCCGCCGGCGACGTACTCGCCGTCCGGGCTGAACGCGACCGCGTACACGAAGTCCGTCAGCCCGCTCAGCGTCGCCCCCGCGGCCAGCGTCTCGCTGTTCCACAGCCGCACCGTCTTGTCGGCCGACGACGTCGCCAGCATCGGCTGCTTCGGGTGGAAGATGACGCGGAACACCTCGTCGCCGTGGCCGCCGGCGTTCTTCACCTGCTTCCCCTCGCCGCCCGGCTTCCACGTCCGCAGTTGCTTGTCCGCCCCGACCGAGAAGCCGGCCGAGCCGTCGCCCTTCACCGCCACGCCGTACACGATGTTCTGGTGCTCAGGGAACGTCACCACCGACTCCTTCGCCCGCAGGTCCCACACCTTCGCCGTCTTGTCACGGCCAGCGGTGACGAGGTAGCGGCCGTCGTTCGAGATCGTCACGCCCAGCACCCAGTCGGCGTGGTTCTCGACCGTCTGGTCGAGCCGGGCGTTGGCGACGCCTGCGGTCAGGTCCCACACCCGCACGGCCCGGTCGGTGCCGCCCGCGGCCAGCCACTTGCCGTCCGGCGACACGGCGATGCACAGGATGGCGTCCTCGATGTCCACGAGGTGCTTCACCATCACGAGCTTGTCGTTCACCCCGTCCAAAACCTCGACCGTGCCCGCGACGCGCCCCTTCGCCTTGAGGTCGTAGACGCGCACGTCGCCCTCCTGGCCGGGGCGCCCGCCGGCGACCGCGAGCAGGCCGTTCGGCAGGAACACCATGCCGTAGGCGCGCTCGGCCCGGGTGTAGACGCGCTTCACCAGCTTGGCCTCGGCGAAGTCCCACACCGTCAGTTCGTGGTGCCCGCCGATCACCAGCGTCTTGCCGTCCGGGCTGAACGCCAGGGCGTTGACCACGGCCGGGAACTTGTACTGGTCCGGCGGCGTCGGCGGCTGCCAGCGCACCCGCAGTTCTTTCACCAGGTCGGCCTTCGGGTCGAGGCCCGAATCCAGTTTCGCCCCCTGGTCGATCCACTTGGCGATGACCAGCGCCCGGTCCTTCGGCACCGCCTCGCCCTTGTCGCGCGGCGGCATCCGCCGCTGCTCGGTCGTCACGATCAGGTCGTGGAACTCGCTCTCCTTCGCCTTCCCGGCGGTGACCGGCGAGCCGTCCGGGCCGCCGGCCATCAGCTTCTCGAACGTCGTCATGTCGTACTTGCCCGACTTCTTCTTGGCGTCGTGGCAGGCGAAGCAGTTCTCCTTCAGGATCGGCGCCACGTCCGTGATGAAGCTCACGCCCTTGTCCTGGGCACGGGCCACGGACGCCGACGCGAACATCATCAGGTATGCGGTGAGCGCGGCGGTCGCGCAGAGAACGCAGAAGCAGAAGCGGCGTCGCAGCATGACGGCGTCCGGGAAAGGAGGTGGGGCAGGAATTCCTACTTTACCGGCCTGTCAAGCACGGAGGAAGCCTTTACCCTCATTCAAGCCGAAGTTTTATCCGTCCGCGCGCCCCCCACCGGGTCGCGGAAACAAGTGTATCCATCGGAAGGAACAACGTCGGATCGTGTCGCCGGGTCCGGTCGGACTTGCCCCACCACCCTAACCGGGCTATAAGCCGCCACTTCCGCCCCCGCCCGGACGCGCAAATGGCCGACGACCCCGCACGCGATCTTGCCGCCGCCCGCCGCCGCATCGAGCAACTCGAAACCGCCCTGATGCGGCGGACGGAGATCCTCGAACAGAAGCAGGCGGAACTGGCCGCCGTCCGGGCCTCGAAGGCGTTCCGCGCCGCCAGCTTCGCCAACAAACTGATCGATCGTCTATTCCCGCTCCACACTCGCCGCCGCACCGTCCTGAAGCGCACTGCCCGTCGGCTGACCGCGATTCCCGCGGCGCTGCTGGCGCGACGCAAGGCCGCGAACGGGCCGCCGCCCGACGAGCGCTACCTGAGCGAATGCACGCCGCCGGACGAGTACCGGCGCTGGATCGCCAAACACGAACCGGACGCCGCCGCGCTGATGAAGCAGCGTGCCCACCGCTTCAGTCGTGCCCCCAAGATCAGCGTCGTGGTGCCGGTGTACAACCCGCCCGCGGGCTTCCTCGAAGCGATGATCGCCTCGGTCCGCGACCAAACCTACGGCAGCTGGGAGCTCTGCCTCGCCGACGCCAGCACGCTGCCGCACGTCCGCCCGGTGCTGGAGAAGGCCGCCGCCGACAGCCGCATCAAGGTCGAATTCCTCGCCGAGAACCGCGGCATCGTCGGCAACTCGAACGCCGCCGCCGCCCTCGCCACCGGCGACTACCTCGCGCTGCTCGACCACGACGACACGCTCGCGCCCTTCGCGCTGCACGAGGTCGTGGCTGCGATCAACGATGCGCCCGATGCTGACTTCCTCTACTCCGACGAGGACAAGATCGACACCCACGGCGACCGCGTGGAACCGAACTTCAAGCCGGACTGGTCGCCGGAAACGCTCCGCAGCCGCAACTACGTCTGCCACCTCACCACGCTCAAGAAGTCGCTGTTCGACGCAGTCGGCGGCTTCCGCCCCGGCTTCGACGGCTCGCAGGACTACGACCTGGTGCTGCGCGCCAGCGAGCGGGCGAAGCGGATCGTCCACATCCCGCGCGTCCTGTACCACTGGCGGATGCACGCCCAGTCCACGGCGTTCGTGAAGGGGTCGAAGAACTACGCCTTCGAGGCCGGCAAGCGGGCCGTCGCCGAGCACCTGACCCGCCTCGGCATCGACGCCAGCGTTCACGACGGGGCCGTGCAGGGGCTCTATCAGGTCGTCTACCACCTGCGGACGCAGCCGCTCGTGAGCGTCATCATCCCCAACAAGGATCAGGTGGGGTTGCTGTCGCGGTGCGTCGAGTCGCTGGCGAAGTCCAGCTACGCGAACTACGAGCTGGTGATCGTCGAGAACGGCAGCTCGCTCCCCGAGACGCACGCCTACTACCGCGAGTTGCAGAAGCAGCCGCACGCCCGCGTGGTGGAGTGGACGAAGCCGTTCAACTACGCCGCGGTCAACAACTTCGCCGCGGCGCAGGCGAAGGGCGACCTGCTGCTGTTCCTCAACAACGACACCGAGGCCATCAACCCCGACTGGCTCGAAGTGATGGTGACGCAGGCGGTGCAGCCGGGCGTCGGGGCCGTCGGCGCGAAGCTGTATTATGCCGACGACACCATCCAGCACGCCGGCATCGTCGTCGGCATGGGCGGCGTGGCGGGGCACAGCCACCTGTTCTACCCGCGCCAGGCCGCGGGTTACATGCAGCGGTTGCGCATCACGCAGAACGTGGCCGCCGTGACGGGGGCGTGCCTGCTGATGCCGCGGGCGGTGTTCGCGGAGGTGGGCGGATTCGACGAGGGGTTCGTGCTGGCGTTCAACGACGTGGACCTGTGCCTGGCGGTGCTGAAGGCCGGCTACCGCGTGGTGTGGACGCCGGACGCCGAGCTGTACCACCTGGAGAGCAAGACGCGCGGCTACGAGGACACGGCGGAGAAGCAGGCGCGGTTCAAGCGCGAGCACGACCTGTTCCACCTGAAGTGGTCGGCGTTTCTGAAGGCCGGCGACCCGTACTACTCGCCGCACTTCCGCCTCGACCGCCCCGACTTCGCGCTAAAGGCGGCGTAGGAGCGGGTGTGGGAAGGCGTGCGGCTACTTCCCGGTCGGCATAGGTTGTAGTTTTTCCCACTGTTCGCAGTGATCGGGCGACTCATAGTCCTTGATTTGAAGCCAACAATTCTGTTTTTTCCCTACGTTGCACTCCACCAGCACACGTACCTCTTGACGTGTCAAGATGAAGCACTCCGGCTGCGGTCGTTCGACGTACCGACAGACGATCACGTAATCAGCAACCACATCGTCTACATCCGTGCCCTGCCCCGCTGCGTTTCGGCCCGAAAGAGAATTCACTCTGATGGTGACCTCACGCGAGCCATCCCGGGTGGCGACGAGGTTCCCTCCCTCTCGCCGTGGAAGCTCTTTCGCATCCCAACCGAGCTGCGCGAGTCGAAAGATGACGTAATGCCGACCGGCTTTCTTGACAAGCGATTGCCCGAGTGACATACGGTCCCCCCAATTCATGACGTGACTCGCCAACGACATCGTATCCGCTCGGGTCGGTGAGTGGGGTTAGAAAGCTCGACAGCTGGGCACAGCTCGCCACCGCGGCGACGGGCCGCACGTCCGCGGCTGTTGGGTCGTCGATCTGGTGCTGGGGAAAAGCTAGCGCTGCCGCAACTTCGCCGTAGGTCCACCGCGTTGCGGAACCATTCCTCGGTCTTCCCCGTGGGTGGTTCGCCCCCCCCCCCCCCGTGCTTCGCCGCGACCCTCTCCCCCGAGGGGAGAGGGTGGGAGGCACCCGACTCACATCGCGGGCGGGCAACCACGCGCCGACGCGGCCGAACGCCGATTCTGCGTCCGCGGGTCGATGCCCGCCCGTGCGTGGGTCGGGTGCCTCCCACCCTCTCCCCTCGGGGGAGAGGGTCGCGGCGAAGCACGCGGGGTGAGGGGGCGAACCACCCACGGGGAAGACCGAGGAATG
>Ga0209181_10004038_pt1 | contig 22181 bp, 17 predicted proteins | sample MAT05_FD_187208 | JGI IMG/M metagenome (GOLD analysis project Ga0209181, IMG submission 187208) | Freshwater microbial communities from Lake Fryxell liftoff mats and glacier meltwater in Antarctica - MAT-05 (SPAdes) (version 2) | ecosystem: Environmental > Aquatic > Freshwater > Ice > Liftoff...
TTTTCCTGACCTCGGAGAGGTCGAAGGTTTGCAGAAAATAGCGTTGAAACAAACGTTCGACCTCTCCGAGGTCGGGAATTAATGTCAACCCGATGCATTTCTACAAACCTTTGACCTCTCCGAGGTCCGAAATCATAAGTATTTAGGGGCGGCTGTATAGTTACAACGTGTGAACTTTGGGTTTTAAAACATTGAATTTCAATAATTTAGAAAACGAAGTTCACAACTTATTTTTTACACGTTCCTAATTCGCGCCAGAAATTACGGCAGTGCCGGTTTCTGCTTTTTGATTTTCGCCATTTTATCCCCTTTACCTGCTTCGCGCCAGATCGAATTTTTATTCTTCCTGGCTGCTTTCGTCGTCTCGGCCATCGCTACAGCGTTGGTGGTGCTGACGATGCCGCCGCTGGTGCAGAGTGTGCTGAAGGAGACCTTCTCCGTAGTGCCGGGCTTGTACACTTCGCCTTCCTGCTTCACCGACGATTTTTCCATAATGCCTTTTACCTGCACCGCCGAAAGTTCGGGGTAGTAAGAGCGAATGATGGCCGCCACCCCTGCGGCTGCCGGGCTGGCCATCGAGGTGCCTTGCAGGTTTTTGTAGCCATTGTCCGGTACCGTCGCGTAAATCTGAACACCTGGCGAGAACACGTCTACGTTCTTTTTTCCATAGTTGGAGAACTTAGCAACCCGGTTCTCGTCTTTTTTGAAAGACAAAGCACCGATTTCCATCCAGGTCGTAACGTTTTTCTCTTTTTTGAATAGGCCTCTTTTCACCGAACTGGCATACTTGTCGTTCGGGAAATTTGGATCCGTATCGTTGTTCTCGGAGTCGTTGCCGGCAGCGTGCACCAACAGGACATCATGCTCGCTTGCATAACTCATGGCTGCATCCACAACGGCTTTGCCCGGGCTATAGCCTTTGCCGAACGACATGTTGATGATGCTCGCGCCATTGTCTACTGCGTAATAGATCGCGTTGGCGATGTCTTTGTCGCGTTCGTCGCCATCGGGCACACAACGTACCGTCATGATGCGCACGTTGTCAGCCACGCCTTTGGTGCCTTTGTCGTTGGTGCGATCGGCGGCAATGATACCTGCTACGTGGGTGCCGTGCATTGCATCGGGACCTTCATAGTCGTTGTTGCCGTAGTTTCGGTCGTTGTAATCTTCCGGATTGTCGCCCACGACCGTACGGGGATTGTAGTCAGGATTGAGGTTGTATTTCAACTGATTGTCAAAATATTCGGTCGCCTCTTTCTTCTGTTCCTCCCAGTCGGCGCGGTTGTTGATGCCTTGCGCCATGACGCGCTGCAACATGCCAACCGCTGCTTTCAGGTCGGCGTTGCTGCCGGGGTTGACTTTCGCCACGTCTTCAGCCGTGAAGTCTTTTTTGCCGATGGCTTTGCCCACTTTATCGAATGCGTCGTCAATCACTTTCAATTGGCCTTCGACGCCTTCTTTGCCATCTTCAGCCTCTTTGCGTTGTTCTTCGAACGCGGTTTTGATCTCTGTGTAGTATTTGTACTCTTCCTTGGCCGGACCGTGCAGATTGCTTGGGTCGGTGTCTTTAAAACGTTTGCTCAGTTTTACGTACTCCCGGGTCAGTTCGAGGGTCTCATGGTTGACGCTGCCGCCATCCTTGCCACCCAGGAAATTCCAGCCGTGGATGTCGTCAATATAACCGTTGCCGTCATCGTCCTTGCCGTTGCCGGCGATCTCTCCGGGGTTAACCCACATCACGTTTTTCAGGTCCTCGTGGTCGGTCTCCACACCGGAGTCCAGCACAGCTACGATCACCATTTGGCCTTTTTTGCCTTTTTCTTTCAGTCTGCGGATCGCTTCGTCGCCACCAGTGCCGTTGAATCCATCCTTCGCAGGGTCAAGATTGTACCAGTTGTCGGGTGCTTTGCTTTGCTGAGCGCTCACAGTCAGGTTCGCCGTGATGCAAAGGGCGGCAACCGCCAGAATTTGTTTGAATGTCATGTTGTTGAAAAATGAAATTTGTGCGGTAAAAAATTTGGCAATGAAACGATCCGCCGGGCGTTCGTCTTTCCAATGCGGTCACAAAATTACCAGCAACACGCAGGAAATGACCAAGAATAGACAAAATGCAGCGCATGGGGGGCAATGGGCAGGTTTTAAGGGTCGGGGCTTGACTGTTGGCTGTTGGCTGTTGGCTGTTGACTGTTGGCTGTTGACCATTGGCTGTTGACTGTTGACTGTTGACTGTTGACCGTTGACTGTTGACCGTTGACCATTGACTGTTGGCTATTGACTGTTGACTGGTGGCTGTTGACCGTTGACTGGTGGCTGTTGACTGGTGGCTGTTGACCGTTGACTGTTGACCGTTGACTGGTGGCTGGGGGCTATTGACCGTTGACCGCTACTTTGCTCTGATAAACATTCCCTCCGACAAAAATTTTCACCGCGAAAATACCGGTCGGCAAACCTGCTGCCTCCAACTGGCAAGTGGTCGTTCCATTACCGGTCGCTGAACGGACCAAATGCCCTTGTGAATCATATACTTCCACCCACTCTATGGGTGCCGGCACCTCGATATTCCAGCCTTCCGATGCCGGGTTCGGCCAGATACGCAGTTGATTTCCAGGCACTTCGCTGGTATGGGTCGGTTTGCAAACCAGTTGATTCAGATAATTCCAGAGCGTGTTGTCGAATGTGATGGGCACCTGTCCTCCGCCGGGACCTGTGTATCCGGCCGACTCGCCCTGGCGGACTACCACCCAGCCTTTTGACGGGACTACATGGATTTTCTGGTCGTTTTTGCCCAGTGCAGCGATCATATCGTCGGGTGCATTGGGACAGAGTTTGCCGGGAAGTACCAATTGCAAACCGGGCAGCATCGAACTTTCCTGCCCATTGAGCCACCATAGATACCCATAACTTTTGTTCAATTGTTGCGATCGGTGGGTCATTGCATGGAAATACTGGGGATCGTGCAGCAGCGTGTCGCCGTTCCAAATGCCTTTTGCCAGCGTCAGCAGGCCGTAACGTGCCATATCGCGCGCCCGGCCATATTGTATATCCTCCAGCCAAATGCCTTTCATGCCCGTCCGGTCATAGACACGCGTCTTGGTGAACTGGTTGATGGTCAATCCGCTGGTTTCAGCAACGACATCCTGCAACAACCGGTATGCCCCGGTGTGGTAGGCCCAGCGGGTGCCGGGCGGAGCGAGGTATTGCAGGCACAACGGGTCGGTGCAAAGGTTGGGATCGGGCGAATTGGTATTGGCAGGCGTATCATCTAGTCCGGTGGTCATGGAAAGTTGTTGACGCACCGTGATAGCCGCTTCCTGAGCAGGCGTGCAGGAAGTCCAGCCGGCTCCCAGGTAATTCACGGTCGGGCTGTCAATGTGCAGCAAACCTTCCTCCTGTGCCTGGCCGACGAGGAAAGCCGTCAGCGACTTGCCTGCCGAGGCCCAATACCAGATAGAATCCTGTGTGAACGTGCCGAAATATTTTTCCAGGACAACGCGTCCGTCCTGAAGCAGGATAAACGACTTGGTATGCCGCTCCTCCAGGTAGTTATAAAGACTGTCAATCCTTTCTTGACAAAAGCCAAGGCTGGCAGGCGAAATCGTCTGCCAGGTCGCCCCTGTTTTAGGCGGAAAATAAAGGTTCGGGTTCTGAGAAGTGGCGCTGAATACACTGAAAGTGAGACAGCAGGTAACCCATGCGTGGAAGAAAACTTTCATAAAAGAACGGTTTGAAAATCGCCTTTGACGCTGGAAAGTAAGCAGGGATTAAACGCCCCCTTTCTAAAAATCAGACAGCCGCTCACAAATTCAACCAAAGTCAACAGTCAACAGTCAACAGTCAACTCAGTTCTCCAAAAAATACATATCAATCTCTCCCTTGTTCTTCACGGCGATTTTCCCGCGATGTTTAAACTCGAATTGTGTTTTGACTGCTTCGTATACGGCGCCGGAAATATTGACTTTGCCGCTTTCTCCTGCCTGTTCCACGCGGGCAGCAATATTCACGGTATCGCCCCAGATATCGAATGCGAATTTTTTACTCCCCACCACACCTGCTACGACCGGGCCGCAGTGAATACCGATGCGGGCATCGTATCGGGGTTGTCCCTGATGGTCGCGCTCCCGGTTCCATTGCAACAGCCATGCCTGCATTTCGAGGGCAGCATTGACCATGTCGCGAATTTGTGCGCCGCCTCCGTTGGGAAGGCCGCCTGCGCACATATAAGCGTCGCCGATGGTCTTGATCTTCTCAAGACCGTACTTGGCGATGATCTCGTCGAATTTTTGGAAACAGGTATCCAGTTCGCTGACCAGTTGTTGAGGGGTTTGTTTTTCAGCAATTTTGCTAAATCCCACAAAATCAGCGAATAATACACTTACATCTTCAAAATAACGGGCCTTGGTATGTCCTTGCTTCTTCAATTCTTCAGCGACCAGAGCCGGCAGGATATTGAGCAACAAATTCTCTGAGCGCACCTGTTCCTCCCGGATGATGGCATTCTTTTCACCCAGTACTTTGGCGTGTTGACGAGCGCGGGCGAAACTGAATAAGGATCCTCCGGCCAACAATATCAACGCCAATATACCAGCCAAATAGAAATTGCGGCTGGTTTTGGCTTCCAGCAAAGCGAGGTTGGAGTTGGCGATGGCCAGGGAGTCCATGTTGGCGCGGTAGCCGAGCGAATCGAGCATAAACCGCTGTTGCATGAGCACCATATTGACTTTCATCTCCCGCTCGCTCATGGTATCGAGTGCTGCTTGCTTTTCGGCGAGTTGCGACTGAAGTTTTTCGCTCTGTTCCAGCAATTTATGCTGCGCTTCGGCAGAAGCCTGCGCATTGGAAGCCATCTTGCTAATGGCGTTGTTCAACTCTTGCTTCAGTTCCTGGCGGGTGAAAGGAACGCCGGGCGGCGGCGGAGGCGAACTACTGGAAACAGTGGGCGCAGCAGGAAGTGCCGATACGACTACGGTGCCGTTGAGTTTGGCGATCTGCGCTTCCACGGCGGCCAGGTCTTTTTCGCGACCGGATCGTTGAGCCAGGCGTTTCAGGTTCTCGAGGTTATCGAGCATCAGGCCTTTGTTGGAACTTTTGATGTCCTGCAATATTTCCAGACTGCTCTCGAATTTGCTGGCTGCTTTGCGCTTGCCTCCCAGCGCCAGAGCCCGGCCATAGCGGTTATAAGCCATTGCGCGGAGTTCGGGTGCTTTCATCTTTTTGGCCCACGATTCGGCCTCATTGGCCCAATCCTCGGCTTTGTCGTACTGACCGACTTCAAGACATGCGTCTGCCAGCGCTATGAGTTTTTCTGCACGTGCAGGGCCGGAAGCCGCACGCATCTGCTCTTCGAGTTGTGTGATTTTGTCGGACTGCGCAGACAAATGGGTGAAAATGAGCACGCAGGCAAAGACCGGGAGGACCCGGCGAATAAGTGTTCTCATTGTATGTGACAAACTATTTGAAATATCGGAAGTAGTGCTTGTGCAACTACTCTGCCAAAAGCCTGGTATCCCCTTCTTCTCATTCCTCTTGCTCTACAAATTTCACCCCATATTCCGCCAATTCCGCCATCACCGGCTCGTAAACTTCTGGCATGGTAGGAATATTGACTCCGGTGGTGGAGATTTTGCCCATCATCAGCAGTTTTACAAAAATGCCCAGCGGCAGTCCAACCAGTTTTGACATGGCCGTTTCCATGCTGTTCTCCCCTTCCATCACCAGGGTGGAAGTGAGTTTGCGCCGTTTGCGTTGTATCTCGTACTCGAACACGTGCTGCATGATCACCATGTCGCGTTCGTCGGGTTGCAGCGCCCATTTTTCGAGGAGCAAGTTTTCCAGAATCAGCGAAGGCGTGGCATTGACCAGTTTGATGCGGCGCTTGCTGAACAAACCGAGCCATTCGAGTTTTTGCATGATGTCGCTGTCCGGTTCGACTTCGATCATCTTGGCCACCCGGTCTTTCACGGAACCCGTGTGTTGGCTGATGCCTAGAAAAGCCTCCATCAGGTCGTGATAAGTGAGTTCGTTGCTGTGCACGATGGGGAAGGTCGCGTCGGTGAGACCGATGCGTACGAGTGCATTCCAGGCATCACAAAAACCCCGGTGCCGGATAGTGCCCCGAAACAAGGTCTTGATGTCCTGCAACCCATATGCGTCGCGGTAGAGCAGCGAGTCGCGGTTGGCATACACCTCCCATTGACCCATTTTGGGGATGTCTACCAATCTGTATTGCCGGAACAGGCGGCGGTAGGGTATATATTTCAGTTTGCCGTCCTCCAGGAACTGGGCCGTGCCCTGCCCTGCCAGCACCACGTTGCGGGGATTCCAGCTGAATTTATAGTGCCAGGGATTGTTGTCGCTCTCCGGAGCCACCAATCCACCCGTATAGGAGTAAAAAGCGGTGATTTTGCCCCCTTTCGCCTTGATTTGATGGATACGCTGCATGGCGCTCATGTGGTCAATACCCGGATCAAGACCGAGTTCGTTCATGAATACCAAAGCGCGTTGACGGACTTCATCGCTCAGGCGAAAGACTTGCTTGGAGACATAACTGGCGGTCACCATGTGCTTGCCCAGCACGATGCAATCCTGCGCTACTTCAAGGTGCATTTGAGGCGGCAGGAGCGATACCACGACGTCGTGGCGACTGATGATATCGCGGCGGTCGTTGAGTTTGGAAGCGTCCAGCCAGGTCGCCCGTCCGTGCGGATGGCCGTTGATCTTTCGCTGCGCTGCTTCCAGATCCGCATCTCCGACCGTGACAAAAAAGTTGTGCTGTTTGGCTTGTTCGAGAATGTAATTAATGAGTGCTGTAGCGGAGCGCCCGGCTCCGATGATCAGAAGATTTTGCATCGTGATTTCCTCCGTTCGATTGATTTTGTTCGGGGTGAAGATAGGGGAAGGTTTCGGATTAAGAGAAGTCAATGTTTACTCCATTTTCAATTGCAGGGAGGACACATCGGGAGGAAGACTTTGCTTCAAAACCCCTGAAATGCAATCTACCCGACATTTTCGGGGTTATTGGGCGGTAAAAAAGTACTTAGTATTGAATTATTTTTTTCACAAAAGTAATTATAAAAATAATAATTTTTTCACTAAAAAATTGAATTACAACATTTTAATAAAAAAGTTACTTTAAATAACTTCAACTACCCTTTTCACAACCGCCTAAAAATGTCATTGGCTGCTAAATCATGCTGCCACACCTTTGTCACATCAAAAGCACAGATACAGTCGTGCAAATGAGCGCGGCAGGGTGTTTTGGATATGTTCATGGGATTTCAACATTTTCGCGCACCAAAGGGTGGGAAGCCGCTTGTAAAAAACTGCTTCCCGCCTGCGTGAAATTTCGTTGTCGAACGGATGCCCATTTGCCGAAAAGGCAAAAAAAAAGGTCAGTCCTGACGACTGACCTCACCCAAATTCAATGGGTATGCGCATGGGATTATAACGGGACAAATTCGCCACAAAGGCAGGATTATGGTATGGCGGATTAAAGTCTTAGATCGCGGCAAAATTAACGAGACGCAACGGAGTCGCCCATTTTTGCCCGAATCACTCTGTATTCTTTCACAAGATTATATCGCCTGAATCTTCTTTCAGTAAAAGTAAGATGTCGGCCAAACAAACAAGCGATTTCAGGCAGGTCCTGGAGTCGCTTGTTTGTTGCGTTTAAAGGGCAAAAATTATGCCGAAAAGATGCTCCGGGCCGAATCTCGGGGGCGTTAACTTTTTTTTGCCCCCGTCCGCCTGGGCGTAGCCGCTACGCTGTCTGGACGGACTAAAAAATTAAGGATATCCCATTTTTTTGATGATGGAAGCGCAATCCCTCGCTCAATCTCCACTTTTTCCCCTTGAAGGCATTGTCCATCCAGACTTTCGCCACTTTTTCCCACTTATTTTGAAAAGTCGTCGCAAAGGTTCTGTCACCTCGGTTCTTATCAGCCTCTCCTGCCGTAAGAACGACCTTTTCTAGCTGTTTAGCCACCACCCTATTTGAATTTATCGAGTGCTGCTTAAATTTTTAACACCTTCAGATATAAGGTTAACTAATTGAAAGTCAATTATTTAATTTTCAATTTATTTTTTTATCAAAAAAACATTGCCCCTAAAAAGTATTTTGTGGGAAAATGTGGGAGAATATACTACATTTGTGGCGGTGAATTATAGTCGCGTATCCCACATATAGCGTCGGTAAGGCTCCAACAGCAGAAATAGCATTGAATGAAGTCAATGTGAAAAATGTGGTCTATGGAAGCAAGGTGTCTATTCAACGGCACATTCGCCTCCATTTTATGATTGACCACATTGATCTAATTGACCGAATTAACCACATTAATTGATTCATGCAACTCATTGGCGAATATCCAGTCGCCCTTGATGACAAGGGCCGTATGCGCCTACCAACCGCGCTGCTGCGCCAATTGAGCGACAAGCCCAATGGCGAAGGCGCCGGTCATGAATTTGTGGTTAACCGGGGGTTTGAGAAGTGCCTCACACTTTACCCCAAACCGGTCTGGGACGCTATAGCTGCCAAGTTGAGCCGTCTCAATCGCTTCAATGACCGGAATCGCGCCTTTGTTCGCTCCTTCTACCTCGGAGCGTATCCAATCACGACCGATAGCGCGGATCGGATTCTCTTGCAAAAACCTTTGATGGATTATGCAGGTCTCCAGAAAGAAGCCATTCTTGTAGCCATGGATGACCGGATTGAAATCTGGTCGCCCGATGCGCACACAGACATGGCAGCCTTCGATCCTAATGCGTTCGCCGATCTGGCCAACGACGTGATGGGCGGCGGCACCGAGGGAGTTGGTGACTTGACGGATTTATGAGTGATGAGTTATGAGTGATGAGTGATGAGTGATAAGTTATGAGTGATAAGTTATGAGTTATGAGTTATTGCCGAGCGCGATTTCACTCACAACCCATAACTCACAACCCATAACTCATAACCCACAACTCATAACCCACAACCCATAACTCATAACCCACAACCCACAACTCATAATTCATAACTCAACATGGTGTACCACGAGTCTGTCCTCTTGCATGAATCCGTTGATTACCTGGGCATTGCGCCCGGCGGGATTTATGTGGACGCAACCTTCGGCGGAGGCGGACACTCCAAATTGATCCTGGAAAAACTGAATGGCAGCGGTCAACTATACGCCTTCGACCAGGATGTGGATGCCATGCGGAACATAGAACAACCTAAATTTTCCAATGCCCGGAATTTCACCTTTGTACAATCGAACTTCCGCCACCTGAAGCGCCAACTGCGCGCCGAAGGGGTGCGGCCAGGAACCGTACAGGGGATCCTCGCGGACCTCGGCGTGAGCAGCCATCAGTTGGACACGGCAGCGCGTGGGTTTTCATACCGCTTTGAGGCTGCGTTGGATATGCGAATGAACACACAGGATGGCGCGACCGCAGCAGATGTATTGAACACCTATAATGCAGAAGCATTGCAGCGCGTGTTCAGCGAACTCGGAGAGGTGCGCAACTCAAAAACACTGGCGTACGCCATCATCAACCGCCGGCAGCAAACGCCCTTCGTGACCACCGGCGATCTGGTGGAACTCTGCGGCAAAAACCTCATGGGCGAACGGATGCGCTACCTCTCGCAAGTGTTCCAGGCGCTGCGGATGGAAGTGAACGACGAACTGGGGGTGCTGGCGATCTTTCTAGAAGAATCGTATGAAATGCTGGCCACGGGCGGAAGATTGGCGATCATCACCTTCCACTCGCTGGAAGACCGGATGGTGAAAAACTACCTCAAAACCGGCAACCTGCAAGGCGAACCCAATAAAGATTTCTACGGCAATATCGAACGCCCCTGGGAATTGCTCACCAAAAAGCCCCTGGAACCAAGCGATGAAGAAACCTCGAAAAACAACCGCGCAAGAAGTTCAAAACTGCGGGTAGCGGCGAAAAAATGACTCAATGACGAATGACTCAATGACGAATAAATAAAACAAACATGGCAAACCGACTGCTCTCTGCCCTCAATGTCAGCCGCCACACCACCGATCTGGTGTTCGGCAACTTTCAGTACCTGCTGTTCATTGGGTTTCTGGGCATCGTGTACATCGCCAATGCACATTTTGCAGAAAAGGGAGTTCGTCGGATACAAACCATGCAGAAAGAGATCAAGGAATTGAAATGGGAGTACACCTCCATCAAAAGCGAAACCATGTATAAATCCATGCAAAGCCAGATAGACGAGAGCCTGGAACCGGTGGGATTGGGATTGGAGAACAAGGGACCGAAAGTAATCATTGTCAAATAGTTATGAGTTATGGGTTATGGGTTATTAGTTATGAGTTATTAGTTATGAGTTATTGCCGAGCGCGATTTCACTCATAACCCATAACCCATAACTCATAACCCATAACCCATAACCCATAACCCATAACCCATAACTCATAACCCATAACTCATAACTCATAACTTCCACAACGTGCTCAATATCAAAAACGAAGTCTTGGTCAGGGTGTACGCGGTGGCTGCCGTCGTACTGCTGGTGGCGTTCGTGATATTCGGGCAATTGTACCGGTTGAGTGTGATTGAGGCGCCGCGCTGGCAGGCCAAAGCCGACAGCCTGTACGTGAAATGGGTGGATGCGCCTTCACAGCGGGGCAACATCCTGGCGGACGACGGAAGTTTGCTGGCCACCTCATTGCCGTTCTTTGACATACATTTTGACGCAAAGGCCGAAGGGCTGAATGCTCAGATTTTCGATACGCTGGCGGTGGACAGCCTGGCTTGGTTGCTTGCAACTTATATTGATCAACAGTACACACCGGGCGCCTACCGCGATTGGCTGTTCAGTCTTCGCAATGCCCCGAAGGATACCAAAGGCATCCGCTACGTTCCGATCGCGAAGGAGTTGACCTATGCGAAAGCCTTGCTGGTCAAGAACTTCCCCATTTTCCGAGAAGGCCGTTACAAAGGCGGTTTCATCATGGAGCAGAAGAACCGCCGCGAACGCCCGTTCAAAATCCTGGCGCAACGAACGATCGGTTACACCCGGGAAGGCGCTTTGCCGGTCGGTCTGGAAGGCAGTTTCAACAATGTTTTGGAAGGCAAAGAAGGCAAACAGTTGATGATCCGGGTGCCCGGCGATGTCTATATCCCGGTCAACGACCTGGCTGAAATCGAACCGGAAGCCGGCGACGACATCGTGACCACACTCGACATCAATATTCAGGATGTGGCCGAAACAGCGCTGCTCAATGCCTGCCAGACGCACAATGCCGACCACGGCTGCGCCATCGTAATGGAGGTAAAAACCGGAAAAATCCGTGCGATGGCCAACATCGGGCGCACGCCCGAAGGCTGGTGGGAAACCTACAACTACGCCGTTGGCGAGCGGGTGGAGCCGGGTTCGATGTTCAAACTCGCTTCTTTTATGGCCATGATGGAATCTGGCGAACTGGCCGATTTTAACGAAAAAATACCCGTTTATAAAGGAAAAGTAAAGATTTACGATGAAGAACTGGTGGATGCCGTACCGCATGGGCTGGATTCCATGACGATCAAGCAGGTGTTCGCGCAATCGAGCAACGTGGGCACCGCCACCCTGACACAGAAGTTTTTCAAAGCCCGGCCGGCAGCATTTGTGGAGCAAATCCGGGAGTTCGGTCTGGACCTGCCCACCAACATCGAAGTAGGCGGCGAAGAAGCACCCATCATCAAAAACCCGAACGACCCGAAAACCGACTGGTCGGGTACTACCCTGCCGTGGATGAGTATCGGCTACGAGTTGCTGCTCACCCCGATGCAGTTGCTCACCTTCTACAACGCGGTGGCCAACGATGGGCGAATGATGAAGCCTTACATCGTACAGCGGACCGAGCGCTACGGCGAAGTGCTCAAAGAATTCCGGCCGACCATCGTACAGCGCAGCATCGCTTCACAAACGACGATCCGGCGGGCCAAGGAACTGCTGGAAGCCGTCGTGCTGGAAGGCACCGCGCACAACATCCAGTCGGCCAACTACCGAATCGCCGGCAAAACCGGGACGGCGCAGTTGAATTACCACAAGTTCCGCGCCTCGAAAGGCATCCGCCACCAGGCGGGCTTTTGCGGATATTTTCCTGCTGATGCGCCGGTGTATTCCTGCATTGTGGTCATCAGCGAACCCGAGCGCGGCGGTTATCACGGCTCAGAAGTAGCGGCGCCGGTGTTCCGCGCCATCGCTGAAAAGTGCTTTGCCATGAAAGCCGAACTGCATCAGCCGATCAATGCAATGAAGCCGGTGGCACTCAAAAGCAGCCAGTTGCCCTCGTATGACGCGGGTACTCAGGAAGATTTGAAAAAATCGCTCCGCTGGCTCAACCTGGCCTACAACCCCGAGGCAGAACTCACAGATTGGTCTGTAGTAGTTGCAAAAGACAGCACCGGCCTCTGGCTTCAAAACCGCATCGTACCGGATAAAACCATTCCATCAGTGGTGAGCATGGGACTGAAAGATGCGATTTATCTCCTCGAAAACCGGGGCTGCCGGGTGCGGGTGGAAGGTGTGGGGAAGGTGCGACGACAAAGCCTGGCGCCGGGGACGAAGGCGAGCGGGCAGACGTGTGTGTTGTTTTTGGAGTAAATCAAGTGAAAAATACAGTGAAAAATGAAACGGTACCTTTTTAAACTCATCCTTTTTAGTGTGGTGTGTGCGGCATCGCCGGAGTATATAGGTGCGGAAACGATGTGCTTGAAAACGACTATAGCAACCGGCTTCAAACAATCAATACCCAGAGTCAACGGAGAACAGGATGCACTAAAATGGGAAAAAAGGGTACATCGTAGCGCATTTCATTTTTGGGGAAAAGGCAAGGCTTTACGGCTATCAGACAAAAAATGGGTTCTGCTCCTGATGATCTTGCTGTTATCGTTTTTACTCTTTGTTTTAGTAATGATTTTCATTTTCGGCCTCATTCTTTCCATGCCAATGGGCGCAGCAGGACAACCTGATACATGGAAATTCCCAGTAGGAATGTTGCTCTTCTTAGTGCCCATGTTTTTTTGCGAACGCGCAATAGTGGGAAGAATAAAAAAGATAGTTAATCTGAATAATGGCGGCTTTCCCCCAGAGGACCTGCCGCACCAGCCACCTTCCAAACCAATGAATAAGCAATAACCCACATTGACCACATTTATACATTGACCACATTCTCATAATGTCCACCTTCTCTCAACTCCTCGCACAAGTCGCCGTCCTCGATTCCGTCGGCGACCTCGGCATCGAAGTCGGCCAAGTCCGCTTCGACAGCCGCGCTGTGCAGCCCGGCGACGTGTTCGTGGCCGTGCGCGGAGTGGCCGTAGATGGGCATCAGTTCATTGATAAAGCGATTGAACAAGGGGCAACAGCAGTGGTTTGTGAACCCGGCGCAGATTTGACAACTTTTAAAAAGTTGTCAAATCTAACCTTGGTACAAGTGGCCGACTCCGCCGAGGCCCTCGGCCAGATGGCTTCCAATTTTTACCAGAATCCGTCCGAGGATTTGACGCTCATCGGCATTACCGGAACCAATGGAAAAACCACAACCGCCACGTTGCTCTGGCAGTTATACACCCGCCTCGGCTATCGCTGCGGACTCATCGGAACGGTGGAAAACCGGATCGGCGACACGGTAGTACCCAGCACCCACACCACCCCCGATGCAGTCAGCCTCCATGCGCTGCTGCGCCGGATGGCCGACGCAGGTTGTGGCCTGGTGTTCATGGAAGTCAGCAGCCACGCCGTGCACCAGCGCAGAATCGCCGGGGCAACGTTTGCGGGTGGCGTGTTCACCAACCTCACCCATGACCACCTCGACTACCACCAGACGTTTGCCAACTACCGCGACGCGAAAAAGCGGTTTTTTGACGACCTGCCGAAAACGGCCTTCGCGCTCATCAACGCCGACGACAAAAATGGTGCGTTCATGTTGCAAAACACCCGGGCCGCCAAACACACGTACGCGCTGAAAAAGCCGGCTGATTTCAAAACCAAAATCATCGAAAACAGCCTGCAAGGTTTGCACCTCGAACTCAACGGGATGGAATTTCATACCCGCATGATCGGTGAATTCAACGCCTATAATCTGACGGCCACCTACGGCACAGCGCATCTGATGGCAAAGTTTACCAAACCTCAAAGGTTTAGTAAACTGGATACCGCCGATATCCTCACCGCACTCAGCGACCTGCAAGGTGCTGAAGGCCGGTTCGACTACGTGAGCCATCCTGCCAAAGCCGGATGCATCGGCATTGTGGACTACGCCCACACCCCTGACGCATTGGAAAAAGTACTGGAGACCATCCAGAAACTGAAAAAGAAATCGAGCCGGGTCATCACAGTGGCAGGCGCAGGCGGCGACCGCGACCGCAGCAAACGCCCGGTCATGGCGCAAGTGGCGGCCCGCTTCAGCGATCAGTTGATTTTGACCAGCGACAATCCCCGCACGGAAGATCCGGCGGCTATTCTCCACGACATGGAAGCGGGACTCGGTGCAGAGGAACTAAAAAAAACACTCGTCATACAGGACCGCGATCAAGCCATCAAAACCGCTGTGCGGCTGGCCGGCCCCGGCGACGTGATCCTGGTGGCAGGCAAAGGCCATGAAAAATATCAGGACGTGAACGGCGTAAAGCATCCGTTCGATGACAAACAATTGATTTTGAAGTATTTCGAACAATAATTTTTTATGAAAAAACTGCTGTTTCTACTTCTTTTTACTGCTCAATTCGCAACGGCGCAAGTCACGTTTGTGGATAAAAATCGCGCAGACGAATTCAAGGCCATGGCGACCTATGTCATACTGGCTTCAGAAAATGCGGGCACCCTGGAAAAACTCGCCAAGAATGCGCTACTCACAGAAGCCTATCGGAAATCCGTGGCCGATTTCAACTCCCAACTTCGGGGAGTATTTGCAGCGCAGTGGAGGCTCAATCCCGTGCAGTTCAAGACCCGCGCTGAGATGGACAAAATCCGGGAGGACGGCGCAAACTATAGCACCACTTTCATCATCGCCACGGGAGATACGGATGCGTTGCTGTCGGAAGCCGCTCTGTACGCCTTGAAAAAGAAAGCCCTGACGATTGATTTTGACCAGTTTCTCGTCAGCCACGATGATCAAGGCAGTATTGATATTTTCCCGCTGTCGCAGTGGAAAAACTACTGGATACCGCAGAATGATTGGGCCATGCAGCAGTCAAGCAAGATGAAAATGGATAAAAAACTGGGAAAGACGGTGGAACCTGCCGATTACCTGAAACACCGGGTGCTCGACTTCGTCGGCTTTTTTCTTTCTCAACATGCACTTCTGACCCGCTCCGACCTGTCGTTTGGTCTGCACTACCTGCATGCTGACCTGACCACAGCCTCGATCAACACCCGCCGGGTACAAGTGAATCAACCTGTGCTGATACGCGGTGCGGACATGAGCAAAAAGACGCTGCTCGTAGGGCGCGACCTCGTGGTGTTTCCCAACGGAAAAAAGAACCTGAATGAGCAGAAAATCAGTGCCGTTTATCCCCACCCTTTCAAGATGGTCCCCCAATCAGAAATAGAAAAAGCCATGTTGGAAAAAAGTGAAAACGTGGCTGTCATTATTCCGATCACCCGCTGGTCGGCTACTGGCTATCCGGAGTTGCTGGTATTCAATGTCGTAGACGCAGCCGACGGTCGTACTGTGTTGACCTATGCCGATACCGGCAGTGGTTCCAACGCCATGACGGCCAATAATTTTGAAAAGAGCGCCGAACTGAAAGTCAAACATTTTCAGGAAATGCTGACCAATGCGGAGAAGTAAGGGACGATGGACGATGGATTTCAATCTTTCCATGCTCCATTTCAAAGATAAAATAGTGGAGGGACTACTATTTTGATTTTGAGCAGGTTGCGGGGCGATGCAACATCGCCCCGCAGCCGAATTTCAAAAAGTAAAAACAGCATCATGAACAATTCACTACGCACTACACGCCAAAAAGCAACCATTTTCCGGATCACAGGATTGGTGATCGCAGCCATATTTATGTTCTGGCTGAAAAGCCAGGAGGCTACGCTGCCCCAGGAAGGATTTTTGGGAAAGACATTTTGTAATGTGATGATCGTCATTGGATTGGTAGTATTTGCTATAGGCTCTGTTTTGAGGATTAGGGCCGTCAGAGAAGAAAATCAATAGCGCAAACACCCCCATACATACTTGATCTACCATGCTAGTCCACCTGTTTGAATACCTAAAAAAGACGTACGACCTGCCGGGCGCGGGCTTGTTCCAGTACATCTCGTTCCGGGCTGGTGTGGCGATGATTTTGTCGCTGTTGATCTCGCTCGTCATCGGACGGCGCATCATAGAATGGTTGCGCTCGCTCCAGATCGGCGAGACGGTCCGCGACCTCGGGTTGGCCGGGCAGACATCCAAGGCCGGTACTCCGACGATGGGCGGTATCATCATTATAGCGGCTACGCTCGTTCCCTGCCTGCTGCTGGCGCGGCTCGATAATGTGTATATCCTGCTCATGCTGTTCAGCACCGTGTGGATGTTCGCAATCGGTTTTATTGACGACTATATCAAGGTTTTTAAAAAGGATAAAAAGGGGCTGAAAGGTGTTTTTAAAATCGCCGGACAAGTGGGTCTCGGCCTTATTGTGGGCATGACGATGCTGGTCAATGATGAGGTAGTGGTGCGTATGGAGCCGAAAGTAGCAATCTCGAACGGTTATGAAGTTATGGACAGTGTCCGGGTGCAAGTGCGGGAAGGAGATCGCTTTGTAGACCACAAACTCTATTATGTCAAAGCACCGATCACCAACGTGCCGTTTATCAAAAACAATGAACTGGACTATTCGCGATTTCTGTGGTTTCTGGGCGATAATGCCCGCAATCTGAGTTCGATTTTCTTTGTCATCATGGTCATTTTGGTCATCACTGCTGTAAGCAACGGAGCCAATTTGACCGACGGGCTGGACGGACAAGCAGCAGGAGTATCAGCCATTGTCATCACGGCGCTGGGCATCCTGACTTACCTGAGCGGCAACGCGGTGGCAGCAGATTTTCTGAAAATCCTATACATCCCGTACAGCAGTGAATTGGTGGTTTTTTCGGCTTGCCTGCTGGGTGGTTGTATCGGTTTTTTGTGGTACAATGTGTTCCCGGCCCGGGTGTTCATGGGCGATACGGGCAGTCTGACGCTGGGCGGCATTATCGCGGCACTGGCGATCATCATCCGGAAAGAGCTCCTGATACCGGTGCTGTGCGGGGTGTTTTTGATCGAAAACGTGTCGGTGATGATGCAGGTCTGGTATTTCAAATACAGCAGGCGCAAATACGGCGAAGGGCGGCGGGTATTCCTGATGGCACCGCTGCACCACCATTTTCAGAAAAAAGGCTACCACGAAGTGACAATTTCTGTGCGGTTCTGGATCGTACAGATCATGCTGGCGGTGCTCACCATCATCACTTTAAAAATAAGGTGACATGAAAAAGCGCATAGTGATTTTGGGTTCCGGTGAATCGGGGACAGGTGCGGCCCTCCTGGCCAAGCACCTCGGCTACGACGTATTCGTGAGCGACGAAGGCGCGATCAAACCGGAGTACAAAGCAGAACTGGATAGAGCGGGCATTGCCTGGGAAGAAAATCAACATACGCTGGATCAAATTGGGAACGCCAGCGAGATCATCAAAAGCCCCGGCATCCCGGAGAAAACGGAAGTGATGAAAGCCGTGCGCGAGCGAGGCATCAACGTGATCGGAGAAATTGAATTCGGGTGGCGGCACGCAGGCAAGTGCAAGATCGTGGCGATCACCGGCTCGAATGGGAAAACGACGACGACTGAATTGACTTATCATTTGCTGCACACCGCCGGATTGGATGTACGGAAAGGTGGGAATGTGGGGAACAGTTTTGCGCGGATGGTGCTGGAGGATTTAAAAGAACACAGAGACACGGAGGCACAGAGGGTTTTTGTGCTGGAGATGAGTAGTTTTCAATTGGATGACATTCAGCAGTTCAGACCAAAAGTGGCGATGCTGCTCAATATTACGCCCGACCATTTGGATCGCTATAATTACCGGTTGGAGGAATATGCGGCGGCGAAGTTTCGGGTGACGATGAATCAGCGGCGCGGGGATGTGTTCATTTATAATGGCTTTGATCCGGTGGTTTTAAGTGGTGGCTCGACTTTGAGTCGAGCCACCACTACCCCACCCAAAGCGATCGCCATCCGCAAAGGCTTTTATAAAAACGGCCAGATCCGGATTGGAAAAAGCCAGGTGTTCGATATGACGAAGGGGGCGCTGCGCGGCCCGCATAATATGTTCAACGCGGTTTGTGCCATCCGTACGGCCTTGTTGCTGGGAGCAGATGCGGCGAAGATTCAGGAGGGATTGAACACGTTCACCCCCCCACCCCATCGCCTGGAAAAAGTGGCCGAGATCGGTGGGGTAACGTGGATCAATGACTCAAAAGCGACCAATGTAGACTCGGTTTTTTACGCGTTGCAGGCGATGGATACGCCGACCGTTTGGATGGTAGGCGGCACGGACAAAGGGAACGATTACACACCGCTTTTGAAATTGGTGAAGCAAAAAGTGAAAGCCATCGTGTGCATGGGTGTGGATAACTCGAAGATTATCAAAGTGTTTGGAAAAATGAAGAAGCCGCTGGTGGAAACGAAGAGCGCGGAAGAAGCGGTCAAGGCAGCGAAAGGTTTTGCAGCAGCAGGTGATACGGTCCTACTCAGTCCTGCGTGTGCTTCATTCGATCTTTTTAAGAATTACGAAGACCGGGGAGCGCAGTTTCGGGAGGCGGTACAGAACCTAATAACTCATAACTCATAACTCAAAAAAATGTCTCTCGGCAACCGAATCGCCGCCGAACTCCGGGGCGACCGCACCATCTGGATGATTATCGCCGTGCTGAGCCTGTTCAGCCTGCTGGCCGTGTATTCTGCCACCGGGTCGCTGGCGTGGTCGGCGCGGGGCGGCAACACTACGGCGTTCCTGATTACCCATTCGGTGCGGCTGGCATTCGGGTTGTTCCTGATATACCTCTGTCACCTGCTGCATTACCGGCAGTATCAGCGCGCGGCGCCGTTCCTGATGTTGCTCACGATCCCATTGCTGGCATTTACCCTGTTTTTCGGGCAAAGCATCAACGACGCGAATCGTTGGCTCAACGTCGGCGGCATCAGTTTTCAACCTTCAGAATTTGCCAAAATCGCCCTGATCATCTACATCGCCCGCGAATTGACGCGCAAGCAGGACTACATCACCAGCCTCCGCGATGCATTCCTGCCGATCATCATGCCGGTATTGATCGTATGCGGTCTCATCGCACCGGCCAACCTGAGCACCTCACTCGTGCTGTTCGTCACGTGCATCCTGCTCATGTTCATGGGACGGGTGAGTATGCAGTATATTTTTCTGCTGGGGATATTGGGACTGGTGTTGTTCGCAGGACTGGTCGCGCTCGGTCAGTTGTATCCCGAAGCGGGCCTGGTGCGGGTAGATACCTGGGTATCGCGGGTGCAGGAATATCTGCACAGCGAAGACGGCGGTTACCAGGTACAGCAGGCCAAAATCGCCATCGCCAAAGGAGGCTTGATCGGCGAAGGACCGGGCAATTCGATCATCCGCAACTTCCTGCCTTATGCCTACGCTGACTTCATCTACGCGATCATCTGCGAAGAGTACGGACTGGTGGGTGGTACGGTGGTGCTGGCGCTCTACGTCCTCTTGTTTTTGAGAAATGTGAAACTCGTGACCAAAAGCCCCAAGGCATTCGGCTCTTTCCTCGCGATCGGACTGAGTCTGATGCTGACGGTACAAGCGCTGGCCAATATTGCGGTCAATGTAAATTTAGTACCGGCGACGGGGCTGACGCTGCCGCTGATTTCGATGGGGGGGACGAGTATGATTTTTACGTGTATTGCGCTGGGGATGATCTTGAGTGTGAGCAAATTTATTGAGGGGTTAGAATAGCACTATGCGACAACAATTGGACACGGGTTGGACAGATTGGACAGATAAAAACAGATTAAGGGACGTGTGAAAGATAACTTGTGAGTTTGAGGTGATTCCTTTTCACCAAAACTACCTATCTTTTTGATTAAATAGCCCCACTATTGGCACAAAAAGATAGTTGTTTTGGCAAAAAGGAATCTACCTCAAACTCACAAGTTATCTTTCACACGTCCCTAAATGGTTTGACTTTCAAAACTTTATAAGATGGATTTCAAGCACAAAGGAACGCGGCACCAATAACTTAGTCATTTTAGGTCAACCATTTTTTCATCAGACAACACTATTTTTCTGCGAATAGTGGGGCTATTTAAAGAAAAATAGCGGCCGTATGATGGAACAAAGGGTGGCATCAAATGACTAAGTTATTGGTGCCGCGTTCCAAAGAGTTGACGGAGGAGATTATCGGGGCATTTTACGACTTGTATAACGACATGGGTTTTGGTTTTCAGGAAAAAGTCTATCAGAACTCCACGTACTTCGACCTGCTTGAATTGAGACTCAAAGTGGAAGCGCAAAGGCCCATCAACGTTTATCGAAAAGACTGACAAGTAGGTGAATACTTTGCTGACATAGTAGTTGAAGACTTGATTATGATCGAATTGAAAGCCGTAGAAAAACTGACCGAACAACACGAAGCCCAATTGGTCAACTATTTGAAAGCCACAGATATGGAAGTAGGGCTCTTGTTTAATTTCGGAGTAAAACGAGAGTTTAAACGAAAGATTTAGGAGAATCACCTCAAAAAACACAATCAAAAACCGCGATAAAAACGACACAACCCAAAGCAGAAACGGCAACAGAAAAAATCCGTTTACATCTGTCTAATCTGTCCAATCCGCGTCCCATTATTGCCGAGTGTAAGAAGAAAGATTACAACATGACTAGCCTAAAAATACTCATCACCGGCGGCGGCACAGGCGGCCACATCTTCCCGGCCATCGCCATCGCCGATGCGATCCGGAAAGCGCGCCCGAAAACAGAGTTCCTGTTTGTCGGCGCCACGGGAAAAATGGAAATGGAGCGCGTCCCGAAAGCGGGCTACGCGATCGAAGGATTGAAGGTGGCTGGATTTCAGCGGAGCATCAGTTTGCGGAACCTCAGTTTCCCCTTCAAACTGCTCAGCAGCCTGTGGAAAGCGCGGAGCATCGTCAGCCGCTTCCAGCCGGATGTGGTGATCGGCACAGGCGGTTATGCCAGCGGACCGGTCATGCGGGCGGCGCAGCGAGCGGGCATCCCGACGCTGATCCAGGAGCAAAACTCTTATGCAGGCGTAACGAACAAGATTTTGGGTAAAAAAGCGGCCCGCGTTTGCGTCGCCTACGATCACATGGAGCGATTTTTTTCGGCGGACAAAATCATTTTCACCGGCAATCCAGTCCGCGCCGACATTTTGAATCTGGAAGGCAAACGAGAGGAAGGAATGAATTACTACGGCCTCGATCCGAATAAAAAAACCATCGTCGTCATCGGCGGCAGCCTGGGAGCGAGAACATTGAACGAAGCGATGCGCGACAACGTGGAGTTTTGGGAAAAATACGACGGCATTCAGGTCGTGTGGCAATGCGGCAAATTTTACGAGTACGAATACAGCTCGAACACGACGGCAAAACTGCCCAATGTTCAGTGCCTCGCTTTCATTGACCGGATGGATTTGCTGTACGCCGCAGCGGACGTGGTGATTTCAAGAGCGGGGGCTTTAAGTATCAGCGAATTGTGTCTGGTAGGCAAACCGGCCATCCTGATTCCTTCACCGAATGTCGCCGAAGACCACCAGACCAAAAACGCGCTGGCACTCGTGGAAAAAGCCGCCGCCCGGCTCGTGCGCGATGCAGATGCAAAAGAGAAAATGTTGCAGGAAGCCCTGTTGATCCTGGAAAATGAAGCCCTCGCATTCAGCCTCAGCGAAAGTATCCGGCAGTTAGGAAGGCCCAATGCGGCAGAAACGATTGCCAGAGAAGCGATTAAACTGGTTGATAAGGGTTGATGAGGGTTGATAAGGGGTTGATGAGGGTTGATGAAGGGTTGATAAAGGTTGATGAAGGGTTGATAAAGGTTGATAAAGGTTGATAAAGGTTGATGAAGTTGATGAGGGTTGATAAGGTTGATAAGGGTTGATGAGGGTTGATAAGGGTTGATGAGGGTTGATGAAGTTGATGAGGGTTTATAAAGGTTGATGAGG
>Ga0209181_10004039_pt1 | contig 22180 bp, 17 predicted proteins | sample MAT05_FD_187208 | JGI IMG/M metagenome (GOLD analysis project Ga0209181, IMG submission 187208) | Freshwater microbial communities from Lake Fryxell liftoff mats and glacier meltwater in Antarctica - MAT-05 (SPAdes) (version 2) | ecosystem: Environmental > Aquatic > Freshwater > Ice > Liftoff...
CGCGCAGCCCGCCGCGCGGCATCTCGAACGTGGCGTAGCCGAGGCGCAGTGCGAGCGGCTCGTCGGCGATCACCGGCGTCTTTTCGACGGTGCGCAGCGGGTGCACCGAGAGCACGAGCTCGTGGTGCGCGACGTTGCCCTCGAACAAATAGTCGGCGAGCGCCTCTTTCCCATCGAGCACGCGCGCGCGGAGCGTGCTCTCGAGAAAGCGACACACGTCCTCGCTGCTCTCGGCGATCGCCGTCGGCGCAGGCGGCCCGAACAGCCGCTCTTTGTGCCGCATGAGTGTGGCGGTGAAGTGGCCTTCGACGTGGTGCACCACGTAGGCGCGCAGCGACGGCTTCATCGTGCCCCCGATTCGTCGACGTCCGCTGCGACGTCGGGCATCGCCAGCCGGAGACGCGCATGCACCGGCTCGAGCACCAGCGCCGCCCGTCGAACGCGCGCGACGAAGACATCGCCGAGGCGCAGATCTTCGATCGTGACGTCGAGCGCATCGCCGACGCGATGTTGGACGCGCAGCGTGCGCAGGCGAGGCAGCAGCGGCAGTGGTGGCGCGAGCGGCGTCGTGCCGGCCTCGAGCGCATCGCGGAAGGCGACCTCGGCGCGAGCGATGCTTGCGAAGGTTTCCGCTAGCGAGCGCAGCGGATCGTACGGGAGCAAGCGCACCGTGATGAGCTCGGGCGCCGCGTCGTCGGTGATGACGACCTGAGTGCCGAGCTCCGAGCCGAGGCGCGCGCGCGCACCCAAGCCGATGACGCGCATCACGACCGCGACCAGCGGTGTTGGTGTCCCGAGCGCGGGATCGTTGATCGCCTGCACCAGGCCGTCACGCGTGCGGCCGTGTGCCTCGTCGATCTGTCCGCCCCAGCGGCCGATCGCGGCGGCGAGCGTGAGCACGAACGACGCCGAGGTGGCGCGCTCACCGACGCTGCTCACCAGCACGTCGACGACGTGCGCACCGGGCTCCTCGAGCGACGCAGACAGCGCGCGGCGGATCGACAAGAGCGCCGCGAGATGTGCGCGCAGCGCCTTCGGCCCAGCGTCGCCGCGCTCCGCCGACTGCGTCGCGATCGCGAGCTGCGGGCGATGTTCGCGGCGCCAAGTGCGACCGCGCTCGACGCGCAGCCCGCGCTCGAACTCTTCTTCGTAAGCCTCGCGCGCCCAGATCTCTTCCGGCTCGAGCAGCGCCTGATGTTCCTCGCGCAGCGCCTCGAGCTCGCTTACCGCGGCCTCGAGCGCGTAGATCGTCGCGCGATCGCGCGTCGGCGTCGTGCGGCGCGCGCGACGCAGGCTCTCGGTGACGTCGGAGCGCTCGCCGAACAGCGGCGCGCCGACGCGCTCGATCAGGCTGCGCAGCGCGTCGACGTCCTCCGCGGGCGGCACCTCGAGCAACGACGGCGCTTCGAGCGGCGTCTCCGTCATCAGCTCGGCGTGTACCGCGAGCTCCGCGCTTCCGTTTGTCGTCCGCCGCACGTAGACGACCAGCGAGCGCTGCTCGGCGGCTCCTTCGCGCGCGATCTCGTCGGCGAGCAGCGTGCCGATCTTCGACTCGAGCCAGCCCTTCACCGAGCGCGCGCCGCGACGCGCATCGAACGCTTCCGCGAGCGCGAGCTCGACGACCGCGGCCGTCGCAGAGACCGCGATGCGACGCTCGGTCAGGCCGCGTCGCGACAGCAGCCGGCCGAGCTCACGCCGCACGATCGCGCGCGCCATGTCGGCGTCGAGCGGCCGGAACGGCACGATGCGATCGATGCGATGAAACAGCTCGGGCGGGAAGAACTCACGCACCGCGCGCGCCACGTCGTGCATGACCTCGCGCGCGTGGTGTTCGTCCTCGGTCGCGAAGCCGGCGCGGGCATCCGGGCGTGCGCCGAGGTTCGACGTCATCAAGATCGTCGCGCTGCTGAAGTCCGTGGTGCTGCCGCTCGGGTCGGTGAGACGGCCTTCGTCGAACAGCTGCAAGAGCAGATAGAGCACGCTCGGGTGCGCCTTCTCGATTTCGTCGAACAGCACCACCGAGAACGGCTGCTCGCGTACCCGCGCCGCGAGCCCGTCGCCAAAGCCATCGGCGCGATCGCCGAGCAGGCGCGCAGCGGATCCCGCCACCGCGTACTCCGCCATGTCGAAGCGCACCAGCCGGTTGGCGTTCCCGTAGAGGTTTTGCGCGATCCACTTGCTCGTCTCGGTCTTGCCGGTGCCGGTCGGTCCGGTGAGCAGATAGACGGCGCGCGGCCGTCGCGGATCGGTCATCCGCGTCTTCAGGCGCAGCGCCAGATCGACGACCGCGCGTGCGGCCTCTGCCTGACCGACGACCTCACTGACGAAGCGCGCCTCGAAGCGCTGCGGGTCGAGCGCGCTGCCATCGAGCAGCGCGAGCGGCATGCCAGTGCGCTCGCTGAGCACTTCGAGCACCAGCGCTTCTGGGCTCAGGTGTGGCGGCGCATTCGCTGCGCTCGGCGCGCGACCGCGCTCCGCGAGCAAGCGCGCGGCGAGCCGCGACAAGACGTGCATCGACTTCTGCGGTTCGGCGACGCCGGCGAACAAGGAGCGCGCTTGTTGCACCAACACCGGCAGCGTGAGCGGATCGATCTCGATGCGACGCGGCTTTTCGCCTTCGTCTTCTTGCGCGGTCGCGTCGCGCTCGAGCTGACGCACTCGGTGGAACAAGAGCGCGGCGGTCTCGTCGGGATCCGCCTGTGGCAGCGCGAGCGGCGTGAGCAGCGCGGCGAGCCGTGGCGCTTCGTCGGCGAGGCGCATCAGCCCGCGTGGGCTGGTCTCGCCCCACACCGCGACCTCGCCGCGCGCGATCGGCCCCTCGAGCAGATCGGCGAACGAGCGATCGCTCTCGCGCGAGCGGCCGACGGAGCCGAGCAGCGCCACGTCGTCGAACGCGAGGACGGCGCGATGCGCGCGACACTCGTCGAGGATCGTCAGCAGTCGCTTCTCCCACTCGCCGAGGTGCGTCATCCCCGCGAGCACCGTGCGCGCCGAGAGGCGAAACACGCGCGACGTCTGATCGAGGTTGCGCGTCACCGCGTAGCCATCGTGCTCGAGCAGCAGCTCCGCGGCGCGCTCGAGCGCGGTGGTGCGTCCGCTGCCCGGCTCGCCGACCACGACGAACGAGCGCGTCGTCGGCGCGATTTGCCAGGGCGCGCCGAGCGGCGTCTGCGACGTGCGCGCGGCGCCGATGAACGACGCGCTGAGCGCCCGATCGAGCGCAGGCCGCTTCTTGTTGAGCGTGACGTCCGCGGACGCCGCGCGTCGCGTCAGATCGACGCCCACGCGCTTCAGCTCGACCAGCGCCGGACGCACTGGCGTGCTCGACGCAGCGCGTTCCTGACCGCGCTCGAGTGAGGCGATGTGCTCGCGCAGGCTGCGCACCGGCGCGTCGATGGCGAGCACGTCGAGCCGCTCCTTGCCGCGCACCTTGAGCCGCTCGATTTCGTCGTCGTCGAGATCCGCCCACAGCTTCGCGAGCACGCGCTGCAACGTCTCCACCACCGGTGCGCCGTGCTCGACGAGCACGCGCTCTTCGGGGCGGTACGGGTGGTGATAGACGCTCACCCAGCGTCCGGCCGTGAGCGCGCGATATTCGACCACGAACGAGAATCGCCCCTGCACGTCGCGCCGGCCTTGTTCGCCGCGCAGCGAGAGCGCGAGTCGATGTTCGATCAAGTAGAGCGACATCGCCGGCGGCATCGCCGAGCGCTCCGCCGGCGCGATCTCGGCCAGCCGCGTGCGCAGCGCATCGCCAAATGCCTTCTCGACCTTTGCGCGTGTGCTGCCGTGGCTCTCGATCGGCTGGCGCCACGCCATGCCGACGCTGGTCCATTGCAGCAGGCCTTGGTGCTGACGCGCGAACACGTGGACTCGGTGCTCCATCGCTCAGCCGCCCTCGTCCATCAGCTGCGCGACGATCGCGAGCCGCGGCAGCCCGAGCACCCAGCGGCCCGGCGCGTTGCTCGGCGCATCGGGCGGATCCATTGCGATGTGCATGTCGGCGCCGTCGAGCACGAGCAGTCGTGCATCGAGGTCGACCAGCAGCTGCGGCTTACTCGGGATCTGCGCGAGCTCCGGCAGCGTCGCGCGATCGTTCTCCGGCAGGGTCGACGGATTCGCGAACAACACGTCATGCGCGACGCCCGCGTGGCGAAAGCGCAACAAGCCCTCGAGTGGACGCGTCAGCGGGTAGATCGCGGATCCCTCGACGCTGAGGAAGACGCACGCCGGCCGCGGGCCCCACATCGGTGCGCTGAGTCGCGGACTCTCGCGCAGAAACGTGAGCGCTTCTTCGGACGTGAGATAGGGGCCCCACGCGCGCGCTTTTGGCCACGCGATACGCGCGACGTCGGCAGGGGTCGGTCCGATGCCGCTCGGAAGGTGGATCGCCGTCGAGAACAGCTGCGGCGCTTGCAGCAGCGGCAGCAGCGCGAGACCGAGCGCCTCGCTCGATCGGCCGAGCACCGTGAGCGTGCGCTCGACCGTGTCTTCTTCGCCGTCCCACGCGAGCGCCGCGCGGCACACGGCTTCTTCGAGCTCCCACGCGGCCTGGCGCGCATCGGGCAGCAGATGTGCGGCATCTTGATCGCGGGCCACGGCCATCAGCGCGCGCTCTTCGGCGAGCTCGATCCGCGCGAGCAGCGCGTCACACGCCTCGAGCCGTGTGCGCAGGTAGCCGAGCCGTCCCTCGAGGCCATCGCTGCGCTTGTCGTCGCCGCGCCGCCGGGCGCGCGCGACCTCGGAAACCAAGCGCGCGACCTCGGTGCGCATCGCGTCGATGCTGCTCAGCCGGCACCAGCGCGACGCGCGGCGGCGGATCGCGGTGAGCACGCGCAGCGCCTCGCGATCATCGGGCGCGCGCCGGACGCTGCCGCGCCGCTCGAGCTCGAACGCGAGACCGGCGCGCTCGATCCGCTCGTGACTCGGCCGCACCGGCTCGCTCGCCAGGCGCACCTGCAGCGTCTGATGCGGTGCGGGCGCACGCGAGAGCACAGCGGCGACACCGAGCACCAGCGTGTCCTCGAGCGCACGTCGCAGCGCGCGCGCGCCGCCGCCTGCCTCCATCACGCCGTCGATCACGCGCTCGAGCGCGGGAGCGTCGACCGTGAGCGTGTGCGTGCCGTCGACGAGCCCGGCGCGGCGCTCGATGCCGCGCAAGAAGAGCCGCGCGATGTCCATCGCCTCGCTCTTGCGCAGCGCGCGAAACGGCACGATCTGATCGATGCGATTGAGGAACTCCGGGCGAAAGTGATCGCGCACGGCGCGCAGGTAGCGCTCGCGCCTTTGCCGTACGGCGTCGTCGTCGCCCTCGTTGCCAGGCTGCGCGAAGCCGAGCAGCGGCCGATCGGAGCGCGCGCCGAGGTTCGAGGTCATCACCACGATGCAGTTGGTGAAGCTCGCCGTCTTGCCGCGCGCGTCGGTCAAGCGCCCTTCGCCGAGCACCTGCAGCAGCAGATCGAAGACGCCAGGATGCGCCTTCTCGATCTCGTCGAGCAGCAGCACGGAGAACGGCCGCTCGCGCGCGCGCCGCGTGAGCAAGCCGTCCTCGCGATCGGTGCCGCGGATCAGCCGTTCGGCGGCCCACGGATCCATGAACTCGCTCATGTCGAAGCGCGCAAGCGCATCGGGGCTGCCGAACAGATAGCCCGCGAGCGCACGCGCGAGCTCCGTCTTGCCCGTGCCCGTCGGACCGACGAACAGAAATGTCGCGATCGGCTTCCCTGACGGCGGCAGCCCCGCCTTCACCACGCCGAGCGTGCGTGCGACCAACTCCACCGCGTCCTCCTGCCCGATGACGCGCGCGCGCAGCGCAGCGGCGACCTCGCTCGGCGGCATCGGCAGATCGTCGCGCACCAGCGCCGGCGGGATCCCGACGCGCTCCGCGAACGCGTTCACCAGCGCGTCGCGCTCGATCAGCGGCAACACGCCGTCAGCGTCGCGCGGCGCCGGGAGCGCCTCGATGAGCGCGTCGAGCGTGCGGATCGCCTCGCCCGGCAGCGCACGATCGGAGAGATAGCGGCTCACCAGTGGCACGAACGCCTGCAGCGCGTGCGCGCTCACGCGGCGCGTCTTGCTCGAAGGAAGCGGCCCATGCGTGCGCGTCAAGACCTCGAGCGTGTCGGCTTCGATCATCGCGTCGACGCGCACGCGAAGCAGCGTCCCCGAGAGCCGGCGGTGGCGTGACTCCAAGCGATCGAGCTCCGTGTCGCGGATCTCACCGACGAAGCGCACGCGCCGCGACTCGAGAAACGGCGCGATGGCTGCCGCGAGATCGACGGGACTACCGGCGCGTTCGAGCGCGAGCCCGCCGAGATCTTCGACGTAGATCGTCGCATCGAGCAGCTCCGCCGCGCGAAAGCAGACATCGACGCGCGTCTGCCACTCGCCAAATCCTCCGTCGCCGGCGAGAAAGCGCGCCAGCGGGATCGCGTACGCAGAGCCCGGCAGATTGCCAAGCACGTGCGCCAACACCGCGCTCTTGCCAGCGAGCTCCGGCCCGCGCACCAACACCGCGAGCCGCTCCTTCGACGAGAGCAAGCGCTCGAGCTCCGCGATCTCTTTGCTGCGCAGCGCGGGCGCCGCGGTGTGACCGAGCCGACGCCCCATGCGCTCGAGCACGCGCTGGCTCTCTTCGCGGCGCTGCCGCTCGGCCTCCTGCGCGCTCGGCCCACCGCCGCTGCGCGCGCTCAGCTCGCTCCGCTGCACGGAGAGTGCGAGTCGATGAATCCGCGTCGCCACAGGCGGCTGCGATCGCAGTACATCGAGCGGCGTCTCCGCCGTCGCGGCGACCACGCGCTGCACTTCGTGGGCGATACATGCGTCGAGCGCCGCATCGTCGTCGAGCGGCACCGCGTCGGGGACGCGGAACACATGATCGAGCACGGGTACTACCACCCACGTCTCGAGCGTCCCGCTCGGCAGCGGCGGTCGCGCTGCGCTCGCATCGCGCGTGGCGCTCGTGGCCGGCGCGTTCGGCGAATGCTCACGCGCGAGCGACGGCGCATGCGTGCCGAGCACCACACACGCGAAGTCGACCAGCGTCGGCGCACGCTCATGGACCGAGAGCGCGAGCGGCACAGAGATCATCCGCAGCGCGTGGTGCCCCTCGGTGCCATATGCCGCCAGGCTCGCGATGTCGGACGGCGCCGCGCGCTCGAGCCGCTCTTCGAGAAAGCTACTGAGCTCCGCGAGCGCCTCCGTCTCTTCACCGTGCGTGAGAAACGCGCGCGCAGTCAGCGGCGCGACACGCACGCGATCGTCGCCCAACGACTCCACCACCACCGGCACCAAGAGCGCGAGTGAGCCTGACACCGGCCGGAGGATAGCCGAGATGCGCCGTCAGGTTCTTGTGTGCGCGCGTCGGGCGGCAAAGCCGAAGCTGACACAGCTGCGGCAGCGTGAAGCAAAGCCACGCCACGGCGAACGACGCGTCCTCGTACGCTTCCGCCGACCAGCGCACCGCGCGTCGCGTCGGCTGGGCCCCGCCAGTTCGCCGCGCCTGCTCGCGGGGCCCGCGCCGGTGACGCGCGCCGCCTGGCGCAGCTGAGCGCGGTGATCGCCTTTGCCGGCCCGCACGCCCCCACCTGCGCCCCGGCCACCGTCGCCGCCCGAGTAGCGTCCACCGCCGCCATGTCTTCGGGTGCAACAGCGCGAACCGTCTGTACTGCTTCGAGTCGTGATCGTCTCCGGCGAATATCGCGCATGTGATACGGACTGATCGCGTGAGTGAACGAGCCAAGCCGCGCCTCGACTTCATCGACGCGCTGCGCGGCGTCGCGGTGGTCCTGATGATCCTCTGGCACACCGCGGACTCGTGGCTCGCCGACAGCGCACGCAGCGTCAGCGGCCACGAGACGACATCGTACGGCGTCTTACGTCTCCTCGGCGGCACCGCGGCGCCTCTGTTCCTGCTGCTCGCTGGGGTCGCACACGGACTCAAGTCGGCTGGCGACGCACGCAAAGGTGTCGCGCCGCGCGTCGCCTTGCGTGCGAACGTCGCGCGCGGTCTCGAGTTGATCGTGCTTGGCTATCTGCTGCGGCTTCAATTCTGGGCGATCGACTCCGCCGGCGTGACGATGCCGCTCGCGCTCCTGCCGCTGCTCGCCGGCCTCTTGCTGCTGCTGTTCGCGGCCAAGCGCCTGCCGAAGTCGCCACCGACGGCCGCGGTGTTCGCGGCGCTCGGTGCCGTGCTCTACGCCATCGGGCTCGTCGTGCTGGCGAAGTACCAGCCGACGCGCGTGTCGAGCGTGCTGCGTGTCGACGTGCTGCAGGCGATCGGCGCTTCGCTCTGCGTGCTCGCGGTGATCGAGCCGGTGCTGTCGCGTGCGCCCGGCGGCGCGCTGCTGCTCGCGCTGAGCGTGACGCTCGCGACCGACTCGCTCGGCGCCATCATGCCCGGAGCATTGCCAGAGCCGCTCGCGGCGTACCTCGCGCGTTGGCCGACGCCTGCGGGCGTCCGCACGATGGCGATGTTCCCGCTGTTTCCGTGGCTCGCGTTCCCGCTGATCGGCAGCCTGCTCGGTCGGCACTGGGGCGCGAGCGCGCGTCGCGGAACGCTCGCGCGCGACGTCGCGATCCTCGGCGGCGTGGGTCTCGTCGGCGCCGTCCTGAGCAACGAGTCGCTCGCGTACGAGCTCGGCTGGATCTGGAAGATTCCGTGGTTCATCCCGACGCTGCGCGTGATGTCGCGCGCCTCGACCGGGATCTTCTTCGCCGGACTCTGCTTTGGCGCGCTCGCGCTGAGCGCGCGTCTCGGCATCGGCCAAGGGGAGCGCGCAGAGCGCTACGCGCCGATCCGCACGCTCGGACGCGCGTCGCTGTTCGTCTACTGGGTGCACCTCGAGCTCGCGTTCGGGGTGATCGCGACGCCGCTCAAGCGCAAGTTCGGGCTGCTCGAGTGGAGCGTCGGCTTCGTCGCGCTCACCGTCGCGATGTACCTGCTCGTGCTGCTGAAGAACGGACCTTGGCAACGGCTCGTGACGTGGGGCGTCGAGCGTGTACACTCGCGCGCCGAGCGGCGATCACCCGTCGCACCACCTAGCCCTTGAGCGCGAGCGCGCTCCCCCTTAGAGTCTCTCTCCGCATCCGAGGTGGTACGAATGGTCTCCCCGAGCGTCCGGCTGTTTACCGAAAGTCGAGCGTTCGAGAGCGCGTGGCGTGCGGCGCTCCTCGACGTGGGGATCGACGCGGAGCTCGCGACTCCCGAATCGCTCACGGACGCGCTGCGCGCAGACGTCACCGCGATCATCGACGCAAGCTGGAGCGGCTTCGACGAGGACGAGCTGCTCGCGGCCGCGGGCTTCGCGCGCGCGCTCGGCGCACTTCCGGTGATCGTGCTCGATGGCTCGGTGGCGTTCGCCGCGATCAGCGAGCTGCTCGAGGAGCTGACCGGCGGACTCGTCGCACGCGGAACTGGCGACATCACGCGCGTCGTCGCTGCGCTGTCGCGGCGCTGCGATGCGACGCGCGCTCGCCGCTTCGAATACCTGACGGTCGCACCGCGCGGTGCCGAGCTCCTCGCGATCCTCGGCGATGGACGCGCGACGCTCGTGCGCCGTCCGCTCAGCGCGAGCGACGACGGCAGCGAGGTGCTCGGCATCACGCTCGCGGACGACGCAGAGAGCGCCACCGTGGAGCTGCTCTCCGGCGCGATGATCCGCGTGCACGCTCCGGCGGCGCCGGCCAGCTCCGAGGTGACGGTTCACGGCGAGAGCAACGGCGCAGCGCTCGAGACGCTCTCGCTCGACGGCGTGCACCTCGGCGCGCGACTGCGCGCGCTGCGCGTCGCGGCGGGGCTCACCCAAGCGGAGCTGGCGCGACGCACCGGCATCCACCGCCCGAACATCGCACGCGTCGAAGCGGGACGACACACGCCCTCGCTCGAGACCTTGTCCCGCCTCGCGAGCGCCATCGGCGTTCCTACGACGCGTGTGCTCGAAGGCGATCAGCTCGGCGGCGCATCGTCGGGCGCGTCGGTCGGCGATTCGGCGTCGCGCTCTGTCGCGTCGCGCAGCGACTCCGCGCTCACCTCGCCCGGCCGCACCTCGCCCGGCCGCACCTCGCCCGGCGGCATCTCGCCTGGCTCTGTACCCGCGCGTCCGCGCATCGGCACGAAGTAGCGCGCCGCGGTGAGCTCGTTCACGCCGACATAGACGTCGACGCCGAACGTGTCGCGGATGCGTCGATAGGTCATCACCTCCGCGACGGATCCGAGCGCGACCATCTTGCCGTCGCGAATGAGCAGCAGCCGATCGCAATATTGCGCGGCGAGGTTCAGATCGTGCACTACGAGCAGCGCCGCGAGCTGCGTCTCGCGGACGCGCGCAGCGACGAGATCGAGCACCGCGACCTGGTGGTGAATGTCGAGGAACGCCGTCGGCTCGTCGAGCAAGAGGATCGGCGTGCACTGCGCCAGCGCACGCGCGATCGCAACGCGCTTCTGCTCGCCGCCCGACAGCGTCGCAAACGCCCGCGCGCGCAGCTCCCACGCCTCGCACGCGCGCAGCGCCTCGGCGGCGATGGCTGCGTCGTTCGCCGTCTCGAGGCCGAAGAATCCGAGGTGCGGCGCGCGGCCCATCAGCACGACCTCCCACGCGGTGTACGCGAACGCGATCTCATCGCGCTGCGGCACCAGCGCGAGCGCGCGCGCGAGCTCGGCGCGCGTAGCGTGGCGCGTGTCGTGGCCGGCAACGCGAACCTGACCGGCATCGGGCACGACGAGCCCAGCCGCCAAGCGCGCGAGCGTCGACTTCCCCGAGCCATTCGGCCCGATCACGCCGACGAGCTCCCCCGGCGCGACGACCAGCGAGACCCCGTCGACCGCGCGCGCGGCGCCCGGCGCGTAGCCGAACGCTACGTCGTCGAACACCAGCGCGGCCTGCTCGGAGCGGCGAGTCATTGACGCGGAACGTAGCAGGCAGCTATCCCCTCCGTGTGATCGACCTCGACCCCTCGCGCCCCTCTACCCCGCCACGCGACGCCGCCACGCTCATCTTGCTGCGCAACGCGGACACCGCGCCGTTCGAAGTCTTCCTGGTCAAGCGCCACGCGAAGAGCGGCTTCATGGCGAGCGCTTATGTATTTCCCGGCGGCAAGCTCGACGCGGCCGATGCCGCGGACGCGGTCACGCAGCGCACGCGCGGTCGCACGATCGTCGAAGCGGCCGCCGCGCTCGCCGAGCCCGACGACCCGCGTCGCGCGACCGCGCTCTACGTCGCCGCGATCCGCGAGACCTTCGAAGAAGCCGGCGTGCTGCTCGCCGACGTGGACGCTGGCGCCGACCTCGGCGCAGCGCGCGCGGAGCTCACCGCAGGTGCGCCATTCGCCGACGTGCTCGCGCGTCTCGACGCCTTTCTACGCCTCGATCTACTCATCCCGCACACCCGCTGGGTGACGCCTGTCGTCGAGCCGCGGCGCTTCGATGCGCGCTTCTTCGTCGCGCTGGCGCCCGTCGGCCAAGCCGCGTCGCACGACGATCACGAGACCACAGACGGCATCTGGCTCGCTCCTGCGGCGGCCCTCGCCGAAGCAGCGAGCGGTGCGATTCAGCTGCCACCGCCGACCTTGCGTACTCTGGAAAATCTGGCGCTACAGAGCTCGTCTGCCGACGTCGTCCGCGAGGCGGCGCTGCGCAGCCCGCCGTACATCGACCCGCTCTTTCGCCAAGAAGGCGAGCAGATCATGCTCGTTTTGCCTGGTGATCCGGCTCACGAAACGCGCGCCGCGGCGATCGCGGGACCGACGCGCTTCTTGCTCGAAGGCGGCCGCTGGTGGTCCCGACCTGGGACGCGATAGCCGAAACGGTAAGCTCAGACACCAAAAACGATACCAGACCTGGAGTTCGCGCTAGACATTGGAGTTCCTCCACGTCTCAATAGCGCCATGACAACTGACAAAGGCGAACAAGTACGCGAGCTCTTCACCGCCTCGGAGGTCGCGCGCTTCTGCCAGGTGGACCTGAAGACAATCCACAACTGGGCCGAGCGCGGCGAGGTCCGGCACTTTCGCACGCCGGGCCGTCATCTACGCTTCCGTCGCGTGGATGTTCTCGATTTCCTGCGCAAGTACGGCTACCCGATCCCCGAAGTCCTGATCGCCGGCAAGCCGCGCATCCACGTCATCGACGACGACGGCACCTGGCTCGGCAACGTGAAGCGCAATCTGGCGAAGCGCTTCGAGGTCACGACCTTCCAAGATCCGTTCGACGCGCTCGTCGCGATCGGCAGCGAGACGCCGGACTGCATCGTGCTCGACATCAAGATGCCGACCTTCGACGGGCTGCGCTGCCTCTCGCGGCTCAAGCAGCTGCCGTCGACGCGCCACATCCGCACCGTCGTGTTCTCCGCATACGAGGACACGAAGAAGAAGGCGCTCGAAGCCGGCGCGTCTGCGTTCGTGGTGAAGCCCGACGTGAACAAGCTGAAAGAGACGCTCGAAGCGCTGATGGGACTCGAGCGGCAGTAGCCTCGACGCACGCGCACGCGGCTGCTCCGGGCGCGCTGCTCTAGCTGCTGCGCGCGGCTTTTTCGTCGAGCCCGGACACGCCCGAGCGGCGCGCGAGCTCGACCTCGACATCGCGCAGAGTGACCCCGCGCGCGAGCAGCCCAACCAGCGCGTGATAGACGAGATCGGCGCACTCCGCGACGACGCGCTCGTTCGACTCGCCGTCGAGCGCGCGCGCGAGCTCGTCGGCTTCTTCGCGTACCTTCGCGCCGATCTGCTGCGCACCCGCGTCGAGCAGCGAGCGCGTGTAGCTCTTGGTCCCAACCGCGCTGCGCCGCGCCTCGAGTTCGGCCCACAGCCGCGTCAGCTGCGGTGACGCCGGCGCCGGGGCACCGCTCTGCGAAGAAGTGGCGTCCGTTGCGGCGCCGCGCGCGTCGATGCGCGTGAAGAAGCAGCTCTCAGCGCCCGTGTGACAGCTCGGACCGATTGGGTCCGCGAGGTAGAGCACCGCGTCCGCGTCGCAGTCGAGCCACATCTCCGCGACGCGAATCACGTTGCCGCTCGACTCGCCCTTGCGCCAAAGCGCCTGCCGCGAGCGCGAGTAGAAGTGCGCCTCACGCGTCGACAAAGTCGCCGAGAGCGCCGCCTCGTTCGCGTGCGCGACCATCCGCACCGCGCCCGTCATCCGGTCCTGCACCACCACCGTGACCAGGCCGGCTGCGTCCCACTTGAGCGCCGAGATGTCCATCGGCGTCAGTTAGCACGCAACCGGCGACAACCCGCCGGGATAAGGGGCGCGTCACACGGAGACCGCCATGAAGAACCACTACGAGATGCAGCGAACCCGAGACCTTCGCGCCCGCTTCGAGCGCCTCCGCCGCGAGGTCGAATCGCTCGAGCAACTGCCGGACGTATGCGGCGACTTCGAGCCGCTCGACGCCTCGGTCTTCGCCGAGATCTCCGCCGCTCTCGACGAGCGAAACGGAGTAGCCGCGCGGCCCAACGTGACCTCGCCTCGCACATTTCTCCGCGGCCTCCGCGGCTAGCGCTCTCAGTTCATCCATCTCAGCCAAGCAAGAAACGGAGCTCCCAATGTCAGAGCACGAAACGCGAATCCGAGCCACCCCAGGAACCATACTTCCCGAAACCATCGCCGCGCGGGAGGCCGCGGCGTATGCGGAAGGTCTGCCGCCTGCGACGAGCTCCGCAACCCTTCTTGCTGTGCTGCAGCGGCGCCTCGAGGAGCAGAATCAAACGTTCGGGGTGTACATGCGCGGGATCACCGCCAACACCGACCGCGCGGACGCCGTGCTCGGCATCATGCAGGAGCTGCTGGTCCTGAAGGCTGAGGGCGAGAGTTTCGACAACGCTGACCTCGGAGTCCATCAGCACCTCGCAATCATCGCGTCTGAGACTGCGCGACTCGGCCACGCGCCGACGACCGCGGATCTCGACCTAGCGTTCGCGAACTACATCACGGATCTCTCCGCACGCGCCGCAAGCGTGGGGATCGATTTGTCGCTCGATGTGCGGGAAGGCGCAGGCGGCTCGTGGATGGTCGCAGGACCGATCCTCACGGGCATCGAGAGCGCGAAACAAAAACTTCAGGAGATCAACTCTGGCAGCGAGATCGAGATGGTCCGCCTGCAGGACGTCATGCAATCGCGGTCGTCCGACGTGCAGCTCTTCACGAACCTGCTGAAGCAGCTCAACGACGGGCACATGGCCATCATCCGCAACATGGGTTGAGCGCGACAAAACCGAAACGAGGACACCATGACCACCATTCGTAGTGCAGCACCGCTCACGTCCGCCGCTATCCCGGTAGCGACACTCTCCTCTGCTCGAACCGACTCGACGCCCGAAAGCTCGGCGGTCTCGCTGGCGCCAACACGCTCCGGCCGGTCGTCGCTCGGCTCGGTGCAGGATCTCGCATCGGACCCCATCGCGAGCCGCAACGCTCGTGCTGAAGCCGCGCGCGCCGTTCACTCGGCGCTCGGCGGTGACCCCACAGCGCTGCTCGCGATGGTGACGCTGCGGATGCGGGACTCCAAGACCACGAACCGGCTCGCAGATGCCAGCGCCAATGCGGCCACCGCTCGGGATGCGCTCGCGGACGAGCGAGCAGCACGAGCGACGGCGGCGGAAGCCGCGCGAAAGGCCGCCGAAGCCACGAACACCGGCGACATCTTCAGCATCATCGCGAAAGTCACGGCGGTCGTCGTCGGGATCGCCGTCACTGTGTGCAGCGGCGGTGCCGGGGCGGTCGTTCTCGCGGGGGCGCTGATGCTGGCGTTTGGAGACCTTCTCGTCGAGGGTCTCGTCGAGGCCGGCATCGTCCCGCCACAGATGGCGGAATCGCTCGCATTGGCGCTGAAGGTCACCGGCTCATTGATGATGGGGCCGTCCGCGCTCGTCGGTGCGCTCTCGATCGCCGGATCCGTCATCGCGACGTACGGGAACGACCTCGTCGACGCGCTTCTCGACGCCGGTGTCGACGCGGACTTCTGCGAGAAGTTGGGTATCGGCCTCGGCGTCGCCGGTGCCGGATTGAGCCTCGCGGGGGGGTGCGCTGGTTCGAGCTCCAGCGCGGCTGCGGAGGGGGTGCTGAAGACCGCGACACAAGTCGTCAAGGCCACCGGTGACGTCGTCGTGGGTGCTGCCACCATCGGCGCGGCGGCGATGGAGATCGTGTCCGCTGACCACATCCACGACGCGGAGCTGTCGCAGGCCGATGCAACGGACCATCGAGCAGATGCAGATATGGCGAACGGAGAGATCGGAACGATCACGGACGCGATTCGAGACGATTTCAAGCGAGCCGCGAAGATGCTGCGTCTCGCTCGGCAGATCGGCGAAGCGCACCAGCAGTCGATGCAAGCAGCTAGTGGCGCCCGCGCGTGACCTGAACCTGACCCCAATCACCCACTCAACAAACGGAGAACGATCATGACCCACGTGAACAGCACCTCTCGAACGACGACGACGAACACGCCGAGCACGGCCGACACCGCGGTACCAGCGCCGCCGCGGCAAACCGAGAGTGTCGGCGTGGCGATCGGCCGAATGAGCGCGATGCTCGATCAGAGCGAAGAGATGAGCCGACGCACGCGACGAGAAGCGCGAACGGCGCAGCGCGTCGCCGTCAGCCAGCAGACTGCGGCGATGCGGGAGGCCGCGAACGACAAGTTCGCGGGCGCGCTCTGCGGTGCCGTAGCGAAGATGGCTGGAGGAGCGGCGCAGATGGCTGGCGGCTTCGAAGGCTTGGGCAGCGCGAGTGCTCCAGACGCCGAACCGTCGACCGCAGCTGCACCGAGGACCGCCGAGGCCGACGCGCGTGCCGAGGCCGCGTCTTCGCGTGCGCAGGCCACGCGGACTGCCAACGCGGACGCGCGCGCCAAGCTCTACAGCGGTTCTGCGCAGGCGGCGGCAGGCGGCGCAGAGCTCATCGGCGCGGGCTTCCAGAAGAGCGCCGAGATGGCAAGCGCTCGGGCTATGGATCTGGGTGCCGCGGCCGCCGTGCACGGAGAGAACGCAGCCGACGATGCGAAGTCGATCGACGCCGCGCAGCGGTCGCGCGACAAGATGCTCGAGTTCGCGTCGCAGCTCTCGCAGGCGATGGCCGACTCGCGCCGCGCTGCGGTCGCGTGACGGCTCACTCGCCGTCGCGATGCACCAACGCGAAACGCCCGTCCGGCTCGATGCCGGGCGGGCGCTTTTCGTTCCTACTCGCGGGCTATTCGCCGCGCGTCAGCGAGTGACGCGCGGCGCAGCAGGCTCACGCAGGCGTCGCAGCGACGGTCGCGGTGAGACCGAAGATGCTCAAAATCTCTTTCTCGACGCGGTCCTCTTTGACCTTCCGCGCGAGCGCGAGCTCGGTGACGAGCAGGCTCCGAGCCGTATCGAGCAAGCGGCGCTCGCCGAAGCTGAGGTCCTTGTCTCCCTTGAGGCGATACAGATCGCGCAGCACCTTGGCGACCTCGAACGGGCTGCCGCTCTTCAGCATGTCCATGTACTCGCGGTAGCGGCGGTTCCACGGCTGCGCGTCGACGGCGATCTCGTCGCTCTTGAGGATCTGCAGGACCTTGTCGGCGTCCTTCTTGGAGATGACGGTGCGCAGACCCGCGCGCGCTGCGCCGTCCGTCGGGATCATCAGGCGCATCCCGCTGTCGACTAGCTTGAGGATATAAAACGCCTTCGGCTTGCCGGCGATGTCGCGGTTCTCGATGCCCGTGACCTCCGCCACGCCGTGCGCCGGATAGACCGCCTTGTCGCCGATTTTGAAGGTGATCTCCATACGTGGCTTCTCCTCAGTGTCTGACGGCGGGATCGTTCGGGGTCCGGATGGCGGTCGCGTCATGCGACGGACCGACGTCGACTCAGAAGTTCTGAGTAGAAACTCGAGCGATGGATGCTCTCGCTGGGGAACACTGGGCTGCGGCCTCCACTGGGGAACGCTGGGCTGCGGCCTCCACTGGGGAACGCTGGGCTGCCGCTTCCGGAGGAACTGGCGCGCTGCTCGATACCCGGGAACACGGCGCTCAAGCTATCAGGAATCGCGCGCCGCGTCAACGCGATTTTCGGGCATTTTTACTTGTGATTTTCACTAGTTGCGCCGACATCAGCAGCGCTCTGAGGTAAACCCGGTGGCTGCGCTGAAGGTTGCTCCAAGATCGCGCTGATCTCGCCGGCAAAGAGTACCTGGAGCCCGTGGACGAGCGGCGCAACAGTGACGGTGGTGTGTAATCGAAGCGTCTGTGCGGCTCGTGCGGTCGTCATTCGCTCGGCGGCGGATGCGAGCCCGAGCATCGCGCCGAGCTCGCTGCGGCCGAGGCTCTGCGCAAACGCGCGGAAGTTCTGCTCGGCGTCTGCTGGAAAGCGGCCACGGAGATCGACGTCGAGATCGAGATCGTCGCCGCTCTGCAGCGTGACGACGGCGGCGAGCGCGCGCGTCCCAGCGAACAGACTCGCGGTGTCGAACCCTTCTGGCAGCGCCAGACCGGTGGGCGCGTAGACGGCGAGCGGCGCAACGCGGTGAGCCGCGAGAAGTGCGGCGGCGTCGCGGCCGCTGAGCGCGGTACGACAACGGCGCTCCGGGGACGAGACGCACGCGAGGAGTGCGGCTAGAGGCGCGACGGCCGCGCCGCTGGTGACGACGACGACGTCGTGGTCGAGCGCGACGAGCTCGCGGCGCTCGTCGGAGAAGAAGCCGGCGCGGCGCACGAACGGCGCGTCGGCGCGCGACTCGATCGCCGACATGCGCTCGCCCGCCTCTGCGACGACGAGCTGGGCGTCGAACGGGCCACGGACGAGGACGAGCGACGCACCATCGGGGTATTCGACGTAGACCGCCTCGGTCAGGCGGCGCAGGTCGACGCCAGTGCGCGTCGCGAAGCGATCGAAGCCGCCTGGAAGTACGAGCGTGTCGGCGATCTGTGGGCCAGCCGCCGACGCGAACAGCACATCCGGACGAGCGACGACGACGGTGGAGGCGCCTTCGGGAACCAGAACCGCGAGAGGCCCGAGCGGCCGCCTGGCTGGGGCCGGCTCCGTCGCACGCATCGGGCTTGCACCGCAGCCGCAGGCGCTCGCCACCACCAGCATCAGGAGGAGGTTGATGCTGGCGCAGCGCAGCGCGAGCGGTGCGATCGAAATCTGTGAGGCTACCCGCGCAAGCGATATGCAGCCGGGGGCAGGTGGCGTCATCACGCGCGAGCGCGTGGCCGCTTGTCTTCGCCGTTGGCCTTCGACTTCGTCGGCGCAGGCTCGTCGTCGTCGGTCGCGGTGGCGGCGGCGCCGCGCTTGAGGCCCTTCACCTCGAACAGCTTGGCCTCGATCTTCTCGAGCAGCTCCGGGTGCTCTTCGAGGTAGCGGACGGCGTTGTCGCGGCCTTGGCCGACGCGCTCGCCTTCGTAGCTGAACCAGGCGCCGGCCTTGTCGATGATCTTCGCCTCGGACGCGAGGTCGACGATGTCACCCGAGCGGCTGATGCCCTTGCCGAACAAGATGTCGAACTCGCAGGTGCCGAACGGCGGCGCCATCTTGTTCTTCGCGACCTTCACCCGCGTGCGGTTGCCGACCGCCGTCTCGCCGACCTTGATGGTGCCGACGCGGCGGATGTCGAGGCGCACCGACGCGTAGAATTTCAGCGCGTTGCCGCCGGTGGTGGTCTCTGGCGAGCCGAACATCACGCCGATCTTCATGCGGATCTGGTTGATGAAGAACAGCGTCGTGTTCGACTTGTGCACCGTCGCGGTGAGCTTGCGCAGCGCCTGGCTCATCAGACGCGCTTGCAGGCCGACGTGCGAGTCGCCCATCTCGCCCTCGATCTCGGCCTTCGGCACGAGCGCGGCGACGGAGTCGACGACGACGAGATCGACGGCCCCAGTGCGCACCAGCGTGTCGGCGATCTCGAGCGCCTGCTCGCCGTAGTCCGGCTGGCTGACGAGCAGCTCTTCCGTCTTCACGCCGAGCTTGCGCGCGTAGGAGACGTCGAGCGCGTGCTCTGCGTCGATGAACGCAGCGATGCCGCCGGCGCGCTGACACTCGGCGATCGCGTGCAGCGTCAGCGTGGTCTTGCCGCTCGACTCCGGGCCAAAGATCTCGATGATGCGGCCGCGCGGATAGCCGCCGATGCCGAGCGCGATATCGAGCGAAGGCGCGCCGGTCGAGATGACCGGGACCTCGACCTTGCTGTCGTTCGAGAGGCGCATGATCGCGCCCTTGCCGTACTGCTTCTCAATTGCTGCGAGCGCGAGCTCGAGCGCCTTTTCGCGATTCGTGTCGATGGCCATGGGTCTCCTGACGACTATGGGCGCGGCCGACTGACGGTCCGCGCGGAAACGGTTCAGATCACGCTGCTCTCGCCACGCGCGGCGCGTAGGACGAGGCGGAGGGCGATGTACGAGGCGAGCGTGCGCACCCGATCGCGATCGCCGGGGAGGCGGCGTTCGAGCGTCAGGGTCGGCTGATCTTTGCGCGCGACGGCGAAGCAGACGGTGCCGACCGGCTTGTCGGGCGTCGCGCCGCCTGGCCCAGCGATGCCGGTGACCGACACGGCGAGATCGGAGCCGCCGACGTGCAGCGCGCCTTCCGCCATCTGCGTCGCCACCTCGAGGCTGACGGCCCCATAGGCGCGCAAAGTCTCAGGCTTGACGCCGAGGACCGACTCTTTGGCGGCGTTCGAATACGTGACGGCGTCGAGCAGCAGGTAGTCGCTCGAGCCGGGCACCGACGTGACCATCGCGCCGATCATGCCGCCGGTGCAGGACTCGGCGATCGACAGCGTGAGGCCCGCGTCGCGCAGCGCGCGCCCGACGGCGAGCGGAAAGGTGTCGTCGCGGCCGCCGTAGACGACGTCGCCGAGGCGCTCGTAGACGAGCTCGGTGACGCGGCGCGCGGTGGTCTCGGCCTCGCCTGCTGAACTACCGCGCGCGAACACCTTCACCTCGATCTCGGGGAAGTGCGCGCGGTAGCCGATGGTGACCTGCGGCTCGGCTTCCTCGAGGCCGCCGAGCTTCTCGCCGACCTGCGACTCGGTCATGCCGAAGGTGCGTATGTGGATCTGATGCGTGTCGCGCGCCGCGAGCTCCGCGATGCGCGGCACCACGCGGTCTTGAAACATGCGACGCATCTCTGCGGGCACGCCCGGCATGAAGAAGAAGCGCGCGCCGGCGCTCTCCGCGCCCGACGCAGCAGAACCGCTCGCAGATAAAGACAAGGAGAAGCCCGGCGCCGTTCCCTCGGCGTTCGGCAGGATCTCGGCGCTGGCCGGGAAGTCTGCCTGCTTTGCGTTCGACGGCGGCATGTCGCGCTGGAACTGCATGAAACGACGACGAATTGCGTCGAGGCTCGGCTCGTCGCGGACGAGCTCGACGCAGGCAGCCTGCGCGGCGGCCTCGGTGGTCAGATCGTCGGTCGTCGGGCCGAGGCCGCCGGTGCAGACGACGACTTTGGCCACCCCGGCGAGTCGATGCACGGACTCGACGATGCGCCCAATGTGGTCGTCTACCGTCGCGTGCTCGAGCACGGTGAAGCCGAGCGCAGTGAGCTGCTCGGCGAGCCAGGCAGCGTTGGAGTTGACGAGCTCACCGCGCGTGAGCTCGGTGCCGATCGAGAGAACAGCGGCGGTCATCGAGCCCCAATGGGTAGTGGGTGCGGTCTGCGGAGAGCCCCGGACCGGCGATCTCGTCACGGCGCCCGGCGTTGAAGTACGTGAGCGTATGTGCAGTGGTCCCGGCCGTCAAGCGTGCTCGAGGAGTGCGCTGGGAAATGCGGCCGACGACCATGAAGTGGCCCTCGATCCATCGATCGGATCGGAGCTTTCACTCTCCGCCGCGCGCGCTCCTTCAGTTCGCACCGTGCCGCGTTCCGCGCCAAGTTCACCACATGACCAGCCTGCGGGAGGCACCCGAAAGTGTGCGCGGGCTGCTCTGGGATGTGGACGCCGCTTCCATCGATCTCGAGCGCGACCACGCGTGGGTGTGTGAGCGTGTGATGTCGCGCGGCGGGATCGCGGCGATGACGTGGCTGCTCCGCGCGTATTCGGATGACGTCTTGCGCGCGCTTCTGGAGTCGCCTGCAGGCGCGCGGCTCGCTCCTCGAGAGCGGGCCTTTTGGCGGCTTGCGGTTGGCCTCCCGCCACTCAGCGAGCGCGGCGGCGGACGTCCATCGTGGGCATGAGCACCGTCGACGACTCACAGCTGCGCGCGCTCGCGCGTCTGAAGCCGCTGCTACCGCCATCGAGCTATCTCGCAGGCGGCGTGGCGGTGACGCTGCACTTCGGCCACCGACGCTCTCGCGATCTCGACATCTTCACCAGCGTCGACTTCGACGCACGCGCACTGGCGGAGTCGATCACCGCCGCGATGCCCGATGCCGTCTTGCGCTCGATCGCTGATCGCACGCTCTACGTCGACGTCGACGGCATCCCCACGAGCGTGATCGGCTATCGCCACGCGCTCCTCGAACCCGCCATCGATCGCATGAGTTCGGGCAGCACCGCGATACCCATCGCCGCTCCTGCCGACCTTCTGGCGATGAAGCTCGCGGCCGTCGCCGACCGCGGTGCCGCCAAAGACTTTTGGGACATCGACGTGATGCTCGAGGCCGGCGTCGCGGGCGGAGACGTCGCAGGCGCGCTGGCGCTCTTCGCGCGCAAGTACCCGCACGCCGATCCGGGCTTCGCGCTGCGCGCCCTCGGCTATTTTGCCGAGGCACACGCCGCGCCCCTGCCGCTCGGCCTCGACGTTGCGCATTGGGAGTCGCTCGAGCGGCGCTCGACCGAGCGCGTGCGCGTGTATTTGCGCACGATGCGACAGGGGTGAGAGAGCGGCTGGAGAGGGCGTCGGCCTCGGCGGTCACGGCGACGCGGAAGCCGCTCGGTCAGGGGCGCCAGCGCAGGTCCGCGTCGCCGGGCGACTCGCACACGGCCGCTGGCAAGACCGTCACGAAGGGCGCGGCGCCACGTCGTGCAGCGCGCTTCGGTATGCCGAGCCCGCCGCGGATGTGCGCGAGGCCAGCGAACACGATCATCTGTCGCGGCGCGCCTGGCGCCGACAACGTGCGCGCGACCTCCTCGGCCATCGTCTCGTCCCAGACGAGCTGCGCGGCGTAGAAGCGGTCGCGCATCGCGTCGTCGAGGCCGGGATGATCGCCGAGCATCGCCATCACCATCGCGCGGTGCGCCGCGTCGCTCGCGTCGGTCTCGGGGAGCTCCGCGCGCTCCGTGTCGCTC
>Ga0209181_10004042_pt1 | contig 22174 bp, 35 predicted proteins | sample MAT05_FD_187208 | JGI IMG/M metagenome (GOLD analysis project Ga0209181, IMG submission 187208) | Freshwater microbial communities from Lake Fryxell liftoff mats and glacier meltwater in Antarctica - MAT-05 (SPAdes) (version 2) | ecosystem: Environmental > Aquatic > Freshwater > Ice > Liftoff...
AACGCCCGCCGCGCGCAGGGCGGCGTTCATCGCTGCAGCCTGGCCCTCGACGCTGGGGCGTGTGATGTGGCTCGCATCGTTGGACTGTCCGTAGCCCAAGATCTCTCCGTAAAGGTGGGCACCACGTGCCACGGCGCGGTCCCAGGGCTCGATGACCAGCATGGCCGCACCTTCACCCAGGACCATGCCACTGCGGTTTTTCGAGAACGGCCGGCAAGACGCTGCCGGGTTCTCGACATCCATGGTGGCCACCGTGTGCAAGGCCTCCCAGGCCTTCATCGAGCCGGGCGACAAGGGCGCCTCGGACCCGCCTGCTATCGCCACATCGAGTTGACCACAGGCCACCCGCATCCAGGCCTCGCCGATGGCTACCGTCGACGACGAGCAGGCCGTCGAGTACGTCATGTTCGGGCCTCGCAGACCATGCTCGATGCCGATCCAGGCGGCGGCCGCGTTGTGCATGCCCATCAGGATGGTGAACGGCTTGATGCGGTCCGACTGTTCTCCGTAGAAGGTCTGGTAGCCGCCATCCATCGTCAGCGTACCGCCCATCCCCGTGCCGACGAACACGCCAGCACGCTCGCGGTCGATACCCTCCAGAGCACCCCTCGCCCCTTGCACGGCCTGGTTGGCGGCGAACAGCGCCAGCAGGCTGAAGCGGTCCAGCATGCGCGCCTTGCCAGGCTCGATATCCAGCCCTTCATCGAAGGTTGCCGTGGCCGCGATGGGAGCGGCAAGCCTGTTCGAAAAGGGCATTTCGAGCCGACGCACACCGGAGCGGCCCGCACGTGCGTGGCTCCACACCTCGGCGACCGTGTTGCCCAGGGGCGACACCACCCCGATGCCGCTGACGGCGACCCGTCTCATTCGGCTTGCAGGGCGGAATGCCGCGTCAGCTTGGGAACGTTCGCGGCACTTTGCCTGGCCGCCAGTTCATCGATGAAGCGGACCACGTCGCCCAGCGTGGGCAGTTCTACGGGCTCGGATGGCAACTTGATGCGGAACGCGTCTTCAATGTTCCACAGCAGTTCAACGGTGCCCAGCGAGTCGATGCCCAGGCTTTCCAGCGGCGTGTCGAGCATCAGGCGTTCGGGCTGAAACTTGTAGTCCTTGACCAGAATGGCACTCAGGCGTTGGAAGGTCGTTGTCATGGCGAATCCTTTCGTGGGCAGGTCAACAGACGGGCGGTGCGCGAGCCGGCGCAGGCCGGGATGGCGTGGTGTGTGCAAGCACGGCAGGGTCCGATGCTACGGCGGTGCGCACCTTGCCGCCCCAGCGCGCACCCTGCGTCAGCAGCCCGGGCCACAGCCGGAGCAGCCGCATCAGCGCGCCCGCGCTTCGCGGTCGCATGGCGAGATGGGCGAAGACCGCGGCGACGCGCAGGCGGGGCGCGAACTCGCGCCGCCAGGCCGCCACATAGGCGCGCTGCAAGCCTGCTTGCGCGGCAGCGCCCGGCACTTTGTCCAGCACTTCGTCCGGCACTGCGGCAGGCCGGTGCTGCCCGAGCAGATGCGAACACAACAACGCAGCGGACTGCAGCGCCATGCTCATGCCTTCCCCCAGAATCGGATGCGCCTCGCCCGCGGCATTGCCGACGCTGAAGATGCCGTCTGCGGCGTTCATCCGCACGCCGGGATCCAGCGGCCCCGACGCCAACCACGGCCCGTCGCGCGAAGCGCCCTGCAGCGCCTGTCGCACACCGGCGCACTCACGCTGCAGCCAGGCCTCGACGGCGCCGCTGGCACTCAAGCCGGGGGCGAGGCTGCGCAGATTGCTCAGGCGATCGCGCCGGATGCAGCAGGCCAGCGTCATCAGCCTGCCATCGGCCACCACCATGCCGCCATAGCCGCCGTCCAGGGCCAGCACGCTGATTTGCCCGACGGGCAATGTCGAGCCGGAAAAGTTGGCCTTGAACGCGAACAGGTCGGCGGCGCTGCGCGACTGCCGGCGCTTGGGGCGGGCCGACGGCAGGTCCTCCCAGGAGCCGTGCGCATCCACGACGACACTGGCGCGCAGCCGCAGCAGCGCTGCAGATTCGAGCACGCGAACCTCGCAATGCCAGGCGCCGCGGCTGCCGAGAATGGCCTGCACAGTGCAGGGCTGAAAGACCACGGCGCCGGCGCCTCGGGCCTGCTCAAGCAGCAGGCTGTCCAGCGTCTCGCGGCCCAGGGCGCGCCCCCACGGGTACCGCTCGTGCGCGGCTGTCGGAAGGTCGGCCGTGACCGCCCTGTCACCCTGCAGCAGCGTGACCTGGCGCAACTGCGGCCCCGCCAGTGCATCGACGGCGTCAGCGATGCCCAGCGACTGAAGCAAGGGCAGGTTGCTGGCGGCGATGCACTCGCCGCACACCTTGCGACGTGGAAAACTTTGCCTTTCGATGAGGGCGACCGACCATCCGGCGCGAGCGAGTTGTAGGGCCACGGTCGAGCCTGCGGGGCCTGCGCCAACCACGACGACGTCGAAAGTGGTGCGTGGTGCCGGCTGCATCATGCAAGGTGCTTGCGCCGGGCACTGAAGCAGTGGCTGAACAACCCGGCCGCGTACTCCCGCAGCTGCCACCCGGTGCCCGCCGGTGGCCAGGCGGCCGTGATCTCGTGGTCACGAAAACCGGCGTGCACGCTCAACACGGCATCTTCGCGGGTGACAGCGTTGGCGCCCAGGGCGCCGACAAGATGGCTACCCAACAGCGGCAACCATGACCGCTTGGGTTCACAGGCGAAGAACCGATCGCTGCGCAAGGCCGCCGCATCGAGCAGCAGCTTGAGCTGCGCGTCTTCGAAATGGTGCAAGAACAGGGTGGTGGTGATGAGATCCCACCGGTCGAACCCCGAGCCCGCCGCAGCGGGTGCGGCACGCGCGGCCCACGTCAGCACATCGTCAACCTGGACCTGGGCCGACCACCCCAGCTCACGATAGGCGGCCAGGGTGGTGGCGCTGACGATGTCCTGGCGGTCCAGCAGCGTCAGTTGCACGGGCGGGCCGTGCGGCGCCATGGCGTGTGCGACGCCGAGCAGCAGGCTGCCGTCGCCAGCGCCTATTTCCAGCACCTTCAAGGGCGCGCCCGGGCTCTGCGGTGACAGCAAGCTGCGCCAACCCCGGGCCACGATGGATCGTGTGCCCATGGCGCGGTGCACGCGCACCAGATCGCGTCGCGAACGCCTGGCCGCCGGATCTTCGGGCGCCAGGTTGTCCAGCGTCTCTGCGGCCACGCTTCTGAGCATCGTCACTGCACCTCCAGCAGCGCGCCGTGGCAGCTGAAGCCGGCACCAAACGAGGACAACCACCACCAACCCGGCGCGGCCTCGTCGGTCAATGCCGCTTGCAACACGAAGTAGACGAAGGCGCTGGAAAGGTTGCCGTATTCGCGCAGCATGGTCGCGCTGTAGCGAAGGTCTTCGGGCTTCAACTCCAGCCGCTTCTCAAGCGCCTGAAGCACGTCGCGGCCACCTGCGTGCATGATCCAGTTGCCGACATCGCCTGGGTTCAGCCCGGCCCTGTTGAGCACGGTGCCCAGCACCCGCTGCGCGTAGTCTGCGGCCAGTGCGGGTACTGCGCGGGTCAGGATGTTGCGCAACATGCCGTCGCGCTGCTCGAACATCAGTGCGCCGCGTTCGGCCGGCTCGATCAGCGAAGTGCTGTCTTTCCACTCGACGCGCCTGCCCGATGGGCCCGCCTGCCGTGCCAGTACCGCCGCGCCGGCACCGTCGCCGAACAGGCAGGCACTGATCAGCACGCCCGGGTCGTTGTCAAGGTACATCGCAGCGCTGCTGACTTCGACACAGATGGACAGCACATGCTCGCAGCCACCGGCGGCGAGCAAGGCGTTGCCGAGCATCAGATTGGGCAGCGCAGCCGCGCAGCCCTGGCCCACGAGGTCGAAGGCCTGCACAGAGGGCCGCAGTCCGAGGCGCTCGACGACATGCCCCGAGAGCCCCGGACACAGGTACCCCGTGCAGGTGCTGACGACCACGGCATCGATCTGCGCGGCATGCAGCCCTGCCTGGGCCAGCGCGCGTTCACCGGCCTGCGCCGCGAGCAGCGGCGCGTGCGTCAAGAAGCGACGCGACAGCGTGTTGGGGTCGATGGTGAAGACTTCGTCCAGCGATTCCACGGCCAGCCGGCGCGCCTCGATGCCGTTGTCTCGCTGCAGCACGGTTCTGGCGATCAGGTGCGCGCGACCGTCCAGCCGTTCGAACCACGCCGACTTCTCGAACGCCGCCAGGCACTCGGCCTTGGTGTAGCGCGCTGGCGGATGGGCAGTGCCGACGCCCACGATGTGCATCATGTCGCCTGCTCCGACGGGTTCGGCCGGCTCTTGGTCGGGATTGCTGCTGAGTTAAACGGGGCTGGTTTGGACGCTCGCTTCATAACGGGGTTGCGCTGGCCGATGCCGCCGACGACAACCCGGTGAACGAGCCATGCTCTCCCATTGCGACCGGTTTGCCGGCGACGATGGAAGCGAGCACACCGAAGGCGCGCACCATCTTGCTGTTCGGCGCGTCCCAGTAATCTGCCGCGTCCGGGATGAACTTCAGGAGCGCCAGATTCGGCGAATCCGGGCCATCCGGGAACCAGGGCTTGGCGAAGGCCGTCCACAGGCTCTTGATGCGCTCCCGGTCGGTGTCGATCTCGCCCCGGCCCGACAGCGACACATAAGTACCGTGCGCAGCGTCGGTGAAGCTGAGATTCGCGACACGGAGATGCTCGACCTTCGAGGACCGCAGGTCGGTGAAAAACCAAAGCGCGCCACTGGCGTCCATCTCCAGTGCCGTCATGGGTCGGCTGGCCAACGCGCCGTCGGCCTCGATGGTCGCGAGCATCGCAAACGGAATGTCCTCTATCAGCTTGGCGACTTGGGCGAGACTGGCTTGGGTCTGGGTAGCTATTTTCATCGGGGGTCCTCGGCTGTCGGGTGTGGAAGGCCGTACGCAGCGCGGAACATGGTTGCGGCTGTCAAACCTGGCGCTCCCGAAACTCAGGGCGCGCTGGCACGCTTGGCTGGTGTCAGCGGTGCGGAGTGGTCGTTGTTCTGACCGGCCATCGGCATCTGACTGGACTCCTGGGCTCGGCTCATCGTTGTGTTGGACCGAGCGGCTGACGAAGCCGCCTGCGGCATCACTCCGGGCGTCAGCACTGCACTTGCATCGGGTACCGAGGTGTCGGACGGTGGTGAAGTCACCGGCGCGGTCGCGGGCGGGCCCGAACTGATGACCGCGGCCGCGGGTTCAAGCGGAGCCTTGTTGCAAGCGCTCAAGGCCAGCGCGGTGAAGACGAGCACCACCGCGCCCGCCGCCGACAGCACGGTATGCGGCGTATTTTTTCGGGTGGCAGGTTCATCTGTTGCGGGCAGGGCGGTTGAACACCGCTGGGCAAGAATGGAGGCGGATGGTTTCACGGTGTTCGTTCCTTGATCGTTGCAACCGCATCCTCGTTCCAAAGTCACCCTGAATCGAGTGCTTGACGCCCCGTCACCGCGTAGGACAGCGGCTCGTCAGAAGCCTGCGTGTCAGCAGTGGCGCAACTTCGGGAGTCCGCGCCTTCCCTGGCCGCCAGTGACTCCCTTCGGCAAGAGGAAGGGTCGTCAAAACGTCTGAAGCGCATCGCCGCTCAGCCGCTGGCCATGGGCGGCTGCTTTGGCACTTGGCCCCTGGCAAGCGCAGGCCGCGCGGCTCGATCAAACTACGCAGCGGCAGGCGCCGATACGCTCCAGCCGCAGCCCCATCAGGTCGATGAGCTGAACCTTTGCATGAAACCGCTCCAATGCCAGAGACACCGATTCAGGAAACGAGAAACAAGCTTGCCAAGGTCTATGGTGTGGGCATCCTCATCTTTACGGGCATCGTGGGTCTGATCACCGTGTTCGTCGGCTTCCTGGCGCACTTGAACATGACCTGACGCAAACGCGCTGTGCGCGCCGGCCCGCGTCGCCCGCACTGGGCAGGGGTTTGCGTTCGTGGTGTGGCCGGGTTGCTGGTCTGCGGTGTTCGGTATTCGGTCTGATGGCCGAGTCCGGGCTTGTTCTACGCCGGCACCGGTCGGGCTCGGCTTCGCCAGACGGTGGCCTGTGCGGCGCCGGCTTCGCCAACAGCGCATCAACGCCCAGCCGCATGACGCCCGGGCCGCAGGACGCATGGCGCATGACCATCGGAGACTGGCCAAACGCCCAACTGCGGCCTTCGGCCTCAACTTGAACGGTCTGGGCCATGGTCGGGCCATGGTTGGGCCACGAAGCAAAAAGCCGCCCTTGTGGGCGGCTTTTGCCGATTCTTGCGTTGTTGTTTTTATTAGGGAATCTGTGGTTGCGGGGGCAAGATTTGAACTTGCGACCTTTGGGTTATGAGCCCAACGAGCTACCAGGCTGCTCCACCCCGCGACTGAGCCTATGACTATAGCAGAGATCTCTCTGCTCAGTTGTTATTCGGGTGTCTTTTCCGCAGGCGCTGCGTCAGCTGAAGTCTCTGGCCGATCCACCAACTCGACGTAGGCCATCGGCGCGTTGTCGCCCACGCGAAACCCCATCTTCAAGATCCGTGTGTAGCCACCCGGGCGGGCGTTGTAACGCGGGCCCAACACGTTGAAAAGCTTTGCAACCACGTCGCGGTCACGCGTGCGGTTGAAGGCCAGGCGGCGATTGGCCAGCGTGGGGGTCTTGCCCAGCGTGATCAGCGGCTCGACGACGCTGCGCAGCTCCTTGGCCTTGGGCAACGTGGTCTTGATCGCCTCGTGAGTGATGAGCGAGTTGCACATGTTCCTGAGCATCGCCAGGCGGTGCGAGGTGGTGCGGTTCAGTTTGCGAGGGCCGTTGCGGTGACGCATGGTGGTGATTCCTTGATGTGTTTTTCAAACCCCGGCCGTATCAGGTACCAGAGCGGGGCCCGAAGCCGACGTTTGTACGCCGCCCGGGCCTGCTTGCTTGCGCTGCTGCGCTTGTCTCAGCGACTTTGTCAGCGCCCTTGTCAGCACTTTTTCAGCGCTTTTCCAGCCCTTGCGGCGGCCAGTTCTCCAGGCGTGCACCCAGCGTGAGACCACGCGAGGCCAACACCTCCTTGATTTCGTTCAGGCTCTTGCGTCCCAGGTTCGGGGTCTTGAGCAGTTCGGTTTCAGTGCGCTGGATCAGGTCACCGATGTAATAGATGTTTTCGGCCTTCAGGCAGTTGGCCGAGCGCACCGTCAGTTCGAGTTCGTCCACCGGGCGCAACAGGATCGGGTCGTGCTGGGTCGGGCGGGAGATCGGACCTTGGCTCAGGCCGTCGATCGGGCTCGGGTCGATCTGAGCAAAGAAGGCCAGTTGCTCGACCAGGATTCGAGCGCTCTGGCGGATGGCTTCTTCAGGAGCGATGGAACCGTTGGTTTCAATCTCCATTACCAGCTTGTCGAGGTCGGTGCGCTGTTCGACACGGGCGTTCTCGACAGCGTAGCTGACGCGGCGCACGGGCGAGAACGACGCATCGAGAACGATGCGGCCGATGCTCTTCGTGGGCTCGTCGCCATAACGGCGCAGGTTGCCAGGCACATAACCGCGGCCCTTTTCAACCTTGATCTGCATGTCCAGCTTGCCGCCCTGCGACAGATGGGCAATCACGTGCTCGGGGTTGATGATTTCGACGTCGTGCGGCGTCTGGATGTCGGCAGCCGTGACGGGGCCCTCCCCCTCTTTGCGCAAGACCAATGTGACTTCGTCACGGTTGTGCAGACGGAAGACCACGCCCTTCAGGTTCAGCATGATGTGCACGACGTCTTCCTGCACGCCGTCGATGGCGGAGTACTCGTGCAAGACGCCCGCGATCGTGACTTCGGTGGGTGCGTAGCCCACCATCGATGACAACAACACGCGGCGAAGCGCGTTGCCCAATGTGTGGCCGTAGCCGCGCTCGAAGGGCTCGAGCGTGGCTTTCGCACGGTGGCCGCCGAGCGGCTCGATCTGGATGGCCTTAGGCTTCAGTAGTGTGGTTTGCATGAATGTCTTGAGTTCCTGTCAATTCCCTCGGCTCGTTACACCGATAAGGCTGATGGACCGTGCCGGGGCTGACTGTGGCCGCTTCGCACCCGGCACGCGAAGCACAACCGAAAAGCACGCACCGCCGAAACTTCAGGTTCTGGCGGCCATGCTCTCCATCCTGTTTTTTTAGCGCGAGTACAACTCGACGATCAGCGCTTCCTTGATCTCGGCACCGTACTGGTCGCGATCAGGGGCCTTCTTGAAGACACCTTCCATCTTGGTGGCGTCGACCTGCACCCAATCGGCCAAGCCGATGCCTTGCGCCAACTTGAGCGCATCGACGACGCGCAGCTGGGCCTTGGACTTCTCGCGCAATGCGATGGTGTCGCCGGCCTTGACTTGATAGGAAGGGATGTTCACGACCTGGCCGTTGACGGTCAAAGCCTTGTGCGACACCAGCTGTCGCGCCTCGGCGCGCGTGGAGCCGAAGCCCATGCGGTAGACCACGTTGTCGAGCCGGCATTCCAGCAACATCAAGAGGGTGGCGCCGGTATTGCCCTTGCGGCGCTCGGCCTCGGCGAAGTAACGCCTGAATTGCCGCTCGAGCACGCCGTACATGCGCTTCACCTTCTGCTTCTCACGCAATTGCATGCCGAAGTCAGAAGTGCGCGAGCCGCTCGTTCGGCCGTGCTGGCCGGGCTTGCTGTCGAATTTCGACTTGTCGCTGATAGAGCGGCGGGCGCTTTTCAGGTACAGGTCGGTGCCTTCACGGCGGGATAGTTTGGCCTTCGGGCCGAGGAGTCTTGCCACTTGCTTATTCCTTGAGTTTCTTGTCTGACGCGGCAGGCGCAGCTGAAGGGCTGCACCCCGCGCGAGTCTGGCGACGTGGGTTCTGCGGTTGCAGACCCCGGTGTGCACAGACGGTGGGCTTGGGAAGTTCACGAGCCCGGCCATTGCTGCAGCCGGGCGTTATGTCTTCAGGAAAAGAGCCGGCGCGCACCTGGATGCTCGCCGGCTTCTGGAAAACTCTTGACTATACCGCGTGCAACGAAATCTCGTTGCCGGCCCGGCAACTACTCAGCCAGGATCAGATACGACGGCGCTTCTGGGGGCGGCAGCCGTTGTGCGGCACCGGCGTCACGTCGCTGATGGAATTGATGCGAATGCCCAGCGAAGCCAGCGCACGAACGCTGCTTTCGCGGCCAGGGCCGGGGCCCTTGATGCGCACATCCAGGTTCTTGATGCCCTGCTCCTGCGCTGCCCGGCCTGCCACCTCGGCGGCCACCTGCGCAGCAAAGGGCGTGCTCTTTCGTGAGCCCTTGAAGCCCTGGCCACCACTGGAAGCCCATGCCAACGCGCCACCCTGGCGGTCGGTGATGGTGATGATGGTGTTGTTGAACGACGCGTGGACGTGAGCAACGCCGTCCGCAACGTTCTTGCGGACCTTCTTGCTTACGCGACGTGCGGCGGTATTAACGGGTGCCTTGGCCATGTCTTGTTTCTTTCAGTAGTCCGGGGCCTGGAATGAGCTGCCCTTTGACGGGCTGCGCGGTCGGCCAATCACTTCTTCAGCATGGCCGCACCCTTGCGCGGACCCTTGCGGGTACGGGCATTGGTACGGGTGCGCTGGCCGCGCACGGGCAGGCCGCGGCGGTGGCGGAAGCCACGGTAGCAACCCAGGTCCATCAACCGCTTGATGTTGATGGACAGTTCGCGGCGCAGGTCGCCTTCGATGGTCATGCGGCCGATCTCGTCACGAATCTTTTCCAGATCGGTGTCGTTCAGATCCTTGATCTTCTTGGAAAAGGCGATGCCCACAGCCGTGCAGATTTTCTGCGCGGTCGGGCGGCCGATGCCGTAAATCGACGTCAGGCCAATCTCCGCGTGTTTGTGCGGAGGGATGTTGATACCGGCTATGCGTGCCATGGTGTTCCTCTAACTCTCAGCCTTGACGCTGCTTGTGGCGCGGATCGGTGCAGATGACACGGACCACACCCTTGCGACGGATGATCTTGCAGTTGCGGCACATCTTCTTGACGGAAGCGGCGACTTTCATGCTCTTCTCCTTGACCCCAAACTCTATGAAACTTACTTCGCACGGAACACGATGCGTGCCCGGCTCAGATCGTACGGTGTCAGCTCAACGGTTACCTTGTCGCCTGGCAGGATGCGGATGTAATGCATGCGCATCTTGCCGGAGATGTGGCCCAGAACCACATGACCGTTTTCCAACTTCACGCGGAAGGTGGCGTTGGGAAGATTTTCAAGAATCTCCCCCTGCATCTGGATAACGTCGTCTTTGCTCATGGGTTGTCGATGTCAGCTCGCCTTGAAGTTGGCCTTCTTGAGGAGCGACTCGTATTGCTGGCTCATCACGTAACTCTGCACCTGAGCCCAGAAGTCCATCGTCACCACCACGATGATCAGCAACGACGTACCACCAAAGTAAAACGGAACGCTGTACTTCAAAACCAGGAACTCGGGCAAAAGACAAACTGCGGTGATGTAAACCGCACCAGCCAGCGTCAGCCGCCCCAGGATACGGTCGATGTGCTTGGCAGTCTGGTCACCTGGTCGGATGCCGGGAATGAAAGCGCCGCTCTTCTTCAGGTTGTCAGCGGTCTCGCGGCTGTTGAACACCAGCGCCGTGTAGAAGAAGCAGAAGAACACGATCATGGCTGCATAAAGCAGCACGTAGATGGGTTGTCCCGGCGCCAGAGCCCCGGAAACGTCTTTCAGCCAACGCATGCCTTCGCCCGTGGCGAACATGCCCACCACCGTTGCCGGCAGCAAAATGATGGAACTGGCGAAGATCGGTGGAATGACACCTGACATGTTCAGCTTCAAAGGCAGGTGCGAGCTTTGTCCACCGTAGACCTTGTTGCCGACCTGGCGCTTGGCGTAGTTCACCAGTATCTTGCGCTGACCCCGTTCCACGAACACCACCGCGAAGGTGACGAACACCACCACGAAACTGATCAGGATCATGGCCGGGATGCTCATCGCACCCGTGCGCACCAACTCGAACAAGCCACCCAGTGCGGCCGGGAGCCCTGCCACGATACCGGCAAATATCAATATCGAAATGCCGTTGCCCAGCCCGCGCTCGGTGATCTGCTCACCCAGCCACATCAGAAACATCGTACCGGCCACCAGGCTCACCACGGTGGTCATGCGGAAACCGAAACCAGGCGACACCACCAGGCCTTGCGAGCCTTCCAGGGCCAGAGCGATGCCCAGGCTCTGGAAGATTGCCAGCATCAGCGTGCCATAGCGGGTGTACTGCGTTATCTTGCGCCGCCCCGCTTCGCCTTCCTTCTTCAGGGCTTCCAGCGACGGAACCACGTACGTCATCAACTGCGCAATGATCGACGCGCTGATGTAGGGCATGATGCCCAGGGCAAAGACACTGAAGCGGCTGAGTGCGCCGCCACTGAACATGCTCAACATGCCCAGGATGCCGCCGCTCTGACTCTTGAAATACTCTGCGAACGCGCCCGAGTCGATGCCGGGCACGGGGATATGTCCGCCGATGCGGTAAACCACCAGCGCCAGTACAAGGAAGATGATTCGGCGACGCAGGTCGCCGAACTTCCCGCTCTTGGCCAGTTGGTTCGCTGAGGTTGCCACGGTCTGCCTGTGTCCCGGTTGCGCCCGCTCAGGCCGCGATCATCGAGCCGCCGGCGGCTTCGATAGCGGCCTTGGCCCCTGCCGTTGCAGCAATGCCCTTGAGGGCCACCGTGCGCTTGATTTCACCGGACTTGATGACTTTCACATACTTGACGCGCTGGCCCACCAGGCCCGCAGCTTTCAGCAGATGCAGGTCGATCTCGCTGTGCTCAAGCGCTTGCAGGTCGCCCAGGGTGACTTCACCATTGAGCTTGAGTTGGGCCGACTTGAAGCCGCGCTTGGGCAGGCGCCGCTGCAAAGGCATCTGACCGCCCTCGAAGCCCACCTTGTGGTAGCCACCGGCACGGCTCTTCTGGCCCTTGTGACCACGGCCTGCGGTCTTGCCCAGGCCCGAACCTATGCCGCGGCCAACACGGCGCTTGGCGTGCTTGGAGCCTTCTGCGGGTTTGATCGTGTTCAGTTCCATCAGAGCACCAACACCAGGTAATCGACTTTGTTGATCATGCCGCGCACCGCCGGCGTGTCTTCCAGCACCTTGGTGCTGTTGAGCTTGCGCAAGCCCAGGCCCCGCACCGTGTCGCGGTGCGACTGGCGCGTGCCGTTGATGCTGCGGACCAGCTTGACGGTCAGGGTTTTTTTCTCAGACATGTGGCTTCTCCGAAGGTGCTGATCAGTTGAAGATGTCTTCAACCGACTTGCCACGCTTGGCGGCGATCTCGGCCGGAGTGGTGGAGCGCTTCAGCGCGTCCAGCGTGGCGCGGACCATGTTGTACGGGTTGCTGGAACCCAGGCTCTTGGCCACGATGTCGGTCACGCCCATGACTTCGAATACTGCGCGCATCGGGCCGCCAGCGATGATGCCCGTACCGGCGGCGGCCGGCGCCATCAGCACCTTGGCAGCACCATGCTCACCACGCACGTTGTGGTGAATGGAACCGTTGCGCAGGCTCACCTTGGTCATGTTGCGGCGCGCCGACTCCATGGCTTTCTGCACGGCCACTGGCACTTCCTTGGCCTTGCCCTTGCCCATGCCGACGCGGCCATCGCCGTCGCCGACCACGGTCAGCGCTGCAAAGCTGAGCGTGCGTCCGCCCTTGACCACCTTGGTAACGCGGTTGACCGCGATCATCTTCTCTTTAAGCCCGTCGTCGTTGCCTTCGGCCTGCGCGCGGGGAGTGAACTTTGCCATTTCAGTTTTCCTTGAGCGAGCAGACGCTTAGAACTGGAGACCGGCTTCGCGAGCCGCTTCGGCCAGCGCCTTGACGCGGCCGTGGAACGCAAAACCAGAACGGTCGAAGGCCACCTTCTCGATGCCAGCCGCCTTCGCCCTCTCGGCGATGCGCTTGCCAACCGCGGAAGCCGCACTGACGTTGCCGCCTTTGCCGTTGCCGCCCAGTTGCTCGCGCACTTCCTTTTCGGCAGTGGACGCGCTGGCCAGCACCTTGGTGCCGTCGTCCGAGACGATGGCTGCGTAGATGTGTTGGCTGGAGCGGTGCACAGCCAGACGCACAACGCGCTGGTTGGCGATACGCTGACGCGTCTGGCGCGAGCGGCGCAGACGTTGCTCTTTTTTGGTCATGCTCATGGCGCTTTTCCTTTAGTACGGCCTTACTTCTTCTTCGTCTCTTTGAGCGACACGCGTTCTTCAGCGTATCGGATGCCCTTGCCTTTGTACGGCTCGGGCGGACGGAAGGCTCGCACTTCGGCGGCCAGTTGACCCACGGCCTGGCGGTCAGCGCCAGAGATCAGGATCTCGGTCTGTGTCGGTGTCACCACCTTCACGCCGGCCGGCATTTCCTTCACCACCGGGTGCGAGAAACCAATCTGCAGATTCAGCTTCTGGCCTTGAGCCTGGGCACGAAAGCCCACGCCGACCAACGTCAATTTGCGCTCGAAGCCCTTGCTGACGCCGGTGACCATGTTGGCCACCAGGGCGCGCATGGTGCCGCTCATCGCATCGGCGTCTGGCTTGCCTTCGACGGGCGTGAACTTCAAGACGCCGCCGTCATGACTGACGGAAACCAGCGGGTTCAAGGCACGCACCAGGGTGCCATTGGCGCCCTTGACGGTGATCTTGTCGTCTGCAACCGTCACGTCCACGCCCTTGGGCACGGTGATCGGCATTTTTCCTACGCGGGACATGGTTCAGCTCCGTTGTTCTGCGAGGTCAGGCGACGTAGCAAAGGACTTCACCGCCGACACCGGTCTGGCGAGCCTTGCGGTCGGTCATCACACCCTTGGGCGTGGTGACAATGGCCACACCCAGACCATTCATGACCTGCGGGATGGCGTCGCGACCCTTGTAGATGCGAAGGCCGGGGCGGCTCACGCGCTCGATGCGCTCGATGACCGGACGGCCAGCGTAGTACTTCAACGACAGTTCCAGCTCAGGCTTGCCGTCGTTGGCCCGAACGGCGAAAGCGTCGATGTAGCCCTCGTCCTTCAGCACCTGTGCAATGGCCACCTTCAGCTTGGAAGAGGGCATTACGACGGCTGCCTTGGCAACCGCTTGTGCGTTGCGGATGCGGGTCAGCATGTCCGCAATAGGGTCACTCATGCTCATGAAAAATCTCCTGATCGGCTCGGGTGGTCAGCGGCTGCTTACCAGCTGGCTTTCACCATGCCAGGGATATCGCCCTTGAAGGCGAGCTCGCGGATCTTGTTGCGGCCCAGGCCGAACATGCGGAACGTGCCACGACCGCGCCCGGTAAGGAAACAACGGTTGCGCAAACGGGTGGGGTAAGCATTGCGCGGCAACTTCTGCAGCTCAAGGCGCGCCAGGTAGCGCTCTTCGTCGCTGCGCTTGGCATCGTTGGCAGTGGTCTTCAGTTCAGCGTACTTCTTCGCGAACTTGGCAACCAGTTTTTCGCGCTTGTCTTCGCGCATCTTGATGGACAGCTTGGCCATGGTGCGTTGCCTTTAGTTCTTGAAGGGGAACTTGAACGCCGTCAGCAGTGCCCTGCACTCGTCGTCGTTTTTTGCGCTGGTGGTGATACTGATGTTCATGCCACGGATGACGTCGATCTTGTCGTACTCGATCTCGGGAAAGATGATCTGCTCTTTGACGCCGATGTTGTAGTTGCCACGACCGTCGAAGCTGCGACCGCTGATGCCGCGGAAGTCGCGCACGCGGGGCAGCGCCACGGTGACGAAACGATCAAGGAATTCGTACATGCGCACGCCGCGCAGCGTGACCATCGTGCCGATGGCCTGGCCTTCGCGGATCTTGAAGCCGGCAATCGGCCTCTTGCTCATCGTGACGACCGGCTTCTGCCCGGAAATCTTGGTCAGGTCGCTGACGGCGTGGTCCATGACCTTCTTGTCCGACACCGCTTCGCTGACGCCCATGTTGAGCGTGATCTTTTGCAGGCGGGGTACTTGCATCACCGAAGTGAAGCCGAACTTGGCCATCAGCTCAGGAACGATCTTTTCGCGATAAATGCCTTGCAGGCGGGCTGGGCCGGTGTGGGCCTGCACAGGGCCGGCAGGGGCGGCAGCTTGTTTCTTGGTGGCCATGTTGCGGTTCTCCGTTTAGGCCTTGATTTCCAAGCCGCTGGACTTGTAGACGCGAACGCCGTTGTCCTTGGACTTGCGCGCAGCCTGCTCGTCTTTGCTCAGCAGCTTGATGGCAACGCGATCAGCCTTGCCGGTGGCGGGGTTGAAGATCGCCAGGTTCGACTGGTGAATCGACATGGTCTTGTCGACCACGCCGCCCGTGGTGCCCTTCATCGGGTTGGGCTTGACATGCTTCTTCACCATGTTCACGCCGTCGACGACCACACGGTCTTCGTCGACGCGCTGCGACACGGTGCCGCGCTTGCCTTTGTCACGACCGGTGATCACGATGACCTGGTCGCCTTTGCGAATCTTGTTCATGTTCGGTCCTTAGAGCCAGCTCTTCACAGCACTTCAGGGGCCAGGGAAACGATCTTCATGAAGCGCTCGGTACGCAGTTCGCGCGTCACCGGGCCGAAGATACGGGTGCCGATGGGCTCGAGTTTGGCGTTCAGCAGCACCGCTGCGTTGCCGTCGAACTTGATCAGCGACCCGTCTTGGCGGCGCACACCCTTGGCCGTGCGCACAACAACGGCACTGTAGACCTCGCCTTTTTTGACGCGGCCACGCGGCGCAGCTTCTTTGATGCTGACTTTGATGACGTCACCAATGCCTGCATAACGACGCCTGGAGCCGCCCAGCACCTTGATGCACATGACGGACTTGGCGCCCGTGTTGTCGGCCACATCGAGCCGCGATTGCATTTGGATCATGTTCTATCCCAACTTTGTCGCGCCGGCCGCCGTCGTTGGACAGCGGCTTCGCACAACCAGTCTTGGGCCCGTGTATGGGTATGTCTGGATTGATCCGAAACCGTCCCGTCTGCAGCCTGCTCACCCTGTGCGGGCGGCGAGCTACACCGGTCGTTTTCGGCGAAGCCTGTGAGTATGCATCAGAACACCGGCGGCCGTCAAGTGGCCACCGGTGTTTCTTTCAAGATGGAGCCAGCTGCTGCGCTTGCTTCAGCATCGTGGCGCCGTCACTCACCTCGAACTTGCCTGGCGCTTCCCGGTTCAGGCTTTTCACGACGCCATCGACCACCAGCATCGAATAGCGATCGGAGCGCAGGCCCATGCCGCGCGCCGTCAGGTCCAGCGTCAGGCCCGTGGCCTGGCTGAAGGCGGCACTGCCGTCAGCCATCATCCGAACCACGCCGGCCGTCTTCTGTTCGCGGCCCCAGGCCCCCATCACGAAGGCATCGTTGACCGACACGCACCAGATTTCGTCGACGCCGGCAGCGCCCAGCGCAGTTGCGTGCTCGAGGTAGCTGGGCACGTGCTTGGCCGAGCAGGTGGGTGTGTAGGCGCCAGGCAAGCCGAAGATCGCAATCGTCTTTCCGGCCGTGGCTTTGTGAATGTCGAAGCTGTTTGGGCCCAGCGAGCAGCCATTGCCTTCAACCTCAATGAATTCCTGCAGATTGCCTGCGGGCAGCTTGTCTCCAACGTTCAACATGTCTGTGGCTCCAGTGGATGTGTGAGGGGTCGTGCGGCCCGGCTGGGCTCGCGAACGCCGCGAGTCGGCTTGAAAAAGCAAAAGGCGCCCGGGCGCTGGAGTGTCCAGCTTCCGGCCGCCTTTGGGTAGACCAGGGCCATAGAGGCCCCAGAACCACCTGTGTCAAACCAGCTTGGCCTTCTCGATCAGACGCGTCACCGTCCAAGACTTCGTCTTGCTGATCGGGCGGCCTTCTGAAATCTCGACCAGATCGCCCATCTTGAACTCGCCCTTTTCGTCGTGGGCGTGGTATTTGCTGGACTTGGCGACGATCTTGCCGTAGAGCTCGTGCGCGGTACGGCGCTCGACCAGGACCGTCACGGTCTTCGAGCGCTTGTCGCTGACGATGCGGCCCACGAGGGTGCGCGTGTTCTTCACGGGCGCTGTGTTCACAGGCGCCGGGATCACGGGCGCTGCGTTCACGGGCGCGGGGGTCACGGGCACTTCAACTTGGCTAACGCTTTCGGTTGAGCTCACTTGGCGGCCTCCTTCGCGGCTTGCCGCTTCTTCTGGGCAATGATGGTCTTCACGCGAGCCACGTCGCGCCGGGTGTTGCCCAGTTGCGTGTGATTGGTGAGTTGCTGGGTGGCACGCTGCATGCGCAAGCCGAAATGGGCCTTGAGCAGGTCGGAGACTTCTTTCTCCAGCGCAGCGATGTCCTTGGTGCGCAGTTCAGATGCTTTCATCAGGTCTCTCCGCCTCAGGTGCCAACCTGGCGTGCCACAAAAGTGGTGCGCAAGGGCAGCTTGGCCGAGGCCAGCAGGAAGGCTTCACGGGCCAGTTGCTCGGGCACGCCGTTGATTTCGTACAGCACCTTGCCCGGTTGGATCTCGGCCACGTAGTACTCGGGGTTGCCTTTGCCGTTGCCCATGCGGACTTCAGCAGGCTTTTGCGAGATCGGCTTGTCCGGGAAGATGCGGATGAAGATGCGGCCGCCACGCTTGATGTGCCGACTGATGGCACGACGAGCAGCTTCGATCTGGCGCGCCGTGATACGGCCGCGCTCGGTGGCCTTCAGTCCGAAATCGCCGAACGACACGTTGGCGCCGCGGGTGGCGATGCCGGTGTTGCGGCCCTTGTGTTCCTTGCGGAACTTGCGACGTGCAGGTTGCAGCATCGTTATTCTCCTTTGGTCTCGCCAGCACCAGCTGCACCAGGGGCAGCGGCGGGGCCGGCAGCAGGCGTGGCACGGCGCACACGCTTGACGGCGGGGCCCTTGGGCCCGTCGCCTGCAGGTGAGGCCGGCGCGCCCGCAGCCGGGGCTGCAGCATCGGCTCGCGGTGCGCGGTCGCCACCGGGGCGACCACGGCCACCGGGGGCACCCGGACGGCTGTCTGGGCCACCGGGGCGCGGGCCACGGCGGTCACGGCGGTCGTTGTCGCCTTCGGTCTTGGCCAACTGCGGTGCGTCGCCATTCGCCAGGCGGTCGCCACGGTAGACCCACACCTTGACGCCGATGACGCCATAGGTCGTCTTGGCTTCAGAGAAGCCGTAGTCGATGTCGGCTTTCAGCGTGTGGAGCGGTACGCGGCCTTCGCGATACCACTCGCAGCGGGCAATCTCGATGCCGTTCAAGCGGCCAGAAGACATGATCTTGATGCCCAGGGCACCCAGACGCATGGCGTTCTGCATCGCGCGCTTCATGGCACGGCGGAACATGATCCGCTTTTCAAGCTGCTGCGTGATGCTGTCGGCGATGAGCTGTGCATCGACTTCAGGCTTGCGAATTTCTTCGATGTTGACGGCCACCGGAACGCCCAGTCGGCGCGCCAACTCGGCCTTCAGGTTCTCGATGTCTTCGCCCTTCTTGCCGATCACCACCCCCGGACGCGCCGAGAAAATGGTGATGCGCGCGTTCTTGGCGGGACGCTCGATCAGGATACGCGACACGGCTGCGCTCTTGAGCTTGGCCTTCAGGTACTCGCGAACCTTCAGGTCTTCGGCCAGCATGCCGGCGAAGTTGGTGCGGTTGGCAAACCAGCGCGACTGCCAGGCACGGGTTACCGCAAGGCGGAAACCGGTCGGGTGGATTTTCTGTCCCATGCTCTTCCTCAGTTCCCGACCGTCACGTAGATATGGCAGGTGCCTTTGTTGATGCGTGCACCGCGCCCTTTGGCACGGGCAGCAAAGCGGCGCAGAACGGCGCCTTGCTCGACATAGATCGACTTGATCTTCAATTCGTCAATGTCGGCGCCGTCGTTGTGCTCGGCATTGGCCACAGCAGAGTCGACGGCCTTCTTGATGATGCCGGCGGCCTTCTTCTGCGTGAAGGCCAGAATGTTGAGCGCCTGGTCGACCTTCTTGCCGCGAATCATGTCTGCGACGAGTCGGCCCTTGTCGGCTGAGAGGCGCACGCCTCGCACGACGGCCTTGGTTTCGGTTGCCATGTTTCTAGGCTCCTTACTTCTTGGCCTTCTTGTCCGCGGGGTGACCCTTGAACAAGCGGGTGAGGGCGAATTCGCCGAGCTTGTGGCCGACCATCTGGTCGGTCACGTAGACGGGCACGTGCTGCTTGCCGTTGTGCACGGCCACCGTCAAGCCGATGAACTCGGGCAGGATGGTGCTGCGGCGCGACCAGGTCTTGATCGGCTTCTTGTCCTTGTTGGCTGAGGCCTTCTCGACCTTGGCCATCAGGTGGTGGTCCACAAAGGGACCCTTCTTGAGTGAACGCGTCATGGTGGCTGTCCCTCAGGCCTTATTTCTTGCGGCGCGAGACGATCATCGTCTGCGTACGCTTGTTGCTGCGGGTGCGGTAGCCCTTGGTCAAGGTGTTCCACGGCGACACCTGCGGCATGCCTTCGCCGGTCTTGCCTTCGCCACCGCCGTGCGGGTGGTCGACCGGGTTCATGGCGGTACCGCGCACGGTCGGGCGGATGCCCCTCCAGCGAATGGCACCGGCCTTGCCGTACTGGCGCAGGCTGTGCTCTTCGTTGCTGACCTCACCAATGGTGGCGCGGCAGTCGATGTGGATCTTGCGAACCTCACCCGAGCGCAACCGCAACTGCGCGTAGATGCCCTCACGAGCCATCAGCGTGACGCTGGCACCGGCAGAGCGCGCGATCTGCGCACCCTTGCCCGGCATCATTTCGACGCAGTGGACGATGGAACCTACCGGAATATTGCGGATGGGCAGCGTGTTGCCGGCCTTGATCGGCGCTTCGGCGCCCGACAACAGCGTGGCACCCGCTTCGACACCGCGCGGGGCGATGACGTAGCGGCGCTCACCGTCGGCGTAACACAGCAGTGCAATGTGGGCGGTGCGGTTGGGGTCGTACTCGATCCGTTCGACCTTTGCCGGAATGCCGTCCTTGTTGCGCAGGAAATCGACGACGCGGTAGTGGTGCTTGTGGCCACCACCTTTGTGACGCATCGTGATGTGGCCGTTGTTGTTACGGCCCGAGTTCTGCTTCTGCGGCTCCAGCAACGATGCCTCGGGAGCGCCCTTGTGCAGGTGCTTGTGCACCACCTTCACGACGGCACGACGGCCGGGAGAAGTGGGTTTGACTTTGACGACAGCCATTTAGGAGGCCTCCCCGGAGAAGTTGAGCTCCTGGCCCGGCTTCAGCGACACATACGCCTTCTTGACGTGGTCGCGCCGGCCGGTGCTGCGCCCAAAGCGCTTGACCTTGCCTTTTTGTACCAGGGTGCTGACCGAAGCCACTTCGACCTTGAACATCAACTCGACGGCGGCCTTGATTTCAGGCTTGGTGGCGTCGCGCATGACCTTGAACAGGACCTGGTTGCGCTTCTCACCCAGATGGGTGGCCTTTTCGGAGATGATCGGCGCCAGCAGCACCTGGGACAGGCGGCCTTCGTCGAACTTCTGGGCCACGGGATTGATGCGGCTCATCTTGCCCCCTTGACACTGCGCGCCGTTCCCCCGAGGGGGAATTCGGCCTTGAGGCGGCTCTGTGTGCTCATGCGAACATCTCCTTGAGTTGCTCGATCGCGGCCTTGGTCACCAGCACCTTCTTGTAGTACACGAGTGACAGCGGATCGGCGTATCGGGGCTCAACCACCAGCACGCCGGCCAGGTTGCGAGAAGCCAGCGCCAGGTTGTCGTCAACCTGGTCGGCAATCAGCAGCACCGAACTCAGGCCCATGGCCTTGAACTTGGCAGCCAGCTGCTTGGTCTTGGGCGAATCGACCGTGATCGAGTCCACCACCGCCAGACGGCCGTCACGGGCCAGCTGCGACAGGATGGCAGCCATGCCGGCGCGGTACATCTTCTTGTTGACCTTGTGCGAGAAGTTCTCGTCAGGGCGATTCGGGAAGATGCGTCCGCCTCCGCGCCACAGCGGCGAAGAGGTCATACCGGCGCGAGCGCGGCCGGTTCCCTTCTGGTTGAACGGCTTCTTGGTGGAGTGCTTGACTTCACCACGGTCGAGTTGGGCACGGGTGCCTTGGCGGGCATTGGCCTGAAAGGCCACGACCACCTGGTGCACCAGCGCCTCGTTGTATTCACGCGCGAACACGGTGTCGGGGGCGTCAAACTTGGATGTCGCCTGACCTTGTTCATTGAGGAGCTCGAGTTGCATCTTCAAGCCCCTTTCTGTGCGATCTTGGCCGCGTCCACCTTGGCGGCGCGCGCCTTGACGGAAGGACGCACGGTCACGAAGCCGTTCTTTGAACCGGGGACGGCGCCACGCACCATCAACAGCGAACGGGCTTCATCGACGCGCACGATGTCCAGGTTCTGCGTGGTGACGGTTTCGTCGCCCATGTGACCGGTCATCTTCTTGCCCGGAAACACGCGACCAGGGTCCTGAGCCATCGAAATCGAGCCCGGCACGTTGTGCGAACGACTGTTGCCGTGGGACGCGCGCTGCGACTTGAAATTGTGCCGCTTGATGGTGCCAGCGAAACCCTTGCCGATGGACGTGCCTTGCACGTCAACCTTCTGGCCCGCAGCAAACACGCTGCTCACGGCGACGACAGCGCCGGCCTTGTACTGGCCAGCCACGTCGGCCGCAACGCGGAACTCTTTGAGGATTTCGCCAGCTTCAACGCCGGCTTTTGCCAGGTGCCCGGCTGCGGGCTTGCTGACTCGACTGGCCTTGCGGGCGCCAAACGCAACTTGAAGTGCGTTGTAGCCGTCGGTGGCAGCCGTCTTGACTTGCGTGACGCGGTTGTTGGACACATCGAGCACTGTCACGGGGATGGTGTCGCCATCGTCCGTGAAGATGCGCATCATGCCCACCTTGCGGCCCAGCAAGCCGAGCTTTTCGCTCATGCTCATGGATTTTCTCCAGCCCCCGCGCCGATTCGGCTTGGGAACCTTTGTTCACGATCCCGACATCGATTGGCCGGGGTGGTTTTCGCCCCGGCCGATCTCGGAAGACCTGCCGGGGTGGTTTTTCGCCCCGGCGGAACATGAGTTCCTGCCGGGGTGGTTTTCGCCCCGGCCGATCTCGGAAGACCTGCCGGGGTGGTTTTTCGCCCCGGCGGAACATGAGTTCCATCGAGGAAAGCCTTCTACTATAGCAGCTGCAGGCGGGCCTGCCACCGCTGGCTGCGAAATATGCGTTACTGCAGCTTGATTTCGACGTCCACGCCGGC